>JADMIO011406785.1_pt1 | contig 32016 bp, 31 predicted proteins | sample 8958161 | NCBI WGS metagenome assembly JADMIO01 (sample SAMN16585339, study PRJNA669376) | soil metagenome | isolation source: Crop rotation soil | place: USA: Cullars Rotation, Alabama | collected 2011
GCCGCGACTTCAAGTCACGTGAATTCCAAGCTTCGGATCCCACTGTGCTGGAAAGCGAGCGCCGCGGAGTACTGGGTGACGACGAGCTTGCCGAGCGCCGAGTAGGCCCCGAGCACCTCGGCGGCAGCGCAGTCGGCCTCCTTGCAGGCCGTGTCCAGCAGCCCCTCGGCGGCCTCCGGGCCGATCAGGTAGGGGGCCAGCGCGAGCTGCGTCGAGCCCTCGCTGCGCAGCTGCTCGGCGACCGCGGCCACCGAGCCCTCCTGGTCGAGCGCGGCGGCCTTGACCGGCACCGCGAGGCGCGCGGCCAGCAGCATGCCGGTGACTGCGGCGACCTGGACGGCTTCCGCGCCGCCGGTGGTGGCCACGATGATGCCGTCGGCGGCGGTGGTGACGGTGAACAGCCGGGCGCGGTCGGCGCGGGCCAGGCCGGCCTCGGAGAGCCGCACGTGCAGGCCCTCGGCGAGCAGCGGGTGCGGGCCGAGCACCTCGGCCAGCTCGACGGCGGCCGAGGAGTCCATGACGGCCTGGCGCATCCGGCGCAGCAGGTCGGCGTCGGGGCCGGCCAGCAGCGGTACGACCACGGCGTCCGGGCCGGTCGGCGCGGGTACCTCGTGGCCGGCGGCGCGGGCGAACTCCGCGCGGGCGATGCGCTCGGCCGCGACCGAGGTCAGGACGCGGGAGAGGGCCGGGAACTCGGAGCTCTCGGCGCCCTCGGAGTGTTCGCCCTCGAGGAAGCCGATGCGGGCGTCGAGGCCCGGCAGCTCGGAGCGGCCGATGCTGACGATCTCTTCCGCGAGCCCCCGGGAGGCGGCGGAAGGGGCACCGGGCACGGCGAGCACCAGCGCGGGCGCGCCCTCTGGCGCCACCGCGGGCTCGGGTCGGCGGTGCCGTCCGGCAGGGCGGGGTCGCGGCATTCGTACGGGCAGGCCATTCGCGGGCCCAGTGGGGGAGCTCATGGCGCCGCATGCTACTGGCTTATCGGAACCGAGTGTTCGGGCAGGGCCTCAACGGGCGGCTTCTGTCCGTATTTATCCGTGGAATGTCGTATACCGTTCAACCGAAAGGTCAACCGGCTGCCGGAAGCCGCCAGTCCACCGGCTGGGCTCCCTGGCGAACCAGCAGGTCATTGGTCCTGCTGAACGGCCGCGAGCCGAAGAACCCGTTGGCGGCCGACATGGGGGAGGGGTGGACGGACTCCACGGCCGGCAACTCGCCGAGCAGCGGCCGCAGATTGCGGGCGTCGCGGCCCCACAGCACCGACACGAGCGGCTTCCCGCGCGCGGCCAGCGCCCGGATGGCCTGTTCGGTCACGGCCTCCCAGCCCTTGCCGCGATGGCCGCCGGTCTTGCGCGGGGCGGTGGTCAGCGCGCGGTTCAGCAGCAGCACGCCCTGCCGGGTCCAGGGGGTCAGGTCCCCGTTCGCCGGCCGGGGCACCCCGAGGTCCGCATACAGCTCGCGGAAGATGTTGTCGAGGCTGGGCGGCCACGGACTGACATCGGGCGCCACCGAGAAGGACAGGCCCATCGCGTGCCCCGGGGTGGGGTACGGGTCCTGGCCGACGATGAGCACCTTCACCTCGTCGAAGGGCTGCTGGAAGGCGCGCAGCACGTTCGCCCCGGCGGGCAGGTACGTCCTGCCAGCCGCGATCTCGGCGCGCAGGAAGTCGCCCATCGCGGCGATCTGCGCCGCCACCGGCTCCAGAGCCCGGGCCCAGCCCGGCTCGACGATCTCGTTCAACGGTCGTGCTGCCACAGCGAGTCACTCTACTGGCCCATTCAGTGAGCGACGACCGCCGCCCGTACGCACAGCACGTCGGGCAGGTGCTCGGCCAGGAGCAGCCAGCTGTCCCCGTCGTCGTGGCTGGCGTACAACTCGCCGTTGCGGTTGCCGAAGTAGACCCCCGCCGGGTCCGCGTCGTCCGTGCACAGGGCGTCCCGCAGCACCGTCCCGTAGTGGTCCCCGGCGGGCAGTCCGCGGGTGAGCGGTTCCCAGGTCGCGCCCGCGTCCCGGGTGCGGAACACCCGGCACCGGTGCTCCGCCGGGACCCGGTCGGAGTCGGCGTTGAGCGGGAAGACGTAGGCGGTGTCCGGCCGGTGCGGGTGCGCGGCCACCGCGAAGCCGAAGTCGGAGGGCAGGCCGGCGCCGATGTCGGTCCACCGGGCCCCGGCGTCGTCGCTGCGGTACACGCCCCAGTGGTTCTGCAGGTAGAGCCGCTTCCGGTCCCCGGCGTCCTGGGCGATCTTGTGTACGCACTGGCCGAACTCCGGATGCGGATCCGGCAGGAACACCGCCGAGACGCCCTCGTTGGAGGGGGTCCAGCGGGCGCCGCCGTCCTGCGTCCGGAACACCCCGGCGGTGGAGACCGCCACCGTCACCTTGGCGGGGTCGGCCGGGTCCGTCAGCACCGTGTGCAGGCCCTCACCGCCGCCGCCCGGCACCCAGCTCCCCCGGCTCGGGTGCTCCCACAGCGGCCGGACCAGCTCGAAGGACTCGCCCCGGTCCGTGGAGCGGAAGAGGGCGGCCGGCTCCGTCCCCGCGTACACCACGTCCGGCGCCTCGGGGCCGGCCGGATGCAGCTGCCAGACCCGCTCCAGGGAGGCCCCGGTGTCCTTCGGGAACTTCACGGCGGGGGCGGCGGGCTCGTGCCAGCTCGCCCCGAGGTCGTCGGAGCTGAAGACGGACGGCCCCCAGTGCGAGCTGTCCGCGCCGACGAGCAGCCGGGGTACGGGCCCCCGCCGGTCGACCGCGACGGCGTAGACGGCCTGGGCGTTGAAATGGGGCCCGTCGAGCTCCCAGGGGCCCTCGCCCCGCCTGCGGCCGATGAACAGGCCCTTGCGGGTCCCCGCGAGCAGGATCGTTTCCGACATGGTCGACACCTCCGGACTTCGCCGTCCCGGCCGTCGTGCTGCGCACCTTTCCCGCCAGTCTGCACCCGGCCACCGACGGCGGCCGGTCCGCCGGGCCGCTGCGCCGAGCAGTCGGTCGGCATCGATCAACAGGCGTATCCAGAGGGTGGCTACTTGATCGTAGGAGGCCGAAAGGGGTTGACTTCCACCTCTGCCACCGCACGCGAGAGGCAATACGTGGCCACCGAGCACCTGTCCCCGCTCGACCTCGCCTTCTGGCGGATCGAATCCGCCGCCCACCCCATGCACCTCGGCGCCCTCGCGGTCTTCGAGGCCGTCCCCCAGGACGGCCCCGGCGCCGGAGCCGCCCCCGGCACCGGGACCGACCCCGCCGTCCGCGCCGCCGCACTGCTCACCGCCCGCTGCGCCGCCGTCCCCGGCCTGCGCCGCCGCATCCACGACGTGCTGCTGCCGATCGGCGCGGCCGCCTGGTCGCCCGACGCGGACTTCGATCCCGCCCGGCACGTGTTCCTCGTCCGCACACCCGACCCGCACGCCGCCGCCGGACCCCTGATGGCGCGTCCGCTGGACCGGTCCCGGCCCCCCTGGGAGGCGCACGTCCTGGCCGGGCCCGAACCTGGCTCCTTCGCGGTGCTCTTCAAGTTCCACCACGCCCTCGCCGACGGGCTCGGGGCCCTCGCCCTGGCGGCCATGCTCTTCGACGAGGGGGCGACCGTACGGGGTCCCGTGCGACCGGCCCAGGAGCCGCAGCCCGCCGGTTCCGTGCTGCGCAACCTCCCCGGCATGCTGGCCGCCCGGGTCCAGGACGTCGGCCAGGCCCTGGAGATCGGCGCCTCCGTGGCCCGCTCCGGGCTGCCGCTCGGGGTACCGGCGGCCCTGACGGCCGCCCCGGCGCGGACCGGCACCCGCGCGGTCGCCGGCCTCGCGCTCGACCTCGACGACGTCAACCGCATCCGCAAGGTCGCCGGAGGCACCGTCAACGACGTGCTGATCGCCCTCGTCGCGGGCGCCCTGCGGCGCTGGCTGCTGGGCCGGGGCGACCCGGAGCCCGAGGGGGCCGGCCCGCGCGCCCTGATACCGGTCTCCCGCCGCCGGTCCGGCGGTGCGGCGAAGTACGGGAACCGGCTCTCCGGCTACCTGCTCCGGCTCCCGCTCGCGGAGCCGGACCCGCTGCTGCGCCTGGACCGGGTGCGACTGGGCATGGACCGGAACAAGGAGGCCGGACCCGCCCGCGGCGCCGGGGCCGTCGCCCTGCTCGCCGACCACGTCCACCCGCTCGGCCACCGGCTCGGCGGCCCCCTGGTCGCCCAGGCGGCCCGGATGCTCTTCGACATCCTGGTCACCAGCGTCCCGCTGCCCGGCTTCACCTTCTCGCTCGGCGGCAGCCGGGTCCGGGAGGTCTATCCGCTGGCCCCGCTCGCCCGCGGCCACTCCCTCGCGGTCGCCGTCTCCACCTACCTGGGCACGGTCCACTACGGCCTGGTGGCCGACGCGGCCGCCGTGCCGGACCTCGCGGCCCTCGCGGAGGCGCTGCGCGCCGAGCTCGACGAGCTTGTACGAGAGGTCTCGTAGTACGGAAGGAATCGTAGTACGCTGACTCTCGTACAAGCCGCCGATGCGCGGCGTGCCCGGCCACCTCCGGAGAGTCCTTCATGAGTGCTGTCCCCCTCGCTCCCGCCGCCCCCACCGCCCACGCCGAGGCCCTGTTCGCGCCCTTCACCCTGCGCTCGGTCACCGCGCCGAACCGGATCTGGATGGCGCCGATGTGCCAGTACGTGGCCGAGGCCTCGGGTCCGGACGCGGGCGTGGCCCACGCCTGGCACTTCGCGCACTACGCCGCCCGCGCGGTGGGCGGCGCCGGCCTGATCCTCCAGGAGGCCACGGCCGTCTCCCCGGAGGGCCGGATCTCCCCCTACGACCTCGGCATCTGGAACGACACGCAGGTCGAGGCGCTGCGCCCGATCACCTCCTTCATCAAGGCCCAGGGCGCCGTCCCCGGAATCCAGATAGCCCACGCCGGCCGGAAGGCATCGACCGGCCGGCCCTGGGAGGGCGGCGGATACGTCGGCCCCGAGGCGGACGGCTGGCTGCCGAGCGCCCCGAGCCCGCTGCCGTTCGCCGAGGGCGACCCCGTGCCGCACGAGCTGACGACCGCCGAGATCCACGAGATCACCGGCCGGTTCGCGGCCGCCGCGCGGCGCGCGCTGGCGGCCGGCTACGAGGTCGTCGAGATCCACGGCGCGCACGGCTACCTCATCGGCCAGTTCCTCTCCTCGCAGATCAACCGGCGCACCGACGAGTACGGCGGCTCCTTCGAGAACCGGACCCGCTTCGCCCTCGAAGTCGTCGACGCCGTACGGGCGGTGTGGCCCGAGGAACTGCCGCTGTTCTTCCGCATCTCCGCCACCGACTGGCTGGAGGAGTCCGGCTGGACCGCTGAGGACACGGTCCGGCTGGCCGAACTGCTCCAAGTCCGCGGGGTGGACCTGCTGGACGTGTCCACCGGCGGCATGGCCCCGAAGGCGGACATCCCGGCGGCGCCCGGCTTCCAGGTGCCGTTCGCGGCCGAGGTCAAGGCCCGGACCGGCCTCCCCGTGGCCGCCGTCGGGCTGATCACCGAGCCGGAGCAGGCCGGCGCGATCCTGGCCGACGGGCAGGCGGACGCGATCCTGCTGGGCCGCGAGCTGCTGCGCGACCCCTACTGGGCGCGCACCGCGGCCGCCGCACTGGGCGCCGAACGGGCCCTCGAACCGGGCGCCGGGGTACGGGTGCCCGTCTCGTACCACCGTGCCTGGTAGCCCAGGCGAGCAGCCGTACGCCTCCCTTCCGGCGGCAGCCGATGTACTACGGTGGTTCTCGTACGAACAGAGGAGCCGGGCGAGACGAGGGCAGACGTGACGGATACGGCCACCACCCGCGCGCTCGCCCATCCCGGGCCCGCCGAGATCCGGCTCGAAGCGGTGCTGCACGCGCTGTCGGACCCGATCCGGCTGTCGATCGTGCGGGACCTCGCGGCCACGCCGGACGAACTGGCGTGCTCGTACTTCGACCTGCCGGTCACCAAGTCGACGACCACGCACCACTTCCGCGTCCTGCGGGAGGCCGGTGTGGTCCGCCAGACCTACCGGGGGACGGCGAAGATGAACGGCCTGCGCGGCGCGGAGCTGGAGGACCTGTTCCCCGGGCTGCTCGACAGCGTGCTCGCGGCGGCCGCCGCGGAAGAGGCGCGCCGGGCCGCCTAGGGGGTGTCCGCAAAGTCCCGCCAGTCCCGCAGAGCACGCACCGGACGCCGCGGGACCCCCTGCGGGCGCACGGCGCTACTTTCCGGACGCCCCCAGGCCGGATCGGGCCGGGCTCATGCCCCCGCGTTCGCCGCGGCGAGCAGGCCCGGCCAGTCCGGGATCTTCACCGAGCGGCGGCCCAGTGAGCGCCCGAGATCGGCCTCCGCCGTCTCGATCGCCAGCCAGCCCGGCCACTCCACCGGGTGCAGCCCCGCCGCCCGCAGCGCGTCCAGCGGGTCGCCCGGCAGATCCCGCCGGGCCAGCACTGGCGCGTCCTGGAGCAGCGAGGAGGCCGTCTCCTTGGCGCAGGGCCGGTTGGTGCCGATCACCCCGGTGGGGCCCCGCTTGATCCAGCCCGCCACGTACTCGCCCACCGAGGCCCGGCCCTCGCGCAGCACCCGGCCCGCGGCGTGCGGGACCGTGGCCTTCACCGGGTCGAACGGCAGGCCGGGCAGCGGGACCCCCTGGTACCCCACCGAGCGCAGCACCAGCTGCGCCTCGACGTCCTCGTACGCGCCCGTCCCGGTGACCCCGCCCCGGCCGTCCGGGGCGGTGCGCTCGAAGCGCATCCCGGCGACCCGGCCGCCGGGGCCGGCCAGCACCTCCACCGGGCGCAGGTAGAACCGCAGGCCGATCCGGCGCCGGGCGTCACCCGGGTCCTGCCCGGCCCAGCCGCGCAGCACCTCCAGGTTGCGCCGGGCCGCCGCGGGCAGCGCGGCGGCCACGCCCTCGTCCGCGTACGCGGGGTCGAGGGCCAGCTCGGCCGGGTCCACGACGGCGGCCACACCCGGCAGCGTGCCCAGCTCCCGCAGCTCCTTGGTGGTGAACTTGCCCTGCGAGGGACCCCGTCGGGCCACCATCGACACCGATTCCACCCCGCTGTCCGCGAGCGCGCCCAGGGCCGGCTGCGGCATGTCGGTGGGGGACAGCTCCGGTTCGCCGCGGGCCAGCATCCGGGTCACGTCCACGGCGACGTTGCCCGCCCCGACGACGATCGCCGAGCCCACCCCGGGCAGGTCGAAGGCCTCGGCCACGGCGTCCGGATGCCCGCTGTACCAGGCGACGAAGGCGGTCGCGGAGTGCACCCCGGCCAGCTCTTCGCCGGGGATGCCCAGCAGCCGGTCGCGCGCGGCGCCCACGCAGTACACCACCGCGTGGTACAGCTCCAGCAGCCGTGCCGTGGACAGCTGCTCCCCGCCGACCTGCACGTTGCCGAGGAAGCGGATCCGCTCGTCCTCCAGCACGGTGCGCAGGCTGCCCTGGAGCGATTTGATCTTCTCGTGGTCCGGGGCCACCCCGTAGCGCACCAGCCCGTACGGCGCGGGCAGCCGGTCCAGCACGTCGACGCGCACGCCCGGCACCTCACGCTGCTGTACGAGTGTCTGAGCGGCGTAGACCCCGCTGGGGCCCGAACCGACGACGGCGACACGAAGCACGGCGGAGCTCCTCCCGCAGGTGCTCCCAGCATGCCACCGGGCCCGGCGGCCGTCAGCCCATCGCGCGCATCCGGTGGATCTCGGCGCTCTGGGTGGCCACCACCTCGTTGGCCATCTCCTCCACCGCGCCGTTGTTCCCGGCGGCCAGCGCCTCGCCCGCCATCTTCACGGCGCCCTCGTGGTGGGCGGTCATCAGGGTGAGGAAGAGCCGGTCGAACGCGGCGCCCTTCGCCGCGGAGAGCTCGCCCAGCTGCTGCTCGGTCGCCATGCCGGGCATCGCGCCGTGGTCGTGGCCGGCGGCCGGGGCTCCGGAGGGCGCCGGGTAGCGGTCCAACCACTTCTCCATCGCCCCGATCTCGGGCCGCTGGGCGGCCGCGATCCGCTCGGCGAGCCGTTTGACGGCGTCCGCCGAGGCCCGCTCCGGGGCGAGTGCGCTCATCGTGAGGGCCTGCCGGTGGTGTTCGACCATGTGCCGGACGTAGGCCCGGTCGGCCGCGTTGGGGCTGTCGTCCGGCTGCGCCTTCGCGGCCTCCTCGGGGGAGAGGGTGCGGGCCTTCTCGCCCGGTCTGCCGGGGGCGATGACCGCCGCGCCGCCGTTCTTCGACCCGTCGTCGCCGTCCCCGCCCCCGCAGCCGGCCAGGGCGAGCAGGATCCCGGCGGCCACGGCCGCCGCGGTCGTTCGGCCGAGTGGCCCTTTTGCCATGTCCATGAAGGGAACATACTGCCGGGGGACCGCTCCGGTACCCCGGCGGGCACGTTCCCACCACGAGCGGAATCATCGGGCTCCCATGGGAGGCGCAGTGACCTCGAAGCACACCACCAGAGTGCGGCACAGGAGTCTGGGGGCGGCCGTGGCCGCGGCCGGGCTGCTGACCACGCTGTTCGCGGCGGGCCCCGCCGCCGCGACCCCCGATCCCGGGGACTTATCGCCCGGCAGCGCCGCCGCGCGGGGCGCCGACCCGGCGGGCGGCCGCGTGCTCGCCCCCGGCGAGATCCCCGGCCAGGACGAGATCGTGCACAGCGCCAACGTCAAGCACCTGACCAACATCCCGAGCACCTACGCGGGCGTCATCAACACCGACCTGGCCTTCCAGGGCAAGTACGCCTACGCCGGCAACTACAACGGCTTCACCATCTACGACATAGGCAACCCGAAGGCCCCGAAGACCGTCAGCCAGGTGCTCTGCCCCGGCGGCCAGAACGACGTCTCCGTCCAGGGGGACCTGCTCTTCCTCTCCACCGACTCCTCGCGCAGCGACGACTCCTGCAACAGCGTCTCGCAGCCCGCCACGGAGAAGTCCTCGTGGGAGGGCATCAAGATCTTCGACATCAAGGACAAGAAGAACCCCAAGTACATCAAGTCCGTCGAGACCAACTGCGGCTCCCACACCCACACGCTGGTACCGGGCGAGCGGGACATCTACCTCTACGTGGCCTCGTACTCCCCGAACGAGGCGTTCCCCGACTGCCAGCCGCCGCACGACGGCATCTCCGTGATCAAGGTCCCGAAGAAGAACCCGACGCAGGCGGCCGTCGTGGCCTTCCCCGTCCTCTTCCCGGACGGCGGCAACCCGGGCGGACCCACCAACCCCGGGGTCACCAAGACCACCGGCTGCCACGACATCACCGTGCTGCCGTCGAAGAAGCTGGCCGCCGGTGCCTGCATGGGCGACGGCATCCTCTTCGACATCAGCAAGCCCGAGCAGCCGCGGGTCATCGACCGGGTGCAGGACAACGTGAACTTCGCGTTCTGGCACTCGGCGACCTTCAACGAGAAGGCCGACAAGGTGGTGTTCACCGACGAGCTGGGCGGCGGGGGCGGCGCCACCTGCAACGAGGCCACCGGCCCGAACCGCGGGGCCGACGGCATCTACGACATCACCGGCCGCGGAGACCAGCGCAAGCTCGTCTTCCGCAGCTACTTCAAGATCCCGCGCCCGCAGGCCGACACCGAGAACTGCGTGGCCCACAACGGCTCGCTGATCCCGGTCGGCGGCGGCCGCGACATCATGGTCCAGGCCTGGTACCAGGGCGGCGTCTCGGTATGGGACTTCACCGACTCCGCCCGGCCCAAGGAGATCGGCTACTTCGAGCGCGGCCCGCTCACCACCGACCGGCTCGGACTCGGAGGGTCCTGGTCGGCGTACTACTACAACGGGTACGTGTACTCGAACGACATCGCCAAGGGCCTCGACGTGCTGCGGATCGACGACTGGCGCACCGAGAGCGCGAAGTGGGTGTGGATGGACCGGCTCAACGTGCAGACACAGCCCGAGTACCACTGAGCGGGGCCCGGGACGATGCGAGAGGCACGGCTCAGCCCGTTGAGGGAAACGTTCCGCCGGGCGGTCCGCCGTCCGGCGGGAAACCGAGCTCCCAGTCCAGCCCGTACCGCTGGAACAGCTCCGCCCGCAGCCGCGCCGCCGGCATCGGAGCCCCCGGCAGCAGGACCGCGACCACCGCGCCCATCAGCAGCGCCCGCAGCAGCGGGTAGTCGGTGTCCACGTCCGCCGACCCGTACCGCGTGACCGTGTCCCGGAGCAGCTCCGCGAGGCGCCGCTGCTCCGGGCACTGCACGAAGCCCTCGGCCTGGAGGATGCCCGCCATGTGCGTCCGCATCAGCAGCGGCTCGTCCCGGGCGAGCCCGAGGATCGCGTCGATGGCGCGGGCGAGCCGCTCGCGCCCGTCGTCCGTGCGCGGCTCCCGCTCCAGGGCGGCGTCGAGCCGCAGGTGCATCAGCCGGTGCACGGCCGACTGGAGCAGCTGCCGTTTGCCCGGGAAGTAGTACGAGACCAGGCCTCGGGCCGTGCCCGCCCGATCGGCGATGTCGCCGAGCGTCGTGGCCTCGTAGCCGCGCTCGGCGACGAGTTCGACCGTGGCCTGGAGCAGCCGCTCCCGGGAACGTCTGCGCAATTCTTCATTGACCGATGCGCTGCGCGGGGACATGCTTACTCCTGCGTTGACTGGCTCCCAGCCAATATACTCAGCGCACGGGGTCGCCTGCTCTGGGTGACGCGGGGGATCACCCAGAGCAGGGACTTCCAAACCTCGGCGGAGCGACCGGTTTCGGCCTGTCCGCACCGGGCCCGCCGCGAGCCGGCCCGGTGGCTCAGGCCAGTGCGCTCAGGCCCGGCATCAGGGCCACCACCAGCGGGACCGCCGGGACCAGTGTGGCCAGCGCCGTCAGCCGCAGCCGACGGCCCGCCGACAGCCGGGGCGCCGCCGACAGCAGCCGCCGCACCCGCTCCGACACGTGCGGCTGCGGGCTCGGGTAGGGCCCGAACACCCCCCGGTCCTCGTTGAGCCCGACCAGCGCGAGGGCCACCGTCAGCCTCCCGAACCGCCGCGAGGCCATGTCGTCGGCGGCCAGTTCGACGAGCCGGTGCATCTCCGCCTCGAACGCCGCGAACACCGGTACCTGCGGGAATCCCCCCGCCAGCGCTCGCGAGCAGTGCAGCAGCCAGTCGTGCCGGGCCTGCGCGTGCCCCTGCTCGTGCGCGAGTACGGCATCCAGCTGGCTCCCCTTGAGCCGTCCGAGCGCGGCCGTGGTCACCACCAGCTGCGGGGCCGCGCCCGGCAGCCACCACGCGTCGGGCCGCGTCCCCTCCAGTACGACGAGCCGAGCCCCGGCCGGGTCCTCCCCGGGCAGCAGCGGAGCCCGAACGAGCAGCTCGGCGCCGCGGGCCCGGCGCCGGGCCCGCGCCCGCAGCACCTCCCCGGTCAGCCGGGCCCCGGTCCACAGCCCGCCGCCGGCCAGCGCCAGCGCGGTCCCCACGGCCCACGGGCCGCCGGTCGGACCCAGTGCGTACGCGTCGACCACGCCGTGCGGGGCCGCGGCGAAGAGCCGGCCCCGGACCGCCAGCCACGCGGCGGCCGCGCTCAGCAGCATCGACAGCGCGAAGCACAGGAGGACCGCGCCCACCACGCACTGCCACACCCACAGGGCGACGACGGGCTCCCGCTCGGGCCATCGGGCCCGGGCCAGCAGACGGGGAGCGAGCACCGCGGTCAGGGCGCCGAGCAACAGGAGTGCGGCGGGGACCATCATGTCCGCCAGCCTATGAGCGCGGGGCTACCTGCCGGTACGGCCTTTCGTGATTGGTGACGCAGGACACGTTTGCCCCCCGCGCCCCGGAGCTTCACAGACTCAGCAGCATCGCCAACATGCCGATCCCCATGGCGAGTCGGCATGCGCGCGTCAGCTCCGCGGGCTTCGCGGACGGTCCGCCCGCGAGCGGCTGCGCGACCCCGCCCGCCGTCACCAGCCGGGCCCCGCCGAGCAGTACGTACCCCGCGAAGTAGAGGAGCAGCGCCCCGGTGACGAGGGGCGGGCCCCCGCCGTGCCCGTGCCCGCCGGCCATCGTCAGCGCCATGTACGCCATGGCGAGCGAGCCGACCAGGTGGTGCGCGTGGTGCACCCCGCCCCGCAGCAGCCACAGCGCGTGCAGCGCCGCCCCGCAGAAGACGGCCAGCAGGATCCCGGGCCCCCACGGCCCGATCCCCCAGGGCACGGCCATCACCGCCATCCCGAAGCCCATCAGCGCCTCGCCCGCCGCCCCGCCGCGCGCCTCCCGCTCCGATCTGCCCACCCGCCACAGGCAGTACGCACCGCTCGCCGCGCACAGCAGGACGAGCAGCCAGGCGGAGAGGGAGGCGGGAAGGGACATCGCGGGACCGTGCACGGCGGAACCCCCCGTTCGTCGGCGTCACGGGAAGAGATGCCCCGGCCCGGAGGCCCGCACGCCGCCCCGGGTTAGGCTCTCCTTGCCGCACCGGGCATGTCATATGCCACTGAGCCGAACGGAGCCCCCCGATGTCGACCGCTCACCCCACCGCCCTGAACTTCCGCAGTGCCGTGGAGGCGGACGTACCGGACCTGGTGGCCCTCGTCGAGTCCGCCTACCGCGGGGACGCGAGCCGTGCCGGCTGGACCACCGAGGCGGATGTCCTGGACGGGCAGCGCACCGACCCCGAGGGCGTCCGCGCGATCATCGACTCCGCCGACGGCGTCCTGCTCGTCGTCGAGCGCGCCGACGAGCTCGTCGCCTGCTGCCAGCTCGAACACCGGGGCGACCACGCCTACTTCGGCATGTTCGCGGTCCGTCCGGGGCTGCAGGGCGGCGGCCTCGGCAAGGAGATCCTCGCCGAGGCCGAGCGCCGCGCCCGCGAGACGTGGGGCGCCAAGGAGATGCGGATGACGGTGGTCAACGTACGGGAGGAGCTCATCGCCTACTACGTGCGCCGCGGCTACCGGCGCACCGGCGAACTGAGCCCCTTCCCGTACGGTGACGAGCGCTTCGGCGTCCCGCTCCGCGACGACCTGGCCTTCGAGCTGCTGGTCAAGCCGCTGTAGCCCGCAGCAGGGGCCGCCGTCAGGCGATGAACCGGCCCGTGCTGCGGATCTCCGGGAAGTCGGTGGAGGCACCGTCCAGTTCGAGCGCCCGCGCCACCCGCAGCTGCTGCAGGGTGTTGACGGTCCAGCCGGTCACCCGCAGCCCGGCCGCGTGCACCGACTCCACCCTGTCCAGGGTGAGCTCCCGGATGCCGAGGGCGACCGTGTTCGCCCCCACGGCCAGCGCCCGGTCCTCGACGGGCCTGCGGTGGGCCATGCGCAGGTCCGCGTAGAGGGTGGTCCGTACGCCCGGCAGCAGCCGGGCGGTCTCGGCGAGCACCTCGTCCTCGAAGGAGGCCACCTCCACCCGCGCGCTCAGGTCGTGGCGCAGGACCAGCTCCGCGAGCGCCGCGGCGGTCGGCCCGTCCTGCACCGACACCTGGAGCGGGGTCCGGACCGCGTCCAGGACCTCCTCGAAGACCGGCACGCGCTCGCCCTGGCCGGCGTCCAGCTCGCGCAGCGCGGCCAGGGTCAGGTCGGCGACGGCTCCGGAGCCGTCGGTGGTGCGGTCCACCTCGGCGTCGTGCAGGACGACGAGCACGCCGTCCTTGCTCAGCTGCAGATCCAGCGCGATGACGTCCATCCCGGAACGTTCCGCGCGGACGAACGACCGCAAGGTGTTCTCCGGTTCGACACCCATGACCCCGCGGTGACCGATGGTGAGGAAAGTCAAGGTTCTCTCGCTTCCGTCGACGGCGGCTCCCCGCACGGTCGCGGCGTCCCTACCGGCCGGGCGGTGAGGACGCATGCTAGTGCGCCCGGGATGCGATGGGACCGCCCGTGCAGCGCCCGGAACGAGGCCTTCGGCCGGTTCCCGCCAGGGTTGTACGCCGCCGCGCGCGCCGCGGCGGCCCTGCCGCGTCACCCGGGCGTGGGCGCGTCCCCGCCGCCTTGACGATCCGCGGCCGGGGCTCCCGCCGGGGCCGCGCCCGCGGCTCCCGCACCGGCCGCCTCCAGCTCCGCGAGATCGGCCAGCAGGGCTTCGCCGAGCTCCAGTTCGGCCAGGTGCTGGCGCTCGCTCCAGCGCAGCGCGAGCGCGGGGAAGGCCCATTCCGCCACCTCGCCCGCCTGCGCCATGGCCTCGCGTACGGCGGCCAGTTCGCCCCGGGTGCGCTCCAGGTGGTGGGCGACCATCGCGCGCAGCAGCTCCGGCTCGGCGAGGTGGCCGAGCCAGATCCGCAGCAGCAGCCCGTGCTTGAGCACGGGCGGTCCGGCCTCCGCGGTGTCCGAGGCCCAGCCGGCGAGGGCGGCGCGGCCGGCGTCCGTGATGGCGTAGCGGCGCTTGGCCCGGGCCTCCTCGGGGCCCGAGCGCGCGGAGGCCGCGTACCCGAGCTCCTCCAATCGGCGCAGTTCGGCGTAGATCTGGCTGATGGCCGGGGACCAGTAGAAGAAGCGCAGCGAGGAGTCCGCCCACTTCTTCAGCTCGTACCCGGTGCGCTCCCCGGGGAAGGACAGCAGCCCGAGCACGGCCCACGCGGTGGCCGGCAGGTCTTGCTTCTTCGACGTCTGACTACTAGTCATATTCCGAATTGAAGTAAGGCCGGGCACGGGACGCAACCCTGGAGGCATCGTGAAATTCTCCGTGATCTTCGAAGCTCAGCTCGCCGACCCGACCGTGGAGCGGGAGCACCAGGTCATCCGCGACTGCGTGGAACAGGCCGTGCTCGCCGAGCAGATGGGATTCGACCGGATCTGGGCCGTCGAGCACCACTCGCTGAAGTGGTACGCCCACATGTCCGCCCCCGAGATCTTCCTGACCTGGGTCGCGGCCCGGACGAACACCATACGCATCGGCCATGGGGTCGTCTGCATGCCCTTCAACTTCAACCACCCCGTCCGGGTCGCCGAGCGGGCCGCCATGCTCGACCTGCTCTCCGGCGGCCGCCTCGACCTGGGCGCCGGGCGCGGCGGCACCGAGCAGGAGACCTCGTTGTGCGGGGTGGACCGGGAGCGCACCGCGCAGGAGGTGGAGGAGGCGCTGCGGATCATCGGCAAGGCCTGGCAGGAGGAGGAGCTGGAGTACCACGGCGAGCTGATCGACATCGACCCGCACCCGATCCTGCCGCGGCCGCGGCAGGCCCCGCATCCGCCGCTGTTCCTGGCGTGCAGCCGCGCCGAGACCCTCGTACAGGCCGCCGACCTGGGCGTCGGGGCCCTGGTGATGGGCTTCGCCGGGCCGGAGTCCATCGCCACGATGCGGGCCGTGTACGACGGGGCGGTGGCCGGCCGTGACCGCGCGCGCCTCGTCTCGACGGCGGTCAACGACCACTTCTCGGTGCTCTGCCCGACCATCGTGCTCGACGACCCGGCCGAGGCGCGCCGGATCGGCATCCGCGGCCAGCGGTTCTTCGCCCAGTCCATCGGCCACTGGTACGGCGGCGCCGGCATCCCGGACGAGGCCGTGGTCGCGGGCGCCGACGAGGCGGCGGAGATGCGCAGTGCCGCCGAGCAGGTGGTGGCCCGGCTGCACGAGCAGGCCATCCCGGTGCGTCCCACCTCGACGGCGACCTTCCACGCCGATCACGCGTACGGGAGCGCCGACGACGCCATCGCCTATGTCCAGCGGCTCAAGGAGGCGGGGGCCGACGAGATCATGTGCCTGATCCAGATGGGCACGGTGCCGCAGGAGGCCTGCCTGGAAACCCTGCGACAGTGGGGCGAAAAGGTCATTCCGCACTTCCGTACCGCTTGAGTGACCGAGGTCACCGCTCGACCCCGCGGGCGACGGCCCGCGGGGTCGAGCGGCGTGGACTGCGGTGCGCGAAAGGGGCGAAGCGCTCGCGCGGACGATGGACGGCGGGAAGAATTACGGTGTTGATGGGGGTCGAGCAGGATAATTTCCCGCGCAGGCCCTTGAGCAGGAGAGGCCCGCACGCATACGCTGTGTTGACGCGAGGTTCTCCTGTGGAGGAAGTGACATGACGGAAATTCTTGTGCCGGGTTCTGGCGGTGCGGTGATAGCCGCCGGTGCGCGGGTGGTGGACCACCCGGCGTGGCCCGAGCTCAAGGTCGCCGTGGAGGAGATCCGCCCCTGGCAGGCCAAGGACGGCTCGATCGACTTCGAGGCCGCGGACGCTCCGGCCCCGACGGAGGTCGCCGCCGCCGTCGAGCGTGCGATCGCCGCCGTGGAGACGCTGTCGCCGCTGCTGCCGCACGCCGCCTCCTACCACCGCGCGCTCGTCTCCGACCTGCGCAAGTGGGTCGCGGACGGCTTCAAGGTGCCGGACTTCCTGGACTCCCTGCTGGCCTTCCACCCGGCCGCCGAGCGCGCCGACGGGCTCCAGCACCTGGTCGTCTTCCCCATGTACACGCAGAACGGCAACCTCGACCGCAACTTCGAGGCCGTCGTCCTGAAGATGGTGTGGCCCGAGTGGCTCTCCGAGCTGGAGCGCACCCGGTACGACAACCCGCTCTTCCTCGGCATCACCTTCGAGGACTTCACCCCCGGCTACGACACGCACTCCGCCGTGCTCTTCCCGGAGACCATCGCCGTGCGCGAGGCCCCCGAGCGCTTCACCTGGGGCGGCATCTTCTGCGACCGCGAGGCCGCCCGCTACCGCAAGGTCACCGAGGCCGCCGTCGACATCCTGGGCATCGAGCTGCCCGAGGACATCGCCCGCATGGTCGAGGACCAGGAGCGCTGCGAGAAGGCCTTCGTCCTGTGGGACATGGTCCACGACCGCACCCACAGCCACGGCGACCTGCCGTTCGACCCCTTCATGATCAAGCAGCGCCAGCCGTTCTGGATGTACGGCCTGGAAGAGCTGCGCTGCGACCTCACCGCCTTCAAGGAGGCCGTGAAGCTGGAGTCCGAGGGCAACGAGCACGGCCGTGACGTGCAGTACGCCGTCCTCTTCGACCGGATGTTCCGCTTCCCGGTCTCGGGCGACCGCAACCGCAACTACGACGGCCTCGGCGGCCAGCTGCTCTTCGCGTACCTCCACAAGCACGACGTCGTGCGCTGGACGGACAACAAGCTGAAGATCGACTGGATGCGCGCCCCGCAGGTCACCAACCAGCTGTGCGCCGAGATCGAGGACCTCTACCGGGCCGGCATCGACCGCCCGAAGCTCGTCCACTGGTTCAAGGCGTACGAGCTCGTCTCCACCTACCTCGCCCCGCACCCGGGCTCCAAGTGGGCCAAGGGCCCCGACGCCCTCGACCTGACGCAGCCGCCGCGCAAGCTCGTCGACGACGTGCTTCCCGACGAGTTTCCGCTGAGCATGTTCTATGAGGCCCTCGCCAAGAAGCTCAAGGGAGTGATCGCCTCCACGAAGGGCATCACTGCAGTGAACGCCGATTCGGCCGAGCGGGTCGCCGCGTGAGCGCTCGCCCACAGGAGGCTGCACAGATGAACAGCGCTGGGAAGTCCGGGAACGGCAAGCTCCACGGTGCCGTGGTGGCGGTCGCCGGGGCCGGCGGCCCCGCCGGGCGCGCCGCCCTGCTCCGCCTCGCCGAGGCCGGTGCCGTGGTCGTCGCGGCCGACGCCGACGCGACGCGCCTCGCCGAGTCGGTGGACGCGGCCCGCTACGCCCACGGCGGCGCCACCGTCACCGGTGACACCGTCGACCTGCTCGACCTCGAGGCCACCAAGGCCTGGGCCGACCGCACGGAGAAGGAGTTCGGCCGGATCGACGGGGTCGTCCACCTCGTCGGCGGCTGGCGCGGGAGCAAGACCTTCACCGACGTGGACCTCGCGGACTGGGACTTCCTGGAGAAGCTCCTGATCCGCACCGTCCAGCACACCTCGCTCGCCTTCCACGACGGGCTGCTGCGCAGCGACCGCGGCCGCTACGTCCTGATCAGCCAGTCCGGCGCGCACAAGCCGGTCGCCAACAACGCCGCGTACAACGCCGGCAAGGCGGCCGCCGAGGCCTGGACGCTGGCCCTCGCCGACTCCTTCCGCAAGGCGGGGGGCGAGGAAGGCCCGGGCGCCGCGGCTGCGATCCTGGTGATCAAGGCACTGGTGCACGACGCCATGCGCGCCGAGCGCCCCAATGCGAAGTTCGCGGGCTTCACCGACGTCAAGGAGCTGGCCGAGGCCATCGCCGGCGTCTGGGAGCGGCCCGCCATCGATGTGAACGGACAGCGTCTGTGGCTCACTCCGCAACCGTGAAAACCGATGCCCGCCGCCACCACGATCCGGCGGTTCGCGGATTCGCGAGCGACAACTACGCGGGGGTCCATCCGGAGATCCTGGAGGCCCTCGCCCTGGCCAACGGCGGCCACCAGGTCGCCTACGGCGAGGACGAGTACACCGAGCACCTGCAGAAGATCATCCGCAGCCACTTCGGCCCGTACGCGGAGGCCTTCCCGGTCTTCAACGGCACCGGCGCGAACGTCACGGCCCTCCAGGCCCTGACGGACCGCTGGGGTGCGGTGATCTGCGCGGAGACGGCGCACATCAACGTCGACGAGGGCGGCGCCCCGGAGCGGATGGCCGGGCTCAAGCTGCTCACCGTCCCGACCCCGGACGGCAAGCTCACCCCCGAGCTCATCGACCGGCAGGCCTGGGGCTGGGAGGACGAGCACCGGGCGATGCCGCAGGTCGTCTCGATCACCCAGAACACCGAGCTCGGCACGGTCTACACGCCGGACGAGATCCGGGCGATCTGCGAGCACGCGCACGCCCACGGCATGAAGGTCCACCTCGACGGGGCCCGCATAGCCAACGCCGCGGCCTCGCTCGACGTGCCGATGCGCACGTTCACCAACACGGTGGGCGTGGACGTGCTGTCCTACGGCGGCACCAAGAACGGCATGATGTTCGGCGAGGCCGTGGTGGTCGTCAACCCGGACGCGGTCCGGCAGATGAAGCACATCCGCAAGATGTCGATGCAGCTCGCGTCCAAGATGCGGTTCGTGTCGGTGCAGCTGGAGGCGCTGCTCGCCAAGGACCTGTGGCTGCGCAACGCGCAGCACGCCAACGCGATGGCGCAGCGGCTGGCGGCGGGCGTGCGCGAGACCGACGGCGTGGAGATCCTCTACCCGGTGCAGGCCAACGCGGTGTTCGCGAAGCTGCCGCAAGAGGTGACGCGGCGGCTGCAGCAGCGCTACCGCTTCTACTTCTGGGACGAGGCGGCCGGCCACGTGCGCTGGATGTGCGGCTTCGACACCCAGGAGGAAGACGTGGACGGCTTCCTCCAGGCGCTGAAGGAAGAGCTGTCCCGCTGAAGATCTGAATAGATATACCCCCGACCGCAATTTCATTGATTCGCGGTCGGGGGTATGCCTATGCTCCGGGCCATGCAGCTGATCCCGCAGAACCCGGAAATTCACGCCTATCTGGCGGTCGATGAGGTCATAGATCACGACCACCCGCTCGTACGGGAGACCGCCGACGCCCTCTGGACCGCCACCGGCGACGCATACTCATACGCCAAGGTCGCCTTCGAGTTCGTCCGTGACACCATCCCGCACTCCGCCGACTCGGGGGACCCTCGCGTCTCCTGGCGCGCCTCGGACGTGCTGCGCACCCGCAACGGCATCTGCTACGCCAAGTCCCACGCGCTGGTAGCCCTGTTGCGGGCCCGGGACATCCCGGCCGGCCTCTGCTACCAGCGGCTCGCCGACGACGACGGCTCGAACCCCACCGTGCACGGGCTGATCGCCCTGCGGCTGCCGGAGGCCGAGGGCTGGGCCCGCCAGGACCCGCGGGGCAACAAGCCCGGCGTGGATGCCCGGTTCGCGCTCGACGCCGAGCGACTCGCCTTCCCCGTACGGCCCGAGCTCGGTGAGGTCGACTATCCCGAGCTGTACGCCGCCCCGCACCCGGCCGCGATCAAGGCGCTCCGGGACTCCGCCGACCGGCCGGAGCTGTGGCGGAACCTCCCGACGGCCCTGTAGCCGCCGCACCGGCCGGTGCCGGAGCCCGCCGCGCCACCAGCGCGTGCAGCACGGCCGCGGCCAGGACCAGTACGGAGATGCCGCCCAGCAGCGCCCGCGGCGGCGCGGCCGCGGCGAGGCCCACGAGGGCGGCGCCGAGCGAAGCGGCGGTCAGCTTGAGCCCCGCCCCGAGCGTGAACACCTGAGTCCGTACGGCGTCGGGGGCGTACTCGGAGCGGATCCGGAGGGTGGCCGTCAGCAGCGGCCCGTCGCACACGCCGGCGGCGGTGAACAGCACCGCCGCGACGGCGACGGACGGGGCGAACGCGGCCGCCGCCAAGGCGGCCCCGGTGCCTGCCATGGCCCATCGCGCCAGCAGCCCCGGCTCCAAGGCCGTGATCCGGCCCAGCGTCAGGGAGCCGGCCAGCGCACCCACCGCGAAGGCCGTCATCAGCACGCCCCCGGCGCCGGGACTGCCGAGCCTGGAGGCCAGCAGCACCGAGGTGGTGGTGAGCGTGCCGATCCCGACGAAGGCCAGCGTCGTGGCCGAGGTGATCGCCCTCAGCTCCCGGATTCGCCACAGGGCCGCCAGCCCGGCACCCAGACCGGCCGGGGCGGTGCCGGGCGCGGCCGGGTCCGGCCGCGGTGCCCCGTACGGGAGGGTCGCGGCGAGTGCGGCCGCCAGCGCGCCGGCCAGTGCCAGCGCCGCCATCGCGGGCGCGGCCGAGCCCAGCGCGGCGGTCAGGCCCACCACGGCCGGAGCGGTGACCGCCGCGGCGTTGTAGGTGGCCGCGTCCCAGGCGTACGCCCGGTCCCGCGCCGCCCCCGCCGGGACCAGTCCGGCGACCAGGCTGGACATCCCGCCCGTCACCATCGGCCCGCAGCTGCCGCCCAGCAGCGCCACCGCGAGCACCAGCGGCGCCGGGGCCCGGCCCAGCAGTACGGACAGCGCCGCCACCGCACAGCCGAACCCGGCCAGCGCGCCCACGTGCAGCAGCCTCGGCCGCCGGGTCCGCGCCGCGACGGCGCCGGCGAGCGGAGCCGCGAGTACGTGCGGCGCCAGCCAGGCGGTCAGGACGAAGGCCCCGTGCGCGGCGCTCCCGGTGCGCTCCAGCGCGAGCAGGACCACCGCGAGGCTCGTGCCCTCGGAGGCGAACCGCGCGGCCAGCGCGGCGGCCAGATATCGCCCGAACGCGTGCATCCCCCGGACCCCCCGCGATGTGTAACGTGATATCGGCACAAGACGTTACGCGACACGGGTGTAGGGCGAAAGGATCCGAGGATGACGGATTCCACGCAGGGGTTCTCGGCGGGCCGGCGGCTGGTCGACCTCGCCGAGGCCGTCCGTACGGACCCCGAACTCCCGCGCGACGGACTCGCGGAGCTCCTCGCGCGGCACGGGGAGCGCCCCGCCGACCTCACCGAGGAGGCCTTCACCGAGGAGGCGGCGGCCGAACTGCGCGCCGCCGCCCGGCGGATGGGAGAGGTCCTCGCCGAGAGCGACGAGGACCGCGCGGCGCAGGCGCTCAACGCACTGTTCGCGCAGTACGGCACCCGGCCCCGCCTGACCCGGCACGACGGCCACGCCTGGCACCTGCACGTGGACCGGGGGGAGCGGGCCGGGTGGGGCGAGTGGTTCCTGGCCTCCGGGGCCCTGGAGCTCTCCCGGCTGCTCACCGAGTACGGGCGGATCGCGTGGGGTGCCTGCGCCGCCGAGGGCTGCGGGCGGTTCTTCCTCGGCGCCGGGCCGGGCAGTGCCCGCCGCTACTGCCGCGTCACCTGCGCCACGCGTGCGCGGGTCGCCGCGCACCGCAGGCGCAAGCGCGCGGAGGCGGCCGGGCCGGTGTGAGCAACCGGGCCCCGAGTGCGGGCGGTCGGGCCGGTGGAGCGGTCGGCCGGTGGAGCAGCCGGGTTGTGGAGATAGGAAAGTTTCCTGTCGGATAACGTTGTCAACTTGGCATGCGCATGGGTACTTTCGGCGTCAGAACATCCCCCGTTCCCCCCACCCCCGAACGGAAGGTGCTCCATGCGCCACGGAGTTCCCGCCGGACTGGCCGCCCTCGCCCTCGCCCTGGGCCTGGCCGCGGCCCTGACCCTCACCCCCACCGCCCGGGCGGGCCCCGCGCCGGCTCCCGCCCCCGCCCCGGCCGCCCCCGCGCAGTTCGCCCACCCCGGAGTCCTCAACAGCCGCGCCCAGTTGGACTTCGTACGTACGAAGGTGCAGGCCGGCGAGCAGCCGTGGAAGTCGGCCTTCGACGCCATGCTCGCGAGCCCGTACGGCGCGCGGTCACGTACGCCGCGGCCGCGCGCCGTCGTGGAGTGCGGCTCGTACTCGAACCCGGACAACGGCTGTTCCGAGGAGCGCGAGGACGCCATCGCCGCGTACACCGACGCCCTCGCCTGGTACGTCACCCGGGACGCCACGTACGCGAAGAAGTCGATCGAGCTGATGGACGCCTGGTCCGCGAAGATCAAGGACCACACCAACAGCAACGCCCCGCTGCAGAGCGGCTGGGCGGGCTCCACCTGGCCGCGCGCCGCCGAGATCATCAAGCACACGTACACGGGCGGCTGGCCGAACCAGGGGCGCTTCGCCACCATGCTGCGCGACGTCTACCTGCCCGAGGTCGTGGGCGGGAAGCCGAACAGCAACGGCAACTGGGAACTGATCATGATGGACGCCGCCATCGGCATCTCGGTCCACCTCGACGACCGGGCGAGCTACGACAAGGCGATGGCGATCTACCTGGGCCGGGTCCCGGCGTACTTCTACCTGGCCTCCGACGGGGCGCAGCCCGCGTACCCGCCGCGCTCGACCATCGACACCAGGAGCGAGCTGATCGACTACTGGCACGGCCAGAGCACCTTCGTGGACGGCCTGGCCCAGGAGACCTGCAGGGACTTCGGCCACACCGGCATGGCGATCGCCGCGACCATGCACGTGGCCGAGACCTCGCGGATCCAGGGGCGCGACCTGTACCCGCAGTTCAAGGACCGGTTCCGGTACGCGCTCGGCTTCCACGCCCAGTACGAGCTCGGCGCGAAGGTGCCGTCCTGGCTGTGCGGCGGGAGCGTGGCGAAGGGGATCGGCCCGGCCACCGAGGTCGGCTACAACGCCCTGCACACGCGCCTGGGCGTCAGCATGGAGAACACCCGCAAACTGACCGAGGGGCGGCGCCCGGCGGGCACCGAGAACCACTTCGAGGCGTGGGAGACGCTGACCCACGCCGAGAACCCCAACTAGGGGGTGTCGTCGAAGTAGCTTCGTCCGCCCGTGAGGGCGGGGCCGGCGGGGTCTGGTGCGTGCGATCGCAAGGCGGAGGAGAGAGGCGACGCTCGCGTCGTCGACCGACGACAACGCGGCGAGCGCGCGTGCCGGACCCCGCCGGCCAGAAGGGACTTTGACGACACCCCCTAGGTCGCGAGCCGCCGGCGCGTGAGCGCGGCCCCGCCGTGAACAGCGGGGCCGCAGGATCACCCGGTCCGGTGGTGTGCGGTCAGCCCGCTTCCTTGACCTGGGCGGCGGTCGGCGCGGTGCCGCCCAGGTGCGCCGGCAGCCACCAGGTGTCCTCGGGGCCCTTGGGCTTGCCCGGGTAGGCGCTCTGCGCGGCGTCCAGCAGCTCCTGCACCCGCTCGCGCAGGCGGCGGGTGATGGCCCCGGCGTACTGGTCGGAGGGTGCCTCGATGGGCTCGCCGACCCGCATCGTCACGGGGATGTGGCTGCGCTTGAGGTTCTTCGGGCGGCCCTTGGTCCACAGCCGCTGGGTGCCCCACAGCGCCACCGGGATCAGCGGGACGCCGGCCTCCTGGGCCATGCGCGCGGCGCCCGACTTGAAGCTCTTGAGGGTGAAGGACTGGGAGATCGTCGCCTCCGGGAACACGCCGATGATCTCGCCGGACCGCAGCGAGTCGAGAGCGTGCTGGTAGGCCGTCTCACCCTGCGTGCGGTCGACCGGGATGTGCTTCATCGCCCGCATCAGGGGGCCGGACACCTTGTGGCGGAAGACCGACTCCTTCGCCATGAAGCGGACCAGGCGCTTCTGCGGCCGCGCGGTCAGGCCGGCGAAGATGAAGTCGAGGTAGCCGATGTGGTTGGAGACGAGAACCGCCCCGCCCTTGCGCGGGATGTTCTCCGTGCCCTTCATGTCGATGCGGATGTCCAGCGCCTTGAAGAGGGTGTGGGCGGCGCCGATCACCGGAGGGTAGACGAGCTCAGCCATGAGGGGGAGACCCCGCTTTCTGCCTGGGGAGGTGCTCCCGGCCGGAAGTTACGGCTGCGTAGGTACGCTGCCCTTGGGGATCGTGCCCCATACGCGGGCTGCTGGCCAGCCCAGACGACCGTGCCCGAGGAGATTCTCGTCACGCCGGGAATGCGGCGCGCGGACGGGGCGCTCGGATCACCGTACGAACGCAATTCAATGATGCGGCAACGAGGTCCGCGGCGACGGGAGCAGGGGTGCACGGGGACGAGGACGCGCAGGCCACGAGCCTGGCACGGCTGGGCGCGGCCGAACTGGGCGCGGAGCCCGGACGCCGGGCCAGCCTGGTGCAGTTCTCCAGCGCGTTCTGCCAGCCCTGCCGGGCCACCCGGCGGATCCTCGCCGACGTGGCCGCACTGGTCGAGGGCGTCGAGCACATCGAGATCGACGCTGAGGCCCGTCTCGAGCTGGTGCGCGCCCTGGGCATCGAGAAGACGCCGACCGTGCTCGTCCTCGACGCCGGGGGCCGGATCGTGCGGCGCGCGGCGGGGATGCCGCGCAAGGCGGACGTGATCGCCGCGCTGGGCGCCGCCATATGACCGGCACGCCGGTGCGCGCGCCCGCACGCAGCGTGACGCGCCTCGCATCTGCCCGATGCGGCTTGACTGTGTACACGGGAGATCGCCAGGCTGGCGGCATGCGGTATGAACTCCTGCTTTACGGGCGGGTCCACGTGGACCTCGTCCGCCACGCGAGCGCGCGTTGTCGAGGCCGCTGAACCACCCCGGTCTGCGACCCGATCGACCTGATCGGACCGATCCCACCGCGCCCGTGCCCGCCGCCTCCGCGGCAGAAGGAAGCACCACCATGACGGCCCCGACCGCCTCCACCGCCGCGACCGCGACCTCCGGCCTGCCCGGCTCACCCGACCTGCTGCGCTCCGTCTTCCGCCGGCACGCCGCGGGCGTGGCCGTGATCACCGCCGAGGGGGGCGGCCGCCCCGTGGGGTTCACCGCGACCTCGCTCAACTCGGTCTCCGCCGATCCTCCACTGCTGTCCTTCACCATCGCCACGGGAGCCTCCAGCTGGCCGGCGATACGCGACTCCGAGCACCTCGGCGTCCACATACTCGGCGAGCACCAGCAGGAGCTCGCGGGCCTGTTCGCCCGCAGCGGAGCCGACCGCTTCGGCCCCGGCACCGGCTGGGCCCCGGGTCCATACGAGGTTCCGGTGCTGGACGGCGTACTGGCGTGGCTGGTGTGCCGGGTGGTGGCGCGCGTGCCGGCCGGGGCGCACCGGGTGATCATCGCGGAGGCGGTGGCCGGGGACCCGGCCGGGGAAGGGCGGCCGCTCCTGTACCACCAGGGTCGCTTCAACGCGCTGCGCGACTGAATCGTCCCTGCTGGGGTGGGTTCGGGCGGCGTTGGACAGATCACAGTTCACCGGCCTTGCCACCGCGGAGCACCCACGGTGTACTGACGAGTAACATTCCCTTCGGAGCGCGGGCCGCCCCGACCGGGATCCGCCCGACAAGGCGCCTATGCTGCCTGCACAAGGCGGTATCAGAAAAAAGACGATGCGGTAGGAGAGCCGGCGTGAGCCTGAGGATCGTTGTCTGTGTGAAGTACGTGCCCGACGCCACCGGCGACCGGCACTTCGCCGATGACCTGACGGTCGACCGCGACGACGTCGACGGTCTGCTGTCGGAGCTCGACGAGTACGCCGTCGAGCAGGCGCTGCAGATCGCCGAAGACGCCGACGACGCCGAGATCACCGTCCTGACGGTGGGCCCCGAGGACGCCAAGGACGCGCTGCGCAAGGCGCTGTCCATGGGTGCCGACAAGGCCATCCACGTCGAGGACGACGACCTGCACGGCAGCGACGTCATGGGCACCTCGCTGGTGCTCGCCAAGGCCATCGAGAAGGCCGGCTACGACCTGGTCATCACCGGTATGGCCTCGACCGACGGCACCATGGGCGTCCTCCCGGCGATCCTGGCCGAGCGCCTGGGCGTCCCGCAGGTCACCCTGCTCTCCGAGGTCAAGGTCGAGGACGGCACCGTGACGGGCCGCCGCGACGGCGACTCCGCGAGCGAGCAGCTGGAGGCCTCCCTCCCGGCGCTCGTCTCCGTGACGGACCAGTCGGGCGAGGCCCGCTACCCCTCCTTCAAGGGCATCATGGCCGCCAAGAAGAAGCCGGTGGAGTCCTGGGACCTGGAGGAGCTGGAGATCGAGTCGGACGAGGTCGGCCTCGAGGGCTCCTGGACCGCGGTCGACTCCGCGACCCAGCGCCCGGCCCGCACCGCCGGCACGATCGTCAAGGACGAGGGCGAGGGCGGCAAGGCGCTGGCCGAGTTCCTGGCCGGCCAGAAGTTCATCTAAGAGCTTCGGCCGAAACCCTCTCGATCGCCCCCTGACTACTTCGCATTCGCAGGAGCATTCCCATGGCTGAAGTCCTCGTCTACGTCGACCACGCGGACGGCGCCGTCCGCAAGCCCACCCTCGAGCTGCTGACCCTGGCCCGCCGCATCGGCGAGCCCGTCGCCGTCGCCCTCGGCGCCGGTGCGGCCGACACCGCCGCCGTGCTCGCCGAGCACGGTGCGGTCAAGGTCCTGACCGCCGACGCCCCCGAGTTCACCGAGTACCTCGTCGTACCGAAGGTGGACGCGCTCCAGGCCGCGTACGACGCCGTCTCCCCGGCCGCCGTGCTCGTCCCGTCCTCCGCCGAGGGCAAGGAGATCGCCGCCCGCCTGGCGGTCCGCATCGGCTCCGGCATCATCACCGACGCCGTCGACCTGGAGGCGGGTGACGAGGGTCCGGTCGCGACGCAGGCCGCGTTCGCCGCGTCCTTCACCACCAAGTCGCGCGTCTCCAAGGGCACCCCGGTCATCACGGTCAAGCCGAACTCGGCCCCGGTCGAGGCCGCCCCGGCCGCCGGCGCCGTCGAGGCGCTCGCCGTCACCTTCGGTGCCCTGGCCACCGGCACCAAGGTCGTCTCCCGCACCCCGCGCGAGTCGACCGGCCGCCCCGAGCTGACCGAGGCCGCGATCGTGGTCTCCGGCGGCCGCGGCGTCAACGGTGCCGAGAACTTCGGCATCATCGAGGCCCTCGCGGACTCCCTCGGTGCCGCCGTCGGCGCCTCGCGCGCCGCCGTCGACGCCGGCTGGTACCCGCACTCCAACCAGGTCGGCCAGACCGGCAAGTCGGTCTCGCCGCAGCTGTACATCGCCTCCGGCATCTCGGGCGCGATCCAGCACCGGGCCGGCATGCAGACCTCGAAGACCATCGTGGCCATCAACAAGGACGCCGAGGCCCCGATCTTCGACCTCGTCGACTACGGCGTGGTCGGCGACCTCTTCGCGGTCGTCCCGCAGCTGACCGAGGAGATCAAGGCCCGCAAGGGCTGACCTGCGTCGATGCTGTGACTCGGGGCCGCGTGGTGACACTCACCACGCGGCCCCGAGGTGTTTCCTGCAACCATTGACTAGACAAGAACCCCTCATTAAATTCTGCTATGCGGATCTATGCTTCCGTGAAGCGGAAAAAGAGGAGAGTGCACGATGGGTCAGCAGGAGAAGGTGGCGACGAGCCTCGCAGGCGCGGTCAGCGAGGGAATCAGCGCCTCCCTCGCGCCGGTGGACGCGGAGCTCGCGCGCCACTACCCGGGCGACCCCGGCACCCGCCAGCCCATCCACACGGTCTACGTCCCCGGTGACGTCTTCGCGGCCGACACCATCCGGTCCTGGGGCGACCAGGCCCTCGCCGCCCTCGACGAGCACGCCCCGGACGCCGCCACCTTCGCCAAGGTCCTCGGCATCTCCGACGAGCTGGCCGTACCGGTCTACGACCGTGTCCGCGCCAAGCTGCTGCGCGAGCCCATCGAGGACCTCCGCGTCGACTTCGAGGACGGCTTCGGCGTCCGCTCCGACGAGGAGGAGGACCAGGCGGCCGCCCGCGCCGCCCGCCTCGTCTCCGAGGCCTTCTCCAACGGCACGAACGCCCCGTACATGGGCATCCGCATGAAGTGCATGGAGTCCAACGTCCGCGACCGCGGCATCCGCACCACCGACATCTTCCTCTCCGGGCTCCTGGAGCACGGCGGGCTGCCCGAGGGCCTGGTGCTGACCCTCCCGAAGGTCACGTACGCCGAGCAGGTCAGCGCCTTCGTCAAACTGCTGGAGGCCTTCGAGACCGCCCGCGGCCTGCGCCCGGGCCGGATCGGCTTCGAGATCCAGATCGAGACCAGCCAGTCGATCGTCGCCTCCGACGGCACCGCCACCGTCGCCCGCATGATCGAGGCGTCGGAGGGCCGCGCCACCGGCCTGCACTACGGCACCTTCGACTACAGCGCCTGCGTCGGCGTCTCCGCCGCGTACCAGTCGAGCGACCACCCGGCCGCCGACCACGCCAAGGCGATCATGCAGGTCGCGGCCGCCGGCACCGGCGTACGCGTCTCCGACGGCTCCACCAACGTCCTGCCGATCGGCAGCACCGAGCACGTCCACGAGGCCTGGAAGCTGCACTACGGGCTCACCCGCCGGGCCCTGGCCCGCGCGTACTACCAGGGCTGGGACATGCACCCGGGTCACCTGCCGACCCGCTACGCGGCGGTGTTCACCTTCTACCGCGAGGGCCTCGAAGCGGCCGCCGCGCGGCTGAAGGCGTACGTCGCGAAGATCGAGGGCGACGTGATGGACGAGCCCGCCACGGCCAAGGCCCTCGCCGGCTACCTGGTCCGCGGCCTGGACTGCGGAGCGGTGGGTGCGGAGGAGGTCACCGCCCTGACCGGCCTGACCCGCGCCGAGCTGGACGCCTTCGCGATCCCGCGCCGCTCGGCGACGCTGACGGCGACCGCCTGATCCGCCGCGCGGTGAGGAGGCCCGGCCGGGGACGCCCCGGCCGGGCCTCGCGGCGTTTTCACAGCGGGCCGACGACCCACCGGTTCAGGATCCCGTCCCGGCCCGCGGTGACGAGCAGGCTCCCGTCGGGGGAGAAGGCCACGCCGTTGACGGCCTCGTCGTGACCGGAGAGCGGACCGCCGGCCGGCCGGCCGGTCGCCGGGTCCCACAACAGGACGGCGCCGTCCTCGCCGGCCGAGGCCAGCAGGCGCCCGTCCGCCGAGAACGCCACGTCGTACACCGCTGACAGGTGCCCGGTCAGCGGCCTGCCGATCTGCCGCCCGTCGGCCGCGTCCCACAGCCGTACGGTGCCGTCGGCGCCCGCCGTGGCCAGTACGGCCCCGCCCGGCGAGAAGGCCGCCGACCACACCCCGCCCCGGTGGCCGCGCGAGAAGCCGTCCGGCAGCAGCCGGACGGCGGGATCCCACCACAGCACCCGGCCGTCCGCGCCGGAGGTGACCAGACGCCGTCCGTCCGGTGCGATGGCGAGTCCGACGACCTCGTTGGCATGACCGTCCGCGGACCCGCGGACGTGCCTGCCGGTGGCCGGATCCCACAGGTGCACGGTGCCGTCCGCGCTCGCGGTGGCGAGCAGCCGTCCGTCGGGGGAGAACGCGAGCCGTTTCAGCGGGCCGCGGTGGCCGGTCGGCAGCTCCCGGAGGACCGCGCCGGTCGCCGGATCGCGCAGGTGCACGCTCCGGTCGGCGGAGGCCGTGGCCAGCGCGCTCCCGTCGGGGGAGAACGCCAGGCACCAGGGCAGGACGGGGGGATCGGACAGCGGCGGGCCGACGGGCAGCCCGGTGACCGGGTCCCACACCCGTGCGGACCGCTCGCTGCCGGTCGCCGCGACGAGACGGCCGTCGGGCGAGAAGGCCACCCGGACGAGGGCGGCCTCGGCCCGTACGGGCGGCAGCCGGACCGGCTGCCGCCCGCGCAGGGCGACGGCCAGGGCCTGGGCCGCGAGCGGTGTCGTGCGGGGGGTGCCGGACCGTTCGTACACCATCACCGTCTCGTCGGAGGACGAGGTGGCCAGCAGCCGCCCGGTCGGCGAGAAGGCGATGTCCTCGACCCGGCCGCGGTGATCGCTCAGCGGCGGGCCGACGGGCAGCCCGGAGGCCGTGTCCCACAGGCGTACGGTCGCGTCCTCGGAGCCGGTCGCGAGCAGTCGGCCGTCGGGCGAGAAGGCCAGGGCGCAGACCGGGCCGGCATGGCCCCGCAGCGTCAGCGCGCCGCGGCCGCCGGCCGCCTCGCACAGGGAGGTCCGGCCGTCCCGGTATCCGAGGGCGAGCAGGAGTACGTCGGGGGAGAGGGCGATCACCTCCGGCGTGCCCGCGGACGCGGTGCGGGGCGCGCCGGCGACGCCCCCGCCGAGCAGGTCCCACACGCGCGAACTCCGGGCGGCGGCCAGCAGCCGGCCGTCGCGGGCGAAGGCCACGGCGCCGACCGGGTCCGTGCCGCTGCCGCGCGTGACGACGACCGGGAGCCGGCCGACGGTCAGGTCGCAGAGCCGTACGGTGCCGCCGAGTTCGAGGGTGGCGGCCATGCCGCCCGTCGGTGCGCAGGCGATGGTGGTGACGGGGGAGGCGTGGCCGGTGACGGGCGGCCCGTCGCGGCGGCCCGTCGCGGGGTCGATCCGCTGGAGTACGGAGGGGTCTCTGGCGTCCGCCGCCAGCAGCCGCCCCTCGGGGGTGAAGGCGAGCGGGTGCGTCGCGGTGAAGGGGGTGATGGTGCCGACGCCCGTCGCGGTGTCCCACAGCTGGACGGTGTCCCCGCCGGCGGAGGCCAGCAGGCGGCCGTCGGGGGAGAAGGCCAGATCCCTGACCGGGGCGAGGTGCCCGACGAGGCGGTGCCGGAGGGCGTACGGGGCCCGGCCCGCGAGCGGTCCGGCGGGCGGCCCGGCGAACGGCTCGGCGAGCGGTCCGGCGGGCGGCCCGGTGAACGGCTCGACGAACGGCTCCGGAGGCGGCGCGGGAGCCGGCGCGGGCGTCGGCGCGGCCGTCGGACCGCCCGCCGGTTCGGGATGCCATGGCGCCCGGGCCCGTTCGGCGGTGCCGAGGGAGCCGGCGGGTTCGTGGGGTCCGGCGGGGTCGTGGGGTCCGGCCGGGTCGTGGGGCACGGCCGACTCGCGGCGCCCGGTGGCTTCGCGGGGCCCGGCGGCCGTGTCCCGGGGGGCCTCCCGCACCGGTTCCCCGCGCCCGGTGGCGCTCTGCTCGGGGCGGACCGCGCGGGGAGGCTGCAGCGCGGCCAGTTCCTGCCAGCGCCGCCGCCAGACGGCGAGTTCGGGCGCGGTGTGGGCGGGGATGGCGGTCGGGCGGCCGTATTCGTCGTACGACAGCAGGATCCGGACGAGCGCCATGAAGGTGTCCGACCGGACGAGCCGCTTGCCGTTGAAGACATCGCTCTGGGTGGCCACCGGCAGCCGGAGATCGGTACCGGAACCGGCCGCACGGGCTTCGAGATCGCGGTACGAGGGCCGGCCCCGCCCGATCCGTAATCGCGTCAGGTCACCGGCGAGCGCGGCGAGCCCCTCCTCGAAGGTCGTGAAGGTGCCGTGCGGCTGCGGCTCCATGTCCCCCATGTCCCCCCTCGGCCATGTGTGGCCGCCCAGGTTAGAACGCCGCCGGCGGAACAGTCCCGAACTTTCCGGAACAGCTCGGAACGGCCGCCGCGTTCCGCCGAACACCCGTGGCGTTCACCGGGTTTCCGGGGCGATCACCCCGGACCGGGTTCGTTCCGTACCTGCCCGCCGGCGGCCCGGCCGGGGGTGCAATCGAGCCATGACCACTCCACGCGAAACGGACCAGCCGTTCCTGTCCCTGCACACCGCCGTCGTGCTCGTCGTCGCCCTGCTGATCGGGTGCGCCGCCGGCGGGCTGAGCTTCCTCGGCGGTGTGCCCGTCGCCCTCTCCGTACTCGCGGGGCTCACCGCCTCCGGCGGGGCCGTGCCCGTACTGCGGGGGCTGATCCGCTGAACCCGAACCCTCACGCGGCCGGGGGGAGTTCGCCCGAGCCGCGGGGGATCAGCCGGGTCGGGAGTTCGATGCGGGCCGGGGCGAGGGCGGCGCTTTCCAGCACATTGGGATCCTAAGCTTAGAATTCCACGTGGACAAGTTGTCGCG
>JADMIO011413711.1_pt1 | contig 32010 bp, 20 predicted proteins | sample 8958161 | NCBI WGS metagenome assembly JADMIO01 (sample SAMN16585339, study PRJNA669376) | soil metagenome | isolation source: Crop rotation soil | place: USA: Cullars Rotation, Alabama | collected 2011
AGGTGAGCCAGTGTGATTACATTTGCGGCCTAACTGTGGCCAGTCCAGTTACGCTGGAGTCACTAGTATTTAGGTGACACTATAGAAGCGGCCGCGACAACTTGTCCACGTGGAATTCTAAGCTTAGGATCCCAATGTGCTGGAAAGTTTCCTTTTTCAAAAAGCCCTGGCCGCTTGCAGCGAAATTCACGGCGCTTGCTGTTCACACCTTCCATATAAACGATCAACTTGTCACCATCTAAAAATTCATCGGCCATTTCAACTGCTTCATTCAAAAACCCACCGCCATTACCACGAAGATCCAAAATAAGATTTTGCAATCCTTCTTTTTGCAATGCTTCCATCGCTTGCATAAATTCTTCGTAGCTATTATTGGTAAATTTATTCAGCTTCATATATCCTGTAGCTTTGTCAATCATATACGAAGCATCAATTGAAGGGACAGGGATGGTGCCTCTTGTAACAGTAAGCGTTTGCTGACGGGCACCCCGCAGAATTAATAAACTGGCTTTTGACCCTCTTTCTCCGCGGATATATTTTTTTATTTCGTCTGTGCTGAATACTCTGCCGGTAAGCGTTGAATCATTTACTTTTAAAAGCTTGTCACCGATTATTAAACCTGCCTTATCGCTTGGCCCGTCTTTTATCACATACACAACGTTTACAGTATCATTAAAAACGTTGAACTCAACTCCAATCCCTTCAAAATTTCCTGCAAGGTCTTCATTCGCGGCCTGTAACTGAACCGGTGGTAAATAAACTGAGTGGGGATCCAGTTCAGACATCATTTGCTGGATAGCTTTTCCTTCCAGCGAATCAATATGAACGGAATCAACATATTTCATTTTTATTAAATCAACCGCTTCCTGTAAAGTGCTGCGGTTATTATTGGAAAAAAAGCCGTTACTGCCGCCATTTTGATTTCCCAATTTATACCCCAGGAACATACCTATTATCAGAATTATAGAAAAAATCAGTGGAAGCCATACCTGTAATTTTTTATTACCCATCATAAACCTTAATTGTGTAATTTGACGCAAAATAGAGAAAAGTTTCTTGTTGCTGGTTTCTCGTTAGTTGTTTCTAATTTTAAAGCTATTTCTAAACAGATCGCAATCATTAAATTTAGTACACAACCGGCAACTCGTAACCAGTAACTGTGTTATTTAACAACCTGCTACCATGATCAAACTAATTGCTGACAGCGGCGCTACAAAAGCCGAATGGTGTTTGCTTACGAACGGGAAGAAAAAAAAGATTATTACACAGGGCATCAGCCCATACTTTTTTACCAGCGAAAAAATAATTACACTGCTGCAGGATGAATTATTGTCTAAAATTCCCCAGGCCGTCAACGCTGCAAGCATTCATTATTATGGAACTGGTATGCGTAATGAAGGAAATGTAAAAATGCTGAAACAGGCGCTTAAGAAAGTTTTCAAAAGTTCAAAGATTGAAATTAATGATGATATGGTGTCTGCTGCAAGAGCATTGAACGGAAGAAATAAAGGCATGACCTGCAATCTGGGAACCGGATCTTTTTGTTGTTATTACAACGGTAAAAAGATAGTAAAACAGAGTCCGGGCATTGGTTATATACTGGGGGATGAAGGTAGCGGTGCCTATCTTGGAAAAAAAGTGCTGCAATATTATTTATATGACACGTTCGATGAAGATTTGAAGTATAAATTCAATGACACTTATAAAACAAATGCGGTTGAAGTGCTGGAAAATGTTTATCGCAAGCCCTTAGCCAACCGGTATATGGCGGGATTCACTTATTTTCTTGTGGAAAACCGTGGCCACTATATGATTGAAAATATTATAGAAGACGGGCTTAATGATTTTTTCTTTACACATTTATGCAAGTATAAAGAGGTTTGGACAATGCCTGTTAATTTTGTGGGGAGTGTTGCATTTGGTTTTAAGGATGTCTTGCAGCAACTTTGCAGCAGCTACGAATTTGAATTAGGCAAAATAATAAAGAACCCGATGGAAGGTTTAGTGGACTACCACAGTTAAAAACAAAGTATGTTACAAAGAATTACAGAACAATCAAGTCATTACCGTCACCTTGAAAAAATGTCGGTTTTGGAACTTTTGATAAATATTAATAAAGAAGACAAAGTCGTTCCGGCAGCAGTAGAAAAAGCAATTCCCCAAATCGAAAAATTGGTGGAGGCGGCTGCAGATAAAATGCTGGTAGGCGGCCGTTTGTTTTACATTGGTGCCGGCACCAGCGGCAGACTTGGAATAGTGGATGCAAGCGAATGCCCCCCAAGCTATGGAGTGCCAAAGGGACTTGTAATTGGTATTATTGCAGGAGGCGAAAAAGCAATTACAAACGCTGTAGAATTTGCCGAAGATGATAAAGAGCAGGGTTGGAAGGATTTGCTGGCATATAATGTTTCTGATAAAGATGTAGTGATCGGTATAGCAGCAAGCGGAACCACACCCTATGTAATCAGTGCATTGGAAGAATGTCAGAAAAGAAATATCGTAACGGGGAGTATTTCCTGCAATCCCGGATCTCCCGTAAGTGATGTAGCAGATTTTCCTATCGAAGTGGTGGTAGGGCCGGAATTTATTACCGGCAGCACAAGAATGAAAAGCGGCACTGCACAAAAACTGGTGCTGAACATGATTTCAACTTCTGTTATGATTCAGCTGGGCAGGGTAGAAGATAACAAAATGGTGAATATGCAACTAACGAACGATAAGTTGGTTGACAGAGGAACCAAAATGCTGATGGAAAGAATTAAAGTGGAAGACTACGACAAAGCAAAAGATCTACTCCTTAAATATGGCAGCGTAAAAAAAGCTGCAGAATCTTTCGCCAAATAATTTTATTTACGGCCATTAGAAAGTATATTGCATACTCATTAGCAATAATGGTAGTAAAAAATATTCATACAACTTTTTCTTCCGCTGCAATAAATCTTATTGCAATCACATCTATTACTACAATTACTATTACAACCCGTTAAGGGTTGTATATTTCCATATCACCATTGGGCAATTTGCTATATACAGACGAAAGTCTCGTATCATCATATTTCATTTCAATTATTCAACTAAAAGGTCATGCAGGTTTTAAAATTCGGAGGCACATCTGTTGCCAATGCAGAAAATATAAATAAGGTTGTCGCAATAGTAAAAGAAGCTGCTAAAAAAGATAAAACAATTGTCGTTGTATCTGCATTAGGTGGTGTAACTGATTTATTACTGAACGCCGCTGCATCAGCTGCCGCAGGTGATGAAGGCTACAAAGAAAAATTAACAGCTATTGAGCAGCGTCACCTGGATGCAGTAAAACAATTAATTCCGGTTGCTCAGCAAAGTCAGTTATTAAGTCTGGTAAAAAAGAGTTGCAACGAAATTGAAGATATCTGTAACGGTATTTTTTTGTTGGGAGAATTGACAGAACGATCAAAAGATAGAATTGGCAGCTATGGCGAATGGATTTCCTCCCAAATTATTGCAGCAAAATTTAATGCTGAAGCAATTAATTCCATATGGAAAGATTCAAGAGAATTAATTACAACCAACTCTATATTCACCGCAGCAGAAGTAGAATTTATTTCTACCAATAAAAAAGTAAATGATTTTTTTGGAAGTAATGATACAGCGCTGTTTATTCTTCCGGGTTTTATTGCAGCAGATAAAAATGGAGTAACTACCACATTGGGAAGGGGTGGTTCTGACTATACAGCTGCTATCATTGCATCCGCATTGAATGCTGCTGTGCTGGAAATATGGACGGACGTAAGCGGAATGATGACGGCTGATCCACGCTTAACAAATAATGCAAGAATAATCCCAACAATATCCTATCAGGAAGCCATGGAGCTTTCTCATTTTGGTGCCAAGGTTATCTATCCGCCAACTATCCAGCCGGTGATGAGTAAAAATATTCCGGTGTGGATTAAAAATACTTTTGCACCTGATGATTATGGAACTGTTATTCAAAATGGCAATGCCGCTAATTCATTTGTGGAGCCCGGCAGTGAAAATATTGTGCGGGGAATTTCCAGTATTAATAATGTTGTGCTGATAAGTTTGGAAGGAAGCGGCATGATTGGTATTCCCGGTTTTTCAAAAAGATTATTTGAAGCATTAAGCAGTGAAAAAATAAATGTTATTCTTATCACACAAAGTTCTTCAGAACATTCTATTTGTGTGGGTATCGATGCAAGTTCTGCTGCCAAAGCAAAAATTGCCGTTGATGCTGCATTTGCCAATGAAATTGCCTTGCAAAAAGTGGAGCCGTTAATTATAGAAGCTGATCTTTCTATTGTAGCGCTGGTGGGTGAAAATATGAAAAATCATACCGGCGTTAGCGGTCGTATGTTCAGCGCAATGGGCAGAAATGGCGTGAATGTAAGAGCTATCGCACAGGGCTCTTCTGAAAAAAATATATCGGCAGTTATTGCTACGAAAGATGTGCGCAAAGCAATCAATGTATTGCATGAGGAATTTTTTGAAACAACATATAAGCAGGTAAATCTTTTTATAACCGGCACTGGAAATGTCGGCGCTAAATTATTGGGGCAGTTGCAGCAGCAAATAGAATTTCTTCAAAGCCAGATGTATTTGCAGGTGAATGTTGTTGGGTTGAGTAACAGCCGTAAAATGCTGATTGACGAGAGCGGAATTACTATCAGTGAGTGGAAAGCAAAACTGGATTCAGGCGAAAAAGCCAACCTGCAAAATTTTGTGAATGAGATTATCCGCATGAATTTGCGCAATTCAATTTTTGTAGATATTACTGCGAACGATATCGTTGCTTCAGTATATAATCAGTTGCTGGAAAAAAGTATTTCTGTAGTAGCTTGTAATAAAATTGCTGCATCATCTGCTTATAGTAATTATAAAAAATTAAAAACGCTGGCAAGGGAGTTCAATTGTCAGTATTTATTTGAAACAAATGTTGGTGCAGGATTGCCCATTATTGCTTCGTTGAATGATTTAATACATAGCGGGGACAGGGTTCATAAAATGCAAGCAGTGTTAAGCGGAACATTAAATTTTGTGTTCAATAATTATGATGGCACCAGGAAATTTGCTGACGTGGTGAAGCAGGCGCAGGATGAAGGCTATACAGAACCCGATCCACGGCTGGATCTTGGTGGAACAGATGTGATGCGAAAAATAATGATCCTTGCCAGAGAGACAGGAGAAAAAATTGAAATGACGGATATCGCCAACAATTCATTTATGCCGGCAAGTTGTATGGAAGGAACAGTGCAGGACTTTTATAATGAAATGGCAAAGCATGAAGATCATTTTCAGCAATTACTAAAGGAAGCAAAGGATAAGGGATGCATATTGAAATTTGTTGCCTCTTTTGATAACGGAAAAGCTTCCGTTGGCTTGCAGCATATAGATCCAAAGCATGATCTGTACCACCTGTATGGAAAAGATAATATTGTACTGTTTTATACAGATCGCTATAAAGAGCAGCCGATGGTGGTGAAAGGCGCTGGTGCGGGGGCAGAAGTTACAGCGAGTGGTGTTTTTGCTGATATTATAAGAGCAAGTAAAATTTAACATGAGCAGTATTAAAATAAAATGTCCGGGCACTGTTGCGAACCTTGTTTGCGGATTTGATATTCTTGGAATGGCATTGAACGATCCATATGATATTATGGAAGTAACGTTGCTTGATAAACCAGAAGTAATTATTCACAATCGTGACAATTATAATTTACCAACTGATCCTGAGAAAAATGTTGCCGGCGTGGTTTTTTTATCTGTGATGGAAAAAGTGGGTGGAACCGTTGGCTTCGAAGTGACTATTGAAAAACATATCAAGCCAGGAAGTGGTATTGGATCAAGTGCAGCAAGCGCAGCAGGAGCAGCGGTAGCAGCTAATATTTTATTAGGGAATATTTTTTCATCAGATGAAATTGTGCAGTTTGCGATGAATGGCGAAAAATTAGCATCCGGTGTGAAGCATGCTGATAATATTGCGCCATGTATTTTAGGAGGAGTTAGTTTAATCCGTTCCATTCATCCGCTGGATATTATTCCATTAGCATCGCCTGATTTGTATGTAACAGTTGTACATCCGCAAATAGAAGTGCGTACATCTGATGCAAGGCAAATTTTAAAAAAACAGGTTTTACTGAAAGATGCAATTAAGCAATGGGGAAATATCGCAGGACTTGTAACAGGGTTTTTAAAAAATGATTTGGATTTAATAGGCCGTTCATTGGAAGATGTATTAATAGAGCCGGTGCGAAGTATTCTTATTCCGGGCTTTGATGAAGTGAAAGCAAATTGCATAGAAGCAGGTGCATTGGGCGGCGGCATTTCCGGTTCCGGCCCGTCTGTATTTATGCTGAGCAAAAATGAAACTATCGCAAAAGCAGTAGAAACAGAAATGAAAAGTATATATGACAGGATTGGAATTGAATACAACACGTATGTGACGACCATTAATAAGAAAGGAGTGGAGGTTATTAATTAACAATTAATAATTAGCAATTACTAATTGATGCCGTTTTTAAATAATTAAGTCTGTGAAATAAAAAACAATGAATTTTTATTCTACAAATAAACAATCACCGGCCGTTGACTTCAAAGAAGCCACGATTAAAGGACAAGCTCCTGATAAAGGATTGTACTTTCCTGAAAGCATTCCGCAGGTTGATAAAGAATTGATTGAAAACATTCAGAGTTTTTCAAATGAAGAAATTGCATTTCGCGTTATCAAACCATATGTTGGTGATACCATTTCAGAAGAAAGGCTTTTGCAAATTGTAAACGAGACTGTAAATTTTCCAATTCCATTAGTTCAGGTGAATAAAAATATTTCCTCGCTTGAATTATTTCACGGACCTACGTTAGCATTTAAAGATATCGGTGCAAGATTTATGAGCCGGTGCCTGGGCCACTTTGTAAAAGGCGATTCCAGAAAGGTTACTGTTCTCGTCGCAACATCCGGCGACACAGGCGGCGCAGTCGCAAACGGTTTTTATAACGTAGATGGAGTAGATGTGGTAATTCTTTATCCTTCCGGAAAAGTAAGTCCCGTACAGGAAAAACAATTAACAACACTTGGAAAAAATATTACTGCTTTAGAAGTTGATGGGACATTTGATGATTGTCAGCAAATGGTGAAGCAAGCATTTACTGATAGAGAAATCAATGATAGATTATTTCTTACATCAGCAAATTCAATAAACGTTGCCAGATGGTTGCCGCAACAGTTTTATTATTTCTTTGCTTATAAACAATGGGAAGAGAAAGGTAGTCCTGTGGTTTCTGTTCCAAGTGGAAACTTTGGAAATATCTGCGCTGGAATTTTAGCCATGCAATCAGGCTTACCTATAAAACATTTTATCGCAGCGTGTAATGTGAATGATATTGTTACAGAATATTTAGCAACAGAGCAATTAAAACCAAAGCAGGCAATCCCTACTTTATCCAATGCAATGGATGTGGGAAATCCAAGTAATTTTGTCCGCATACTGGAAATTTTTCATCATCAGTTTCCAGAATTAAAAAATAAACTTTCTTCTTACAGCATTTCAGATGCAGAAACATTGGATACAATAAAACAAGTTTATCAGCAAGCTAATTATGTGTTGGATCCGCATGGAGCGGTTGGCTATCTATCATTGCAGCGTTACTTAAAAGATCATCCGGACGATAAAGGAATTTTCCTGGAAACTGCACATCCTGTTAAATTCCCGGAAGCCGTAGAAAAAAGTATTCAACGAAAAATTGAAATTCCCATTGAACTTCAATCAATGATGCGAGCCGAAAAGAAAAGCATCAAAATTAATGCTGACTACGCATCGCTAAAAGAAATTTTAATAAATAAACATGGATAATTTGAAAGCTGCCAATGGAGAATCTTCAGCAATCCATACAACAAAATAAAGCAGCGGCATTCGACTGGCTCGTTTTTGCCATCAGCTTTTCATTGGGATTTGTCTTTCCCAGCCTGCGGGAATTAATTATTTCTCCGATGTTTTCTAATTTAATGTTAGCCGCATTAATATTTTATACAATCGGTGCATGGCTAAAACATTTTCCACTTTATTACCGGTTAATAACAACCGGCAATACAAGCAAAGGAGTTCCCTACACATTATTTTTAATCATTGGTCATTGGGTGCTGATACTTGTTGCTATTATTTTTGCGATGGGTGCAGCAAGGAGAATTATTGGCATGCGGCCGCTGACCCGGGCAGAAGAAGCGGGTGGATGGGTTGCTTTAATAAGTATTGTTGGATCCAGTTTTATTACATGGCTGGTCTATCGCACAAAAAATAAAATAAAAGGCGGAAAAGTTTTTTCTAAGCAATATTTGTTTCGCAGAGAATTAGCCGGAGATATTTGTCTTCTCTTTGGCGTTTCAATTTTCTCTTTTATTTTTTGGGAAAAAGGAATTATGGCGATGCTTTCCGCCAGGCATAATACTTCAATATCAGATATCTGGTACATGTTTGTTATTCTGGCATTCGCATACATGTTTTTCTATTTGCCCATGCGCTATTTATTTTTAGTAGAAGATCATTTCAGCAACAAAACCTGGAAAAGAATGTTGTTAATATTTGGTCTGTTGCTTTTGAAAGCATTATTTGAAATGCTGAATATATAATTTATTATCCCGGCTTCGGTTCTTTGAGCATCTTCGTTGCGTCGCACACTTGTACTTTTGTAATTCTATTCAGCTGGAGAAACAGCCTGCTGACTTCACAAAACCATTTCTTAAACTATTAATAATTTTTACCCAAAACTCTCATTCTTACGAGTGTAACGAAGCAATATTTTCTTTCCCTTTCTTATCTTTGCATTGAGGAGTTTACACATGCATAACATCGAACCCTTTTACAACTGGCGTCACATTTATGTGAGTGAAGAAGATGATCGTTCACCTTTTTTTGGAAGAACCTATTCTGAATTTGAATACTCACAAACGGTCTATAATTATTATATCCATCCTCAATGGGACGATTTTGGCAGCCGTACCTTATACCTGAAAGTTTTATTAGCAGACTACGATGAAAAATATGCCATTATTGAAATGATTGGCGAGTGGAATGATGCTGTTGAAAATGACATCATGGAACTAAAAAGAGAAGTGCTGGAAAAATTCATGTCAGAAGGCATTTATAAATATATCCTCATAGGGGAGAATGTTCTCAACTTTCACAGCGATGGAAAGGATTATTATGAAGAATTGTTTGAAGAAGTAACTGATGAAAATGGATGGGTTGTTTGTTTGAATATGCCCGAACAAACCCAATACGATTTCAAGCATGCGCACCTCAACCGCTATGTCGAACTAATGGAGCTGGATAACTGGCGAACCTATAAACCCTACCATTTATTTAAGAAAATCGACGTAGAAATTTCTTCCAGGTTAAATTAATTAAAAGCTCAGGAATTATTGAAACTATTACCTCAAATATGATGAGGGAAAAAAATAGTTTCATCATACAACCTTTTTAACTTTTGTAGCTACTATAATCGTACGGAAATTAAATCGACTATCAAATTGGTGAAAATTCTATTTCACCAACAGGTAACGTTCTCTTCCAATTCTCCACCTGAACAAATCCAACATTCCTTCACCATTCTTGTGATTCATTCTATAATAGTTTGAATACGTCATCTATTATTTATTATAACAAAACCTATCCAGATGAAGAAGATTATCTATCGTACCTCTTTTTTTCGAAAATTTTATGTCCTGGTTGCATTTTTTTTGTTTGCCAATATAGTTGTATTGGCTCAATGCCCCGCAACTACTGCTAATGCCACAAACATTATTTCTGCCAACTGTCCCTCCAATGGCGCTTTCACAATCAGTGCGACACCATCAACCGGTGTCAAGTATCAAATTACGAGCGGTCCCGATGGATTTCCGACCGGGGCACAGGATTTGTCCACTTTTTCATCATTGCTTCCCGGAACTTACACAGTAAATGTTATTTGTGCTTCCAACTCTTCCATTTTAACCACTATCAATAATATTGTGGTTCCGGGAACTTACGTACAGATAGCAGCCAGTTCTGTAGTAACTAATTTATGTAATGGCACTTCCAGTGGCATAATAAATACAACCGTTACTGCTGGTAATTCTGCACCTTACTCTTACGCTTATTGGATTGGTGATCCGGCACTTGATGATAACAGCCTTACTTACCAGGTTGTCAATTCCGGCAGCACCACAAATGCTTTTAATGCGCCATCATTTGGCATCTGGAATATAAGAGTGAAGGACGCATGTGGTAAATATGTCACCGATCAACAGGTTGTTGCGAACCCTTATCCTGCAGGGTTATGTGTTACAAATATAGATTTAGAGTTTGATACATTAACCTGTGCTCAATTGCAGGATTCCATTTTTGCCAACTTTCAACTTGGGTCAACGCCTTTTGCAGCCCTGCCACCAGCGGGTATTGATCTGGATATATTTGAGAATACAGGAACTTGCGCAAGCCCCGTACAAGGACCATTAGTTCGAACTTATCACTATGATAATAATTCCGGCAGCACAAAAATAAAAATACCTAATAAAAAGAATTTGCTATTTGTTGTACGGACTCCCTGCGGCACATCCTGCACTTATTGCTATACCTACGATCCCGACAAAACAAGGTTTCTGCAAAATGTTTTTATGCTTTCGAAAGGTTGTGTGAACCCGGGAGATCCTATTACTTACTCTATAAGTGTAGGTGTAAATCTGTTTTACCGGTTTCCAATTACCTGGGTAATAAAAAACAGCGCAGGCGTTATAAAAGGGACATTTACTGCGAATAATTTGACAGAAGTCCCACATACTTTTGACGGACTACCAGCAGATACATATACCACAACAGCAACAGATGCCTGCGGAAATACAATAACTGATATACTTGCGCCTCCCTCTGGCCCTCCAAATGAACTTCAGGTTGTTTATTCAGGTGAAAATGTGGGTTGCACATCTATCGATGGAAAATCTTCAATAACTGTGTACATCCAGGGAGTAATGGCCAATCTTTCAAATGCAACTGCCGTTATTATTGCACCAAGTCCCGATCATGTTGGAGTGGCAGGTACACAAGCTGGCTTTGGATATTTCTCCTGGATGAATATAACTCCGGGTGCTACTTACTACATAAGGGTAGACAATGGTTGCGGTCAATCGGATACAGTAACTGTTACAGCTGGCACTTTTCCTCAGAATATATTAACACAGCACACTATTGGTTCAGTGAAACAATTTTGCGGTGGTACCGGAAGTATTGCTATAGATGCAGCGTATAATGGCTATGGAAACTTTTCATATAAAGTCACTAATAGTGCAGGGTCAATAGTCGCCCTCGGGTCTGTGCCTGGCGGTACTTACGATAATTTACCAGCAGGGATTTATACCATTAAAACCAGCGTGTATGGTTGCGGACCTTATGATTATTCATCGCAGGTTGAGATTTTGTCAGCTGGTTCGGGACCATCTGTTATTAAAAAAATCGGAGTGATTTGCGAAAACCCTGACGGAACTCCGGCCACAACGGGTAGTGCGATATTTTCATTTATTGGTGCCAAGCCTTTAAAGTTTGATTATCGTTTATCATCCGGAACTGACGCTGATTATTTGAATGTGACCAATGCATCTGATGGTACTGAAACCGTTCCCAATTTATCGCCGAATACTTCGTATACGGTTAGAATTACCGATTCCTGCGGAAACTCTACTATAACTCAGGTTTCAATAGGTCAGTTAAGTCCGGTAAAAACAGAAAATACTTTAAATCCTTGTCCGTTTAGTCCTTATACATTAAGCGTTCCCGATTTTGTTGATGCAACCTACGAATGGAAAAAAGGAACTACTGTTATATCAAATCAACGTTCCATTATTTTCAATCCATACACTCCTGGTGATGATGGCGTATATACTTGTAAAATAGTTATATCTGGATGTGTTACACGTACTGTAACTACTACTCTAAGCAGCGCCAGCTGCAACATTCCTTTACCTGTAACGATTTTAAATTTCACTGCAAAAAATCAGGATGGAAAAGTGATGTTAAACTGGAAAACAGCTACTGAAATAAATTCAGCCTATTTTGATGTGCAGTATAGTGTCAATGCAGTAAACTGGCAAAGTATAGGAAATGTAACTGCAGCAGGGAACAGCAATTCTGTAAAAAGCTATTCATTCATTCATACAAATCCATCAGGCAAAGTAAATTACTACCGCCTGAAATTGGTGGACACTGACAACAGCTTTAAGTACAGCGATATCCGTGTGGTGAATCTGGACAAGAATGCAACGGTAAGTTTATTTCCAAATCCAGTAACAGAAACCTTGTACATAACCGGCAACGCAAGCTTGCTCACAAAAGTTTCTATTCTTGCAATGGATGGTAAAACTTTGAAAGAATATAAAATGCTAGCTCCCGGTTCGGGCATAGACATGAAAAACTTTTCTTCCGGCATGTATATCATCAAGATTTTGGATGTGGATGGCAATAGCACCACTCAAAAAGTAATAAAGAAATAAATAAGAGGAATAAAAAAAATCTGAAATACTTATAAGCGAATTTCCTGACAATATGAATTACCAGTAACCACTCTTAAACCGGGTGGTTATTTTTTTAGGTAAATAAAGTGGGCGTCGTTTAATAAAATATTAATAAATAAAACATCCGTTTTACAATTTTATGATAATTCAACGTTCCGGCATATCTTTACGCCGATCGGTTGAATGATTTTTATGGCTCTTTTTGATATTGAAATTGAGTTTTGAGCAGTTTTATTGCGAAGCAGATGAAATATTTAGTGCCGGCTTTGGTTTTTCACTGCATTTTCGTTGCATCGCAATCCGAAAGGCTTCGGGATACAGCGTAGATAACTCAACAATATGTCAAGACCCATTGTTATTAAAAAAACTAACGGATGAAATGGTCTGAATTGTTTACTTCCTCGATTGGCAAAAAGTGGGTAATGGCGTTGACGGGTTTATTTCTTATTCTTTTTTTAATTATACATGTCAGTCTCAACGCATGTATCTGGGCAAATGACGGCGGTAAAATGTTTAACGAAGGCGCTCATTTTATGGGTTCCACCATTGTTCCCCGTGTGTTGGAAGTTGGATTGATCGCCGGATTTCTACTCCACATTATTCAGGGCTACATGCTCACATTTCAAAACAGGGCTAAACGCAAAAAGGGCTATGCAATTCCTACGAAAGATGGAGGCAGCACCTGGTATAACCGCAGCATGGGTTTATTAGGCACACTTATTTTAATCTTTTTAATATCACACGTTTTACATTTCTGGATTCCAAACAGAACTCATCAGGGTTGGGTTTTGGGTGAAGAGATTAATTTATATGAAACAATGAAAGAAGTGTTTCAAAATTTGTGGGTTGTTATTTTATACATCGCTGGTTGTATTTCATTGTGCTGGCATCTGATACATGGCTTCCAAAGTGCATTCCGTACCGTGGGAGTAAACAATAAAAAATATTTGACCTTACTGACGAATATTGGAATCGGGTTTTCAGTCATTGTTACACTAGCGTTTGCATTGATGCCGTTGAGTTTTTATTTGGGATGGATAAATTAAGTAAGAGGTAAGAAGTCGGAAGTATGAAGTTTTCCGAATCTTTGAAATGTTTTAATGTTCGCAGAATTTTTTTAAAATGCAAATAACCATGAAAGGATTGCATTTTAATAGCCACGGGTGAAACACGGAAAAAAGGTCAATAACTAACAGAGTGCCGATACAAATCGGGATGCCGCAAATTGCCGAATAGCATTCATGCAGCCCAATAGTGCGACGCAACAGACGATGAACAAAGAACCGTACGCTGGTATCAAAAAAATAGAATCATTTAAATCATTTATATCAAAGTAATCAGTGGTATATGTTGGATTCAAAAATTCCTTCGGGGCCGTTAGACGATAAATGGACAGATTATAAAGGCCATTGTAAATTGGTGAACCCCGCCAATAAAAGAAAAATAGAAATTATTATTGTAGGCACCGGACTTGCCGGCGCATCAGCAGCTGCATCACTCGGTGAACTGGGCTACCAGGTAAAAGCGTTTTGTTTCCAGGATTCTCCACGCCGTGCACACAGCATTGCAGCACAAGGAGGAATTAATGCTGCAAAGAATTATCAGAATGATGGTGATTCAGTTTTCCGTTTATTTTATGATACGGTGAAAGGTGGTGACTATCGTGCAAGGGAAGGAAATGTGCATCGTCTTGCAGAAGTGAGTGTGAATATTATTGATCAGTGCGTGGCGCAAGGTGTTCCGTTTGCAAGAGAATATGGTGGTTTATTGAATAACCGTTCCTTCGGTGGGACTCAGGTAAAAAGGACTTTTTATGCTGCCGGCCAAACGGGTCAGCAATTATTGATTGGTGCGTACCAGGCATTGGAAAGACAAGTTGGGTTGGGAAATGTAACCATGCACAGTCGGCATGAAATGCTTGATGTAGTAATGATTGAAGGAAAAGCGAGAGGAATTATTGCACGCAATTTAATTGATGGAAAATTAGAAAGGCATTTTGGTCATGCAGTTTTGTTATGTACTGGTGGCTATGGTAATGTATTTTATCTTTCTACGAATGCGATGGGAAGTAATGTAACTGCTGCATGGAAAGCCCATAAGAAAGGTGCTATGTTTGGAAATCCATGCTTCACACAAATACATCCGACGTGTATTCCAGTGAGCGGTGATCATCAATCGAAATTGACATTGATGTCGGAATCATTAAGAAACGATGGACGCATCTGGGTGCCGAAACAAAAAGATGACAAGCGTAAAGCAAATGATATTCCTGAAGATGAAAGAGATTATTATTTGGAGAGAAGATATCCTGCGTTTGGAAATTTGGTTCCAAGAGATGTAGCATCAAGAGCTGCAAAAGAAAGATGTGATGCTGGTTATGGAGTTGGTACAACGAAGCAAGCGGTGTATTTAGATTTCAAACATAATCTCATTAATAAATACGGAAGAGTAGAAGCAGGAAAATTAGGCATTGAAAATCCTGATATTGAAACGCTGATCAAGCTCGGCAAAGAAGTAGTGAAAGAAGAGTATGGTAATCTTTTTGATATGTATGAAAAGATTACCGGTGAAAATCCTTACGATGTTCCCATGAGAATTTATCCGGCGGTTCACTACACAATGGGTGGCCTCTGGGTAGATTATGAATTGATGACAAATGTAAAAGGATTGTATTGTTTGGGTGAAGCAAACTTTAGTGACCATGGTGCAAACCGTTTGGGTGCATCTGCATTGATGCAGGGATTAGCGGATGGATATTTTGTAATTCCCTATACAATAGGAAATTATTTAGCGGATGAAATTGGAACGAAAGTAATTCCGACAACCCACGAAGCATTTGAGCAAACCGAAAAGGCAGTTGCTGATCGCATCAACACGTTGATGAACATTAAAGGAAAACAAACTGTTGAAAGCTTTCACAAGCGTCTTGGAAAAATAATGTGGGAGAAATGTGGTATGGCCCGCAATGCTCAGGGTTTGCAGGAGGCGATTACTGAAATACAGGCATTGAAAAAAGAATTTTGGAGTGATGTAAGAATTCCGGGAACGATTAATGAAATGAATCCGGAATTAGATAAAGCAGGACGTGTTGCAGATTTTATTGAACTCGGCGAGTTAATGTGTAAAGATGCGCTGAATAGAAATGAAAGTTGTGGTGGTCACTTCCGTGAAGAAAGCCAGACTGACGAAGGCGAAGCATTGAGAAATGATGATGAGTTTGCCTATGTAGCAGCCTGGGAATTTAAAGGCGAAAGTAATTGGGAGTTGCATAAGGAAACGCTGGTGTTTGAAGTGGCGCATCCGACGCAGAGAAGCTACAAGTAATGTGAAAATGTGTAAGTGTGGGAAATGTGCGAATGAAATCCTAACCCTAAATTCTTACATATGGAAACTAAAAACATTATTGTAGAGAAGTCATTAGACTTCGGAGTCGAGATTGTTAAGTTCTGTGAATTGTTGGATGAAAAAAGAAAATATGTTGTTTCGAAGCAATTACTGAGAAGCGGTACTTCCGTTGGGGCAAATGTTTTCGAAGCTCAGCATGCAGAGAGTAAAGCTGACTTTATTCATAAAATGAAAATAGCCAGTAAAGAAGCGAACGAAACTTTGTATTGGTTATGCATTTGTGATAAAAGTGAAAATTATCCGACAAATAGCTCTTTAAAAAACATGGTTGATGAATTGATTAGAATTATATCTAAGATTATTATATCAAGTAAAAAATAAAATTATAGATGCGGAAGGGCTGAAGCATTTTCACATTTCCACATTATTCACACTTACACATTATTTTGTATGGAGCATTATAATATGAATTTGACCCTCAAAGTCTGGAGGCAAAAAAATGCTGACGACAGAGGTGGATTTGAAACATACCCGGTAAAAAACATTTCTTCCGAAATGTCTTTCCTGGAAATGATTGACGTATTGAATGAAGAATTGATCAGCACCGGTAAAGACCCAATCGCATTTGATCATGATTGCCGTGAAGGAATTTGTGGCGCCTGCTCCATGTACATCAATGGCCGTCCGCACGGGCCATGGCATGCGAATACAACTTGTCAGTTGCACATGAGAGCATATAAAGATGGCGATACGGTCGTAATTGAACCATGGAGGGCCAATGCATTTCCTGTTATTAAAGATTTAGTGGTAGATCGTTCTGCATTCGACCGCATTATACAAGCCGGAGGTTATATTTCAGTTAACACTGGTAATGCTGTGGATGCCAATGCTATGCCTGTTGAAAAAGAAAAGGCAGATGCGGCGTTTGCGGCAGCTGCTTGTATTGGTTGCGGCGCTTGTGTGGCGGCTTGTAAAAATTCATCAGCTTTGTTGTTTGTTTCTGCAAAAGTGAATCATCTTGGCTTGCTGCCCCAAGGAAAACCGGAAAGCAAAACAAGAGCATTGAATATGGTGGCGCAAATGGACAAGGAAGGTTTTGGTTCCTGTACCAATACTGGTGCCTGTGAAGCAGTTTGTCCAAAAGAAATTTCTATTGAAAATATTGCAAGGCTGAACCGTGAATATATGTTTGCCGGTGCAGTGTCGGATAAATAACCTTGAAAATATTATTTCAAAAGCCCTCTTAATTGGGGGCTTTTTTGTTTCCAAACACTCTTCGTACATTCAGTATCTAATGCATCTGCCATGAACAAAAAAACTAACTTAGTAATCCTGTCAATTACCACTATGATGATTTCTTGCAATAATTCTGACGATACAAAAAAAGAAGCCTACAAGTGGCCGGAAAATGTAGCTGCGCCAACCGCTACAAAAAAGTCACATGAGATGACAGCGCATGGGGATACCCGCATCGATAATTATTACTGGATGAATGATTATTTTAAGAAAGGACCAGACAGTTCAAATGCTGTTGCTTACCTGACGGCGGAAAATAAGTATACAGATACAATGCTGTCTGCTTCTAAAAAATTCCGGGAAGATTTATTCACTGAGATGAAAGGACGCATCAAAGAGAAAGATGAATCTGTTCCTTATAAAGATAACGGGTATTGGTATTACAGCCGCCTGGAAGAAGGAAAGCAATATGCAGTGTACTGCAGGAAGAAAGGAACAATGGACGCAGCAGAAGAAATTATTCACGATGCGAATAAAGCAGCAGAGGGAAAAAGCTATTACAGTGTGGCTGGATTACAAATAACGGACAACAATGAGCTGGTGGCTGTTGCTGAAGATGCTGTGAGCCGCCGTTTATATAATCTCAGGTTTAAAAATATTGCGACAGGAGAATTTTTTCCTGAGACAATTGTTAATACAGAAGGTGGTTCATTTGCATGGGCTGCTGATAATAAAACTTGTTTCTACATCAAGAAGAATGTTGAAACATTATTGGGCTTCCAGGTGTGGCGGCACGAAGTGAATACTGATCCTGCTAAAGATGTGAAAGTTTTTGAAGAAAAAGATAATCGTCATTATATTGATATAGGAAGAACAAAGTCAAAAAAATATATTCTCATCTCATCAGAGTTAAGTGAGCAGCAAAGTGAATATTTGTTTTTGGATGCAGCTAATGCATCCGGCACATTCACCGTTTTTCAGCCCCGTACCATGGGATTGGTATATTATGTTGATCATTATAATGATAAATTTTATGTTCGCACCAATCTTGATGCGCCGAATTTCAGATTAATGGAATGTCCATTGGATAAAACAGCTAAGGAAAACTGGAAGGAAGTAATTGCGGACAGGCCGGATGTTTATCTTTCAGGCCTGGCTATTTTTAAAGATCATCTGGTGTTATCAGAGCTCAAAGAAGGATTGACAAATGTGCGCATCATTAATCAAAAAAATAAATCGGAACACTATATACAGTTTGATGAGCCTGCTTATCTCGCATCGGTGAGTGTAAATCCTGATTTCAATTCAGATACATTACGGTTTACTTACACATCATTCATTACTCCCAATTCTACCTATGACTATAACATGAATACCAAAGAAAAAATTCTGAAGAAACAGCAGGAAGTGGTAGGAGGTTATGATAAGAATAATTATACGACAGAAAGAGTTTTTATTACGGCAAGAGATGGTAAAAAAGTTCCGTTGTCAATTGTTTATAAAAAGGGAATGAAAAAAGATGGCAGCAATGCATTACTGATGAATGCTTACGGATCATATGGCTATTCTTCATTTGCCACATTCAGCAGTAACCGTCTGAGCTTAATGGATCGGGGATTTATTTTTGCTTTGGCACATATACGTGGCGGACAGGAAATGGGCCGGGCCTGGTATGATGATGGAAAGATGATGAATAAGAAAAACACATTCAATGATTTTATTGATTGCGGTGAATATTTAATAAAAGAAAAATTTACTTCAAAAGAACATTTATATGCAACAGGCGGAAGCGCTGGCGGATTATTGATGGGGGCTATCACTAATATGCGTCCTGATTTGTGGCATGGAATAATTGCCGGTGTTCCTTATGTGGATGTAATTACAACCATGAGCGATGCAAGTATTCCATTGACAACTGGTGAATACCTGGAGTGGGGCAACCCTGCCAATAAGGATGAATATTTTTATATGAAATCCTATTCTCCGTATGATAATGTAGAAAAGAAAGCTTATCCGAATATGTTAGTCACTACAGGATTGCATGATTCGCAGGTGCAATATTTCGAGCCATCAAAGTGGGTTGCAAAATTGAGAGAATTAAAAACGGACAAAAATATTATTCTGTTGCACACCAATATGGATGCAGGGCATGGCGGTGCATCAGGTAGATTTGATTATTTAAAAGATGTTGCGCTGCAATATGCTTTCCTGTTCGCTTTGGAAGGAATTAATAAATAATCATTACAAAAGAAAATAAACCGCTGAGGTGCAAAGATGAGAGGCATATAATTTTGCAGCTTTGATTTGCTGCGGTTGCAATTGTATTTGCTCATCAGCGAACCGAACCCTGAATGGAGCGTCGCAACAGACGATCATTCGTGTTACTACTGCTGGTCTCAAAAAAATAATCAAACTATTTCTAAAGAATCATTGTTGCTTTTACTGATGCAGACCAGAGAGGATCGCTGCCGGATTCTTTCATTACAATGATGCCCGGCCCAATTGAAATTTTTGGGTTGATTGAATAATTGAGTTCGAGTTTGCTGGCGGTATTAAATTGTAAATGTCCATTATAGATACCCAATGCAGGACCTGCATATAATGTGGTAGTTATTTTCTTTCCCGTTGCGTATAAAAAACCAGCAAACGCATGTATAAAATAATAGGAGGGATAGTGGTACGGGTAACCGCTTACCGTTTCTTTTTTGCCCAAATAATAAGTTATGCCACCATTATAGGTTAACGCAAAATTCTTGTTTTTGAACAGCCCAAATTTGTGACGGGCCGGTGAGTATTCAGCGCCAACTCCAAAAATATGAGTGCCTGAAAAATTCCCAACAGGGTAAGTTACCGAGACGGCAACAGCATTATTTCCACCCTCAGATTGGGCGTTGACGAAAATACTACTGCCAGCCAGCAGCAGCAATAAAATTAATTGTTGGGTCTTACGTTTTATGTTGCTTTTAATAGTCATTGGTCAGTGCTGATTTGCCAAATTTGCCGCTTTTTCGGTAATTAACAGCATAGGATAACTTTAAGGCAATAAATATGAGGAATTTTACGATTTTAGTTAAAATACACTGCTATTGAGTTGGTTAGGTAGAATATCCGGTATTCTTTTGATGACATTGGTTTCCATGGTGAGCAGTGCCCAGTTCCCATTTAGTACCATCAAAGCAGATTCAACAAAACCTGTAACCGGAAATCTCCGGCAAAAAGTATTCAAAATAACAAGTGACAGCTTAAAAATTGATACAGTCAGTATCATTCCTAACACATTTTCGATTGCTTATATAGCAGCATCGGATTACTGGCTTGATTTTGTCCGGGGAATGCTTTACTGGAAAAATAAACCTGCAGCAGACAGCGTCACTATTACTTATCGGGTGTTTCCCTATAAATTAAATCCTGTTGCACAGCGAACGAGTTTCGATAGTGTAATGAATAATTTTTATGTCCGGCCATTTGATGCAGGCAACACTACCAATGCGCAGCGGGGGATTTTTGATTTCGGCACATTAAAAGCTGAAGGAAGTTTGGGCCGGCAAATTGGATTTGGTAACAGCCAGGATGCGGTAGTCAATTCTACTTTGAATCTGCAATTGAGCGGAATGCTGGGAGACAGTATCGAAATACAAGCCGCTATTACGGATAACAATATTCCCATTCAGCCTGACGGAAATACACAACAGCTGAATGAATTTGATCAGGTTTTTTTGCAATTTAAAAAAAGGGGATGGCAATTAAATTTAGGCGATATCGATATTCGTCAGAACCAGAGTTATTTTTTAAACTTTTATAAACGGTTGCAGGGTATTGCTTTTCAAACCACCAACCGTATTTCAAAAAATGTTGTTTCCAAAACACTGGCAAGTGGTTCTGTTGCAAAAGGAAAATTCACAAGAAATATTATTAATGCACTGGAAGGAAACCAGGGGCCTTACAGATTAACCGGAGCCAACAACGAATTCTTTTTTATAGTACTGGCAAATACGGAACGTGTTTTTATTGATGGTCAGTTAATGCAGCGGGGCGAAGATCAGGATTATGTTATTAATTATAATTCTGCGGAAATAACTTTTACTCCAAGAAGGATGATTACCAAGGATAGCCGTATCCAGGTAGAATTTGAATATGCAGATAGAAATTTTTTAAACGCCAATCTATATTTGTCACAGGAATTTGAAATCAATAAAAAATTAAAAATAAGGCTGGGAGCATTTAATAACAGTGATGCAAAAAATTCTTCTATTAACCAGGTATTGGATCCAAAGCAAAAACAATTTTTAGCTGATTTGGGAGACAGTACTCAAAAAGCATTCTATCCCTCCGCAGCGCTGGATACCTTTGCAGTTGGAAAAATTTTGTATGAAAAAATATATGTTGCTCTTGATTCTTTCTATCAATACTCTACTGATCCCGTACTTGCAAAATATAATTTATCGTTTATAGAAGTGCTGCAGGGAAATGGAAATTACATTCCCGATTTTAATGGCGCTAATGGTAAAGTATTTAAGTATGTACCACCCGTTGCAGGAATCAAACAGGGAAATTATGAACCCGTTCAAATATTAGTAGCGCCAAAAAAACAACAGCTTGTAAATCTTGGAGTCGATTACGTAATAGATAAGAATACTTTGCTGAAAGCAGAAGTAGCCACCAGCAGCAATGATGTCAACACTTTTTCTCAAAAAGATAATGGTGATGACAGGGGATGGGCAGGAAAATTTCAATTGACAAATACCAAAGCCATCCGTTCCACGAAACAAATACAATTGATAACGGGGCTTGATTATGAATATGTGCAAAAGAAATTCAAGCCGCTTGAAAGATTGCGGGGCGTGGAATTTACGAGAGACTGGGGATTGCCCATTACACAGGTGCCGCTGCCGGTAGATGAAAGCATTATAAAAGCATCCGCTGGATTAAGAAATAAAAATAACCATGCATTATCTTACCAGTTTATTAACTATAAGCGAAGTGATAATTACAATGGAGTACAAAATTCAATTTTACATTCAGTCAGCATGAAAGGCTGGCAATTTAATAACCAGTTTATTATTACTAATTATACCACCCTGAATGATAAGGGATCTTTTATCAGGCCCATAATTGACTTAAGCAAGCAATTTAAAAAATTGAATAACTGGCAAGCCGGAGTACAATATGCGCTGGAACAAAACATCACCCGCTACAAAGCAACAGATACTTTAGTTCCGCTGGCTTTTTCATTTGACAGTTATTCTGTTTATTTAAAATCAGATGAAAATAAAAAAAATAAAACTGCCATTACATTTTTTACCCGCTCTGACAAATATCCCGTTGGCAAAGATTTAATAAAGGGGGACCGCAGTTTGAATCTGAATCTTCAAACAGAGTTATTGGCAAATCCGAAGCGCCAGTTTTATTTGAATACGACATTTAGGAAATTAAAAGTTTATAATACAACAGTATCCAAACAGAAAGACGATGAAACAATATTAGGCCGTGCTGAATATGTAATGAACGAATGGAAAGGATTACTAACAGGAAATGTATTGTATGAAGTGGGGGCAGGACAGGAGCAACGAAGAGATTATGCATATTTGGAAGTGCCTGCGGGAACAGGTCAATATGCCTGGATTGACTATAACTCAGACGGTGCGCAACAATTAAATGAATTTGAGCTGGCTGCTTTTCCAGATCAGGCAAAGTATCTCCGCATATTCACACCAACTAATGATTTTATTAAAGCAAATTTTATAACCCTGAATTATAGTTTTAATATCAGCCCAAGATCGATGTTCAATTCCCCTGATCAAAAAGGGATTAAAAAATTTCTCGCAAGAATCAATCTTATCACTTCCCTGCAAACCAGTAAAAAATCTGTTGCCAAAGGAGATTTTGAATTTAATCCTTTCAGATATGGTTTAAATGATACCGCCTTGGTAACATTAAACACTACCATTCTTAATACACTTTCGTTTAACCGCTTCAGCAGTAAATGGGGTTTTGATGCAAGCAATCTTCACAATAATGGAAAATCGTTGCTGACATACGGCTATGAAAGCAGAAGATTAAATGACTGGTTGCTCAAATTGCGCTGGAATATTTCCCGCAGTATTTTGCTTTCCTTGAATGGAAGAAAAGGAGAAAATAAACTACTCACTCCGCAATTTGCTAACCGTAATTATGATTTGGATATTTACAGTGCAGAGCCTTTTATAACTTTTATCCGTGGCACTTCGTTCAGAATTGTAAGCAGTTATAAATTGGAATCAAAGAAAAATATTCCGCTATATGGCGGAGAAAAATCAATATCGAATTCTGTCAATATCGAATCGAAGTATAATATTTTACAAAATAGTTCTGTAACAGGAAAATTCACGTTTAATAATATTACCTATAATTTCCCATCAAACACTACAGTGAGTTATATTATGCTGGATGGATTGTTACCAGGGAAAAACTTCCTTTGGTCATTAGCACTAACAAAGCGACTGCTGAATAACCTCGAACTTAATTTTCAATATGACGGAAGAAAGGCCGGTGCTTCAAAAATTGTGCATGTAGGAAGAGTTGCGATTACAGCGTTATTTTAAAACCCGTTGATTGTTGTTCATTTCCTTAATCGTGAAATTTCGACACCATTAAAATATTACATTAAAGACCTGACAACTATCAACAAACAAACTGCAGTTTACACATTAAACCTGAAATGCATCACATCACCGTCCTTCACAATATATTCTTTTCCTTCAATTCTTAATTTACCAACTTCACGGGCAGCAGATTCAGAACCATATTTTACAAAATCATCATAGCTGATAACTTCTGCTTTGATAAATCCTTTTTCAAAATCTGTATGAATAACGCCAGCAGCCTGCGGTGCTTTCCATCCTTCATGAATAGTCCATGCTCTTACTTCCTGTACACCGGCAGTGAAATAAGTATAGAGGTTTAATAATTTATAAGCGGAGTGAATTAATCTGTCCAGTGCAGGCTCCGTCATTTTATATTCTTCCATGAATAATTGCTTATCATCAGGATTTTCCATTTCAGCAATCTGTGCTTCAATGTTATTGTTCATGATGATAACTTCTGCTTTTTCATTTTTAACAGCTTCTTTCAATAAATCAGAATATTTATTTCCGGTATGCATAGAAGGCTCATCAACATTCGCCACATATAAAACAGGCTTGTCCGTTAATAAAAATAAATCTGCGATAGCCACTTTTTCCTCTTTATCCAAATCCAGTTCACGGATGCTTTTTCCTTTTTCCAAATGTTGCTTGCAGCGAACCAATACTTCCAGTTCGGATTTAAATTTCGGATCAAGCTTCAATTGCTTTTCTGTTTTTGAAATTTTCTTTTCTACGCTGTCCAGGTCTTTTAATTGCAATTCAGTATCGATAATTTCTTTATCGCTTACAGGATTAATAGCTCCTTCATCACGCAAAATATTTTCATCTTCGAAACAGCGGATAACATGAATGATCGCATCTACTTCACGGATGTTGCCAAGAAATTTATTTCCCAACCCTTCGCCTTTGCTTGCGCCACGCACCAGTCCGGCAATATCCACTATTTCAATTTGGGTAGGAACAATTCTGTCAGGTATCACCAGCTCAGCCAGCTTATTCATTCTTGCATCAGGAACATCCACCAATCCTATATTGGGATCGATGGTGCAAAAGCGATAGTTGCTTGCCTGTGCCTTAGCGCTGTTACTAACTGCATTAAACAAAGTTGATTTTCCTACATTGGGTAATCCCACAATTCCTGCTTGTAAAGCCATGATCGGTGTATAATTTGTTGTTTATAGTTTGTTGCCTGTCCCCGAAAAGCAGCAAGGCTTTTAAGGGCGGCAAAGATAAGTAAATCAGACTTTCCGCAGGTTTGAGGATGCTTTAGCTAAAGTGCTTAACTTCAAACCACAAACTATAAACTACAAACTGTCATATGGCTCTAAGCAGAATCTGGTCAGCATTTATCATTATTGCAATACTGGTAGCCGGTATCAAATGTTTTTTCTTTGGCGATACACAGATATTTTCTCTTATGGTAAGCGGCAAAGCCAGCGATCCGGCCAATCCATTAAAGCTTGATGGTATCATAGAAACATGCTGGGTGGCAGTAGAAATATGTCTTAAACTTATTGGCATTCTTGCACTCTTTATTGGCTTTATGAATATCGCTGAGCAGGCTGGCGGCATCCGTTTGTTATCCCGCATTGTTGGCCCATTCTTTTCAAAACTATTTCCGGAAATTCCAAAAGGTCATCCTTCGATGGGGCATATGATCATGAATTTTTCTGCCAATCTTTTAGGATTGGATAACGCTGCCACACCATTCGGATTGAAAGCAATGTCCAGTTTACAGGAGCTCAATCCAAATAAGGAGGTGGCTTCCAATTCGCAGATCATGTTCTTATGTTTACATGCTGCGGGATTAAATTTAATTCCCGTCAGTGTTATTGCTGTCAGGGCTGCACAAAATGCATCTGATCCTACAGATGTTTTTATTCCATGTATGATCGTAACATTTGTTGGCACCATGGCCGCCATGATCATTGTATCCTTCAAACAAAAAATAAATTTATTTCAGCCTGTTATTCTTGCGTGGATTGCCGGTATCTCTGCCGTCATTGGATTGCTGGTGTTATATGTTACAAGGCTCGATGCAAAAGGCATACAGATTTTTTCAGGAGCTTTTAGTAATGGTTTGATACTGCTTGTTTTTCTCCTGATCATTTTAGGGGCGATTTATAAAAAGATAGATATTTTTTCTGCATTTATTGATGGCGCTAAAAATGGTTTTGATACAGCTATCCGTATCATTCCATATATACTCGGCATTTTGGTAGCAGTAAGCATGTTGCGTACCAGCGGAACTTTTGATGCCGTCATCAACGGTATGAAACATTTTTTTGCGCTGTTTGGTGCGGATACACGTTTTGTTGATGGTTTGCCCACAGCACTCATCCGTCCATTAAGTGGTGGCGCAGCAAGGGGTATGATGGTTAGCACGATGACAACGTTCGGTCCTGATTCCTTTGCCAGCAGGCTATCCGGTATTTTTCAGGGCGCTTCAGACACTACGTTTTATGTAGTCGCTGTTTATTTTGGTGCTGTGAATATTAAGAACACACGATATGCAATTGGATCGATGCTGCTTGCGGATCTGGTAGGAATTATTACCGCAATAGGAGTGGCTTATTTATTTTTTGGGTAAAAAAAAGCCGCCTCTGTTAAGAAGCGGCTGATGAAATACATTGATATTTTAATTATTGAAAAATGAAGTAAGGGTTCTTACATTGGCAGCAGAGTTCAAATCTGTTCTGAAACTTCCTCTCCACAATATCGTGTAACTTCTTTTTCTTGTTGGATTAATGATCAGTTGTATAGCAGCATACGTCGGCGATGCCGCCGTATTGGTATTATTCTGATAATTTACTGATGATCCTGTTGGCCGGATAAATAATGTATCTGCCTTTCTTGAATTATAAGGAATAAAACCAGTAACATCAGTAGTCGCAACATTTGTAAAAATGTTGGCGTTCAGATTTTTTGAAAACACATCCACCGGTGTTAATGCATTGGGTGAATAAGCAAAATTAGCAAAACGCAAACGTGCCGTTGTATCATCCGGAAATACTATATCAGTACGAACCAGCTTATTCTTAATAGTATTTAATGTGTCATACGTAAACAAGGTATATGTTGTGTTTGCTGTCAAGTTTTCAGCAAGCGACATAGCAGGTTGTGTTGTTGTTATCAATGTGTCTCTAATTAAAAAAGCACGGAGGCCTGCAGGCACTGCAAACTGAGAAGGGGTAGCCTGCGATGAACTCCACAACGTTGGGAATGTACCGCCATACGCAACGGCTGCACCAGTTACAGGTGCTCCGTCTACATACACATACGTACGGGAACTGCCAACAGTAGCATTGTATACCTGGATAAAAGAGCTGTTGCTGAAATCATTGCTTTCTGCAGCTACTTCTTTCAGAGTGGTATCCTTCTGACACGACACAGCCAGCAAGCAAGTACTCATTACAAAGCTGCAGTTTATTATTTGTCTGATAAGTTTCATTATAGTTAGTTTTCTGTTTTAAAAATTATGGTTTTGAAAACCACATTTCCTTTGTATGATAATCATTGCCCGGAGGATAAGCGCCAATCAGCGTCAGTGATGGGATATCATACAAATATTCAGAATTGTATGAAGGACGTACCCTTTGAACCGGTTTTCCGTTATTGCTTCCGGAGCCATTTGGACCTGTCCATAAATTACCATTTGCATTAGATGGCACAATAAAGCCGGCATATACAGGGTTGCCAGTTTTAGGATCAATATCATTTGCATAATGGTACCGGCGCATATCAACCCATGTCTCTTCAACTCCCCAGCCGTACAATGCAATATATTTTTGCAGCATGATTCTCGTAAGATTCATACCTGCGCCTGTAGCAGGAACGATATTTGGATCAGCAAGGTATGCCGCTTTGTTTGCGGGAGTGATCTCTTTACCTGCTGGTATACCTGTAGAATATTTGTCGACAAGGTGATCAAAGCTCAGGCTGATTGCATTGATATAAGCATTGCGTGATTCAGTTGTTAAACCTTTTCGGAAATAAGCCTCTGCAGCCACCAGTTGCATTTCCGATGCTGTCATTATAGGAAATTCAGCCGCATCCCGCCAGATATGTCTTCCGCCTTCAGGAGATACAGATCCGCTGGTGCCATAAGTTGTTCCAAGAAAACTTCTGCTGGAATCACCAAGTGGCAACACCGGATTTATGTTGTTGTTAAATGATGGGGAGTACCCTTTAAAAGTTCCATTATTATTTTCTCTTAATAAATACCAGCAACGTGGATCAAAAACACCGGTAAACACCAGCGGATTTACACCCGACATCAGGTTGGCCACATATGCAGACTGGCGCAAACCTGTACCGGCGCTGTTTACATTTCCTCTTGCAGAACCCATGTAATTTTTTGTTGCGGTTACACCTGTATTCTGAAAACTCAATACACTGTTATCAGCGTTGGACGTACAGGAAAGATTGGCCCACTTAATTACAGAATCTGCGCTATAAGAACTTTTATTATGAATGTAAGCAAATGAACGGGCAAGGATACCTGCCGTAAATTTTTTCCATTTGCTTAAATCGCCTTTATTAAAATAAAAATCACTTGCGGCAAATTTCGCAGGATCCATTGCTCCGCCTGTTGCATTAAGATAGTTTAGCGCTCTGTAACAGGTAGCTCTTACTGAATCATAAAAAAGTGATTGATCATCGTAATCGAATTGCGCACGGCTTGCATCAAATGCTTGTCTCAAAATGGCATCACCATATTGATCGGTTAATTCAAGCATACCCCATGCACGCAAGGCAAGTGCAGCACCTACAAAATCCCATTTTTGTTCTTCAGCACCCCATTCAATAACCCGGTTAAGATTAGCACCCTGGCTGAAGTAATACATACCCCAGATATTCACAGTGCTGGTACCGGATCCGGAAACACCACTCATTTTATCGAATGCTGTACCAGTATTATCAGCAGTACTGTTTTGATAACTATTCCAGTATTGAATATAGCGGCCTACATTAATAATATCACCGCCCAATCCGAAAGAATTGGCTGCTCCGGAACCATTTCCAAGCATGGTACCAATCATCGCAGGGAATATTAATTCGACCGGCTGACGGACTGCTGCATTTGGATTTTTATAAGCCTCATCAATCTTTTTTGTGCAGGAACTGACTGCCAGTATCAGGAGCAGCGCCGTTGCTGAAAATATTTTAAAATTATGTTTCATAATCATTTTTATTTTGAGTTATTTAAACGTTGCTTTTACACCGAAGTTGAATGATGTTGGCGTTGGTAAATTACCAAAGTCAAAACCAAAAGCTCCCACACCAAATGATCCTGCAGTATTTCCATTAGAGGAAGGATCTGCTCCGCGATAATTGGTCAGAAGTACTAAATCATTTCCAGTCATAAAAATGCTCAACGTTCTGAAAGCTTTTAATCTTTTCAGCAAATTTTCATTAAGGCTATACGTAAGAGTCAAATCACGCAAACGGAACCAGTTCACATCTTTTTCTACAAACTCTTCTTCCGGCATACTGGTGTAATAACCCTGCTGGAAATAAGGGATTATAGCGATGGTGTTCTTTGTAGGCGTAGCTGTATTTTGTAAACCATCAGCTAACACTCCGTCAATAACCCTTGGCGTTTCACGATCTTTTGTTCTCATACTTTTTCCTTGCAAAGTGAGGTACATTTCAGTAGCATTAAATACATCTCCGCCCACTTTTAAATCCCAAAGGAAGTTTAGTCCCCAATTTTTATAACGCAATGTATTATTCCATCCCACTGTAAAGTCTGGATTACGATCTCCGATTTCTGTAAACGTAGATTCTATATTTGGTAAACCGGTAGCAGGATTGATAATGATCTGGCCTGCAGTGTTACGCAGGTAGTGTGCACCGGATATCGTAGTAGTTGATCCAAAAAGATGAACGCCTCCTCTTGCATTACCATATAACCAGGTATCAGAGTTATAGTATTCTAATTGTATCGATGGTGGAAGAACCAATACCTGACTCCAGGTATGGTTGAAATTAAATTTCATATTCCATGTAAAATCCTTGTGACGGACAAGCGCCAAATCTGTAACAATTTCCACACCCTGGTTTCTTGTTTCACCGAAATTTGATGTGTTCAATACGAAACCAGTTCCATAGCTTGCTCTGAATTGTTTGGCAATTTGGTTGGTGCAAAGGGTATTGTAATATGTCGCTTCGAAGCCAAGAAAATTATTGAATAGTTTCATCTCAATACCCATCTCATAGGTCTTTTGAAGTTCAGGGGAGAGGAATGGGTTGTTATTGTCAAACCCATAGTTATAGGTCTGTCCAACATTAGTACTTGTCAAGCTGTTTACGAATACCGATTGGTTAAAATACGGTGGCGGGAGCCTTGCTGTTCCAGCCCTTGATGCCCTGATTTTGAAATAATTCAGGTACTTATTCTTCATTTTTGGAAACATATCAGATACTACCGCGCTGAAACTTATACCGGGATATTCATAGTTCCTGAAATCTTTTGGAAAAATAGAAGCTGTTTCAAATCGATGTGTATAGCTCAGAAAAAGAACATTGTTATAGCTTAATGCTGCTTCACCGAAATACGCCATCTGGCGGGTAATAGACCTGTTGTATTCTCCAAATACATTTCTTAATAAACGGGTCCGTGTACCAAGCCTTGTAATATTACTGTCTTTTGGATTTCCTACTAACTGATCAAAATTAGCATCAGTTAATATCTGTCCATTTTTATACAGTTTATTAAAGCCGGCAATATTTCCTGCAGAGCCGATTGAATCAGCAAGACCAGTACCGTTAATTGCAAAAATCTTTGTTTCATAATCCTGCCACATATTACCAACCATCAGGCGTGCAGTAAACTTGCCAATCTTTTTGGTTGCAGTAGCAGTAATAGTATGATTGTAACCGGCATACTTCAGGTAATAATTATCTAATGATCCCAGTGCTGTTCTTGTTGTTAAATTAGAAAGCGGGTGATAGAGTGTGTAGCCCGTTTGATCGTAGGTATCATATCCAAATCTTCCTGCAATTGCCAGCCATGAAAATGGATTGTAGTTGATACCACCACTAAAAATATAGCGTTGTGTTCTGTCCTGGCTATGATTTCTGTGAACGCTATAGAGTGGATTGTCTAACTCAGAATATGGATCAGAGGAGAAGATAGAAGTCTTATCACCATTGGCATCTGAGAATGTAGTAATGTCATTAAATGATGGCCATGCATAAAGGCTCAGCAAATAACCGCCGGCGCTGCGCAATGGTTTATCATTAACACTGTTGATGTATTGAAACGATGGAGTTATTTCCAGTTTCTTTCCAATTTTAGTAGAGTTGGAAATACGTACATTATACTTTCTGTATTTATTTTCAGGTATCACACCATTCTGATCAAAATAAGAACCTGTTATTTTAAAGCCTACATTCTTAAAGCCCATATCGGCACTTAAGTTATGTGTCTGCGAAAAACCTGTTCTGAAAAATGCACCGATATTATCATATACAGGAGTTCCTGCAGGATATTTCGGACCGAAGTAGCTACCGGATGTTGCAGTAAACGTGCTGCCGGGAACACCACTCGTACCAAATCCATAGTCGTTATTGACCTCGTTTTTGCGGGTTATATTAGTTACCCTGAAACTATTGTCATATGAAAATTGCATTTTACCTGCAACAGCTTTTTTAGTAGTAATAACAATAGCGCCGGAACTCGCCTGGCTGCCATATAATGCTGTTGCTTCAGGACCTTTCAACACAGTAACTGATTCGATATCGTTTGGATTGATATCAGCTATCCTGTTAGTATAGTCATTATTTCTGTTGGGCCTGTCTGATGCAAGACCAATACCAGAACCTCCATTGGAAGTTTCATTAAAGGTGCTGTTATCAAGGATGATACCATCCAATATAAACAATGGGCTATTACCTAATGACAATGAGTTAAAACCTCTCAATACAATTTGAGAAGATGCACCTGCTTGTCCGTTAGTAGGATTAATTGTTAAACCAGCCACACGTCCTTGCAAGCTATTGATAAAGTTTTCACGCTGTGTTTCTGCAATATCTTTTCCGGAAACACTTTGCGCAGAATAACCTAAGGAGCGGGGACTTCTTTTGATGTCCATCGCTGTTACTATTACTTCACCCATAGTGTTATCCGAAGCTTTCAGCGATATACTGATTGCTGAAGCGTTATCTGCTTTAACTTCTTGTGACAGGTAGCCAACATAAGTTATCTGCAGGGTTTCACCCGGATTTACTTTCAATGTAAACTTTCCGTTCGCATCTGTTTGGGTAATGCGGCGG
>JADMIO011222179.1_pt1 | contig 32007 bp, 23 predicted proteins | sample 8958161 | NCBI WGS metagenome assembly JADMIO01 (sample SAMN16585339, study PRJNA669376) | soil metagenome | isolation source: Crop rotation soil | place: USA: Cullars Rotation, Alabama | collected 2011
CTGGGGAAATGCTTTCTCAAATATGGCTGCGAGCCGTTGCAGCATTCCGCCGCGCGCGCTTATGGCGCATCTGAACTTAATTCCAGTGCTGTTTGGGCCTATTCTGTTTCGTATTCAGCACCGGTGTATCTCACGCTGTCAGTTCAACAACGTTAAACCTGTAACACACCAGTTTTGAAATTAGTTTGAGTGGGTTTGCGCACGACCAACCGCAGCGCTGTCATTAGAACTTCGCGGGTGGCTTGTGGCGGAATGATCGCATCCACCCAACCGCGCGCCGCGCCATAACGGATATCCGTTTGCTGTTTATAATTGTTCTTCACCGTCTCGCGCAATTGATTGAGTTCCTCGGGCGTCAGAGTGCTTTTGTTCGACTGCATGTTGCGCTGAAGAATGGTGAATAGCGTATCGGATGCCTGTTCACCACCCATCACGGCATATTTTGCGTTCGGCCATGCAAAAATGAATCGCGGGTCGAACGCTTTACCGCACAACGCATAATTTCCCGCACCGAACGAGCCGCCCACAATCACGGTGATCTTCGGCACAACACAATTGCTCACAACATTCACCAGTTTCGCACCTTCCCGGATAATCCCCGATTGCTCCGCATCGCGTCCGACCATGAAACCTTGAACATCTTGGAAAAAAACAATTGGCAGCCCGGTTTGATTGCAATCCATGATGAAACGCGCCGCCTTGGCTGCGCTGTCCGAATAAATAACGCCTCCAATTTGAAGACCTTGTTTTTTGGAATGACACCGCTTGTGCTGATTGCCAATGATTCCCACAGGTTGACCGCCAATCTTTGCATAAGCTGTCACTAACGTCTGGCCGTACTCCGCCTTGTATTCCTGCATCGACCCGCGATCAACGACACTCGCGAGCAAATCACGAAGATCGTACTCCGATCGTCCATCAACACCTGCCAGATCATAAACGGATTCGTTACTTTTCTCTGCGTCCGTTTTAGGAATGGGTTGCCCTGTTTCAGGAGGCAACAGATCGATGAGCGAACGCAGTCGCGCCAGACATGTTTCGTCATCCGGTTCCTGAAAGTCGATGGTGCCACTGATCTCTGCGTGCATTTCTGAGCCGCCCAGTTCTTCGGCCTCGATCACCTGCCCGATTGCTGCTTTGACCAGCGCCGGTCCAGCCAGATAAAGTCCACTTCCCTTGGTCATCAGAATCTTGTCGCACAATACTGGCAGATACGCGCCGCCCGCGATGCAATTGCCCATGATGGCCGCAAACTGCGGGATCCCTTGCGCGCTCAGAACGGCGTTATTGCGAAAGATACGGCCAAAATCATCCTCGTCAGGAAAAACTTCATCCTGCAATGGCAAGAACACACCCGCGGAATCCACGAGGTAAATTACTGGCAGAGAGTTTTCTAAGGCTATCCTTTGTGCGCGCAAAAACTTTTTGGCAGTCGCAGGAAAAAAAGCACCGGCTTTCACCGTCGCGTCGTTGGCGATGATCATGCAGGAGCGACTGGCAATCCGCCCGATGCCGGTAATAAGGCCAGCCGCTGGGACGTCACCCCAGTCCGGATACATTCGGTACCCAGCCCAGAGACCCAGTTCAAAAAAGGAGTTGGTATTGTCCAGCAGGCGAGCCAGCCGTTCGCGCACCGGCAACCGGCCCAATTTTCTCTGGCGAGCCTGGCCTGCGCTTCCGCCGCCCTCTCGCAACGTCGCTTCCTGCGCGAGAACTTCCTCGGTAATCACGCGCAGGGTTTTTGATTTGCTCTGTCCTTTGTCAGCCATGGCATGTTCTTCGTCGGAACAAACTAGTTTGGCGTAAGAGCTTTACGTTTTCAATGTTGCAGAATCTCGAACATTCTCTGCGACACATAGGTAGAGATAACTCATATTTCGTCCCTATTACCTTCAAGAGAGGCCAATCAACTGGGGAAGGGTGGGGAAGCAATGGGACGAGGTGGAAGTTATCCCTACCTATTTGTGGAATTGGTATTCTGCGTTTGCGGGTCAAGTCCGTAGCGTTGGCGAAATCTTGAAGCAGCCGCAACACGGTCCGACAACTCTTTGCGCTTGGTCGCGAGTTGCTCATAATGTCTTTTCAATTCGTCTTCAGTTGCCGTAATGGGCCAAACCCAATCCCGTCCCTTTTGCCAGGTAAAGGTTTTGGTTTCAGTCGGGGACGTCGGATCGCCGCTATTGTCTTCGCCGTCTTCGCCGATTGAATACAGCTTAAACGTTCCATCTGTATTCAGATGGTAGCGCAAGGGTTTGCCATCGACTGGATCGCGCGGCACCGATGGTGTGAACTCTGGCACAAGTGAGGCGAGTGTGATTGGATATTCGGAATGTTTAAGTGAGTATCTTTTTAATGCGATTGCGGTGACCGCCAACTGCCGACCAGCTTCCGCGACCAGCAAACGTTTTATGAATCGCTCGAGACTCCGCAGTGAACGCGAGAATATAAAGCGGGGATCCGAATCGTTTGAGTTGAAGAACAGGTTGTCCTCATCCTTATGCGCCATATTGATGCCAAGAAGCCGATTGAGGCGCACTTCCTGATCGTTGAGAGCCACCTTGAATGGCTGGCCTGACTGTAACGAGCGAAAACTTTCGAACAACACCTGATCGCCTTGCAAGAAGCGCAGTTCATCCGGGTAGGACCACGTGAAACGCCACATTAAATAACGCATGGTAAGGGAGGCGTTGGCCCATAGATTTTGCCACGAAATGCCGGCAGTGACTGCAGAACCCATCGCGCCCATGGACAGAATTGAATCGAACGTGGCACGAGAACTCCGCATCTCTTCCAGGGATTGTTCTGCCATGGCACGCTCCATAGCCAGGGCCTGCTCGCCCGCGCTGAGGAAGTCCAGCTCCGTCCAATCGCGCTGGAGCGAAGCCAGTTGGGCATCCGTCACATTGGTCGAGTAAAGCAGTTCCCAGGTAGCCGGGATAGCAATCCCGGCAATGGCCAAGCGGACGAGTTGGGAAATCAGCAGCCGTTCATCATGCATTCCTTTGACCAGTCCAAGGATGCATCGGATATGCATAGTTGCAGAAACAGCATCGCCCCGGTGAAGCTCCGTCACAGCAGCGGCGGAAAGGTCCTGCCCAGCAAGTTTCAGCGGGGCCAGGTGCGGCAGCAGTAACGAGAAGCCCATCCTGTAGTTGAGTTGAAAATCGAGATGGGGACGCTCTAATATTGACGTGAGGGAATCCAAATCGTCTGCCTTGGACGCTAGAAAGCTTTCTACCTCTTCCCAAGTATTCGAGCCCTCGCCGAGCAGCGATGGTTGGGATGCGCCGACCATCGCTTTGCCCGGACCAATCAAGCGCATAGCCGGAGGTGGGTTTGTGTCAATGAGCTTGCCGGCTTTTGGCCAGATCGGAAAAACGCCTTGAAAAAGTGAGGCGCTGTTGCTCTCGGCAGGAATAAAAGGCGGAATCAATTCGGCGATGGTTAAGTGTTCACCACGGGAGAGCAATTGCTGCTTATATTTGGCAACGGCGCGTCTGGGTTGCCAATAGAGCAACGAAAACCAAAAGCCAAGGGCGAGCAACACGAGGCCAATCGCACCTATGGTCAGGAAGCGCTTAATAAGTTTAAATCGAGACAACACAATAATCGGTGCTGCACGGATTGACAGGACAGCTACCGCTACGTCACGAACAATCCTCTAATGGTTCGAAGTCATTGCCTCCTCTCCGGAATCATAACCAATTTATTCCGTTTAGGTGGTGGGATGATCGCGCAACCATGAGTTAACTGGCGGGTCAGCAGTAAGAGGTCAACAACATCTTGCTCCGACTAGATCCTTAGCGAACCACGAAATGCCCTGGCGCTATAGTAAGACTGCGCTCCGTTGTGACCCACGAAGACGCGGCCATAGCGGCGATCACAATAGAGCGCGCCGCCCAGTTTTCTCATATCAGGAGGTGTTTTCACCCAGCTTGATGTCTTCGTATCGAAATTTCCAAGTTGTTGGAGCTCTTGATATTCTTGTTCCGTCAGAAGCTCAATGCCCATGGCCGCTGCCATATCCAAGGCGTTGTTCTTTGGTTTATGCTCTTTCCTTGACTCAAGCCCAAGACGGTCATAGCAAACGCTTCTGCGACCTTCAGGACTTTCTGCTGAACAATCGAAAAAGATGTATTCACCCGTTTTTTTATCGCGACCAACAACATCCGGTTCACCGCCAGTTTTTTCCATCTCATTCAAAGACCACAACTTTTCCACACAAGCTTCCAGCTTTGATTGAACTTTAGCCCATTCAAGCCCCTTGTGGCGGTCCATGTTTTTCTCAAAACGGTCGCGCAACGTTCTAAGCAGTTCTTCGCGTTGTTTCGATGAAACTGCTTTTTTATTGGTTGTGGTGCTGTTCATAGGTGGAGGGTTATGCATTCGCACTGATTCGTCGACACAGCGCCGAAAAATCATCCATGAAAAATAACTTCCTAAAGTTGTATACCTGCGTGTAGTCACGAAAGGTGCAAGCGATGCCTGGTAGTTTCATATTAGTAGTATACCCCATTACCTTTCACAAATTGACAATGCATTATCGACGCGAAATCAAACGGCATGACCCTTAGCAAACTAATCTGCTTCCATTTTCAGCCGTCAAACGCTTGTACTTTGGGATTACTTGCACTGTTACTTAAGGACAAACGCGACTGATCCGGCCGAAGATTCCAGTTAACAATCATCCGAAAGGAAAAATTAATATGTACCACTCCACTCAAACCCGTTCCTCCCTGTGCGGGCAGATTTTTGCAAATGTGACTAGAGCGATGAGCAGTATAGTGCTCGGATTGTTGTTTAGTTTGTCGGCGACGCGTGCCTTTGCTCAGGTAGCATGCGTAAATTGTCCCGCCAACGGGCAGGCAGCAGGCGTGGCTGCTGGAATTTTCGTTACCCGAACAAATGGGTCGATTGTGTTGCCTGGCAATCCGATTGGCGCTTGTGAACAGCTTATTGTACACACCGATTTAGGGTACAAAGCCGCATTTCCAGGAGGCGTAGTGGGCGCCGGATATTATGGCGGGACTGCAAATGTATTGGCGTTCTCGGGCGCCAGTCTGGTTTCAGAATCCACAGCCAACGTAACGCCAGCCATATTGGCCAGCACGAAGATCGGTCCTGTTGCTCCGGCCCCGAACGCGTGTGGTGACACCGATGATTTGGCTCTGAACAACCTGACTTATACGCCCACGGCTGCGGACATCGCTGCCGGCTCAGTCAGATTTCGATTAGAATATACCGGGGGAACCACGCTAATCGTGCCGTGCAATCTTCAAGCCAGCGGCAGTGTTGAGTTCACAGTTCAAATTGCTGCTTTACCGACTTGCTCGATTGTTCCTACCACGACCAACGTTTGCGTCGGCGGCTCGGCCACCTTCACAGCGAGCGCGACTGGAACAGGGCCTCTTTCATATTGCTGGAGGAAGGGATGTCCAGGCGCCGGCGCTTGCCTCTCGACTGGAACAACATTGACGATCACCAATGCGCAGCTTTCCGATAGTAGTTGCTATCAACTGACGGTCACCGACTCCTTTGGCTGTACCAGCACCTGCCAGGCCACTTTAGTGGTCAATCCTCCTCCGAGTTGCAGCATCACTCCTGCCGCGGCAACCAATTGCGTGGGAAGCTCGACTTCGTTCACAGTTCAAATCAATAGCGGCACCGCTCCTTACACCGTCGTATTGAGCGGCTGTATCAGTGAGACAGCAACCGTGCAAGCTCAGAATGGCTCGTTGATCCGCAGCCACTCCTGCGCTTCGCCTGGAACTTGCACTTTGACTGCCAATGTGACGGATTCCAGAGGTTGCGTAGGGCAACCTTGTACTGCAACGCATACATGCGTTCCCAATCCGACGTGCAACGTTACTGGTCCCTCGGACGTTTGCGAGTTTACGACCAATACTTATTCTTCAACGGTGGATCCGGCAGGCGGGACAGTCACGCATAGCTGGTCTTTTGTTGGTGCTCACCCTAATGCATTCTTTGTAGGTTCCACTACGGGGTCATCGGTTCAGGTGGGTGTGGGTGCTGCCGTTACGAGCCGGGACTGCTTCTCCTTAACAGATGCGGTCACACGAGACGGATGCGTTAGTTCCTGCACCAATACATTTTGCCTGGTGCCATGCAGACCCGCCATCAAAGTTTATAAACAAGTCGTTTGCTATTCCAACGTTTGCGAGCCTTTTAGCAGCGTCCTTACCAGTCAGCACACCGCGCAGGGCGTGAGTTCGGGCACGAATTGTCCGGCTTTCTGCTATCGCATCACCGTTACCAACGTTGGGAACATCACGTTGACCAACGTGACAGTTGTGGATGATAGCAACCCAAATCCTGACCTAAACCTGAGTCTGTGCTTCCCCGGTCCGTTCACTCTGGCTCCTGGAGCTACGACTAACTGCGTCGTTACGGACGTTATGCACTGTCAGAATACCATGAACGTGGTTACGGCGACTGGCACAGGGTTCGCAGGGAATCAATCCACCAATGTGACCTCTCGAGATACGAATTCCGTTACAGTCGTGCCGATCAGTGTGATATGCCAATTCCAGATTCTCACCAACGGCACCGTGGTGCCGGGGGCTTGTCCGAGCTTCAGCTTAAGCACGCCTTACACCGTTCGCCTGATGGTCATGAATAACGGGCAGTATCCGCTGCAAAATGTGACGGTGTCCAATGTGGCTGGATTGTGTTTCGGCTCCTCCACGAATATTGGTTCGCTGGCGGTTAATGAAACCAAATCGATTGACTGCAACAACCAGTGCACTGTCCAAAGTTCCAATTACTTTGCGGCCAGTGTGTTGGCGAGTGCCTCCGACAGCCAGGGCCATATCTGCGCCTTCAACACGGCAGGTCAATTGATTCGGGCCACAACTTCGTGTTCAGCTTGTGTGACTTGCACAGGCCGGCCGCGCATCTGCGTTACCAAGGAAGTGGTCTGCGAATTGCCGAACGGCTGTACCAACAATTGGTCGCATTTCGCGACGAGCGCCAAGACGGCCGACAACTCTCAATGTCCTACCTTCTGCTACCGCGTGCGGGTAACCAACTGCGGCGAGGAAGTCCTGAATAGTGTTTCTGTCGTGGACAACGTAATCAGCCTTACGGGCTGTAACTTCCCCACCACGCTGGCCGTGGGCCAGACCGCGGAATGTATCGTTTCTGGCGTGGACCATTGTAGAAGCGTCACCAATACTGTCACGGCCTCAGGCGTTGGGGCGTCCAGTGGTATTGGGGTTAGCACCAACGACACAGCCGCCGTTGTGGTTCTGCCGATTAGTATCACGTGCAACATCACCGTGAATGGCAAGCCACACGAAAGTATCCCCTGTGATGGTCAGGGCCATCTGATTACAAACGCGGTGCAGGTCTGCAACACCGGTTCTCTGCCTCTTTCCGACATTACCATCAATGCTCCGGAAATTGTGGCCTTGGGATGCACCAACGTGGCAAACCTCCGACTCGCTCTGCTGCCGGGTCAATGCACCAATGTGCTTCTGTGTATTGACATGGTAACTTGTCCGCCGAGTTGCGGCCTAGCCTTCTCGAACTACATCCGCATCACCGCCACGGTTGATCAGACCCTCACCAACGTCTGCTCCTGGACTGCGAATCCAAGCAATCAAGTGGTGGCGGTTACAGCCAGCACCGAATGCGTCGCCACCGTCGAGTGCATTCCTCCGCCGAAAACGGGTTGCACCCCTGGATTCTGGAAGAATTGCACCATCCATTGGCAACCCACGGGTTATAGAATCGATCAAAGCGTTTCGTCGGTATTTAGCCTGGGGAGTTGCTGCACCAGCCTCGGTAACTCGAGTCTTCTGGGTGCATTGGGTTTCGGAGGTGGCAGCGGCGTTTGTGGAGGTGCGCAAATCCTGCTTCGCGCAGCCGTAGGCGCACTCTTGAACGCGTCCTCGCCGGAGTTGGATTATCCCTTCACCCAGCAAGAGGTCATCAGTTTGGTGAATGCCGCCCTCCAAAGCTGCGATCGTGGTGTGATAATCGCTTTGGCATCGGAGCTCGACCGGGATAACAACCTGGGTTGCAGGGGTGCTAATGGCGAGAGCCTTCCCTGCCACCGACTCTCAAACTTCCCCAGAGTCGCGCCAGACAGGGTGCTGGATTCACCCAGGGTCGCACCAACCCGATAGAATAGAAAAACAACCACACTGCCCGTAGCAGAACGCAACGGGAAGAAACTTCGGCCCGGCGAGAATCCTCGCCGGGCCGTTACGACTATCAGTGTGAACGTTAAAATTTCGAAAAAAAGAGCCTCCCCCGTGAGAAATCAAACGTTAAGCCAGTTGACGAAGCGAGCAATGCGCCCGTACCCCCAATTTGCATTTACGATGTATCATCTCGTGCTTCTATGCTTTATCTGGGCCGGAGGATTAAGCATTTCCCTTGGGGCCCCGACCAACCTCTTTTCGACGAAGTTTGAAGTCTCAGAAGGATACAACCCGAATCTCAAGCTCGCCGGGCAGAATGGCTGGACCCAATCCGGATCCGGCGGCAACGGTCTGACTAATTCTTTTGTCGGCCAGGGTCAGCAGGCCTATGTAGGCCATTTTCCTCCTGCGCCGGGCTACAGCAACCTCTTTGTCTGGCACCCAATTAACTTCTCACCAGATACGGCAAATCTGCCGCTCGTCAAATTTACGACGCTTATGAGCATTGTGGGTTCTACCAACGGCCAGTTCGACTTTTTTCAGTGGCAGGTTTTCAACAACCAGGCGCAAACCTTGATCATCATTGATTTCGATACGGATTTGACGAACGTGGGTTATTTTCTGAACGGAACCCAGTACGTGGATACCGGCGTGAAGTTCAGCCTCGGCGCAACATACACGCTGACGCTTACGATGAACTTCGCATTGAACCTCTGGAGTGCCACGCTCAACACGGCTTTGCTGGCTACCAACCAGCCGATAACCACGACCGGCAAGCAGCTTACGCTTGGAGATGTGGATGCGGTTTGGAACTTGTACCTTCCAAATGCGCCGGGGGATAATTTCATGCTCTTCGACAATTACACGATAACCGCAGAAGCGTTTGCGCCCCCGCGTCCCCGCATGATCTTTCTCGGACGCACCAGCCTTGGCCAAACTTCCCTGCGGCTCAACGGACAGAGCGGCAACAAATTCGCGATCGAGGCCTCGACAAATCTTGTCAACTGGACCGCGCTCAAAACCAACCTGGTGACGGACGGTTCGTTCGATTACGTCGACACTGGCGCGGCCGGCTTCGCACGCCGACTCTACCGCGCTCGCTGGGTGCCGTGACGAGGCGGCGTTCCCCTCCTGAAAAGCTGAAATTTCTGCTTTCTGTTTTCTACTTTCTAATTTTTCAAAAATGACGGAAGTGGCAGGCGAGACGCGCTGCCCTACTTTATTCAAATCCTGATTTCTAATTTCTAATTTCTGATTTCTGATTTCTTCAGCGGCAGGCGGGACGCACTGCTCTACTTTATCCGAATCCTGATTTCTGATTTCTAATTTCTGCTTTCTGCTTTTTTGGGTGGCAGGCGAGACGCCCGCTCCACGTTATTCAAAACGCTGAAATCCTTAGATTTCGAATTTCTGCTTTATGCTTCTACTTGGTCGCTTCCAATATGCCGATCAATTTGGGAAGAACTGTATTCTTTGAGAACTCGGACAACGCTTGAGCCGGGACTTGCCGTTTACCATCCATCAGCTTCATCCGAACCTGAGTTATTTCGTGGACTACTTGATCGCTTGCCCCATGAGCTGCTGTCGCGTGGAGGTAATCGCCATTCAAGCTGTTTAGAATCTCAGATAAATGACTTGGGCGCGGTCCTATGTAAAGCACGGGAGCGGCCACTGTCATGATGTTATAAATCTTGCAGGGATGGACCAGGCCTACAAAAGGGTCACCCATAACGACGATGTGCAAGTCCGCCGCGGAGAGTGAGGCCGAGAGTTCAGAGAGAGGTTGGTAAGGAAGGCAGAGGAGGTTGGAGTTGAAGACTGAGGATTGAGGATTTAGGATTGAGGAATTCGGAGGAGACTCGTGGCAAGCTGCTGAAATTTCTGATTTCTGCTTTCTACTTTCTGCTTTTTCTTTTATCCGGCGCCACTCGCTTCCGCCGCCAATAAAGCAAAACATAATATCAGGCTCGTTCGAAAGTTTGAGCGCGGCTTCGAGCAAGGTGTCGAGCGGATGGCAGGGGCTATGATTGCCGGAATACATCACCAGGAATTTTCCTTGTAAACCGTGAGCTTTGCGAAAACGTTCACGCCCTTCGGGATCAAACCGAACTTCACTGTCATGCGACCACGGCGGAAGGACCGAAATTTTATCAGCAGCAACTCCCTTAGCGGCGATGCGGTCGCGCATGAATCGATCCAAAGCGATGATGCGCGTAGAGCACTTAAGACTGAATCGGGACATGCTCTCGAGCCATCGCGCAACCAGAGAACCCGGACGCAACCAACCTGCGGCGATCGCCTCGTCGGGATTGAAGTCCATCACCCAATAAAAAAACCGGCTCCCACGAATTTTTGCGAGCCACGCGCCGAGATAGGAAATCAGTGGCGGCGAGGTGAGGGCGACAATGGCATCGTGCCGAGGCAACGTCGCCAGGCGCAGTGAACAAAGCAGGAGGAAGCTTCCAAAATCCAGCGCACGTTTCCACCTTGCGCCTTTGCCAAACCCGGTCGAGCCGACGCGAATGATGCGGATCCCACGCCAGGTTTCGGACTTAGGAAAAAGTTTTTTAGGGTCGTCATAAGCTCGGCGGCTGGTTACGACGGTGACCTGGTGGCCGCGCTCAGCCAATCCCACAGCGAGATCGCTCAGGTGTTGAGCTGTAGATGCGACATCAGGGTGGAACGTTTGATTGAGGAGAAGGAAGGTCACGGAAACCTGAAAACAAAAGCTGAAATGTTGAAAAATTGAAACGCCTGAAATTGAAAGGAAAGTAGAAAGCTGAATGCTGAAACACTGAACTACCGAAACGCGGCCTGTTGCCCCTAGGTCCCTAGCGCTTTGCTCCTTGCGCTTTCCCGCCAGAACGCAGTGGTTTTACTGAGGCCACGAGTAGACCAGACAGGTGCGTCTCGTTCTCGCTGCGATCATAAACAATGAGTTTTCCGCCCTGCGGAGAAACACTGATGAAATCAGGATGCCTGATAACGAATTGCCGTCGGTCATTCATTCGAACCATGAAAGGCGCAAGTCGTCTCACTCTCGGTCACTCTGTGCGAGTCGTGCGGTCTTGAGCTTCCCTGCCAGTTTCTGAAGCAAAAGACAACGTTGAAATGCTGAAAAACTTAAACACTGAAATCCTAAAATTTACATCGAAAGCGCCGGGATACGGCGCACTCCAAAGCTTCGCCCTACCAGGCGTTTGCAGAGAAAAAAAAGATGGTCGAGTTAAGTCGAGTTAGGTCCAGTTAACTTGAGTTAGGTCGAGTTAGCTCAAGATCGGTCGGGATGTGCACGATGGCGGACAGGTTGGATTAACGACCCACCCACCCCTTCAGGGGTCTGGAGCCGTAACACCGTTACAACCCTTGAAAACATTGGATGATCTTTAGGGCGGAGCCGTTACAAAACCGTTACACAGCCGTTACACAGCCGTTACAGGTTTACGCGGGTCAAGTTAAACGCGGGAACCTTAAAAAAGCTGCAAACTCAAATCGAAAGCGCCGGGATACGCGCGCACTCCAAAGCTTCGGCCCGCTCATTGTCCACTCCCACTCCCGTCAGTCGTAATAATTTTCGATAACTGTTGTTGAAATGCGGCAAGGCTATCCTCCTGGCGATCATAACCCCATACTGCCAGCTCAAGGAACCGCTGGCCGTAATTGCGGCTACCGGCCAGCGCGGCGGCGAGACGACTGCGGGTATTCTGCCGGCGATTAGCCAAAGTTTCCGTGCCGGTTGCGTCTTCGTATATGCCGTAGAACACATAGACTGGCTTGCCGTCAGCCAAAAACAAATGCTGCTGAATAGTCACTGGCAGGTCGCGAATCTTCAGATGAATAGGACGAACCCATTGCAAAGCCATACCCGTGGCTGTCAGACATTTTTCGGGCCCGTGCGTTTTTGCGAGCTGGGTGGTCACTCGCTTCTTTAAAGAATGTCCTGGTGTCCATCGGAAATAATAAAGTTGCCAAGGGTGGCCAGATTCATCCTTCCAATGCGCCTGGACATTTTGATCCGCTCGGAATTGGTTGGCAATCCCGGGCGGCAGTGAAACTGTTTTAAATCCCGAAATCTCTGAAGCAGACCCAACCGACCAGTTGCGGGAACTGTAAGCCGATGTTTCGGTGTTTCGATGTTTCGGTGACTCGTGCCAGCGATACCAAAATTCAGTACCAGCTTCAACAGCGAGAAGCCAGACGAGCAGGGTTGAAGATAAAGGATTGAGAATTGAGGAAATTCGAAAAGCTGAAACGCTGAAATTCTGAAAAGCTGAAATGTCTGCTTTCTGCTTTCTCCTTTCTACTTTGGTTGAAAGCCGCATTGCCAGAAACCAAATTGAAAGAAAGCAGCAAACCAAAATCGCAGTACCAGCAGGGTCGTGCCAGGAGCTGATTGCATTTATCCCTTGTGCCGAGGCGACTGCAACGAGGAGAAAGGTCCGACCGACATTGAAAATAAAGGCGAGCGTAAACCCAACAAGAACGCAAAGAACACGACGTAAAACGGTCAGCGAATAAAGTTCACCCAGAAAAATGGAAATCATCAAGGTCGCCTGAAACGAACGGATGCCGCTGCACGCTTCGTCAACGCCAACCATGCCCGAGCCTATTTCGATCACACTGCCGTGCTGAACAGCAGGGATGCCAAATAGCTCAAGCAACTCGGTTGTGACCGCGACGTCCCATCGCTGAAATGTTTGGGTCAGGAATGTTTCGATGCCGGAAGGCCAGGGAACAGCCACCAGGAAGAAAGCGATGGGGATTACAAAATCTGAAAGTTGAAATCTGAAAGTTGAAATTGGGGAGCGGAGAGGGGAGCTTGGGGCGTGGAGCGTGGAGCGGTCAATGCGGGAACTGCTTTCTCCCAATCGGAGAACAAGGAGTGTGATAGCGACGACTTCGAGCGCCCACAGCCAACTTGTCAGACGCCAAATCGGATTGGCTTCGTGCAACCAGCGGGTGAGAGCATAGGCGAGAAGGCAAAAGGCGAGCAAAGTAGGACAGGCGTCCCGCCTGTCACCCCCGTCCACACCCCGCTGCGATCGTCTTCTAAAAAGCTGAAACAACGAAACGATAAAGTTCCGCAATTCTGAAATTCCTGATTCCTGATTTCTGACTTCTGCGGAGGCAGGCGGGACGCGCTGCTCTACTTTATCCAAATGCTGATTTCCGATTTCTAATTTCTGATTTCTGATTTCTTCGGTAGCAGGCGGGACGCACTGCCCTACTTTATTCAAATCCTGATTTCGGATTTCTAATTTCTGATTTCTGATTTCTTCGGTAGCAGGCGAGACGCGCTGCTCTACTTTATCCAAATCCTGATTTCTGATTTCTGATTTCTGATTTCTGATTTGTTCAGTGGCAGGCGGGACGCGCTGCCCTACTTTTTTCCAAATCAGATAGGCGCAGAGGAAGGGGACAGCCCAGCCATAGTTATATTGCTCGTACACCGACCATTGCGCACCCAGGTTGTAGATGAGCAACAGCCAGAACCCAACCAAGGGCAGAAGTGGCAAGAGGATAGCTTGGGAAGAACCGGTGATTCGGTTTTTCGGTGCTTCGGTGGCGATGGAGGTCAAAAGATGAAAGTTGAAATGTGAAATTCTGAAATGCGAAAAATTTATTTTAAATTTCTGAATTCCGATTTCAGCTTTTTTTGGAGGCAGGCGAGACGCACTGCTCTACTTTTCTGATTTCCGATTTCTGATTTCTTCGGTAGCAGGCGAGACGCACTGCTCTACTTTTCTGATTTCTGATTCCTAATTTCAGCTTTCTGATTTTTTTGGTGACAGGCGGGACGCACTGCTCTGCTTTATTATTCAAATCCTAATTTCCGATTTCTGATTTCTGCTTTCTGGCTTTTTTTGGTGGCAGGCGAGACGCACTGCTCTACTTTTCTGATTTCTGATTTCTAATTTCTGCTTTCTGATTTTTTTGGTGGGACGCGCTGCTCTACTTTTGCGGATTTCTGCTTTCCGATTTCTAATTTCTGCTTTCTGATTTTTTTTGGTGGGACGCGCTGCTCTACTTCATTTTACTGGCGACGAATGGGCCGAGGCATAGCACGTCCATATCAGTACGGAGAAAGCAATCCACAGCTTGCTGAGGCGTATCGACTACCGGTTCATTTTCGTTGAAGCTTGTGTTTAATACCACTGGCACGCCGGTTTTCTGGGAAAATGTTTTAATCAGGTCATAGTACAGTTCGTTCTGCGAACGTTTGACCGTGTGCAGCCGGCCCGTGGCGTCTTCGTGACACACAGCCGCAAGACACTCGCGCTTTTCCGGCCGGATCTTCACCACATGCATCATGAATGGGCTTTCCACCGTTTGCTCAAAATATTCACCGACAGCCTCAGCCAGGATCGAGGGCGCAAATGGCCGGAATCCTTCGCGCCGTTTGATTTTTTGATTGATCAGATCCTTCATGCCCGGCCAGCCTGGATGCCCAAGGATCGAACGATTACCCAGCGCTCGCGGACCCCACTCGCTGCGACCCTGATACCAACCGGTGACATGCCCCGCCGCAAGATGGGCGGCCGTCCGTTCCAGCAAGTCAGCTCGCTCAAGCCGCTCAAACGGCAAACGGGTCTTCCGCATCGCGGCTTCCATCGCCGATTCCGGATGCTCCGGTCCCCAGTAAGCGTGATCGATCAGGCCAGCGCGCGGCTTATTCAAAATCACATTCCAAACATACAACGCCGCTCCAATCGCCGTTCCATCGTCGGACGCCGCGCACTGGATATAGGAGCGTTTGAACGGCGTGTCGCGAAGGATGCGCGCGTTGCAAACACCGTTCAACGCGCAGCCGCCGGCCGTTACCAAATTTTCGAGCGGAACCTTTCCATGCAACCAGGTAAGACCCCCGAGCACGGCCTCCTCGAAATGTGCCTGGCAAGAGGCAGCCAGATCTTTGTCGCGTTGAATTAGGTCAGGTGTTTCGGTGTTTCGCTGTTTCGGTGTTTCAGTAGGGGGGCCGAGGAGGTAGGCAAAACCTGCGCCGTACAATGGTGGTAGATTGATTTGTCCACGGTCGTCTGTGCAATCTTCCAAATTCTTCTGCAAGGGGACGAACAGGTCCGCGTTCAGTTGAAACCGGCCATCACCATTCAGCGGCAGAAATTTGCTCATGAAATCCATGTGGCTGGGCTGGCCGTAAGCAGCTAGACCCATCACTTTGTATTCCTCGCCGAAACCGGTGAAGCCGATGAATTGGCATATAGCCGTATAGAAAAACCCGAGCGAATGCGGTACCGGCACGCGGTCCAGGATCTCGATACGATTTCCCTGGCAGCGAGCAAACATCGCAGTGGTAAAATCGCCCGCACCATCATAGGAGAAGCCCGCTGCCTGGTCGAAGTCACTTGCGAAAAATGAACTGGCAATATGCGCCAGGTGATGTTCGACGCGTTCGACTTTGAATCGGCAATCGGTTTCGGCGACACCACAGGCGTTAGCCACCATTTGCTGAATACTCTGCATCCTGGCTCGCCGTTGAAAGTGGGTCAGCACGCCGCGAGCGGAAGCAAACGGCTTTTTCAAGACGTGCGAAACTTTCGCGCCAAGATTGGCATTACTGTCGTTGCCAATCGCGACGTAATCGATGTCGCGCACAGTAGCGCCAGCCATGCGGAGAACTTCGCGAAAAGCGTTGCCCGGAAAACCGGCGACATGCTTGTACCGTTTCCCCAACCGCTCCTCCGCAACAGCGGCGACCAGCTTGCCGTCCTTCAGCGCGCAAGCGGAGGAATCAGGGTGGAAGGCGTTTATCCCTATAATCAGCATTTAATGTGAAAGCTGGTGGTTCGGTGGTTCGGTTTTTCGGTGATTCTGTGCTTCGGTGCTTCGGTACTTTCGGTTGTCAGAAGCAGAATGATTCGTGACGGTTCATCATGGCACCAAGCTGGCGCCCAACTATCGTACATTGCTCAGCCAATGCGCTATGTTCGATTATTTACAAAGGCGCAAGGGGGTAAGGGCTAAGGGCGAAGCGGCCAGGTTAGAAGCTACGGGCTTCGCGGTTTTAAGGATCGCGAAAAATTTGTGATTTTTCGGCTTAGCAAGTCGCATGCTTCGAGAAGTTCGTCGGCCTCTTTTGCCAGCAGTAGTTCCAGGCCCTCGAACACGAGTATCATTGAAGCATCCTCCGTTACGGATCGGCGAGCAATATTCAGAAACTGTTTGAACTCGGGCACATGCACGCTTCCGGATCCTTCAGCAATATTATTAGTTAAAGATAAGCCCGCAGAGCGTAATTGTTCGGCATACCTGTATAATCGTCGTTCGTCCAATTTCGCAGCGACGCGGTGAAACTGGATAGCGAGATGTTTAGCCAAGTTCCAAATCTCCAGGTCTTCAAATCGAAAGTGAGGTCTCATAGTGCAAAAAGCGTAATGCGCTAGGCTGTAAGCGCAAAGCGCCAAGTAGGTGCGCTCTGTGGCTTCTTTGCGCTTAACGCCTCGCGCCTACCGCCTCGCGATCTTTTTCTCGATCAGCTTTAACGACAGCAACAACTCCGCCACGGTCCGTTGCGCCACGTAATAAAAACCCCGCCACCCATCGAAAATCAGCCGTTTACCGATGAGTGTGTAGAAAAAAACTAAGAAGGGCGCGAGGATAACTTTGCGGCGCAGCCGGTCCGCGAAGTTCAGTTCGGCAGAAGGCGTGTTGAGCAAATGATCCGCTTCAATGCGCGCATAACGGCTTTGTTCCTGCAACCAACGATCGAGTGATTTGCGGTCGTCATGATCGATCCACCCACGCAAAGTTCCCACAGAACCTTTGATCTCAACCCGATGACCATGACCGTCGTTGTTATAGTGTGCATGGCCTTTCCGATACAGGACCGTGCGCGGCGGGTAGAGGCTGGCGCGAAGCCGATGACCGTGAATGCAATAACGGAAGCCGACGCGGAATGCGACTACGGCGCAAATTGAGGATGAAGGATTGGGGATTGGGGAGGAAGGATTGGGAATCGAGTTCTGGATTTCCTGGATGAGTTCCAGGGAGAGAATATAGTCTGCGTCGAGGGAAAGCACCCAGTCGGTTCGGACCTGCTCCAATCCATAATTACATTGGTCAGCAAACGTATCAAACTTACGCTGGAGGATTCGGGTCTGTGGAAAGGTGCGAACAATATCGAGTGTTTCATCGGTGCTAAAGCTATCGACGACCAAAATCTCCTTGGCCCACTTCAGTCGCTCCAACGTCCGCCCAATATTGGGCGCTTCGTTGTAAGTCAGGATCAGCGCGGTGATTTGGAGTGCGCCGTATTCCGGCGCTTTCATCTGTGCTTGAATTTGTTTCACGCAAGTAACAGTGCCTTCAGAAAACTACCCAAAGCGCCGGAATACGGCGCACTCCACATTTAAACCGCGAGGGCAAAGCAAACTCAATTCACACGGGGAGTGACCCGCCCTACCGCAACTTGCACTTACCTCTTCGCCCTTTGCAAAATCTGTTCATAACAGGCCTTCAGCGCAGCTCCCATGGCTTCCATTGAATACCGTTCTTGCGCAAGGCGGGCGCCATTTGACGAAACTCTCTGCGCCAGTTCAGAATTGTTAAGAAGCCGTTCGATGGCTGAAGCAATGTCTGAAGCGTTTGGCTCGACGACCAGGCCGGCCTCGTTCTGCCGGACATCCTTGGCGATACCGACACCAGTGGTAATGACCGTTGGAACACCCGCCGCCAGCGCTTCAACCGCTGCAATGCCGAAATTTTCAGAGAACGAAGGCAGCACAAAAACCTTCGCTGCGGCCAGTGCTGAAAGTTTCAAATCACCATCGAGGAACCCGGTCCAGATAATGTCTTTAGCCACCCCAAGTTCGTCTGCGCGCTTTTTCAGCCCTTCAACAAAGGCGTGGGTGCCTTCCCCCGCAATAACCAGCAACGCGGACGCGAAACGGCGTCTTACTTCAGCAAATGCGGAAATCAACGCGTCCAGGTTTTTAATCGGGTCCAGGCGTCCGATGAAACAAATAACGTCACGATTCCGCGCCTGCGGCCATCGTTCGAGAAATTGCCGCGCCCCAGGAAGAGACGCAAAAGCCGCCAAATCGATCCCCAACGGAAGAACCAAGGAACGAAAAGCCTGCTCCCCGCTCCCGACTCCCCGCTCCCCGCCCTTAGCGCCTGGCCCTTTGCTCCCCGCTCCCCGCTCTCCCTTAAGCACCGCCTCCGCTTCTTGCTGCTCCTGATGGCTGGTATAATGAATAGCAGCTGCGTGACGGAGAATAGGCCGTTCCAAAAAGCGGAAAGAAAAATTCTTCAGGACAGGCCGGCGTTTGGTCATGCCGTAACGATTGAGAACCCCGAGAGGCCGGATGATGTACGGCACACCGCGGCTGCGCGCACAACGCGCCGCAGCAACACTGGAAAAAGAAAACAACGCATGGATATGGATGATGTCGAACTTACTGACACTTCGTTGTAACCAGCGCCAGAGCGGAACCGAGATTTTGTAAAACTCAGTCTGCTTTCGGAAATAAAGTCTTGTCCCGCCTCCGTTTTTGTTGCCGTGCAACACTCCCGCGGGAAAGACTTTGTTTTCTGGTCCAAGCGGCACATCCATGTGTTCGCCCGGGCCGTCATCATCGGTAGTTGCAACAGTCACATCGATCCCCTCTTTGACCAATGCGCGCTCGATCAGGTGCTGGGCGAAGCTCGGCCCGCCATGAACCGGGGAAACGGAAGGGATGACGTGAAGAACGGTCAAACAAAAAAGCCGAAATCCCGAAAATTTGAAACGCTGAAATCAACAACTACGCTGAAAACACCGAAGCGCCGAAGTACCGAAACACCGAATCACCGATGTTCGCGAAGCGTATGGAGTGCGCGCGTATTCCGCCGCTTTGGATGACATCGATGAAAGACTAAAACAAACGACAAAAACTGAAATGCGGAAAATTTGAACTGCTAAAATTCAAATCGAAAGCGCCGGGATACAGCGCACTCCAAAGCTGCGCCAAAACGTTGCGCATGAGATCTTCGCGAAGCGTATGGAGTGCGTGCGTATCCCGCCGCTTTGCCATGGCATAGGTGGAATTCTGAAACAAAAGTCAAACGCTGAAAAACTCAGCTTCAACTTTCAGCTTTGTGTTTTATAGAAAGCGTTTTTCAGCTTTTTGTATAACACACGAAAACACCGATTAAATCCCTCTGGGCTTCTGCCCCTCTAGGATCAGGGTATGAGGTGCGTCTGGAGTGGTCTCCCATTCCAGGGCCATGACCGCTTGATCGAACAGCTTCGGGTGGTATGATTGTATCTTCGGGAGTACGGTTTTCACATCTACGAAGCCAGCCTCACTGGCCAATTCCTGAAGGAAAGACGGTGTTAAGATAGTCAAGTGTTCACAGCGACAGAAAATAAAATTTTCGAGCTTTCCTCCGATGCTATTGTGTTTAACCGGGAAGTCCGAAAACCAGACCAGGTCGTTCTCAAGATATTTACGTAGTGCAGTGTCTCCGTTCGGCCCCCCGACTCGGAAGACACCTCCAGGTTTTAGGATACGAAAAATCTCGCGGAAGTGAAAATTGAGGTCCGGTAAATGCTCGACAACGTGGTGAGAATAAATTGCGTCTACACTATCTTGCCGAAAAGGAAGACCGTCAGAAAGGTTAGCCCAGACATCACACTTACCAGTAAACATATTGGCATCAACGTTAATCCATCCTTGGAGATAGTTTCTCTGACCTGGTCCAAGATGAACCCGGAGAAAGCGTGATTTGGGAGCACGAAATAGTCTATAAAATCCAGCATTCAATTTCATCGCTGGTCCTGCAAGAGAGTAAAAAGTAGACTTGACTCGACGTGACAACATCTCTCAAATTCGACTGTTCTTTGTGTTTTCCATTCGAGTGGCTCGCTAGCGGGTGGGAAAAGAAGACTCGCCTTCTCCGGGTGTTCCGGCCGCTGAAGGCAGGGGCCGTAAGTGCTTTTCACAAACTCTCGGGTCACCGCGTCTCCTTGCAGATCGTTGTGTCCGGTATCGCCGTTTGTTACCGGCAGGCACTCTTCCGTGTTTTAAAAGATCGTCTGTCCTTCTCGGTAGACCGAATAATAACCACAAAATCACCCCAAGACCGATTAATATGGGGAGACTGCTAACATAATTAGAGGTGAAAAAATTGTCCGGCTGAGCCCCCGTAATGATAGCGAGTAAGGCTGATGGAAGAAGGTAAAGCCTGCCGCTTTCCAACACCTCCAAATTCCATTTGGTAAAGAAACCGAGGTAAATTCCGATGTAACCGCAAGTGGCAAGAAGGAGCCACCACCCACCATTCCAGAAAGCTTCACCGAAGGCGCCGGGACCGGATGAGGTCCCCGCATTGCCGGTCACGGCACTGTGGAAGTCGCCACCTGCGGTCATGGTCGGCTTATTTGCCCAAAGCAACCGCGGGATGAGAGAATAAGGTAAAAGTTGAAACGAACGCCCCGGCATGCCTTCGTTGTACTGGTCGATGGCAAACAATTCAGCGTTCGAATAATTCAATCTTGTCCACCACCACTGGATTTCAGAACCACCCTCGATACGCTCCACATCCCTCCGATTTAACCATTCGGTAACCAGAACTCTAATTGAGCGCTCATAAGCATAGTTTTCCTTCTGCTGACGACCGATACTTGCCATCGGAGTAAGGACGAAAATGTACAAAGCCAGCATTAATACTCCGGACACCACCAGAAATTTCACGCGCGGTTTAGCTAGGTACGCCCCCAAAAAGAGCATAATGAGAGACAAAAGGACCTCCCCTTTCATCAAACTTAAAATGTTGTCGGTAATCTCAAAAATGGAGGCTGCAGCTACGAGAATATACCAAATTCCTCCCCTGCGCACAGCGAGATATGCCGCTGGAAGTAAGCTTACTCGTGCCAGTTGACCTAATTGTCCTATGATCCCTGGAACATGTCCGAATTCCCAGGATCTCATCGTGTACCGCGCTAATCCGCCAATTATAAAAGTTGCGATGAATAGCCCGACCCAGGGTGGCTCCCTTAGAGTAAGCTTCTGGCCGGCTACCCGCGGTTTAAGCAGCCGAATCGTAATTTCAAAGCAAATTAGCACTAATCCGATGCTCACACTGTTAAGTAAAAACACCTGTTGAATTCGTTCAATTGAAACAGGGTAATAGGAGTCGCAAAAGGCTATACTTTCCTTGGTGCCAAAGAAGTAGAGAAGCGGTCCGAACCCGAAGAACGCAGCCGAAGCGATTAAAAACCACGGCATTGGTGACCAAATGAATTTTGGATTTCGGTAGATCATCCAGCTCGCTCCTAGAAGGCAGATGATCAGCAGAGAAGCTGGGTAAAGCCAACTCGTCACAGACCCTTCTTTTACAAGCATCACTGCTTCAATGCCTAAGGCCAATATGCAAATAACAAGCGCACCTCGGGAGTGGGTCCAAGAAAACGCTTCGTTCTGTTTGCCGATCACGGCGCGGCGTAACCCTTTCGTTTGTTTCGATTCCATCACTGAATTTGATCGGCCATTAGGCGGCTAGGTGAATGAACTAAAGGTACTGATACGTTTATTCCCTGAACAATACCGAGAGCTCCCTCCAATCGACTGTGATAGCTGTATCCTGAACTCAAACATCGCTGGCGTCCTGCAGCGGCGATCCGTTTCCGCTCCTCGGGATGGGAGAGGTAATAGTTAACCTTTCCCAGTAGCTCCTCATCGGATGAAAAATACTCGGCCTCTTTGCCCTCCTCGAAAAGAGCCAGGTGTTCGGCTGTGCGCTCTCCGAGCATAAACGCTCCACAAGCCGGGATCTCGACACTGCGTTGCGTCTGTAAGTCGCGGTTTACTTTGCGGAGGAAACACAGATTAATATCGAAGCTGCAAATGGTTTTCACGTAATCATCGCCGTATCGGCTAGGTCCACCAACCAGAAATGTTCCGCGGGTTTTTTGCCGAAATTCATCCCAACGATTACCCCATACTTTGATTGGCACGCCATGCTTTGCCAGAAACGCGCAACTCCGGGAACGCGCAAGCTCCCCGGTGCCGATAAATCCCACTGGAGACCCCAAAAGTGCTCGCTCGCTCTCGTTAACTTTCACAGGACGATGGACATGAATATCGTAGGCATTGCCAATGAACTCTACTCTGGGACACCCCAAGGAGCGCAACTCCTGTACCCCGAAACTCTTCGTAGTAAAATATACGTTGTAGCAAGGTAGGGATGCAAGGAACTGACGCGATTGGTTGTGCTTTGATCCCATATCGTCAGGGGAATAGCCTGCAATGACTGTTTTAGGATTAAGCTCGCGAAACCGCGCCAACGTTTTCCGTTCTACCGTTAGCGCTTTATCCATCCAAAGCAGGTCCAATGATTTTTTTCCTGCCAAGCTGAGAATACGCTCATTAATGCCTCGCCTATCGGACGGACTGATCAAACATATCCCCAAACGAAATAGCTTTCCTGCAACACGATCATACATTTTTGCATACCGTCCCTGTGTCATCCTCCCATCTGTAGGGCAATCCAGGACTGAGTGTCCGAGTTCGGCGAATGCACGACGGCGTTGTGCTGAAGTGCTCCCTTTCTCAAGAGGTCCGAGGTATATGAGATTCATGGGTGGGATGACAGGGACTCTGGGTATTATCAGCGTCGCATCGGTCCGCCCAACCGCTTCGCTTCAAGTGCTGCTCTCAAGAAGCTTGTTGCTGCGACGGCAGCAGACTGGGTGCGGGCGAGGTCGCGAGCACGAATGCCCATTTCGTGGCGCTTTTCCGGTTCCTTATGAAGGATGCTAATCGCCGCTGCGAGGGCTTTTGTGTCTCCGCAGGGGTAAAGGATCCCAGACTCTCCGTCGCGAAAGACATCGTTCGGCCCGTGGCAACCACATGCGTCGCTAAGCAGCACGGGCAGCCCAAGGCTCTGTGCTTCCGTGACCACGATCGGATGGGGATCGAATTCCGACGGCATGGCCAATGCATCGCACGCCGCAAGCAGACGTGGGATAGCAGCCTGGTTGGTGAATCCAGCGAATCGTGAGTGGGGATTGCCGTGATTTTTTAATTCGTCTTCCATCTCACCACTACCAATAAATATTACGCGAAAGTCATCGCAGCCCAATATTTCTGCCGCGGCGATTAGATCCTGCGGCCGCTTACGAGGAACCAACTTTCCGCAGAAGCCCACCACAAAATCTCTTGGCCGTAAGCCATGCCGCGCGCGCAACTGAGAGCGCGCCTCTTCGTTAAAACCTCGCACAGAGTCTTCAAAGCGGGTTAATTCCACCGGAATGGGACACGGAAAAATCCGATCAGCAGGCGCGCCATACATACGTAAATAGTCCCTATTGTTGTCACCGGTTGCTAGAAAGACGGTCACGTGGCTGAAAAATCGTGCGAGCAGCCACCCTTTCAGACTGCGCACTGCGGCTAATTTTTTTCGTTCGTGGATCGCGTTTGAATCGCTATGGTAGAGAAGCGGGATACCGAGCCGGCTGCACAAAGTGGCTACACGCCAATGATTTAAGTGCGCGTAGCCTGAGACGTAGGCCACATCCCACCCTTTCGTGAGCACCGCTTCCATACCGCGATTAAGTCCTTTCCAACTGCAGTCCAATTGGCTACGTGTCGGCCAATTGCGAGGCAAAAACTCACTTGTGTAGCCCTTCAGCAAATCAATGTCCCACTTTACCTCGCGTCCAAAACCCGCGTCCATGGAGGACTCCAGGCCCTGGCGGCTATAGTACAATACCTTTAGCCCATTGTTCCCGGTCTCGGCGACTTCCCTCCATAGCGGGCTGAAATGCTGGATGGGGTGCGATTGGAAAGCCGCGATGTTCATAACCGTAACGGTTCCTTCAGCGAGGAATTTAGTTAGTTAAGGAGACCAGCGAGCCGGAAAACGTGACTCCATCTCGCCTCATAAGAATGATCACGCAAAGCTCGCTCGCGACCAGCGCTGCGTATGCTCTTGCAGGTGTCTGGGTGCGAGAGCAGGAATTGGATCTTCTCAGCACAATCGGACACGCTACTGTAGGTTACAATTTCTTCTCCGGGTTTAAACACGAGATTCAACTCCGGGTTATCTTGCGTCAAATACAATCCTCCGCTCATAGGCACCTCAAAGTCCCGAGCTTTGAGACACATTAATCGATGCGAATGACCTATACCCCCGAATCCCAGATTGATGCGGCTTCGTGAATACAGTTTTACCATCTCTGCGCGGGGCAGAGAACCATGCTCCCAACGGTGACCGAAACATTCAACTCGGATTCCGCGGTTTCGCAGATTATGAATCAACGTAGGCCTCCAACCATATCGGGCACCTACGAACGAAACATCAAAATCTACTGGCACGTTCTGAGGGCGATGAACGCTTGGCTCTGCAGCTTCAGGCCAGAACAACGCGAGTCCTCCGTGCACGGCATACTTTAAGCGTGAGGAAGGAGCATTGGTGAGATTGAGGTCCACTTCTGAAGCGATCGCCGCTGGAGACGTATACCGGCCACCGAGTTTGCCTCCGGGAAAATGCAACTTATCATCAAAGCAAAAGTTGAATACGATGGCACCGCTTCGCCGCATTTCTGAAAGGATTTGTGGATCCGTGTTATGGCCGGAGAGATAGCCCACAACTACATCTATGGGTCGCCTTGCGTGCGCCGTGCGAAAGGCCGCGAGCATGTCGCGATTCATCTCGCCCCGGCGTCCTAGCCAACCAGCGTCTAAATCGTCAAAACCGTGCGAACGCCACTCGAATTCTGTGACCTCGCCGAACTCTTGCAAAGATCGCGGAAGGATTTCCTCCCAACTGCGCTGGCCATACGTTAGAAAGATGTGGAGTTTGCCTTTTTCCCTCGAATGGGTTGAAATACCATAGTTGCCAAGCCGGTGCCTTAACGCGGTGCGCAATGACTCTCCCTCGCGCAGGGTTATCCCGGCGGTTTGTGCCGCGCGCCGATATTTCCATAATAGGGATGCTGCTTGAGCCTCCTGAAAACGAGCCTTGAGCCATGTCAGTGCTTCCTTCATTGGATGCAAAACCAACCTGCACCCTGGGAGCATCCGTTCCTGATCACTTTATTCCCACGCCCCACATTGAGGCAGACCAGATCGAATATCGGTGCCCAAAAATCGTGCAGAATGCGTTCACGAGCAAGGTCGCCATTTTGAATGCAGGTACCCTGAGCCACCCATACGACATGCCCCAGCGGGGATGATTGCCAAAGACTTCCACTTGCGTAAAACCAATCCCGGTATACAAACCTCGCAACACGCCAGATGTCGCAGCCCATTTGTGCGTGAAATCATTAAAAATATGACTGCAACCGAATGGGCTATCAGCAGAGGGAGTAACTACCACCAACGCACCGCCCGGAACCAATCTGGAAAATGCCAAAGTCATGAATTCAATAACCTGGTTCTTCTCAAGATGTTCCAGAAAATTAAGCGAGAAAACGGCGCCCAGAGAATTCTCGGATGTTTCTCGCAAAACTGTAAAAGCATCACCGACCTGGAGCGGAAGCCCTAACCTGGTTCCGCTTTGAATGCGAGATGCATCAAGATCAAATCCTCGAACACGACTGCAACCGTGTTTTTGCAGCCAATATGTAATCTCGCCTTCACCGCAAGGAATGTCTAAAATCGAGAGGTTTCCGAGTTCCAGTCGATTTTTCAAAAGGGCTGAGTAAAAACGGGCAGCACGCTTAAAGCCATTTTCGAGGTTCTCCGTTGATAGGTGAATACGACTGCCTTGGTTTTTGTAAGCCCAGGAGTCTGATTCTAGTTGGCTCATACCGTGAACGGATTATCAACGCCCAATCGACTGATTTGGATAGTTCTAGAGTCAACCCGGGCGTTTGACAAGGATTCCAGCAAGATGAGCAGCGGCTCGAATTGCTGTTCGTAATGGTACTTTTTTAAGTGCAGACTTCTGGCTGCATTACCCATATCGCTCCGCAATTCCGGTGATTCCAAAAGTCGTCCCACCGCTGTGGCAGCAGCTTCAGACGAGTTGGGTTCGATGCACAAACCGCAGCCAGTCGCTTCGACTAACTCGGGCACTCGCGGATTATTGTCTGTCACCTGTGGTATTGCCAGGGCCATGCATTCGAAGCGTTTGTTTGAAGCGAAGGCCGCATGGTGCCAACAAGGTCTGGTCGGTTCCAACGCCGTCCAGCCGATGTCAGCACCTGCAATGAAAGCAAAATGATCGGCGTTCGACTGCCACCCCGGATCGAAAATCAACAGCCTATCCTCAACCCTAGCAGCTTTAGCTAGGCCTTTTAGTTTCATAGCGTAGTGGTTAGCCACTGGGCCTTTTGCCACGAGCACCGCTTCGGAGGGCCATTTGGGGATCGAGCGAATGGCTGCTTCTAGTCCATGGCTAGTCCCAATTGCCCCATGATAAAGAACTATGGGGACGTTATTCGGCAAATGCTCCGCCAACTTTTTGCGGAGCATGGGCTTCGGCAAAGTTCGGATCAATCTGGGGCAGTTCGGAATAACTATAATGGAAGAAGCGAGCAGACCGGCATCTCGCGCGAAAATTTCAGCACGACCAACGTCAGGAAATACGATTATTTGCGGAAGGTTTCCATGTCGCCAAACAAAATTATTGGCCCACCATTGTGTGCCACTGCTCCCTTGGCGCTCTGGAAGTTCATGAAAATCCCAGACCAGCAAACAGCCAAGTCGCTGAGGCAAATCTCCAACTGCGAACGCGGCTTCCGGGTCACCTACTATAACCACATTCGGAAGAAGCCTTTCGACCTGGCTACGAATCTTCCTTCTGAAACGCAGAAACCGTGGAATTTTCATCAGACGTCCAGTGATTCGATGGGTCTCCTCGCTGGCGTAACTACGGGATACCGTCGACGGGAGTAGCTCCGCGCCCACTCGCGACTCCATTGAGTGCTCCTGAAAAACGGTGACCGCGTGCCCACGCTCGACCAATATACTGATCTGATTCTGAACAGGAGGTAAGCCTTCCACCGGCGTCCGATGTAGGAACAGGACATTCAAGGGGCCTGGGGGCCTTGATAGGGGCATGGCTGCTTTGACCAACTTATTTAAAATCACTGCTTAATGAAGGAGCAGCAAGGTTCTTAAAAATCAGCTGTAAACTTGGTCATAAATTCACAGGCTATCTTCGCCGAATCCAGAAGCAGTAAGAGTCGTGATTGTCTTCAAAGGACGTCCGTCGGAAGGCTTTCGTGTACTCTTGAGGAAAACTGGCCTCAATGTAACGTTGCGCCCATAAAATACTGAATGCCCGTGAGTGTGCGAGCATTGAATGCAGCAAATACTGCTCATTCCAGAAAAATCTCTTAGCTAACCAGTCCTTCGGATATTCATACGGAAGGAATATATCGTGGATGTGGACCAGGACTCCCGGCGCAAGGCGTGGGAGTATGTTCAAATAAAGAAAGGTCACGTCTCCCCCAGTGCGAACCGCGTGGCTAGTGTCAATTGAGAGAATATCGTTTTCACCCAAGGACTCAAAGTATTCAAGGCCCACTTCCTGCACGCGTTTATTGATTAGTACAATCGGAAACTTGACACATCTCAAATAATCGGGCGCGTAAGGATCGATCCCGATGAATTCGCATTCGTTACCGACACTCCGATTTCGATTTAGCGCTTCGCCAATGACCAAGCTGGAATTTCCTACACCTACCTCGATAACACGACGTGGCTTGTACTTACGAACAATACTGTGCATCGCAACCCCTGAGATATAACCAAAAAACGCATTCTCAGTATGGAACTGCGTTTCCGATGCGACTTTTGCAAAATCGCATTCGGTTGCAGCGTAATGGGCAAACACGTCGCTAAGAAGCGAGCGTTGCTCATTGGTGTTGAAGTCGATGCCAGGACAAACATGGGGTTGCGACCATAGGTCGTCCTGATTTTCTAGTTCACGGAAGTCGGGTACAGGACTATAAAAATGAACTGGAGTAACGTGAACGCCATGTTCTTGAAGAAATCGAAAGGTGGTCGTGGAGAGTAGTATCCTTGCCAATCGTCCTCTGCTGAACAGCAGAGACGTCAGAAAGTTCCATTTTCGCCGAGCTGACGTTGCTGCGCTACGTTCCATATCATTCAAAAAGCGGATCATAATCGAGCTGGTACTTTAATTGTTTGCATCGCTCGCTCACGGGCCGGGCCGGTATGCCGGCAACCACACAATACGGCGGAACGTCGTGCGTTACCACGGCTCCCGCCCCAACCACCGCTCCTTCTCCGATTGTGATGCCAGGCATCACGATGACCCGAAAGCCAATCCACGCATAGTCGTGCACAATTACCGGTCCTCCGGCCCCTCCGAAGGTTGGGGAGCGGGGGTCATGGCCCAGGGTTAGTATGGCTGCCTCTGGACCGATAGAAACATTGTTGCCAATGGTGATCGGGAAACCTCGGCCGTCAAAAAGGCATCCGAAGTTGATGACTGAGTGGTGGCCGAACATCACGGCGCGTGCGCACCAAAACCTACACCCCATTTGAATGTGCGTACCCTGCCCGCTCCCCGCCAGAAAACGCTGATAGAATATTCTTCGTAGCGAGCTAAACGGCAACCGAGTAACGAAGGTGTTATAAAAGTATGCTTCCGCTGGCAGCAGGTAATGTCGCCATGAGTTCATTTCAGAAGTTGCGCCCGCCGTTTCCACGTGGCCAGAAATTCTGCGGTGTAAATTCCCAGCACCGAAGCAATCGTTCGATACGCTCGTGGTTGTTTAGCTGCAAAGCCGCGCGAAAGCCTGCGCGCCTCCTGGAAAAGTTCGTTGAATCGGGTCCGATCCAGCACAAAATAATTACGTGCGAGGGAAAAATAGGATTGGGCGATCGCACGCCTGTATTTTTCGGGGAAATTGCCCGAGGCAATTAATACGGCCTCTGTTCTTTTCAGGACGCGGATGATGTTAGCATGCATCTCCTGGGAATTACGCGTTGATACCGTTGGATGATCTGGACGGCGATAAACTGAATTGCATCCTGACAAATAGACGTACGCTGCTCCTGCGAGCGCGAGACGAATATTCAATTCCCAATCTTGCGCGCAAGTCAGGGCCTCGTCCCACCCACCAATTAGATCGATTGCGTCCCTCTTGAAAAGAAATGCACATGGCGGCGGTGCCCAACTACCTAGCAGAACCTCCAACACATCTGGGTGGGCTCCCGAAATCTCGACCGGGTAGCGTGTTTTTGTGCCGTCGGAGTGATCACCGATTCTCTGCCAATCCTCATACACAACGTCAGCACCGCTCCGTTCAAGGCAAGCGACTTGTCGAAGAATCTTCTCAGGGAAAAGGTAGTCATCTGCGTCAAGGAATTGAACATATTGTCCGGAGGATTTGGAAAACCCACGATTTCTTGCAACATTTCCTCCACAATTTGCGCCACTTTCCCAATGAATACTATGTCCGAACGACTTAATTGCCTCCAGGCTTCCATCTGTCGACCCATCATCGATCACGATAACCTCAATTGGGGAATAAGTTTGTTCAAGGCAGGATTTAATCGCCTCCCGAATCCAACGCTCCGCGTTATAGCAAGGAATTATAATTGAGACTAAATTAACCACCTTGAAGCATTCGTGCGAAACACACAAAGTAATGCGTGCGAATCAGCAGAAAACTAATCTGCAACCAAGATTCTCTCATATGCCTCCAACATCTGGGAGAATATCGCCCCGGCTGTGAAGCTTTGGCGAATGGTTAGCAGGCCATGCTGAGCAATTTTAAGTCGTTCTTCGGAATGATTGATTAGCCATTCCAGTTTCTGATACCACTGCTCGGGGGTAGATGCAAGGCTGCCGTTAAAGCCATCCCGGATCAAACACCGATTTTCTCCGTAATCCTCGCAAACTGCGGCGGCTTGTCCGCTCATATAAATTTTGGCTTTGAGGTTTCCACGGGCAAGACCATCTTCATTGTGAAAAAGCGGGAAGAGACCTACATCGAACCGCAATACCTCCCGTACCATTTCCTCCTGATTGAACCCCGAGAGAGTAGACCAGCGGACCTTCTCGAACTTAGGAAGAATTGAGTCATTTGCGCCAATCACGCGTAGATGAAGGTGGGGATAACGGGCAAACAGGGCCTCCAAGGGCTCTAGAAGCCGATATAATGGACCTACATTCTCCGATCCGCCGACCCATCCGAGCGTAACCTTCTTCGGATCTCGCTGAATCTCCGTGCGAAAGCGGTCAAAGACTTCAATCTGCGGCGCGTCCGGTATGACAAAAACTCGAGAATTGTATTTACGCGCATAATGCGCGACACAATCATTTTCAGCAATTACGCCGTGCACTTCACCGAGCATGCTTTCAAGATCCCCCCAACCGCTTGACCGAAAAGAGGGTAACCATAAGCCGTCATTAATATCCATAATGACGCGTGGTCGGCAAAGTTGGCGAAGCCGCCGATAGAGACTTAAACCAGGTGACTTGATGATGCATACCAAATCAAAACCGAGAGCTCTCTGTACAATCCAGTCCTCCTGCCTTTTATCAAAATACGCAGCGTATCGTTTCAAGGGAGCACGGATTAAACTTAGCAAGAAGCGCCACCGTAACCGGTGTTGCTTGTATAATCTCGCCAAAAACTCAGAGTGCATGCTTGTGTACTCAGCCTGCCATGACGAACAGGCTTGGAAGAGCGGCTGGTACTGCATGGCCCGCACCATCGCGCTTGGCCAAGACAGCCCACAGTAATTAATGATCAGAACTCGTTTGCTAGTTTGGCTGATCATATCTGCCGTCGCGCTTTTTATGTATATTACCAGCCACTACGGATAACGGTGCAGATTCTTTCAACATCCTTCTCGTTCATGCGTGTATGCAATGGCAAAACCAAATACTTCTCCTCAAGTGAATCCATATTCGGATAACCCTCCTTCCTCCCCCCAAAGATTGAGTACCTGTCATTTCGATAATGCACTTGCGCAGATTCTATACCGTTTGCGCGAAGCTTGGTCTGCAACGCCTCTCGCTTGTCCACCAGAACTGTGCACATCCAAGCGGCGTGGGTTCGATCCTTGTATCCTGTCCCGACTAAGGAAATAGATGGGATCGCGTTCAAACCGTCCTCATACGCTTTCAAAAGACTCTGCCTATGCCTCAAAATCCAGTCGAATTCTTCCAAACCAGCCAAGCCTAAGGCGGCGGAAATGTCGGTCATTTGGTATTTGTATCCGATCTCGTAAATATCATTCTCCCAGTTTCCGCCTTGCTTCGCCTTCCGGTCGATCCCAAACCAGCGCACCCTGCGTCCTTTGTCTGACAGTGAGGGGTCTTTTAGAAGCAGCATCCCACCGTCTCCCGTTGTAATGCTCTTGATAGCTTGAAAAGAGAACATAGTGAAGTCTGATATCTGCCCGATCTTCTTTCCCATATACGTAGCACCCAGCGCATGTGCCGCGTCTTCGATAACGGTCAACCCGTATTCGTGGGCGATTGCGTGCAGTTCTGTCATGTCACACGGCAGCCCACCATAGTGAACGCAGACGATGGCTTTGGTTTTTCTAGTGATCCGACGTCGAACATCGTTTGGATCAATGTTCAGAGTTCCTGGTTGTACGTCAGCAAATACGACCTTAACTCCCATGTAAAGAAACGGAATGTTCGTGGCCGTACAGGTAAAAAGCGGAGAGAGCACTTCGTCTCCAGGTTGAAGACCTGCCAAAATGTAGGCTAAATGAAGTGCATCCGTTCCAGAACCTACTGCTAGTGCTGACAGGCCGCCGCCAAATCTAGTGCTGAACTTCTGTTCGAACTCCTCAACGCGAGGGCCCTGTCCAATCCAGCGTGTGCCTAGCACCGCGGTCACCGCCTCGGCAGCGCCGGCAGAGATGTGAGGGTGAAAGAGAACTATGTTGTT
>JADMIO011301986.1_pt1 | contig 31997 bp, 26 predicted proteins | sample 8958161 | NCBI WGS metagenome assembly JADMIO01 (sample SAMN16585339, study PRJNA669376) | soil metagenome | isolation source: Crop rotation soil | place: USA: Cullars Rotation, Alabama | collected 2011
ATCGTCGGCGTCCTTGGGCTTGCCCAGGGGCTGATCGCCAAAGGCGACCACCGTGTCGGCCGCGAGGACCAGGTCGTTTTCAAACTGGCCGGCGACCGCCTTGGCCTTTTCCTCGGCCAGGTGGCGGGCCATGTCGATGGGAAAGAGGGCCAGGTCATCCTCATTGACGTTGGCTGGGTGAACGTCAAAGGAATACCCCGCCTCACGAAGAAGTTCGGCGCGGCGGGGTGAGGCGCTGGCGAGAATGAGCCGGGCCGGTTGGGTCATTTTTTGGGAAATTTGACGGCCAGGTCGCCGACGGCCGGGGCCCTCTGGCCATCGGCCGGGAGTTCATAGCGGATATGAACTGCGTCGGCGAGCACTTCAACCACGGTGCCGGAAACCAGCGTCACATCCTCGGAACCGATGAAGGTGACCACGTCCTCCCGCTTGAACGAGGTCACCGGCACATCGCCGACGGCGGCCAGTCGATTATCCGGAAGGACGGCGATGACCCGCCCGATGACGGCGTCGGGAGCGCGGGTGGCCAGGCGCTGGCGAAGCTCGGCGGAAACAGGCGTGGGGGCCGGCGGGACGACCACGGTCTGCTGCGGGGCCTCGGAACGGCATCCCGCCAGCAGCATCGTTGTGACGATCAAAGCGGCGGCCAATCGTGCCATGGGCATGGTGGACTCCTCAAGGTGTATGGACTGGCCGCGCCGGTCGGCGGCGCCGCCGCGGCTTTCGCCGGCCGGATAGTTAAACGATCATCGCCGCAAGATGCAAGCCCCAGTCCCGGCAATGACATGCGCGTCGCGCTTCCGTATGATCCGGAATCGGAGCCCATGCCCGCCAAGCGTAAGAAAACTCCCGCCCAACCACGGAGAAAGGCCCCCAGCGGCGGGGCCACGGCACGTCGGCTCTATATTCTCTCGGATTCGACGGGAAACCTGGCGCGGCACATGCTGGGTGCGTTCCTGACGCAATTTCCGCGCGACACATTCAGCCTGAACATGCGGGTGTTTCTCAACCGCCCACGGAAGCTGGAAGAAGCGCTGCGCGAGATTGAAGCAACCCCAGGGATCGTGTTTCATGCGGTGGTGAGCCAGGCGTCCAAGCTGCTGATCGAACAGCGCTGCGCCCAAATCGGAGTGCCAGCGCGCGATTTGACGGGACGATTCGTGAAGTTTCTCCAGGAACAATCGGGGATCGAGCCGCTGGCGGACTCGCAGCGGCTGCACGACGTGGATGATGCGTATTATCGACGGATCGAGGCCGTGGAATTTGCGCTGCAGCACGATGATGGATTGGGGCTGGAGACGCTGGGCGAGGCGGACGTGGTTCTGGCCGGGATTTCGCGCACGGGCAAGACGCCGACGACGATGTATCTGGCGCAGCAGGGACATTTCGCCGGCAACGTGGCGCTGGCGATGCAGGTCCAGCCGCCACGGCAGCTACTGGAACTACCGGCTCGGAAGGTGGTGGGGTTGACCATCGACGTTCCACAGCTTGTGGAAATCCGCACCCGGCGGCAGCAGGACTGGAAAATGGGGGAGACGGGCTACAATCAGGCGGAGGCCGTGGAACAGGAAATCGCCTGGAGCCGGAGCCTTTTTCGATCAAAAGGCTGGCAGGTACTGAATGTGACCGATCAGGCGATTGAAGAGACGGCCGGACGAATCGTTGCCCTGGCGGGCCTGGTGCACCACTAAAGAGTAAATCTGCGCCGGATCGGCGGAAGTTGCCGATAGTCCGGTTCTGTCGTACCCACCCAACCCCTCTCCCACCACCATGGCATGGCTTTATCAACTTGTTCATGAGACAACCGGTGTTGCCCATGCCATCTTCGTTTTGAGCCTGGCGGCGGCGCTGGGATTGGGGCTGGGGGCGCTGCGCATTTTCGGCGTTGGGTTGGGGGTGGCCGGGGTGTTGTTCGCTGGGCTGTTTCTGGGGCATTTCCACGTCACCATCGACCATCAGACCAGGGAATTTGCGCGGGAATTCGGACTGATTTTGTTTGTTTACACGATTGGAATGCAGGTCGGGCCGGGGTTCATTGCTTCGTTGCGGAGAAACGGGCTCCCCTTGAACTTGATGGCGGCGGCCATCGTGCTCTGCGGCGTGGGGATGACGCTGGGGATCTATGCGATGTTCATGCCCAAAGCGGACCTGCCGATGGCGGTGGGATTGTTTTCAGGGGCGAGCACCAACACGCCGAGCCTGGCCGCAGCGCAGCAGGCGCTGAAGGATTTATTGCCGGCCGGTGACCTGGAATCGGCCAAGCTGCCGGGCCTGGGATATGCCGTGGCCTATCCGTTTGGGATCGTGGGGATCATTCTGGCGATGCTGATCCTGCGGGTGGGGTTTCGCATTTCGCCGGCTCGGGAGTCAGAGCTTTTGGCTAAGGCGATGCGAGACCAGAGCGAGCCGCTCTCGACGCTGAACATCGAGATCAAGAACCCCAACTTTGAAGGTTTTGCATTGGGGCGGATACCGATGCTGGGTGAGTCGGGCGTAGTGGTCTCGCGGATATTGCACCAGGGCGAATCGCGCGTGGCGCGCGGCAACTCGACCGTTCACGTGGGTGATTGCCTGCTGGCCGTGGGAACGGCGGCGAAGCTGGAGCAGTTTCGCCTGATGGTCGGCGACAGGAGCCCGATGGACCTGCGGGCGCTGCCCAGCGCCATCACCAGCCGGCGAATCCTGGTGACCCGCAGCGAGGCGCTGGGCAAGACGGTGCCCCATTTGAATTTCGGGCAGCGGCTGGGGGTGACGGTCACGAGGATTCACCGGGCGGACCTGGAACTGTCCCCGACGCGCGATGTTCGCCTACAATTTGGCGACATGCTCATGGTGGTGGGAGAGCAGAACGCGATCCGCCAAGCGGCCGAGGAATTGGGCGATTCGCCGCGAAGACTGGACCATCCACAGATCATTCCGGTCTTCGTGGGATTGGCGCTGGGAGTGGTGCTGGGGTCATGGCCGATATCGTTGCCGGGGATGCCAGCGCCAATCAAGCTGGGGCTGGCGGGAGGGCCGCTTCTGGTGGCGATCGTCCTGTCGCGGCTGGGGAATTTCGGGCCGCTGGTGTGGCACCTGCCGACGTCGGCCAATTTCATCCTGCGCGAAATCGGCATCGTGCTGTTTCTGGCCAGCGTGGGACTGGGAGCGGGAGACCGGTTTGTCTCCACGCTGACGCATGGGTCAGGGCTGGCGTGGATGGGGTATGGGGCGGCCATCACGCTGGTTCCGCTGCTGCTTGTCGGAGCCATAGCCCGGCTGTTTTTCAAGCTCAACTACCTGTCGCTATGCGGGCTGCTGGCCGGCGCGATGACCGATCCGCCGGCGCTGGCCTTCGCCAACTCGCTGACCGGCTCGGAAGGCCCGTCGGTAGCTTACGCGACCGTTTATCCATTGGTCATGCTCATGCGGGTGGTGGCGGCGCAGGCGATGATCCTGTTTCTCTTCAAGTAAATTGGCCTTGATTGGTGCAATAAATTGCACCCTACGGGACTTCAAGTGAATGAATTGTAGGGTGCAATTCATTGCACCATCCCGCCGCCTTTTCAGGGACGCAGCGCCTCGGTGATCAGCTTCAATTGAAGCTCCCGGTGCTCATAGGGGACTTCGTGTTTGTGGAATGGATAGACCTCGATCTGCTTGGCGCAGGTCAGGTGATGGAACACGGCATAGATCGTGCTCGGCGGGCAGACATCATCCCACAGGCAATTGGAGATGATGGTGCGGCAGCGGATGCGCGGGGCGAAGTTCAGGCAGTCGCAATAGCTGAGGGTGCGCAGGACATCCTCGTGCAGGTGCGGGTGGTGCTTGATGAAGGCGGGGATTTCCGGATAAGGCCCGCCCTGGGCGATCATGATGCCCCGGCGAAAGTCGCACAGAAAGGGAATGTCGGGCAGGGCCAGGATGGGGCGCTCGGAAAGGGCGGCCACAGCCAGCGAAATCCCGCCGCCCTGGCTGGCGCCGGTGATGGCCAGCCGGTCGGCATCCACTTCGTCGCGACGGGCGAGGACTTCCAGGGCGCGCACCGCGTCGGCGTAAACCTGGCGATAGTAATAAGTGAGGGGATTGCGGATCCCCTGGGTCATCCATCCCTGATAATGCCCCTCCGGATAATCGGCCCCATCCTGCGACTGGCCATTTTGGCCGCGCGTATCCATGCTCAGCACGCACATCCCCTGCCCCGCCAGCCAGAGCAAATCGAGTGGACGCGCCCCCCGGCCGCTGTAGCCATGATAGACGCACACGCCGGGAAAGCGCCCGCTGGCCTTGGGCCGGACGTACCACCCGGCCAGCCGGCCGCCGCCAAAGCCATCAAACCGGACTGCATAACTCTCGAGGGAAGGGATGGGCAGGTGATAGGGAATCCACTCGGCATTGAGCGGCTGATTCATCGCCTGGGCCACCGTCTTGTTCCAGAACTCGTCAAAATCGCTCTCGCGGTAGAGCGAGGGCTTGTACTGGCGAAGCTGCTCGATGGGCATGTCGATCGAGGGCATTGCGGCTCCGGGGCAATGGGATCAAACCGTAGGGTGGGCGTAATCGCCCACCGTTGCTACAGACGGTGGGCGATTACGCCCACCCTACAAAAATGTGGTGCTCGGGTAACTGGGTTTAAAGAATCGTCTCGACGCTGGTCAGGATATCCTTGTTGACATCGCGGCGGGTCTGGTCGGAGCCGGCGCCGCCGTTGACGCGATCGGCGCCGCGGTCGCGGGCGACGAGCAGGTCGTTACCCGAATCGCCATTGAGCAAGTCCACGCCGCCGTTGCCGGTGAGCGTGTCATTGCCAGCTCCGCCGGAGAGCGTGTCCTTGCCATCGCTGCCGGCCAGCAGATCATTGCCCTTGCTGCCTTTGAGAATATCATTGCCGGCCGCGCCGGTGATGGAATCGTTGCCGTTGCCGCCGTTGACGTTGTCGTTGCCGGCGCCGCCGTTGATGCGGTTGTTGTTGGAGTTGCCGACGATCACATCGTTGCCCCTGCCGCCGACGACGTTATCGATGAAGCGGAGTCCGCCGGTGCCCGTGGACGTTCCGCCAAAGCCGACTCGAATGAGCTGGCCGCGGATTTCGCCGTCAAGCTCGTCGGTGGTGTGCAGGTTGATGTAGGTCTTGCCCGAGACCAGTTGGCTGAAATTGGCGGAAGGGAAATCTCCCTGGACGATCCGGCGGGAGAGGATGCCGCTGGCCTGAGTCCAGGCCGAGCCGTCTCCAAGCTGGAGGAACGGGTTGCCTTCCTGCCCGATGGCGCCGCTGTGGATGTGGGAGGCGGTCAGCTCATTCTGGAAGATTCCATTGACGTCGATGCTCAGGTCGAATTTGCGGGTGGCGAGGTTGGCGGTAAGCGTAGCCGTGCCGGTGGCGGTGCTGTCGGTGGCCGGCACTTCCTGGGAGCCATTGAGCGTGGCCCTGAAAATCCCCAGCGTGGAGAGGTTGACGTTGATGGCCGTCTGATAGGCGCGGTAGTCGACGGTGTTGGAGCCGCCCGCGCCGGAAATGATTCCCGGAAGCGTGGCCCCGTTGGCGAAGACGAACGTATCGTCGCCAGTGCCGCCGGTCATGTTCTCAACAGTGCTGCCGGACTGCGCCAGGGAATTGCCCCCGCCGGTCACGGCGCCGGTGGCGATGATAAAGCGAAGGGCGGAGGTGGCGGCGCTGAAATCGACGCTATCGCTGCCCTGCCCGGCCGTCTCGTTGATGGTGTCCGAGCCCCAGCCATCGGCGAAGATGTAAGCGTCGTCGCCGTCGCCGCCGTTCAGTACGTCGTCACCACTGTTGCCGGTGATGCGGTTGGCGCCGGCCGTTCCGGTCAGGGTGTCATTCCCGGAGCCGCCGCTGACGTTCTGGAAGTTGAGAACCGAGCCCGCCCCAGTGCCCGTGCCCGCGGTGAGGTTGACGGTCACGGCGGTGGTGTACTGGCTGTAAAGCAGGGTGTTGGTTCCTGCGCCGGCGTCGAGGGTGCCGGTGGTGGAGGCGTTGTCCAGGAAGATGAAGGTGTCATCGCCCGATCCGCCGACGACGTTTTCAACGTCATTGGCCCCGTGGATGGCGCTGTTGGAGCCGTCGCTGACGGACAAGGCGCCAATGACCACGGCGAGGGAACTGGTCACGGCCGAAAAATCCATGGTGTCGTCGCCGCCGCTGTCCTCTTCGAGAATAACGTCGGTCCCCCAGCTGTTGACAAAGACATAGCTATCGTCGCCCCCTTCGCCGAGCACGGTGTCGTTGCCAGCGCCGCCGGTGATGGTGTCATCGCCCGCGCCGGCGAGAATCTGGCTGCCGATGACGCCGGCGCCCAGGGTAATCGCGTCGCCGCCGCCGCTGGCGTCGATGAGAATTGAATTGACGGCCGAGGCGGCGAACACATCATCCGACCCGTTCACCGTGACGGTGAGGGTCCCGGCGCTGACCGACAGAGAGATGGTATCAGCGGCGCCGGTGCCCGAGACGGTGAGGGCATCGCCGTTGAGCACGCCGGCACCAGCCAGGAGCTGGCGCTCCTCGAGCGTCTCCAGCATCGCCCGCAACTGAAGCTTGGCGCGATCACGCCTTGAAAGAACCCGCTGCGACTCAATGTTGCGCATAAAAATCAGTTCCCTTCCGCTCGCCCAAGCGACAGAATCGGGGCAAGACACGACTTTTGCAGGTGAATCAATGCCATCCCGCATGGATCGCCTACATCTCTTGCCTCGTCCAAACAAGACAGGGCGGCCCACCCTCTGTATACCCGTCCAATAGCAGAGGATCAAGCATGAAGTTTTTTACCCTGATAAATCGGGTGAGCCAGATCACAACCTGTGCCGATCTGGAGGTTTATGCCGGATCTGCGGCCTGGGACACAATTTGAGATTTGTAGTGCGGGCGTCTCGACCGCAGATCGGTAGGGGCGAGGCATGCCTCGCCCTGCGTTATTCATTCAAAATCGTCCTTAGAGGAACATCTCTCGCCAACCATACGGAGGGCGGGGCATGCCCCGCCCCTACTTATAGACTGGCCATAATCCCCCGGACATATCCCACCGACTCGGCCAGGCCCATCAGCGGGTCATCGGCATCTTTTTCATACTCGAACCCGACATGGTGCTTGTACTGAATCTTTAACAATGCGGCCATGATCGAGCGGATGTCGAGCACCCCCCGCCCTACTTCCACCGGAAAGCCGCGCGGCTGGGTGTTGGCGATGTCCTTCAGATGCATGTCAAAGAGCCGGTCCTTGCACTGGAGCACGGCCGAGGCCGGGTCCACTTGAGCCCGGGCGGTGTGCCCGACATCAATGCATACGCCGATGCGCGGATCAAGGTTTGCAACACCTTTCATAATATCCAGCGGCGATGGCCAGAGCTTGTCTTCCGGACCGTGGTTGTGAATGGCGATCCTGATGTCAAATTCCTTGACCATCTTCTCAACCAGGGGGAGGGAATCGACGCTGGGGCTGGCGACGATGGTCGGCATGCCGCAGTCGCGGGCGTATTCAAACGCCTGGCGGACCGACGCCTCCTCGTTTTTCATCGACACCACCCCGCAGCTGATGGGAGTGATGCCGAACTCCTTGAACTGGGCGACGGCCGCCTTGCGCTGCTCGGTCGTTGAATTCAGGGCCAGGTGCATGTCCTTGATCGAGACATAGTGCAACCCGGTCTTGCGGATGGCCTTGGCGCAGTCCGGCAGATTCAACTTTCGGAGCGTGTAAGAAGCGACGCCGATTTTCAGCCCCTTCCAGGTATCACGGGCGGGATCGAGCGCCAATACTTCGTCGGCCGCAAACGAGGCGTTGCCCAGCGAAGCGGTGGCCAGCGCCGCCAAACCCGTGCCGATCATCCGACGACGTGAAAGTTCCTGGTTCATGGAAGGCTCCTTTTGTAGGGGCGGGGCATGCCCCGCCCTCCGCACAATTGCTCAATTCATTATCCAGGGCTCATCATCCAGGGCGAGGCATGTCTCGCCCCTACGACAATCTACCACCATCTAACGATAAAGGTCCAACTCCGGGTTTCCCTCGATCAATGAAAACGCATCGCGCACTTGCCGATGCCCGGCCTGCATCAGGAAGGTCGAGCTGGTGCCATAGCTTTTGGAGCCAAGGATGAAGAAGGAGGGCTCGGGATTCTTGAGCACGTCGGCCGTCAGATTCTGACCAGCGGCAAGACAGTCGCCCGCGTCCGATCCCAGCAGGGCGGCCGCCAGCTTGATCGGCCCGCTGGTCGCATAACATTGATGCACTTGGAGCTGTTCATAAATCGAGCTGTCGGGGCGATATCCCACGAGGCTCACCACGTTGTCGGCCGTCAGCGCCAGGTCAACGCCGCTCGAGCGCAACGTCACCGCGAACTCGCGGCGGTCGGCGCTGATCGACTCCAGCACGGCGGTTCCCAGGAATTGAAGCCACGGCGGAGGCTGCTGGGTCAGGCGGAGCATGGTCTCGACCAGCCGCTGCCGCTCGACCAGCGGATCGTTCAAGACGTTGTGCAAGGCCTGGCCCGGCCGGCGGATGGCCCAGGTGACCCTGGTCTGTGGGTGCTCGCTGGCCAGTTCCGCAAGCCCGCGCAGGACCGTGGCGGCCGAATAACCCGAGCCGATGATCAGCGTATGCCGGTCGGCAAACTCCGAACGGTGCTTTCCAAGCACGTCCGGAATCGTGTAGTGAATGCGGTCGCGCAGGGACAATTCTCCGGGCGCTGGGATTCCCCCATGGCCGGCAAAGCGGTGATTGGTATAGGTTCCGGTGCAGTCCAGCAGCACGTCGGCCCGCTCGATCGACTCGCGCCCGTCGACATCGCGCTTGAGGATCCGGAAGGGAGCCGAGGCCCGCTGCGGCTTGCCGATCTGGTCGGCCTTGAAATAATTTTCCTTCCCCACCGCCAGCACGGTCGAATCCGTGTGAATCGCGCCATGCAGTAGCGGCGACCGGGCCAGTGGAACCAGGTAGCGCTCGCGAAATTCCGCGCCGGTGGGACATTGATCCATCGGAGGCGCCTGGCCCAGCAGCTTGAACCCCAGAGGTGACATGTTCATGGACCAGGGCGAAAACAGACGCACGAAGCCCCAGAGCCCGATATTGGCGCCCACCTGCCCACGCTCGTACACGCTCACTGAGTGCCCCAGCGTCCGGGCGTAAATGGCCGCTTCCAGCCCGATGGGTCCGGCTCCGAGAATGGCGATGGTCTTTGTGCTCATTAAGAAGGAGAGTTTATCTGGGCCGTGGCGGCCGTTACAGAGCGGGCATGGAAAAATCGGCCCGCGCGGCATACCCTAACCGTACCCAAATGCCCAAGCTGCTCGACGACATCCTGGGTCCCGGCGGCGTCATTGCCCGGCGAATGGCGGAGCGTTACGAATTCCGCCCCCAGCAGATGGAAATGGCTTCCGCCGTCGAGCAGGCGCTGGGAGAACAGCACCACCTGATGGTCGAAGCGGGGACCGGCGTCGGCAAATCGTTCGCCTACCTGCTTCCGGCCATCGATTTCGCCGTCAAACAGAAAAAACGCGTGGTTATCTCCACGCACACCATCTCCCTCCAGGAACAACTCATCGAGAAAGACATTCCGCTGCTTCAGGCGGTTTACCCGGATGAATTCACTGCCGTCCTGGTCAAAGGCCGGTCCAATTACCTCTGCCAGCGCCGGCTGCACCAGACGGCCGAGAGGATGTATTCCCTCTTCGAGCACGAACGGCAGGTGGAATCGCTGCATCAGATTCTGGATTGGTCGAATAAAACCACGGACGGCTCACTGGCCGACCTGGCGGTTCGGCCCGAGGCCGACGTTTGGGAGCGCGTCTGCGCCGAGCACGGCAACTGCCTAGGCAAACGCTGCAATTTCTACGAGAAATGTTTCTGGCAGGCCGCCAAGCGAAGAATGCAGGGCGGGAAGATTCTGATCGTCAATCACGCGCTTTTCTTTTCCGACCTGGCGCTGCGCTCGGCCGGCGTGAATTATCTGCCGCGCTATGACGCGGTGATTCTGGATGAGGCCCACACGGTCGAGGATGTGGCCGGGGACCATTTCGGCCTGAAGATCACCGAGCCCGGCCTGCGCTATCAGCTCCGCGTTCTATATGACCCCAAGCGCGGCAAGGGCGTGCTCTCTTCCCACGGGGCGGCCGCCAATGACGCCATCCGCGATGTCGAGGAGCTGGGCCATCGGATCGACGTTTTCTTCGCTCGAGTCATTCAGCACCACCAGCAGATGGGCCGATCCAATGGCCGGATTCAGCAGCCCAACTGGATTGAAAATATCGTTTCCCCCAAGTTGCGCGATCTTTCGCTTCATCTGAAAGCGATGCTGGCGGGGCTGCAAGCGGAGGAGGAAATCTCCGAATTGACCGCCCTGGCCGAAAAGGCCGCCGTGTCGGCCGATATCCTCGACGCGCTCGTCAACCAGTCCCTGGATGAAACCGTCTACTGGGTCGACATCCCCCAGCGCGCCCACCCGCGCATCTCCCTGCACGCCGCCCCCATCAACATCGCCGCCGGCCTGCGGACACACCTCTTCGGCAAAGCCAAAAGCGTCATCCTGGCCAGCGCGACGATGTGTACCAGATCAAGCAGCAGTAGCACGGGCTTCCAGCCCGTGTCAAACCGCGCGCAAACATCCAACCCATCTGCCCTTGGTCATATCCCGCCCATCGCTCCATCAATTCGGTCCAATGTAAACGCACGCCAAGGCGCTCACCTCCCCCACTGGAGCCACAAGGACTCCGCCTATCATGTCACCTTCCGTTTGGCCGACTCTCTACCTGAAAACATCCTCGATCAATGGACCTCCGAAAGAAACGAGATTGCATTACGCGCGGCCGATCCCAATCGACCGCTTACTGAGCACGAAGTCCAGCGGCTTCTGGAACTTCATTCTGAAAAGATTCAAACCCATCTTGACGTTGGTCACGGGTCGTGCTGGCTGAAAGACGGCCGAGTGGCTGAATGGGTTGCCAACGCAATCAAGCATTTTGATGGCGGGCGTTATCGCCTCCTGGCGTGGTGCGTCATGCCAAACCACGTGCACGTGCTTGTTCAACCCTTTGCCGCCCATACGCTCCAATCCATTGTTCATTCCTGGAAATCATTTACTGCCAACAAAGCCAACGAGATTCTCAATCGCAGTGGAGCATTTTGGCAAACGGAGTATTACGACCATCTCGTGCGTAATCAGCGTGAACTGTTGGTCGTGGAGAAATATATTTGGGACAATCCAGATAAGGCCGCTCTTCCAGAGTGGAGATGGAGATCCAGTCTCTTTCGTGGGGAACGAACCTCTAAACCTGTCAGCGCGTCAGGACACGGGCTGGAAGCCCGTGCTACTGAAGGCTTCAAATACATCCAATCTCGCCTAGGCCTCGACCAATGCCACACACTTCTCCTCGGCTCCCCCTTCGACTACCAGCAACAGGCCACCCTCTTCATCGAAACCGCGCTGCCGGAGCCCAATGACCCGCTCTTCCCCCCGGCCGCGTGCAGGCGGATTCTGCATTATCTCACCCTCACCAACGGCGGCGCGTTTGTCCTGTTCACCAGCTATTCCATGCTGTCGTCGTTTCACCAGCGCCTTCGCCCCAGCCTTGAACAACTTGGCCTGCCCACGCTCGTACAGGGCCAGGGCCCGCCGCCGCGGGTTCTTTTGGAAAAATTCCGCTCCACGCCCAATGCCATCCTGTTTGGCACCAACTCATTCTGGCAGGGCATCGACGTGCAGGGCGACCAGCTTCGCAACGTCATCATCACCAAGCTCCCCTTCGCCGTCCCCGATGAGCCGGTCGTCGAAGCCCGGCTCGAGGCCGTGCGCCGCGCCGGCGGCAACCCGTTCATGGACTATTCCGTCCCCGAAGCCATCATCAAAATGAAGCAAGGCGTCGGCCGGCTGATCCGCAGCAAGACCGACAAGGGAATCATTGTCATCCTCGACAGCCGCGTCTCCACCAAGCGCTACGGCCGGCTTTTCCTCGACGCCCTCCCGCCTTGCCGCCGAGAAGAGATTTCATGAAAGTGGAGCCGACGCCCTCGTCGGCTATTTCTAACCGGCCGACGAAGCCGTCGGCTCCACATACTTCCATGGCATCCGCTCAGCCGACCCGTTATTCTTCATGCATGTTCGGCAATCGCCTCGGATGGGCCATCTCCGCCGTTTTTCTGTTGATCGTCGGCGCCGTCCTTTGGGAAGTGGCCGAGGCCGGCAAGCCCTCCGATCCCACCGAATTTGGCCAGAAGGCCTCCAGTTACACCGTTGAACTCCCCATCGACCCCGCTTCCGTCGCCCCCTGGATGGCCGATTCCGCCGACGCCTCTTCCCTCTACCAGGAAGCGATCACCATCTATCTGGCCAACCCCAATGACTACAATGCCGTCGCCACCAACGGCGTCCAGGCATCCCCCGAGCAGGTCGATAACACCGCGCCGGCCATCGACCTGCTGATCAAGGCATCCAAGGCCAAATCCTCCTCCATTTTCTCCTCCAAACCCGATCAGGTCATCAATTACGACGTCCGCCTTCCTCGTTTAAATGCCATCATCACTCTTGGCAACACCGTCATTCAGCTCGGCCTGCGCAATAACAAGACCGACCCCGCCAGGGCAAAAACGCTCTACCAGGCCGCTTTTTCGCTGGGAGTTCGGCTGTATGAGGAGCGCCTCCGTTTCGCCGAGTTTGACGCTGCCCAAAGGCAACTGGGCGATTCGGCCAATTCCCTGGCGCGGCTGGCGGTGGCCGAAAGCCAGACCAAGTTGGCCGAGAGCCTTCAGGATTTCGACCAGCAGCGCGTCAAGTATTACGGCGCGCTGCTCAATTCCGTCCATGCCAACATCGGCGGCGCGGTCGAGCCGCACACCGGCGACATGCTCGCCCTGGCCGACAAGGCCGGCGACCCGATGTGGCGGGTCGAGGCCATCCTGGCGCTGGGCCGCTGCAAATACTCCTCCGATCGATTTGGCGACAAACAGGGCGCGGTCGTCAAGCTGGCCGAACTGGCCGAAAGCGCCGAGCCGCGCATCCGCGCCGCGGCCATCGCCGCCAAAAATCTGACCGTTGAGGAATTCCGCCGTCTTCGCTGACCGGTGTTCTGCTCGCATGGCCGATCCCCTTTCCACCCCGAACCCCCGCCGCTTCGCCTGGCCCATCGCGCTGGCGGCCATCCTCATCCTCGTCTTCTGGCCACTCGCCACCGCCGACTACGTCCGCTGGGATGACCCCCACAACCTCTTTTCCAACCCCGACATGAACCCGCCGACCCTCGCCGCCGTCGGCAAATATTGGACGCAGTGGCGCACCGGTTACAAGCACCTGTACGTTCCCGTCACCTACACCATCTGGTCGATCCTGGCGAAATTCGCCGCGACCACCGACATGGAGGGCGTCCGCACGCTCAATCCTTATGTCTTTCACACCTGGAACCTTCTGCTCCACGGCCTCTCCTGTCTGCTGGTCTTCGCCATTCTCTCTCGCCTCTTCTGCCGCGGATGGGCGGCCTTTGCCGGAGCGCTCCTCTATGGCATTCACCCGGTCCAGGTCGAATCCGTCGCCTGGATTTCGGGCATGAAAGACCTGTTGGGCGGGCTCTTCTCGCTCGCGGCGATCTATTTCTATCTCTCATTCAAGGAAGACCCCGACAGCCGCTCGACCTGGCCCAAATACCTGGCCGCCATGCTCATGCTCATCCTGGCCATGCTCTCCAAGCCCTCGGCCGTCGTCACGCCCCTGGCCGCCCTCATCCTTCACCTGGCCCGCCGCGACGTCCCCGGCCGCCGCTCCTTCTGGCCGCTCTTGCCGTGGTTCATCCTGGTAATTCCTATCGCCCTGATCAGCCGCCGCGTGCAGCCGCCGATGGAGCATGTGTTTATTCCCCCCATCTACGGCCGCCCCATAGTCGCCCTCGACGCCCTCGGCTTTTACATCCACCACACCCTCGCTCCCCTCTCCCTCGCCTTTGATTATGGGCGCTCCCCCCGGTGGCTGTGGCATTCCCAACAGCTTTACTTCACCTGGATCATCCCCATCGCCGTGGCCGCCGGCGTCTTTCTCTTTTGCAAGCCATCGCGGCTTTTCCAGGCTGGTTTCCTCATCTTCATCGCCTGCCTCGCTCCCGTCCTGGGGCTCGTCTCGTTTGACTTCCAGGCCTATTCCACCACCGCCGATCATTACCTTTATCTCCCCATGTTCGGCCTTTCCCTGATGCTCGCCAGCCTCTTCACCAACCGCCTCATGGCCGCCCCGTGGAAGCGCGTGGTGCTGGCGATCTACCTGCTGGCCCTGATGGTTCAATCCTATATTCAAACCTGGAACTGGCGCGATTCCGATGCCCTCTTCACTCATACCCTGCAAGTCAATCCTTTCAGCAACGCGGCCAATAATAACCATGCAACCACGCTCAAAGCCCAAGGCATTCTGCTTGTTCAACAAGGCCGCATCGATGAAGCCCGCGAGCGGTTCGACCAAGCCGAGCAGATGTACCGCCGCGCCCTGATTTCCATCCCCGATGATGCCGCGTCCCATCGCAATCTTGGCAACCTCATGCGCGGCCGAAACCGATTTGACGAAGCTATCCAACATCTGACCCGCTCCCTGGAAATCATCGAGGAATCCTCCGTCACCCACACCGACCTGGCCGAAGCCCTCATCCAAGCCAGCCGCCCCAAGGAAGCCATCCCCCACCTCCGCCGTGCCCTCGAGCTCGACCCCTCCAATGCCCGCGCCCGCAAAATCCTCGATGGCCTACCGTAGCCCACCGCAATCCTGCGTCTAAATCTTTCTGGTGCCACTGCTCTTGAGCAGTGCTTCATGACTGGGCAATCGGACAAGACACTGCTCAAGAGCAGTGGCACGGGACGCTCGCGCCACAAATCTCAAACTGTACTACTACCGCCTTGCGAACCCCGCTAATTTCGACAAGAATGCCCCGCTCATCAACGACCGTGATTTTCTCAGGAAGGACTTGCGATGGCCACCTACGACCCCGACCCCAAAATGAAGTTTACTTTCGGCCTCTGGACCGTCGGAAACCCCGGCCGCGATCCTTTCGGCCTGCCCACGCGCGAGATCATCTCCCCCGTGCAAATTTGCGACATCCTCGGCCAGGTCGGGGCATTCGGCGTCAACTTCCACGACAACGACCTGATCCCCATCGACGCCTCCCCCGCCCAGGCCGACCAGATCAAGAGGGACTTCCGCAAAGCCCTCAAGAACAACGGCCTGGTCGTCCCCATGGCCACCACCAACCTCTTCGGTGATCCCGTCTTCAAGGATGGCGCTTTCACAAGCAACAACGCCTCCATCCGCGCCTACGCGATTCAAAAGACCATGCGGGCAATGGACTTGGGCGCTGAGTTTGGCGCCAAGATCTATGTCTTCTGGGGCGGCCGCGAAGGCGTCGAGAGCGATGCGACCAAGAACCCCGTCGAGGCGATCAAGCGTTTCCGCGAGGCAATCAACTTCCTGTGCGAATACTCCATTGAACAGGGCTATGGCTACAAGTTCGCCTTTGAGGCCAAGCCCAACGAGCCGCGCGGGCATATCTACTTCGCCGTCACCGGCTCCTATCTCGCGTTCATCCCCACCCTCGACCATCCCGACATGTGCGGCGTCAACCCCGAAGTCGCCCACGAGCACATGGCCGGCCTAAACTTCGTTCACCAGGTGGCCGCCGCCCTCGAATCCGGCAAGCTCTTCCACATCGACCTCAACGACCAGGAATTCGGCCGATATGACCAGGATTTCCGCTTCGGCAGCGCCAACCTCAAGCACGCCTTTTTCCTGGTCAAGCTGCTGGAAGACAACAAGTACAACGGCCCGCGCCACTTCGATTCCCACGCTTACCGCCAGAGCAATTATGACGATGTAAAAGCCTTCGCCGCCGGCTCGATGCGCACGTACATGATCCTCAAGGAAAAAGCCGCGAGATGGAACGCGGACAAGGAAATCCAGGCCCTGCTGACCGAGATCAACGCCACCAACCCGCCGCTGCAAAAGCTGACCCGCAAGTACAGTTCAGCCGGCGCCAAGAAGCTGCTGGCCGAGCCGCTGGACCGCGTCAAGCTGGCCGAAGCGCCGCTGGCGTATGAGAAGCTGGATCAGTTGACGATGGAAGTGATCATGGGGATCCGGTAGCAGGCAGCGCCAAATCCCATCCTCGATTACCTGGTGATGGGTAGTGGGTCAATTTGAATTTGTAGGGGCGGCTTTAGCCGCCGTTTGAGTTGATCGGCGGCTAAAGCCGCCCCTACAAATTCAAATTGACCCACTACTTGGCGACGAATTTCAGCGCTCCCGAGTTCATGCAGTACCGCAGCCCCGTCGGCTTCGGCCCATCGTCAAAGACGTGCCCCAGATGCCCCCCGCAGCGCGCGCAGGTCACCTCCGAGCGCGTGATCCCCAGCGAGCGGTCATCCCCCACCACCACCACCGTTGGAGCGATCGGCTGGTAATAGCTCGGCCAGCCAGTGCCCGAATCAAATTTGGTTGACGAATCGAACAATTCCAGGTCGCATCCCGCGCAGTGATAGATTCCGGCCTGGTGGTTGTTCCAATCTTTGCCGGTGAAAGCAGTTTCAGTCCCCTTCTCACGAAGAATGTGATATTGCTCTGGCGTGAGCCGGGCTTTCCATTGTTCCTCCGACAACTCCACCTTGTCCGTCCGCGTGGAAACCGGCCCCGGCAACGGCGGCGGCGCCGGCTTGTCACACGAGGACAGCCCCAGAAGAACCGCCAGCAGCATCTTTCGTGTCATATCTCGCCTCGTAGGGCGGGGCTTGCCCCGCCGTTTCTCTAAAACACCTTCCCCCGCGCATCCACCCTCAAAGGATAGGGCGGCTGCTGTGGCTCGATCCACCAGAGCGTGTCCTGGAGGTTAATGCACGGGCAGATGTGGTTCGGAATAACCGTGACGCGTTCGCCCACCTTCGGTCGCTTGGCGCACGCCGAGACATCCACCTGTCCATGCTCCTCCGTCAACTTAACGATTTTCGCCTGCGGATATTCGACAATCAGCCCATGGCCGGAATCGGGAGACGGGCCGCAACGGTCCGACGTCAGCGTTTTGGTCCCCGCGTCGATCACGATCTGGTTGGGAACAGCCGTTGAAACCACCGTGCTCATCACGCGGGCCGCGCAATCTTCCAGCGTGGCATAGCCGCCGTACACTCCGTTCATGTCCTGATAAACATAAGTGCCCGGTCGAATCTCTGTCTGGCGGGGAATCAGGTGTGAATGATAGGCCGACGGCGTGGTGCCGCCGGAGACAATTGAAAATGGCAGACCCGCTTTGGTGAACAGGTCGAGCGTCTGGTCAATCATCGCGCTCACTTGCCGCAGCGCTGTCCCTTCCTTCGCCGCCGGGCCGGAAATGTGCCCCGGATAAAAAAACAGCCCATCCAGCCGCAGGCCGCGCGTGCCGTTGATCTGGTGCGCCATATTCACCGCCTCGGCCGGGCTCTGCACACCGGTGCGATGGAAACCCACGTCCAGGTCCGCCAGCACCCCGATCGTCGCCGACGCCTCCCGCGCCGCCTGCCCCAGCATCTCCACCGCATACGCCGAATCCACCGCCACCCGCACCGTCACGCTCCCCGCCAGCTGCGCCAGCGCCGCCGCCGCCTGCGGGCTGGCGGCCGGATAAGCCATCAAAATATCATCCGACGCCGCCGCCATCACCCGCGCTTCCCCCGGCTTGGCCACCGTCAACCCCGTCGCTCCGTGCTCGAGCTGCTGCCGCGCGATCATGAGCGATTTGTGGGTCTTGGTGTGCGGCCGAAGTTTCAGGTTGTTCGACTTGGTGTAAGCCGCCAGCCGGGAGAGGTTGCGGCGAACGATCTGGGCGTCGATCAGGATGACGGGGGTGGATAACTCGTGTAGCATGATCTGATTCTAATGGGAAACCAGCCAGAGGCGAGAGCGACGCGCGTGCGGTGGGTGGTCATGGGGTTCCTGTGCGTCCTTTCCTTCCTCACCTACTACGACCGCATCTGTCTCATTCGCGCCCAGGAAGACGTCCAGCGCTCGCTGCACCTGGATGAGGCGCAGTGGAGCTGGATTCTGGGGGCGTTCTGGCTCGCCTATGCCCTCTTTGAAATCCCGGCCGGCTGGACCGGCGACCGCTATGGCGCGCGCATCGCCCTCACCCGCATCGTACTCGCCTGGTCCCTGTTCACCATGCTTTCCGGCATGGCCACCGGGTTTTATTCGCTGATCATCTATCGGTTCATGTTTGGAATGGGCGAGGCCGGGGCCTATCCCAACATGGCGCGCGTCCAGGGCGCCTGGCTCCCCAAATCATCGCGCGCCCGCGCTGGCGGCCTGCTTTGGCTGATGGCCCGCTGGGGCGGCGCGTTCTCCCCCTTGATCTTCGGCGCGTTTCTTCGCCTCTTCTCCGGCAAGCCCCTGGGCATTGAGGCCTGGCGATGGGCGCTTTACGTCGCCGGGCTCGCCGGCGTGGCCTGGACCATTTGCTTCTGGTTCTTTTTTCGCGACAGCCCCCAGCAGAAACCCTCCGTTAACCAGGCCGAAATCGACCTGATCCACGCCGGCGGTGCGGCCGCCCCGCCACTCCATGAGCAAGAGCGCCTGGAAAGCCCTCTTCACCAGCCGCAGCCTTCTGGCCATGGGCTTTCTCTATTTCTTCGCCAGCTTCAGTTGGTCCTTCTTCGCAAGCTGGGTCTCCAAATACCTCAAGCAGACCCACGGCATCGAATTATCCAAATCGGAACTCTACACCGGCATGCCCCTCTTCTTCGGCGGCATCTCCTGCCTCGTCGGCGGCGCGCTGTGCGACTGGGCCATCAAGCGCACCGGCAAAAAGCGCCTCATGCGCGCCCTCTTTCCCGTCGCCGGCTACCTGACGGCCGCCCTCGCCATGTTCGCCATGCGCGGAGTCAAAACCCCCGCCGCCGCCATCACCCTCATGTGCATCGCCTCCGCCGCCAACGATTTCGGCCAGGGCGCCAACTGGGCGACCATCGTCGATGTCGGCGGAATCTACGCCGGCGTGGCGGCGGGCCTGATCAACATGGTCGGCAACCAGGCCAACTTCATCGGCCCCGTCACCAGCCGGACCGTCTTCGCCCATTATGGCTGGGATGCCCTCTTCGCCCTCTACGCCACCACCTACATCGCCGCCGCCGCCATGTGGTTGTTGATCAACCCCAATAAGGTCTTTTACGAAGAACGCCCTTCAGAGAACTAATTCGCCCGCAGGGCGCACGCTCGTTGCCAGTGACCTTTAGTCACTGGTAAACGATGCCCACTCTTTTCCCCCTTCCGGAACAGCTTATTTCCAATTCCCCTTGCATTTGCCCCTGTGAGTGGGTGACAATATTCCAACAGCATTCATCTCAATCCCTTTTCCGGGAGGTTCATCATGGCTCCAGTGACTCGCCGCGCGTTTCTGACGGATGTTGGCAAGGGAATGGTCATCGCCGCCGTTGGTTCTCATCTGGCGGCCGATCTGGGCCTGGGAGGCAAAGCCCTCGCGGATGAAGGCGGGGCCATTGGTTTTGGCGACATGGAGCCGCTCGTCGGCCTCATGCAGGAAACGCCGGCCGACAAGCTGTTGCCCATCCTCGTGGCGAAGATCAAAGCCGGGACCGAGCTGCGCACGCTCGTCGCGGCCGGGGCGTTGGCCAACGCACGCACCTTTGGCGGCGAGGATTATGTCGGCTTCCACACCATGATGGCCCTCAGCCCGGCCTATCGCATGTCGCGCGAGTTGCCCGAAAAAGAGGCCGCGCTTCCCGTGCTTAAGGTCCTCTATCGCAATTCCACCCGCCTGGGCGAAGTCGGCGGCAAGTCGGCCGAAAAACTGCATCAGGTCGCTCCAGGTAAGCTGGAGATCGACCGCCCCGCCGGCGAGCAGTTGCGCGAGGCCGTGCGCCGAAAGGACCTGGACGCCGCCGAGCGCACCTTCGCCGCATCCGCCGCCAATGGCACGCCCGAGGAGATGTTCAACGACCTGCTCTTCGCCGTTGAAGACACCACCGAAGTCCATCGCATCGTCATGCCCTACCGCGCCTGGGACCTGCTCGACCTGGTCGGCCGCGACCGGGCCCACACCATGCTCCGCCAGTCGGTCCGCTATTGCGTGCAGCAGGAAGGCCGAATGGGCGGCCGATGGGCCGAGCCGCGAACCGTGCTTCCCAAGGTGATGGATGAATTCAAATTCCCCGGCCGCGAATTGGGCAACCGCCCGGCCGACGATGCCTTCGTTGAGAAGCTCTCCATGACCATCTTCAATTCCGCCCCCGAGGAAGCCGCGCGGGCGGTCGCCAGCGTGCTGGCCGAAGGGTTCTCGCCAGATATCGTCGGAGAAGCCATCTCGCTGGCCGCCAACCAGCTCGTCCTGCGCGACATGGGCCGCCCGGTCTCCCAGGAATCCGCCGGCAAACCGCCGGGCAGCATTCATGGCGACTCGATCGGCGTTCACGCCTCCGACTCGGCCAACGCCTGGCGCAACATGGCCCGCGTGGGTAATGCCCGCAATAAGGTGGCCTGCCTTGTGCTCGGCGCTTATCAGGTCGCGCTCGACCGCGACGCCCGCGGCGGCGATTTCAAGAATTGGGCGCCCGTGCCCGTCAAGTGGCACTCGGATAACGTCAAGGGAACCACCCCCGAAGCGTTGATCAAGGAGACCGAGGATGCGATCCGCCTGAATCTCCAGGGCCACGCGGCCGCCGCCGTGCACCGCTATGGCCAGCTTGGCTTCTCCGAGCGGCCGGTCTTCGATCTGATGCTCAAGTACGCCACCAGCGAGGATGGCGCGCTGCACGCGGAAAAATACTACCGCACCACCAGCGAAGAATTCGCCGCCAGCCGCCCCGCCTTCCGCTGGCGCCAGCTCCTCGCCCTCGCCCGCGTCACCGCCAGCGAATTTGGCCGCCCGGCCCCCGGCGTGGCCGAAGCGCGAAAGATTCTGAATGCATGATTTCTTGTAGGGTGGGCATGGCCCACCGCCGATCGTCGTGATCGGTGGGCAATGCCCACCCTACTTCACAACCTCGAACGCTGGCTGCACGCGCCCTCGGCCCCACGCATAAGCGATTGCCCGCCCCAGGACCAGCAGCGCAGCGCTGATCATGATGACCACGAGCAGCCCCTGGATCAGGCTGTTGGCGATCAGGATTTGATCCGGCTTGGCCGCCGAGAACTGCGTGGAGAGCGTCCGCCAATAGTTGGCGATCATCAGGCCGGCGGCCGATGACGTGGTCGTCAGGACCATCGCCAGCGGAACCACCGTCACCCAGAGATATCGGGTGCGCCCCTCGTTGATCAGCCAGGCCGACACCACGATCAGAGCGATCAGCGCCAATGTCTGGTTGGCGATGCCGAAGGTCTTCCAGATCACGTCAAAGCTGCCGGAGCTGAGGAACAGCGCCCACCCCGCCACCACCACCGCGGTCGAAAAGAATGCTCCAATCCAGTTGCCCTGCAAGCCCAGCGATGGATGGACCTTGCCCAGCACCTCCTGAAGCAGAAACCGCCCGATGCGCGTGCCCGTGTCGATGGTGGTCAGAATGAACAGCGCCTCGAACATGATGGCAAAGTGATACCAGTACTTCCACAGCGCATCGCGCGTCTGCTGTGACGGCTGAAGCCGCGCGCCGGCCTGGTCGAAGATGTGGGCGAAACCCACCGCCAGCGTCACCGCGCCCCCCGTCCGGCCGCGCAGAGATTCCTGGGTCAATCGCTCGTATTCTCCGGTCGGGTTCACATCCTGCGGGCCGTGGGCGCCGCCGACCTGGAGGATCTTGTCCTGCCACTTGGGCATGGCGGCCAGGTCGGTGTTCATGTCGTAATAAGCGCTGGTCGGCAGCGAGGCGGCCGCGATCATGGCGACCACGCCCACCAGCCCCTCGATCAGCATCGCCCCATAGCCGATGGTCCGGGCGTCAGTCTCCTTCTTGATCATCTTGGGCGTCGTGCCCGATGAGACCAGCGCGTGAAACCCGGAGATCGCGCCGCACATGATGGTGATGAAGAGGAACGGGAAAATCTGCCCCGGAACCGTCGGCCCGCCGGAGGCGAAGATGGTGTTGTAGGCCGGCGCTTGCAGCTTTGGATTGGCGACGATCGAGCCGATGACCAATAGCGCGATGGTGCCGATCTTCAGAAAGCTCGACAGATAATCGCGCGGGCAGAGCAGAACCCACACCGGCAGGACGGATGCGACAAAGCCGTAAATCGCCATCGCCCAGGTGACCTGAACCGAGGAGAGATTGAATGCTTGCCCCAGCGAGGAATCGCCCTTGATCAATCCTCCAGCAAGCGTCGCCAAGAGCGTCAGACCCGCGCCGATCAGCGAGGCCTCGACAATCCGGCCGGGGCGGATTTTGTACATGTAGAGGCCGACAAACAGGGCGATGGGAATCGTGCAGGCGATGGTGAAGGTGCCCCAGTGGGAACCGGGAACCAGGCGCACCGAGCCGGCCGGAAGCGGGGCCGAAAAATAACTGCCGGATTTATCCTGAATCCAGGTGGCCGTCAGCGGCGCGGTTGTGCGCAGCGGAAATGGATCGGTGAATTGCATCTCCCGATTGCCCGCCCAGTGCAGCCAGGTTCCGGCCGGGATTTGGTATAGCCAGCTCTTCCCATCCGTCTGCACCGTGCCTGTCAATTCGCTCGGCGGGCTGATCCAACTGTCGGCTGGATATTTGACCTCTTCGCCTCCCAGCGCCTTGACCACCACTTTCCCCAGCCCCGCCAGCGCCACGACGATGATGAACAGGATGGCAATAGTGGCGGCCGTTCCGGCGATCTTGCCGATCTCCGAATAAGCCATCTGCGCCAGCGACCTTCCCCCCCGCCGCGTGGAGGCCGCCAGCACCAGAAAATCCTGCACCGCCCCGCCCAGGCAGACGCCGATGACGATCCAGAGCAGCCCCGGCAGATACCCAAATTGCGCCGCCAAAACCGGCCCGATCAGCGGCCCCGCCCCGGAAATGGCCGCGAAATGATGGCCGAAAAGAACCCACTTGTTGGTCGGATGAAAGTTGTGCCCGTCATTGTAAAGATGTGCCGGCGTCGGCCTGGCATCATCGAGCGCGGCCACGCGGGCGGCGAGGAAGGCTGAGTAATAGCGATAGGCAATGGCCATCAGGCAAAGGATGGCGATCATGATGGGCATGGCGTGCATGGGGGAGAGTATAGAAAAAGCGCAGGTCCGGGGGAAATGAAAATGGATTGTGGTTTGTTGTTTGTCGAGCGGAGGTAAGATGTGCGGATGGCCGTGCGGTTGGAATATGCCGGGAAGTTGGGGACAAGATGGGGGCCGGTGATTTGGAGGCCGTCATGGAAAACGGTGGTTCTGATTACAGTGGCGGCGTTGATGGTCGGATGGGTTGGGTGGCGGCATAAGCCTTGGGTGTTGGTGAAGAGGCAATGGATTTTTCCACCCGGCAACAGCCCGCCAGGTGCGCGTGTCTTGTTTACCGACCGAGGCCGATTGGTCGTTCCTACGCCCAATGGGGAAGTGTGGCTCTTCGACTGCAAGACTGGAGACCGGATTCGGCGCATTTGGACGCTCACTTCCCAAGAATACAGCTTGAATGGCCTGGCGGGAGGACGCCAGTTACTGGTGATGGACGAGGGTACGAAGGATGGCGTCGTGATCGATGTTGAGAGCGGAAAAGTATTGAGGAGAGTCATTAATCTGGCGGCCAAAGGTCATTCGATCGTGGACTGCAATTACGACGGGTCGCGGGTCATCACGGAATCGGAAAAGGAGCATTTTTGGAGTTCCCAACACATCTGGGATCTGTCGGTCGGCAATGATGCTGAAGAAGCAAAACCACTGCAAACTTGGGAACGGTCCATTTTCCCATTCAGATTTTCCGGAGATGAGAAATGGATCGTCTCCCATGTTGAGGTCTTGGATTCACGCAGCCTTGTGCCAGTATGGAGCAACAGAGATTCTGACGGACCTAAGGCCTTCCATGGAATCTCTTCCGGTGGGCCCGTGCCGTATGGAACCGTGGTACCGCTGACCGATAATTTGAGTGCGCCGCGCTGGATGGAACTCAGGGAGATTAAGAGCGGGCGAGTTGTGCACCGATTCCCGAGGCCGACTGGAAGCCAATCTTTCGGTCAATGTAAAATCTCTCCGGATGGCAAGCGCCTTATCTTTATGGGTTTCGACTTTAGGCGGGATGATTGGGAATTGTGGGATATGGATACGATCCGATGCCTGGGGTACTGTCCACCACCCTCTCCTGTATCTGTTCATATTGTCCGCTACGGCGGAGGCAACTTTTTGCCCGGCGGGCATTTGTTTTTGAGTTGGGATCCCGATGCATATCGCGAGACCATTCACGATCGATGGGACCAGCAACCAATCGCTTATTTGCCAGAGTTGCCATGGTTTAGCATGAGTTGGTTCAGTATGAGCGGCGCCATAATGAGCTCCGATGGCCAGTACATGGTCAAGCTGGACGACGATCTGGTCATCCTGAAACGTTCCGGCTGGGAATGCCGCTACTCCCGGTTCGGGATGCTGGGGATGCCGCACGTGTGGGGGATGATCGTGGCGATGGGGGCGGCGGCGTGGGCGATGGTGCGGGAGGGGAGGGGGAAGGGGGAGACGGCGACGGGCGGATGGGTGGCCGGGGGAACGGCGGCCATTGGGTGCGCGATGACGATCTACCTGATTCTCACACTCTGCGCCGGCCAGCCGGCGTCGTGGGCGTGGGGCGGGCCGGCGGTCTGGGTGGCGGGCGTGGGCGCTGCGGCCGGCGGGAAGTTCTGGCGATTTGGAGCCATCGCGGTGTTGGGCGCGGTGCTGCTGCTGGCCGGGTGGAAGGTGCGCGGGGTGATGGATTATTCAACGCCCGGAAAGCGGTGGGTGCTGGACCGGATGTATACGGTGCCCAGGGGCGTGCTGATCGGTGTGCCGGCGACCGCGGCCGGGTGGATGGCGGTTGGGATCGCGATGCTGGCAAAAGGAACCAGGCGTATGTCGTATTGAATGTGGCATGGCTCTATAATTTGAATCCATGAAATCTCTGCTCCCGATCCTGTTTCTCCTCTGTCTCGCCGCCGACGACAAGCCCGCGGAAAAGCCGGCCGAAAAGGCACCGCGGGCGGCGCGGTCGGTGCATCTGCGGTATTTGGCCCCGGAGGGTGTGGCGTTCTATAACGAGGCGACGGTCGAGCAGTCCACGCGCGGGTCGTATTTCTGCGCGGCCGGGTTTGGGCATGGGTATTTTGGGATTCAGGAGCTGGGCAACGGGAAGAAGGTCGTGCTCTTCTCGGTCTGGGACCCGGGGCCTCAGAACGATCCGAAATCCGTCCCGGCCGACCGGCGGGTGGAGGTGCTATACCAGAACCCGGACATCCGCGTCGGGCGGTTTGGCGGCGAGGGGACGGGGGCACAGTCGTTCCTGGATTATGACTGGAAGATCGGCGAGACGGTCCGCTTTCTGATCCGGGCCAAGCCGACGGAAGACAAGACCAAGACCGCTTACTCGGCCTATTTCTACCGCAACGAGCCGGCCGGGTGGGTGCATATGGCGACGTTTCAGACGCTCACGAAGGGTGAAGCGCTCAAGGGGTATTATTCGTTTGTCGAGGATTTTCGCCGCGATGGGAAGAGCCCGGGCGAGGTTCGCAAGGCACGGTATGAAAATGGCCTGGTGCAGACGGCGGCCGGGGAGTGGCTCAGCCTCACCCGCGCCAAGTTTACCGGCGACAGCACGCCGCTGAACAACATTGACGCGGGCGACACCGCGCGCGGTTTCTATCTGGCCACGGGCGGCGAATTGACATCTTCGCATCCGCTGAATTCGACGCTGAATCGGCCGCCGACGCCGGTGGGGTTGCCGGAGTAGGGGCGAGGCATGCCTCGCCCTGGATGGCTTATTGAAAAATCGCAATCAGGGCGGGGCATGCCCCGCCCCTACTCGGCCACCCATACCTCGATCATCCGGCGCTCCTGTTTGAATGAGAGGCCGGTTTGATCGGTCAGATTCTTTAGGACGGCATCGATCTGGTCGGGCGGAATCGATGGGTCAGGGGATGGGCGCCACTGGGCGGCGGCGGTGCTCGACTCGCTTTGATCGATCATCGGGCGGCCGGTCAGTTCGCCGACCTTGGTCAGCAGTGAAGAGACCGTTCCCATCACGCGGGGGCCCTGGGGGCGGGGCTCGACGGATAGCTGCACGAGTTCGCCGGCGGGTGGGGAGAATCGGCCGGTGGCGATGATGACGTCGCGCTCGACTTGCTTCTTTTGAAATTCCCAGGTGGTTCCCCACTGCTCCTTGAGGATTTTCGACAGGGCGGCCAGCTTCTGGTCCTCGCTGGCGCTTTGACGCACCATCCAGTCGCCCGAGAGCCGCATGGTTCGCACGGTGTCGGGCAGTTCAACTTTGTAGGTTGGGATATCCAGGCAATAGCTGAGCATGGTCCCTAGTGGGATGGAGGGAAGCGGGCCGCGCACGGCGGTGATCTGGTCCTCCCACATGAAGGCCAGCCCGAACTTTTCGTTCGCTGCCGCGCCGGTCGGATCCATGCGGGAGATGAAGCTCGCGCGCTCTGGGATGTAGGGAGGCGCGATGCGCTTGAGCACTTCGCCGGCCTCCAGGCGATAGAGGGCGTCAAAGGGTTGCAGCGCGACGGTGGCGCCTTCCGTGACGGCCCAGACCTCCACTTCGCGCTTCTCGACGGCGAAGCTCAGGCCCGTCTGGTGGGTGAGGTTCGCCAGCAGTTTGGCGCGGTCGGACTTGGCCCGCCAGTGCATGCGCCAGTAAAGGGTTTCTGTGGTCGGCTGTGTCTCGTCGATGATCTGCAACATCAGGAAGGAGCGCAATTCATTGAGAAACCGCGCCACGTCTCCCTGCTGGGGCGACGTGACGAACTGGTTGGCTTGGCCGCCGTCGTAGCCTTCGATGGCCGAGCCGTCGAAGCCGGCCAATGGTTGGAATTTGTACTGCCCGCGGGCGACCAGGACGTCGCGCACCACGCGCTTTTTCTCGAACTTCACCGTCCGGCCGGTCTCCCGCAGCAGAAGCTGCTCCAGCGCCGCCAGCTTTTGGGCCTGGCTCGCGCTCTCCCGAAAGACCAGATCGCCGGGCAGGTTGCCGTAAGCGGCTCCCTGATTCTCAAGTTCATAAGGCTGAATCTGGGCCACATACTGAAGGGCCGTTGCGACGGAGCCTCCCCGGCCGAACGACATGGACATGGTTCGAAGCGATTTGCCATCCCAGGCGAATGACGCCTGCGACGTTGCGTTCGGGACCGTTCCACCATTCATGTCGGCCAGGTATTTGTTGCGTTCCGGCGTAAAGGGGGGAGCGATGCGTTTGATGATCTGCGTGTCATCGAGGCTGTAGAGCTGCTCGAAACGCGTTTTCCAATCCGCGGCCAGCGCCGCGGGCTGTGGCTGCGGCGCTGGCTGGGAGGGGGCGATGTTGCTGATCGTCAGTTGCTGACTTGGCGATGGAGAGTTGGACCTGGCATTGACGACCAGCATGACGGCCGCGCTGCCCAGAAGGAGAAACGCGGCTATTCCGACGGCGGTGCTTTGGGTTTTGATGAGTGTCATGAGAATCAGTGCTCCTTTGCTGATGCCGCCGGTGGTTCCGGCGGCGGCGCCCAGGGCGCTGGCGGTGGCCGCGGCGCCAAGGGCAAGCGGGGCCGACTGAACGGCGTTGGCGGAGATGGCGGCGGCCAGGGCGGTGGCGCTGACGGCGACGCCCTTGCGGGCGAAGACGCCGCGCAGCTTCTCCATGGCGCGGTGGATGCGCTGCTTGGCGGCGTCGGCGCTGCCGCCCATGGCGGACGCCACCTGTTCCATGCTCAGTCCTTCGAAGTAACGGAGCACGATCGCCCGCCGGTCTTTGTCGGTGAGGCTGGCCAGGGCCTCGTCGAGCACGGGACTGATCTGGTCCCAGGCCGGCCCACGGTCGTTTTGAATAGGTCGCGCAGCCATTTCCGCCGCCTTCCGCTCATGTGCGATGCGCCGCGCCCGCTGCTTGAGCGCATCGAGCGCCGCATAGCGCGTCGCCACCAGCAGCCAGGCCGCCAGCGAGACCTCGCCGCCGAGCCTGGCCGCCTTGCGGGCCAGAATGGAAAAGACGATTTGAGTGACATCCTCGGCCAGATGCGCATCGCGCGTCTGCCGCAGGGCGGCCGAGTAGACGAGGTTCAAGTGCCTGGCCACCACGGCCGAAAAGGCTTCCTGGGAGCCCGATTGGGCGTAGAGGGCGAGTTGATGGAGGTCGTCGGTCATCGTGCCGTCCGGTTTTCAGTATGCCGCCGGCCAGGGGGGAAAGGTAACAGGGCGGGGACAGATAGCACGATTTCTCAATGTTCCAAGTGCTACTGCTCTTGAGCAGTGCTGGAGCCGACCAATTAAAGAAGCACTGCTCAAGAGCAGTGGCACAAGTGAATAATGCTTGAGAAGACAATTATTTTAGAATATGGACTTTGATGTTGCGATAATACACCTCGTCGCCGTGGTCTTGGATGGCGATGTGGCCATTGCGGGTTTGGGCAAAGGTGGGGTTGGTGGCGTATTTGCTTTTGGCGTAGGCGGCCTTCCATTGGTCGCTGCCGACCTGGACATCGACCACTTTGGTCCCGTTAATCCAATGCTCGAAGTGGTCGTCCTTGACGACGATCTTGCAGGTGTTCCACTCGCCGGCCGGGTTGAGCTTGTGCGGGGCCGGGGCGAACATGTCATAGAGCGAGCCGGAGCGGCGGTTTTCATCCTTGGCGTCGGCGTGGCGCTCGTTGTCGATCACCTGATATTCGCAGCCGAAGGCAAACGACTTGCCCGCCTCTTCCTTCACGCGATACTTCACGCCGGAATTGGCGCCGGGGGCGACCTTGTAATCAAAGACCAACTCGAAGTTTTCGAAGATGTCGTCGGTGGTCAGGTCGCCGCCGCCGCCCTTAGCGACGTGCTTAAGCGCGCCATCCTCGACGACCCACCCCTTGGCCGGGAAGGTCTTGGAGCCGAGCGTGCGCCAGCCGGTGGTGGTGCCGTCAAACAGCAACTTCCACCCGGCGGCCTTTTCCTCGTCGGTGAGCTGATTGGGCCCAGCAAAGACCGGCGCCACCAGAACCGCCATCACGCCCGCCAACCACCAGTTGATTCGCATAATATTTCCGTTTTCTGAAGTAACGTTACTTGCTAGCTACTATACCGTTGGATCGTGATAAAGTTTGCATCGAAGCCCCGCGCGATGCGAGGAGCCGCGCACGAAGCGTGGCACCGGGCTTCCGCCCGGTGATCGGATGCAAGACACCGGGCAGAAGCCCGGTGCCACGCTTCGTGCGCGGCTTCGATGCAAACTTTATTGCTACCTCATCCAACCGGCAATTCGGGCGATTCGATCTTCATCGCCATCCACCAGAGCATCCCCATCGGCGCCAGCCGGCCGATGAGCATGATGCAGGTCAGCACATCCAGGCCAGGCGTGACGAGGGAGACGGTTTCGTGTGAAAGGCCGACGTTGCCCAGGGCGCTGATGGTCAGGAAGAGCAGACGATCGGGGGTGACCTGCGGAACGGTCAGGATCAGCAGCATGAACCCTAGGCCGACCATGCCCAGATAAATACCGGCCCACGTCATGGCGGCGGCCAGGCCCTTGCCAGGGCGCTGGTCCTGGAAAAGGGCGCGCGCGCCGCTCCAGATGCGGGCGAGGGTGGTGGTCTTCAATCCGCCGGCCATTCCACCGGGAGCGCCGCCGATGAGCATGGCGAGCATCAGGAGACAGTTCATGCCGCGCGGCCAGTCGCTGGCCAGTTCGAAGGGGAAACCAATGGAGCGTGCATTGAGGACCGCGACGGATGAAGAGACCACCCATCGCGCTCCATGGTCGCCGCTCTCTTCAAAAACTCGGACGGCGAGCAGCCCCACAAAAAAAATCAGATAGCACCCGGCCGCCATGGCCAGCACGATGCGCGAGAAATGTGAAAGAGGTTGGCGCGTGCGGAACCAATCGACCAACTCCATCCAGACGGGCAGCCCTAGCCCGCCCAACACACCCAGCGGAAGGAGGACCAGTAGCGTGATCCAATGGGTGAAATCTGGCAATCCAGCGAAATAGAGACCGCTGTTGCCCAGGGCGCTGGCGCTGAGCATGAGGGCGGGAACGATTCGCACGCCGTCGGAAAACAGAACCAGCGTGCCGCACGCCACCAAAGCAGCGATGTAAATGACCGCCGAGCGGATGACGTGGGCGTCGCTGTAGCGCAGGCCGGCGATGCGCACGACTGCGAGGGAGGAGAGGATGGTGGAAAAGAGCATTCCGCCGAGGGTGAGGATCAGAAGGACCGCCTGCTGGCCGGGCAGATAGCTGGAAGCATCGAGCCCGCCGGGGAATCCGGTAAGGGTCAGGGCATTGACGACAAGGAACCGCGAGCGGTCGCGCGTCAGCTCATTGCCGGCCGAGCCGGTGGAGCTCCAGTAAAGAATCGCCTCGGCCAGGGGCATAGCCAGGAGGAATGCCGAGACGAGCCAGATCAAATACGGCGGCGCCTGGACTACCGGCAATACCGCAAGCGGCTCGACCGTCGGTTTGGATTTAGTGGGTTTGGCCATTCAGTAGCACGGGCTTCCAGCCCGTGTCATTGTGATTTCCGACGTCAAGGACATGGCTATTTTTCTTCGAGCATCGTGCGAGTCTCTATTTGAACGTCGTTTGACACGGGCTGGAAGCCCGTGCTACTTGAGTTTCTGATACACCGCATCCGGATCAAACACCTTGCTTTCAACGGTCTTCCAAACCCCGCTGGCCGGGTCATATTGCAAATAGAAGCAGCTTCGATACCCCTCATGACAGGCCGCCACCACCTGCTCGCACTTGAACAAAAGCACATCGCGATCACAGTCGGCCCGGACCTCGCGCACCAGTTGAAAATGCCCGCTGCTCTCGCCTTTGAGAGCAAGCCGGCCGCGGCTGCGGCTGTAAGTGTGGACTTTCCCGGTCTCCAGCGTCTTTTGGACCGCCTCGCGGTTCATCCAGGCCATCATGAGGACCTGGCCGTTGGCGATATCCTGCACGATGATCGGGATCAGCCCTTTGTCATCGAATTTTAACTGGTCGATTGGTTTACTCATGCCATGATTAGTTTTTCGACCGGGGGTTAAATGTCAAATGTGCAAATTCAATGGGAGGATGCAACTTGGCGGGCCTTACCTGATAAACTAATGAATAGAGGATTCTAAGAATTCATGACGCGAGAATACATCGTGATATACGAAAAGGGAAAGCGAAATTGGTCCGCTTACGTTCCCGATCTGCCCGGCTGTATCGCCACGGCCAAGACCCAACGCCAACTCCAACGGGTCATCCGCGAGGCAATCGAGTTTCACATTGAAGGCTTGGTTGAGCGCGGCGAGGATGTTCCTGAGCCAACCGTTGTCGCCGGGAGCGTCCGAATCCCCGCTTGATGAGATTTGTCTATGACCCGCAACCTCGCAATCGCCATCAGTGATCTCAAGAAGCGCTACATCGCCCCCGATGGGTCGGTGGTGCCGGTGGTGGATGTGCCTTTATTGGAACTGGAGCAGCGGGAGCAGGTGGCATTGGTCGGATCGAGCGGGTCGGGGAAGACGACGCTGCTGCACCTGATCGCGGGGATTCTGCTGCCGGATTCGGGAAGGATTCTGTTTAACACCGTCCGCGAAACTGGAGGCGATGGCGCTCGAGTGCTCGATTACACCGATGGGTCGCCGCAAGTGGACATCACCCGGCTTTCCGAGTCCCAGCGCGACGTCTTCCGCGGCCAAAACATTGGCTACATCTTCCAGACTCATCATCTTCTCCCCGGTTTCACGGCCATGGAAAATGTGCAATTGGGCATGAGCTTCACCGGCCGAAGCCCCGACAAGGCATGGGCAAAACATCTGCTGCAAAAGGTTGGGCTATCGGATCGACTGGCTTTCCAGCACATTGGGATCCTAAGCTTAGAATTCCACGTGGACAAGTTGTCGCGGCCGCTTCTATAGTGTCACCTAAATACTAGTGACTCCAGCGTAACTGGACTGGCCACAGTTAGGCCGCAAATGTAATCACACTGGCTCACCTTCGG
>JADMIO011827082.1_pt1 | contig 31997 bp, 28 predicted proteins | sample 8958161 | NCBI WGS metagenome assembly JADMIO01 (sample SAMN16585339, study PRJNA669376) | soil metagenome | isolation source: Crop rotation soil | place: USA: Cullars Rotation, Alabama | collected 2011
GGCCGCGACTTCAAGTCACGTGAATTCCAAGCTTCGGATCCCACTGTGCTGGAAAGAGCAGGTAGGTTGCGGGCATGCTCTCAATGTGTGCCTCCACCTCTTCCGGCGGCAGGTTCTCCACCGAGAGTTCCTTCATCAGACGGCGGCGCGTACGGGTGAGGCCAGCGTCGTAGTCCTCGTACTCGTCCCCGGCCAGTGCTCGCTCGGCCCGTCGCAGTAGGTCGCGGAGGAACCGGCCCTTGACCGCCGTCCAGACCCCGGAGCCCACCGCGCTCGTGTCCGCATAGGTGAGCAGGTAGAGCATATGTAACCGGTCCAGATCGTCCACGACAGCGGTGAAGTCGCGGATCGTCTCGTCCAGGTGTAGGTCCCGCAGCCGTGAGGTCTCGGCCATGGTCAGGTGATGACGCACCAAGAACTTCACGTTTTCGGTCGCTTGCTCGTTCCAGCGGAGACGTTCGCAGACCTCCGCTGCCAGCTCTTCGCCGACCTCGGAATGCGGCCGCTCATCAGTCGTCTTGCCGGCGTCGTGCAGGAGCGCGGCCAGATAAAGGTGCTCGGGGTGGGGGAGCTCGGTCATGATCTGCCGGAAGTCCCTCATCTCTTCGCCCATGTCCGCGCCGCGTAGAGAATCCAGATTGCGAATAACGTAAAGCGTATGCTGTCCGACCGTGTAGTCGTGCGAGGGGTCGTACGGGATAAGATCGAGTATTTCTCTGACCTCCGGCAGGAGCCAGCCCAGGATGCCGAGGTCGGCCATGCGCTGCAGGGTGGGGTAGACGCCGCGTGGAGAGGCCAGTATGCGCGTGAAGACCTCCGACGCTTGCTCCACGTCGCGGATGGCGGTGCGCGTTTCTACGAGGTCGACGATGGCCCGTTCCAGGTCGTCGCTAAACTCCAAGCCGTACTTCTGCCCGAGTTCGCAGGCCCAGAGCATCCAGAGCGGGTCCTCGTGGGCGAGAGCAGGGCCGGACGGGACGATCTCGCGATTCATACAGTCGAGCCCGACGCCGAGGAAGTGCCGGCTGTGCTCCGCACGCCGCATGACATCGCACGTGATGCGCGCTGCTTCTGAAGTGTGCCCGTAGTAGTCCCGCATGAACCGCTCGACCGGCGGTGCGTCCCCCTCGTACGCGCCCTCCGCGTAGCCCATCCGCTCCGCAACCTCTTCCTGCCGCGTCACCACGAGCTGGTCGCGCTCAGCCCCTGTTAGCACGTGCAGCGCACCGCGCGCGCGGAACAGGAACTCCAAGGCCGCCTTCAGCTTTTCCGCCTCTCTGGCGGAGACGCCTGCCTCCTTCACGAGCACGTCCCACACGCGGTCGCCGCGCACGCGCGCGGCGGTGAGAGCGTGTCGCGCCTGCGTCACCCATACGGCCGTCTGCAGGTCGCGCAGCCCGCCTGTGCCGTTCTTTAGATCAGGCTCGACGACACGCGGCGTCAGACCCGACTTCGCCTGCTGCGCCCGGCGCTCATCCAGCTTCGCGAAGATGAAGTCCGCCGGGTTGAGCATGGCCCAGAAGTCGTTTTCGAACTGGATGAACAGCCGGTCGCTGCCAACGATGAGCCGCGCATCGAGAAGTCCGCAGGTCGTCTGGTGGTCCAGGTTGCCCACGTCAGTCAGGAGGCGGTACGCATAGCCCACATCCATGCCGCACGTGTCGATAAAGACGCGCATTACCAGCGTGAACATCTCCTTGATGACTCGATCCACTAGGGGGTCTCCATCACGGTGGGGGATGAAGGTGATGTCGATGTCGGAGTGTGGGCAAAGTTCCCGCCGCCCGTAGCCACCGGTCGCCACGACAGCGATGGGGACGCTCTCCGCCGTCGCCCCGCGCTCCGCCTTCTCACACGCCAGGGTCAACATGCGCCGGATGACGCTGTCTACGAGATCGCTATGGGCGCGTGCTAGGGCAAGGCCGCCGCTCTCGGTACCTGCGCTGTGGTTGATGAGGTCGCGCTGCTTCTGCAGATAGCGTGCGAGGTCGTCGAGGTCGGAGATCGCAAGTAGCTCTGGGGCGTCTGAAGGTCTCAGAAGGGGAGTGTTCATGCCGCTCTATTGTATCCCTACCTCGTACCACGCTGCAACCAAAGCAGACGAACGTACTCGTATCTATATAGTAAATCTGCTGATCCGTTGCGTAATAAGTAGACAAATATATTGCATTTTCCGCTTTCCCCTGGTAGAATAGAGTAATAGAGGTAGGAAGTAACGGAGGTTAGCACGATGCGACGTTTGACAAAAAAGGACCTGGCGCTCTCGCTGCACGCGGCGGGCCGGACGGTTGAAGAGATCGCCCGCGCCCTCGAAACGCACCCCAGCTACGTGGCGAACGTGTTGGCGGCGGCGGGCAAGACGCCTGACTATACCGATTTATACGTGAGCAGCACTGCGCAGAACGGCTACGCCAAGCAGTTTCAGGGCGTGCTGCGCTTTAAGGATATGGAGGCGGCCCGCGCATCGGTCGCCAAGATCGACCAGATGTACCACTCCTACGTTCGGGAGAACGACCGGCGGGGGCAACACCAGGCGCAGCTCATCGCTCTCATCGGCAAGAACCGCGCCGAGGGGGTGGGCAAATACGCCGAGGCCCAGGTCTTCGCCGAGTGGCTCATGAACAATTTAGACGTCCACCGCAGTGATTACAACGCTACTGACCTTGTTCCGCCGCGCGCGGACGAGGAGGTGGACTACTTTGCGGGCGCTCTCGCTTTCGCCAGTTAGAGCGCGGTCAGAGGACGAAAGACGGGGGACCGAATCAGCCAGATCGGTCCCCCGTCTTTCGTCCTCGATCTTATCCCGTACTCTCCTATAAAGGAACTTCCTAGAGCCACGTGGCGTCCTCAACTTGAGATAACGGGGGGAAGTTGCCATGCGAGTAGAACTCGGAGAAATGGTCCGGACGGTCGACGGCAAGGATGTGGGGGCGATCAAATACCTGATCGTAGATCCTATGAGCCGGCACGTGCAATCGGTGGTTATAGAGCAGGGCATGCTCTTCAAAGATGACCACGAGGTGCCGCTGGAGGCCATCCAGGAGGCTCCGGAGGGCGGGCTTATGCTCACGTACACTGCGGACAACCTCCACGAGCTGCCGCACTTCGACATGTCCCGCTACACGGAGCCGGACAATGCGGTCCTGGCGGAGTATAACTTGCCGGGCGCAGGTGTCCTGTGGCCGAACACAACTCCCTTTCCGGGGACCGTGGCGGGTCCGGGTGTTTACCCGATCATCGCCGCGCCGCAGGATGTCGTAACCAACTATGCGGAGGGCGCCGACCGTCGCAACGGAAACGGTGTTGACCATCAAGAGCACAACGTCGTGGTGAGTGAGGGCAGTGACGTCGTCACGATGGACGGTGATAAGGTTGGGGAGGTGCACCACATCTCCTTCGACGCAGTATCGGGGCGCCCGATCCAGCTCATCGTGAAGAAAGGCTTCCTGTTTACCCAGGACATCGAGATTCCGGTCGAGGAGATTGCGTCGGTAGAGCGCGGGATAGTGATGCTGCGGATGAGCGCTGAGGACTTCAAAGGGTGGGCGGCTAAAAGCACGAGCGCGCCGCTCATCTAGCCGATATACCGTTTCTCCACGCGCGACGTCAGGCGGGTTGTGACGTCGTGCTCTGTCGTGCTCGCCAGGCGGGCGATCTCTTCAACGCGGATCGTATCGTCGCCCTGTTTGCCGATCAGCACGACCTCCGTTCCCACTTCAGCAGTCGGTACGTCGGTCACGTCGATAACGGTCACATCCATACAGACGCGACCCAGGATCGGTGCGCGCGCGCCGCCCACCAGCACGCTCCCGACGTTACTCAAAGAACGCGGATAGCCGTCACCGTACCCGACTGGTATCGTCGCCACGCGGCTGGGCCGGGAGAGCCTGTGTGTCTGCCCGTAGCTGATGTTGTGGCCTGCGGGTAAATCACGGATAAGGCGGATGCGCGTGCGGAGAGACATCACCGGCCGGACCGAGATGCCGGGCGTTACGTCCGGCATGCCGGGAACGATCCCGTAGAGAAGGAGGCCCGGCCGCACAAGGTTGTAGTGGGCAGCCGGGTACCGCAGAAGAGCCGCGCTGTTGGCCGCGTGCAGTTTTCCCGGTGAAATGCCTGCTTCCGCGATGCCCACGCGTGCCTGCTCAAACCGAGTGAGTTGGTGCGCGGTAAACTCCGGGTCGTCCTCTGCCGAGGGGAAGTGCGTGCAGAGGCCGGTCAGCCGGATGCCATTGAGGTTCTGGGCTGCTCTAGCTAACTCGACAGCGTGCTCAGGCAATACGCCGCTTCGCCCCATTCCTGTGTCTACTTCAAGGTCTGCACCGGCAGTGGTCCCGGCACGTACCGCGGCTGCACTGAGTTTACGTGCCTGAGACCGGTTGCTTAGCAGGCATGTGAGACGGCTCTGAATGAGGTCTTCACACTCGTCCTCGCTGAAGGGTGATAACACCCAAATCTGAGCCGAGGGCAGCGACGCACGTAGCTCACGGCCCTCCGCAACCGTGGCGACGCCTAGCCATGGGGAACGGGCTTCCATGGCAGCGCGGGCTATCGACGCAACGCCGTGGCCGTAGGCGTCGGCTTTGACGACGGAAATTATTCCGACGCGCGGCCCCACGTGCTCGCGGATGGCGGAGACGTTATGCCGGACGGCCGAAAGGTCGATTTCCGCCCATACGCGTGACAATTGCCCGCCTTTTTGCCTTTTTCTTCACAAAGGGTGCAACCGGGAGCGATTTCGGCTGTCAAATAAGTTACAGCTCGATTAGGGGAAACCCTATGGCTCAGGCCGTGTTGGATCTCCCCAGCTAATGCTGAGGATCGGTCTGGTTCGGCGAAAGAGCATCGTCGGAGGTGGCGTTGATTACACCATGCCCCTCCGGCTCTTTTTTTGCCTGCCGGTTGGCTGCCCGCATCGAGTAGGGAAGAAGGTTATCCTTCCGCTCCTCATAGCGGTCGCGGTTGTCGAAGACGAGGATGAGGTTGGTGAGCCGCCGCGAAGGCTGGATCAGCGTCTTGCCTTTGTAGTGCACCCCGATGGAGGAGCCGCCGTCCAGGTTGATGGCGTTCATCACGCCCAGCGCGCGCATCGCCTTCGCCAGCTTGGAGAGGTAGACCGGCTTGCGTGTCGCCACGAAGACCATCTGGTTATCCTTCGTGACCCCCACCGCCACGCGGCCGTTGCGGTTGAGCATGTGTTTGTCCCGAAATCCCTCCGACTTCGGTTCCACATAGGCCACCCCGTTCGTGATCAGCCTCGGTCCGCAGCAAAGCACGAAATCGAACCGGCTCCAGTCCTGGTGGTGGTAGCGCTCCGGCTTAATGAACTCGACGGTATTATCCTGTGTAACGCACATCGCGGTACCGAGACCGCCGAAGTTCGCCAACCGCCCGTCGATCACGATGTCTCCCACGGGGATGAGCGTGCGGTTACAGAAGAAGGTGCCGGTCACGGCGACAGTGGGCTGGACGCGCCGTACCATCTGGCCAAAGGGTTCCGCGTGGCCCGCGCCGAACTTGGTGAACTGCCCGGTGATCTTGACCGCCGGATCGTTCAGATCGACCTTGATGACCTTGAGCGGGACACCCGCCGACTTGGTGCAGAAGTACTTTGTGTTGCCGCCATATGCCGATGTCGCGAGAGTAACCACCGCGAGAGCCGTCCAGACGACCGAGGAAAAAGCGCGCCGTGCCACAGTCTTTACATTCCTTTCAACGTGGGTAATGCATGTCTCCCATAAGCTCGGCGCGGCGGGACACGAGGCTCAGGAAGTAGGTCTTGCGGGGCGCTTCCCGTTCTGCGAAATCAGCGTTGCGGGTGTGAAATCCGTTTCACAATTGCCCGTTTCGTTGGAAGCGTCCCTATAATACGGCTATTATCGGCGATACGTCGTCAGATGCAATAGGTAAAGCGAACAGTTTTTTCGCGCGCATTATCGGACAGGCAGGCAGTGAGCAGAATTATGGAACCTAACGATCTTCAAACGCTGCGGAACGAGCATCTGGTGGAGACCGGCTGGCTTGCACACCACCTGGACGACTTGGACCTGCGAATCGTGGACATGCGCGGTTACGTGCAGACTCAGACGGGACCAGACGGCTATCAGACTGCTCGTTACCTGAGCGCTTATGACGAATATGCACAGGGGCATATACCGGGTGCAATCTACCTCGACTGGACCCGCGACATCGTAGACCTAGATGACCCGGTACCTGCGCAGGTCGCCGGACCGGAGAAGACCGCAGCGGTATTCGGCAAGGCCGGGATAGAGAACACCACCCTCGTCATCGCCTACGACAACCACCCGGCCTCTCAGTTCGCCACGCGGCTCTGGTGGACGCTGCGCTATTATGGCCACGACAACGTTCGCGTCCTGAACGGCGGCTGGAAGAAGTGGCTGGCTGAAGGCCGCCCGACCTCAGCGGAGATCCCAACTTGTCGGCCCTTGACTTTCACTCCCGACCTGCGTCCCGAACTCCGCATGGCGGCGGCGGACGTGCTGAGCCGTATAGACGATCCAGCTACGACGGTCATCGACGCGCGTGACGAGGGCCAATATACCGGCGCCATCCGCCGGGGAAAGCACGGCGGGCACATTCCCGGCGCTATTCACCTGCCTAGAGAGCGCCTACTCAGAGAAGACGGAACTTTTCGGCCTGTTGAGGAGTTACAGGTGGTCGTCGCGGAGGCCGGTGTAGAGCGGGGTAAGCAGAACGTGGCTTACTGCAACGGCGGCGTGGCGGCTACGTCGGTGCTCTTTACGCTGTCGATGCTCGGTTATCCTTCTTTGAGCAACTACGATGGTTCCTGGAATGAGTGGGGAAACCGCGAGGACCTGCCGGTAGAGAAGTAGGTATTGCCCTCCCTGCGGGGGAGGGCAATCTTTACGGAACCTTCTTCAGTGCAAACCCATCGATCCCCACCAGATACCCGATGGACCGCTCATCCTTTCCGGATATGGTAACCGTCAGCGGGTTATCGCCCTTCTTGAGCATCACCCGGCCGAGGGACACAGGACCTGTGGGCACTACGTTTTGGTCGAACAGGTTGATCTCCGGCCCGACCTTATTCCCACCCAGGCTCAACTGAATGTTCCCGTAGTCCTTCGCCTTGGTGAAGTAGCCTGTCACCTCGTACGTACCGTCTTCCGACGCCGGCAGATTGATGTTCAGGACTGCGCCTCCCTCACTGGGCCGCCACCAGAGCTGTGATTCACCACTCCATCGACCCTGGAAGGACTCCATACCTTGCTCGGACAGCTCTCCGTTGGTCGCCTTGGCGGAGGCTAACAGATTCTCGCCCTCGATGAGCCCTTGAATCCGAAACGGCGGCGCGGGAATGAACGGCAGTAGGTCGTCAGCGTTCGCGGGCAGAGCGGGATAGGACGCATGCGGCTCGCTCTGGTAGAAATAGGCCACGGAAGAATAGTCCCCTTCGTGGTCGTTGGCGTGGCCGTGCTCGAGGGTCACCTTCAGCGACTTCTTGAACGGCATCGCGTCCTCGATGTGCCACCGGTAGGCGTTGACGCGCCCCTTCTGCGTATCGAGTATCTGCACCCCATGGTAGGGGGCGGAGTAAAGGCCACGGTCGAAGTACCAGCCGCTGGAGAAGTAGTCCTCGGTGCCGGTTCCAATGATAGACGGTTTCGCTTCACCGTCCACATAGATCATCTCGTCGCCTTCGAGGAAGCCAAATCCTTTCCCGCGCCGGTTCTGCATGAAGAGCGCCGCGCCCACGAAGTGTCCCTGACCGGTCGCGTCCAGAATAGTGTAGTTCTGGCCCGCCTTCGTCGGGTTCTCGCGCCGCCACTGCGCGTGGAAGTGCCGAAGGTCAGGGGCGAGCTGCTCGTAGGCCGTAAAGTCGATGTTGTAGTAGAAGGCATCTATCCGCTTCTTGCTTAGATTGGTGAGTGTCCAGCGGGCGGAACGGTGGAACGGCATGGGCCAGTAGCAGTTGTAGCCACCGCTGGTCTCGTTGAGAGGCAGGGAGATGTAGTCCTTCTGCTCCCCGAAGCCGACCCCGAAGAAGTCCCCGACCGGGCACTCCACGCTGGGTGTCGGCTCGTCATCCCAGTACATGCGGAGGATCGCCTGCCGGTGGATGGTCATCTCCGCCCGTGGCGCGATTGTGACCCAGAACCGCCGGATGATGCCCGCGCCTTTATAGTCCAGCAGCGTAATGGTCTGGCCGGGGTCCACGCCGCGCGCATCCCCGTTGCCACCGCTGCGGTCCCAGCTTCCCTCGTGCTTTGGAATGCCGCTCTTGGGTAGCGCCAGCCCAGCCAGCGGACTGCCGAGAGACTCGACGGGGTTCGTGCCCTGCGCATGCAGAGCGCAGGGCAACAGTACTAACGCCACACATCGAATCAAATGCCTTCCAATCAAATGCCTTGCGACCTTCATGGCTCGCATGCTCCTTTACTCCCCTAGCTACCTCTCCCTACAGCGCCTCACCGCCTTTGTCCGCGTTATCTTTCGTGAAGATGCGCGTACCGAGGATGACGTTCTTCTCGAACGGCTGCTTGTTGAGGATCTTCAGCGCCGTTTCGATGGCCTCCTTGCCGCCGGTCGGGTATTGGAAGGTGGCTGTCAGCACGCCATCCTTTACATACCGCACTCCTTCATGCGGAAGCGCGTCGATCCCGATGAACTTGATCTGATTCTCGCGACCTTTACCCTCCTGGCGTGTGGCCTGGTACGCGCCATGAGCGCTCGGGTCGTTATGTCCATAGACAGCGTCAATCTTGGGGAAGCGTGCGAGGGCCGACTTCATCTCACGCTGCGCATCCGGTTCTAGCCACTTACAGTCCGCCGAGAAGACGATCTTGATCTGAGAACCCTGAATGCCCTCCATGAAGCCGTCATGACGCTCTTTGGCGGGAGTCGAAGTATTCAACCCTTGAAGCTCAACAATGTCTCCTTTGCCGCCAAGAAGTTGGACCATATACTTTCCCGCCTCGCGGCCAATCTTTACGTTGTCGCCGCCGATAAAGCTGGTGTACTGGTCACCCTCTACCTTCCGGTCCAGCACGATGACGGGAATGCCCGCAGCGACGGCATCGGCCACCGGCTTGGTGAGCGGCCGCGCCTCCTTCGGGCTGATGATAATGAGATTGACCTTTTGCTGAACAAACTCTCGCACCTGGCTCTGCTGGGTCTCACTGCGGTTCTGGGCGTCGCGGGAGATCAGCGTAATCTCTGGATGCTGTGCCGCCGCTTCCTCCACGTCCTTGTTCATCTGCACGCGCCACGGCTCGCCTAAGTTGCACTGTGACATGCCGATGACGAACTTCTGGCCTCCTGTTGCGCCGGCATTGCCGCCGGATGGAGAACCGCCGGAAGCGGTGGGGCCGTTGCCTCCACTCGGCGTGGCGCCGCCTGAGCCCGAACCCGAATTGTTGCATCCCGCGAGCGCGATGAAGCACACGGACGTCCAAAGCACTGTTCGCTTCATGCCTGTCCTCTTTTCTGTCGTTGGATGAGGACCGCGACGACGATAATCGCGGCCTGGATGATCATACGCGGTGCGACCGGCACCGCGCGGAGACTGAGAATCTTGTTGATGTACCCCATGATGAGGACGCCAAGGAGCGTAAAGACCATGCTCCCACGTCCTCCTGCCAGACTGGTGCCCCCGATAACGACCGCCGCAATCGCGTCGAGCTCGAAACCCGCACCCGCCTCCGGATCGCCAATGTCCTGACGGCAGGCGTTCACAACGCCCGCCAACGCAGCAAAGAGGGCACAGAGGGCGTACGTCATGACCTTATTGTGGCCTACGCTGACCCCCGAAAGCCGTGCCGCCTCCTCGTTCCCACCGATGGCATAGAGCTTCCGCCCGTAAGCGCTGCGCTTAACGACGACCGCCATGATTACGATAGAGATGAGGAAGAGGATGGTGGCAGGCTGGAGTCCGATACCGGGCAGGGACGTGGTCATCCACTTGAAGAACGGGGGCGTGTCCTGGGTCAGTTTATACCACGGCTGGGCGGCGGGCTGGACCTTAATACCTCCGGAGATGAGCTTGGCCATACCACGAGCCCCGGTCATCATCGCCAGCGTCGCCACGAAAGGCTGCATACGGAAATACGAGATAAGCATCCCGTTGATACCGCCTGCGGCGATACCTGTCAGCATTACCATGCCGACCGCAGCCGGAACTCCCCACCCATATCCAATAGTGAGGAGCGCAAAGAGAGTGGCGCACAGGCCGAGGACCGAGCTAACAGAAAGGTCAATGCCGCCTGTGAGAATGACGAGCGTCATCCCCGTGGCCAAGAGGCCGTATTCACAATACTCGAAGAGGATGTCGAGCTGCGTCTGCCACGTCAGGAAGATCGGCAGACCCGTATCGACCGCACGGGGGGAATAGTAGCAGCCCAGGATGAAGACGAGGATAAAAGCGATCAAGCCACGGTAGGTCTCGAGCCACCGTTTCCACCGCTTGTCTTCCGTCGGTTCGCGGACGGTTGCCTGCTCCCTTGCGCCGCCCTCGCTCTCATCCCCGGGGCTGCCTCCGGGCTGCTCGCTGCTCTGCATGTCTCCCCTGGACCGCGCTGGTGTTTATGGGACGGAACATTCCGCTCGGCTGATGAGTTCGACGGCGTGTCTACAATTCCCTGTCATGGCAAAGCCGCAAGGATGTTTGACATGCTGCCAAACAACCGCGCGGCCGTTGATCCTCGATCGTTCGTCGCGCGTCCGCTACTTGAGCAGTTCCTCCACCGGCGTGAGCGGCAAGCTGAATTGCTCCGCGATGTCCGGGAAGCAGACCTTGCCGTTCGCTATGTTGAGGCCCATTTTAAGCGGCTGGCTCTTCCGCATGGCCTGTTTCCAGCCGTCGTTGGCGAGTTTGCGCAGATAAGGGAGGGTCTCATTCGTGAGCGCGTAGGTGGAGGTTCCGGCCACCGCACCCGGCATGTTCGCCACGCAGTAGTGGACGACACCTTCCACAATGTACGTCGGCTCGCTGTGGGTGGTGGGGCGCGTGGTCTCGAAGCAGCCGCCTTGGTCCACGGCCACGTCCACCACGACCGCGCCCCGCCGCATGCTCTTCAGCATCTCCTGACTCACCAAGACCGGCGCTTTGGCTCCGCGACGCAGTACGCCGCCGATGACCAGGTCAGCGCCCGGTAGCAAAGAGCGGATGTTGAGGCGGTTGGAGAAGATGGTCGTGACGTTCGGGGCCATGATGTCGTCCAGGTAGCGCAGCCGCTCCATGTTGATGTCCAGGATGTAGACGTTCGCGCCAAACCCCGCCGCGATCTTCGCCGCGTTCGCGCCGACCACGCCGCCGCCCAGGATAACCACGTTCGCAGGCGGTACGCCCGGCACGCCGGCCAGCAGGATGCCCCGGCCCTCCATGGGCCGCTCCAGGTACTTCGCGCCCTCTTGGATCGCCATACGGCCCGCGACCTCGCTCATAGGTGTGAGGAGCGGCAGGGTCCCGTCTGGGAGCTGGATCGTCTCGTATGCCACGCAGACCGCGCCGCTCTCCACCATGGCCCGCGTCAGCTCCTCGCTGGCAGCGAAGTGGAAGTATGTGAAGACGATCTGCCCCTGTCTCAGCAGGGGGTATTCATCCCGAAGCGGCTCTTTCACTTTGATGATCAAGTCCGCGTTTGCGAAGACTTCTTGGGCCGCCGGGACGATCTGCGCCCCCGCCTCCTTATACTCCGCGTCCTCAATGCCCGTGCCGAGGCCTGCGCCGGCCTCCACCAGCACGGTGTGGCCGTCTTCGGTCAGCATCTCCGCACCCGCGGGCACCAGCGCCACGCGGAACTCGTTATTCTTGATCTCTTTGGGTACGCCTATGATCATGGGGGATTGGACCTTTCGTAATCGGCTGGCCGAGAATTCGCTGCTGGAATAGCCATTTCCTACCAGCAGGGTTCGAGCAGGCATACTCCGGTATTTATTGCTGATATAGCAAGGAACGCAGCCTCAACCTAGCGAAAGGAAACGCTGAACTGCTGAGCAGATTGGAGGCCTCATCATGCGCCAGCACACGTACCTCGGGTTGCTTTTCGTTGTCCTGTTCCCGCAGACATGCTCATGCATCGGGCAAGCGACCGGATCCCGCTTACCCGCTGCCACGAAGCCACGACTGGCGGAAGACCCTCGCCTGGAACGTACGGTAACGGTTGACGACATCGGCATCCCGCTCGAGGAGCTGCTGCAAAAGGTCGGTAGCAAAGAACTCGAGCTGGCCTGTAGTCGGCAATGCGCTCAGCAGAAACTGCAGGTCCGCCTGAAGGCTCGGCCACTACGCAGACTGATGGAAGGGTTGGCGGAGCTTGTGCCGGGTGAGTGGAAAACCCTGGAGAACAAGAGCGGCTACCGTTTTGAGATGGACGAGGAGGCGATTCGCCTCAGGGAGCGATGGTGGAAGCTCTTCCTGAGCGAACGCGACCGTGCCATCGCGGGCATGGAGCAGCGCGTACTACAAGCGATGCGCTCCGAACCGTTCCGGCGCAAGCCTGGCGACCCCAACCCTGAGGGCAGCGACCTACGTATCGAGGAGCAGCGCGCGTCTGAACACGAGTTTTTCCGCGCTTTGCCAGCGGACCTCCAGGGGCGCATCGCCGCGGACCTCTACACCACCCTGTTCTACATGCGCATGGCCGGTACGACGGGTAACGAGGAAGGCGGTCTGTCTGTGCCACTTCGAGAGTTGCCCTCTGATTGTCAGGAAAGAGTGAAGAAAAGCCTGACCGGCACGTATAACGACAGCGCCACCCTCGACTTCGCGAACGCCACTCTGAGGTTCCTCAACGCCGGTTTCAGCGTGCGGTCGAGCGTTGGCTTCCCGGATGGCAGACACAGCGGCGCGTTCATGATGCACACGGCGTCCCTAACTGACCTACTGATGCCGATGTTGGACCAGTCCGGCATGCCGCGCGCCGTGGAATGGCTGGGCAAACAGGCCTCGGAGGGCTGGAAACGGCTTGCCGAATGCCAAAAGAGCCGTGTCTGGCCAAACGACACTTCTGCCAAAACGAGACCGGTATTCAAGGAGGCAAGCCGCAGTGCGTGCCTGGATTGGCTGGGGAGGGTCGGCAACATTGAATACATTGCAGACTACTACTCCAACGGCGGCCGTCCCCTTTGGGATCAGGAAAGAGATCGGAGGATCGACCGCCCGGTAGTGGACGAGCTGAATACACAGGCCGCCCAGCACGACATGAGCTGGAAACGCAACACGGATGGCGTCTATCTGTCGCGCAACAACCGCTGGTATCGGGACGACCGGCTGGAGGTCCCCGCGCCCCTCCTGCGCCGGTGGCTGAATGAGCGAGAACGCTGGGATCGAGGTCCTAGCCCCACTGTGATCAAATCCATGCAGCCGGCCGAGCTGGCGCGGGAGCTTCGGTCTCAGATGGACTGGGAGGCGGAGGTCGCAACCACGCTCACCCCCTGGCAGATCGGTTCCGGCCTCTGGCTGTTTACGCCCTATGACTGTTCTGTCGAACAGGCGAAGCATATGGAGGTCGATCCGAGCCGCGTCGTTACTGTTCCGCCAGGGATGAGGGTGTTAGACGATTCCGTGGTCTTCCCGTTCAAGTTGGGAGCTGGCCGGATCATGCAGCAGCTAAAAACAGACCTCTTCTACGCCGGACTGAACACACGCAGTCGTTCTGCGCTCGTCGAAGGTCGATTGCCGTTTGCAGCGCTGTCCCCGGAGCAGCGCAGACAAGCTCTCTATCTATGCCCGGACGTGGCTGCCCGTTCACAGGCAGGAGGAGAAGGCTCGGTATTGCTCGGTCTCAAACCGAGGTATCCGTTGAACTATAGTTATAAGGCAGGGAGCGTGTGGGTACGTCTATCGTTAGCGCAGCCGTAGCGCCCCTCACTGCTCCGCTAACCGCTTCTCCACAAACTCCTTCGCGTGGTAGGTCAGGATAATGTCCGCGCCAGCCCGCTTGATGCTGGTGAGGGTCTCCGCGATCACCCGGTCCTCGTCGATCCAGCCGTTCGCGCCCGCCGCCTTCACCATGCTGTACTCGCCGCTCACGTTGTAGGCAGCCACCGGCAGGTCGAAGCTCTCGCGTACGTCGCGGATGATGTCCAGGTAGGGGAGAGCGGGCTTGACCATGATGATGTCAGCGCCCTCTTCCACGTCCAGCGCGACCTCCTTCAGCGCCTCGCGGCGGTTGGGCGGGTCCATCTGGTAGGTGCGGCGGTCCCCGAACTGCGGAGCGCTGTCGGCGGCCTCTCGGAAGGGGCCGTAGAAACCGCTAGCGTACTTAGCAGAGTAGGCCATGATGGGCCGGTCCGCAAAGCCCGCGACGTCCAGCTCTTGCCGGATCGCAGCCACGCGGCCGTCCATCATGTCGGAGGGGGCTAACACGTCGGCGCCCGCCTCCGCATAGACGCACGAGGCGCGGGCCAGAAGCTCCAGTGTGCGGTCGTTGCAGATGTCCTTCCCCTCGATGATGCCGCAGTGCCCGTGCGAGGTGTACTCGCACATGCAGACGTCGGCCATCAGCAGAACCGAATCCCCGACCGCCTTCTTCAGCGCCCGGAACGCCTGGGGAACGATCCCGTCCTCTGCGTAGCCGGCCGAGCCCACCTCGTCCTTCTCCTCCGGGATGCCGAAGAGGATAATGCCCGGAATGCCCAGACTTGCAATATGCTCCACTTCCCGGCAGAGGTCGTCCACGGAGAAGCGGTTGATGCCCGGCATGGAAGTAATGGGCGCGGTGTCGGCGTGCGTGACGAACAGAGGGTAGATCAGGTCGTCGGCCGTGACGTGCGTCTCGCGGACTATCCTGCGGAGCAGCTTCGATCCCCTCAAGCGGCGGGCGCGATATTGCGGGAATGCGGCCATAATCAGTCTTTCTCTTCGCTTGCCTGGCACAAGCGCTCCACCAGTGCCTCGACCAGCCCCGGCACTGTGAACTCTTCCGAAACGATGTCTGGCTCGATCCCTGTTTCACGGGCGGTATCCGCGGTGATCGGGCCGATGCAGGCGATGAGAACGCCTTTCAGGATGCTGGGGATGTGCTCGGCACCGATACTTTCCACGAAGTTCTTCACGGTCGAAGAACTGGTGAAGGTGACCGCATGGATTTCGCCGTTCTGAAGCTGGTCCCGAATCTCGTCGGCCGCTTCGGCATCCCGCACGGTCTCATAGGCCGCGACGACATCGACCGTTGCCCCCATCTCCCTCAGGCGGTCGGGTAAGAACTCGCGAGCCTCCTTGGCACGTGGAATGAGGACGCTCTTGCCGGCCAGGTTTCTGTCCGGCCACTCCTCCGCGACCGCCTCCGCGACGAACCGAGACGGCACGAAGTCCGGTTGGATGCCGATCTCACGCAGCCTCTCCGCCGTGGCAGGACCGATGGCGGCAATTCGGCAATTGGCGAACGAGCGCGTGTCACGACCCGCCGCTTGAAGCCGTTCGGCCACGGCAGACACGGCGTTAGCGCTGGTGAAAACGACCCACGTATAGGCTGTCAGCTCGCTCAGAGCACGGTCCAGGTCGGAGTAATCGGCCATGGGCGCGATACGGATGACCGGAAACTCCACCGGCTCCCCCCCGTATTCACGTAAGAGGTCAGACAGTGCGCTGGCCTGCTCCCGCGCCCGCGTCACGACCACGCGTTTGCCGAACAGCGGACGCGTATCAAACCACCGCAACGTCTCCCGGAGCCGCACTACCTCGCCAACAACCGTTACCGCTGGCGCGGTGAATCCGGCGCGTTTTACGTCCTGCACCACGCTTCCGAGACTGCTAACAAGCGTTTGCTGGCGCGGCCAGGTTCCCCAACGGACGAGGGCAACCGGTGTTTCTGGAGCCCGCCCGTTCTCCATCAGGCGGGCGGAAATCTCGCCGATGTTCTCCACGCCCATGAGAAAGACCAGCGTATCTGCCGCGTTGGCGATCCCCGCCCATTTACGACGGCCTTCCGCCGAACCGGCTTCCCGTGTGCCTGCCTCTCCACGCTCGTCGCGCTCGTGCCCGGTGATGACTGCAAAGGAACTGGCCGCATCGCGATGGGTCACCGGAATGCCCGCATAAGCTGGCGCGGCGATGGCAGATGTCACGCCTGGGACCACCTCGAAAGGCACGCCTGCCCTGCGGCATTCTTCGGCCTCTTCGCCGCCGCGCCCGAACACGAAAGGGTCTCCGCCCTTCAACCGGCAGACCGTCTTGCCCTCCATCGCCCTCGCGACGATGACGGCATTGATCTCCTCCTGCCGCATCGTGTGCTGGGCGGAGGATTTGCCGACGTAAACTCGCTCGGCGTCCGACCGCGTGTGCTTCAGCAGGTCGGGGTGGGCGAGGCGGTCGTACACGATCACATCCGCCCGCCGGAGGCACTCCACGCCCCGCATCGTGATGAGCCCCGGATCGCCCGGCCCCGCGCCCACCAGGTATACGCGACCGATGCTCACTGCACCTCCTCGACCGTTCCGGTGGCTTTCAACCCCTCCCGAAGCTGCGCCGCGTCTCCCACAACCACGATCACCGCCGTCTCCGGCGCGGCGTACTTTTGGGCCACGCGCTGGATGTCCGCTACCGTGACCGCGTTGACGCGGTCGCGGAAACGGTACAAGTCATCTCCCGGAAGATTGTACATTTCAATCCCGAGCAGCCTGGCCGCGATTCCCTCTTGCGTGGTAATCCGTTGGATGTTCAGGCCGTTCAGGAGCGCCTTCGCGCTCGCCAGCTCCTGGTCTGTGACCGGCTCCAAGCGCATGCGGTCCATCTCCTTGAGCATCTCTTTGAGCGCCGCAGCGGTCACGTCCGTGCGCGTCTGGGCGCTGACGGAGAGACTTCCTGCCAGGTTGCGCATAAGGGCGCTGCTGTACGCGGCATAGGCGTAGCCGTGCGTCTCCCGCACGTTCATGAAGACGCGGGAGGAATAGCCGCCCCCCAGAATCAAGTTCATGAGGTGGAGTGCGTAGAAGTCTGGGTCGTTACGGCGGATCGCGAGGCTCCCGACTTCGATATTAGACTGCACCGAACCGGGGCGGTCCACCAGGATGATGCGGCGCTTTCGCGCCACGGATGGCAGCCCTACCGTCTGCGCCGCGCTCTTCCCCGACCACGACCCCAGAGCGCGTTCGACGGCCGAGAATGCCGCCGCAGGCTTCACGTCGCCGACCAGGATCAACACGGCGTTATCCGGCGTGTAGTGCTGCCGGTAGAAGGAACCGAGCTTCCCCGAGTCGAGCGCGCGGATGGCGACGGGCGTGCTTGCGATTACGCCGTAGGGGTGGTCTCCGTAGACGGCCTTGGCGAGTTGCTCTTGCGCGAGAAAATCGGGATCGGAACGTCGCAATGTCAGTCCTTGTGTGGTCAAGCTCTTGTAGAGCTCCAGCTCACCCGCCGGGAAGGCGGGCTGCCGAACGATCTCGGAAAGGATCGCCGTCATCGCGTCGAGGTTCTCCGAGAGGACCGATGCCGAAAGCGTTACGAAGTCGTCACCAGTGGTAGAGCTGTAGGTGCCTCCCAGACGCTCGGCCGCTTCCCGAAGCTCCAGGCTGGAGCGCCGCTCGGTGCCGGCTGTCATCTGGCTCGCCACGGCGGAGGCCAGGCCGGGCTCGTCTGTCGGGTCGAGGACGGAGCCGGCCTTGATCCCCAGGCGTATGGCCACGAGCGGAACGCGGTGATTCTCCACAACCATCACCTTGAGGCCGTTAGGCAGGGTTCGCGTTGCCGCCTTGGGCACATTGAAAGGGCGCGCGGGCAGGTCCGGGGGGGGCGTGGCGGGGAAGGACGTCTTCTGCGCGAAGGCGGACGGTGCGATCGTGCAGGCGGCGGCTACAAGCAGTGATCGTCTCATCGCGCTTGCCCTCCGGAGGTCGGTCGAGGAGCGGCCGCTCCGGGTCTGATCTCTATGACTGTTCGGTTTTCCGGCGTGAAGTACTTCCGCGCCGCCGCCTGTACCTGCTCCGGCGTCACAGACATATACCGATCGATCTCCGTGTTAATGAGCCGAGGGTCACCTTGGAAGAGCGTGTAGTCGGCCAGGGCGATGGCCCGGCCGAGCGCTGTTTCCAAGGAGGTGCCGGTGCCAAACGGCGCGGCCCGGTATCGGTTGGCGCGCAGCCGGTTCTTTACGCGCTCCATCTCAGCGCTGGTCGGAGGCTTCTCCTTCAGGGCGTCGATCTGCGCGTAGACCGCCTTCTCTACCTCCGCCGAGGGCACGTTCGGTTTGTGGAGTGCGAACAGGGTGTAGAGACTCGCGCCCCGGTGTGCAGCCAAGCCGCCGGTCACGCTCAGTGCGGTCTGACTTCCCTTCACGAGGTTCTGATAGGCGCGGGAGCTTTCGCCCTCGAAGAGGATCTCCGTCAGTAGGTCCAGGGCGAAGTGGTCCGGGTGGTCCAGCGAGGGGCCATGCCATGCCATTGATACGCCGGGCAGGCGGGCGAGAGGGTCGTTGTAAACCTCGCGCTTCTCGGCGGTCTGCGGCTTTTCCGTCACCTCCACCTTGGGTGGCTGTGGCTGGCGTGGGATCTCCTTGAAATAGTCCAGGATGAGCTTGCGCGCCTGCGAAGGGTTGAAGTCGCCCGCCACGATGAGCAGCGCGTTGTTCGGAGCGTAGTACGTCTTAAAGAAGGTCTGTACGTCGCCGAGCGTCGCCGCATCCAGGTCTTCCATGGAGCCGATGGTCGGATGCTGGTTGGCCCACGTGCCGTATGCAAGCTCCGGCAGCCGGGAGTACCGCGCGGTGACGTAGGGCTGGTTGTCCAGCGACAGCCGCTTCTCTTCCTTGACGACCTCCTGCTGGTTCTTGAGGTTCACAGCCGTAACGGCGAGGGAGCGCATACGGTCTGCCTCCAGCCAGAGCCCCACGGGCAGCTTCTCCGCCGGAAGCGTCTCGTAGTAGGTGGTCGACTCCTCCCGCGTGAAGCCGTTCAGGAGGCCGCCATTCGCCTCCACTATGGCCGAGTGCTGCGCCTTTGCCACGTGCTCCGAGCCCTGGAACATCATGTGCTCGAACAGGTGTGCGAAGCCGCTGCGCCCCTTGACTTCGTTCCGCGAACCCACGTCGTACGCCACCACGATGGCAACCGTGGGCACGCTGTGGTCCTCGGACAGGATGACGCGCAGCCCGTTCGGGAGTACGTACTGGTCGATGGGGTAGGCCATCTTCTGGGCCGGCGTACGGCCCGCACAAACGAGCAGCGCTGCGACCGATGCCAACCCGGACACGCTTCGGAGGGTCTTACCTCCGAGCGCCAATTTGCGTGGGGTCCAAAATCGTGTCGTGTTTCCAGTGTGCATCGTCGGTTTCCGGGTAATCCGTTGTGTAGTGCAGCCCGCGGCTCTCCTTGCGGGAGAGTGCGGCGCGAATGATAAGCTGAGCCACCTGCGCCATGTTACGCATCTCAAACAGGTCTGCGTCCGCCCGACGGACGGCCAGCGCATCGTCGGTCCAGGCGGCTATGCCCTCCGCAACACCCCGCGCCTTGGACAGGTCGAGGTTGTTGCGCACAATGCCCACGTTATCGTTCATCACGTTCTGCAGAAGCAGCTTCTGCTGGAGCGTCTCGTCCCGCTCTCCGCCACCGCTCCCTACGGGCAACGCAGGGGCAGCGTCGGCATACGTTCCGTCTTGCACGGAGGAGGTTGCCGCGTGTGCCGCACGCGCCCCGAACACCATCGCCTCCAACAGAGAGTTCGAAGCCAGCCGGTTCGCGCCGTGAACGCCCGTACAGGCGACCTCGCCTGCCGCGTACAGTCCGTCCAGGGTGGTGTGGCCGTCCAGATCGGTCTGCACGCCCCCACACATATAGTGCGCGGCGGGCACGACGGGGATCGGCTGGCGCGTGATGTCTACGTCGAGCTGTAGACAGCGGTCGTAGATGGTGGGGAACCGCTCACGGACGAAACCGGGGGGTAGGTGGGTCACGTCCAGGTAGACACACGGCTCACCGCGCTTCATACGTTCCGCGTGGATAGCCCGCGCTACGATGTCGCGCGGGGCCAACGCGCCGAGCGGGTGGTAGTTCTCCATGAAGGTCGAGCCGTCTGCCGTGCGTAGAACGCCACCCTCCCCGCGGACAGCCTCCGAGATGAGGAACGACCGGCCGTTCGGGTGGTAGAGCGAGGTGGGGTGGAACTGAATGAACTCCATGTTCGCGGCCCGCGCTCCCGCGCGCCAGGCCATAGCGACGCCGTCCGCGGTAGCGATAGCCGGGTTCGTCGTGTGGCGATACACCTGCCCGCAACCGCCTGTCGCCAACAGTACGGCCTTCGCGCGGAACAGGCATACCTCTCCCGTTGCCGTCTGCAGTGCATACGCGCCCACGCACCGGCGCGAGCCGTCGCCGCTCACAGCCAGGTCGGTGACGAAGTAGTGTTCCAGGATCTCCAGGTTGGGCCAGTCTTTGACGGCCGTGAGTAGCGTTCGCTCGATCTCCCAGCCGGTGCGGTCTACGGCATGCACAATGCGGTTCCGGGAGTGACCACCCTCGCGCCCCAGAGAGAGGACCGTGCGCCCGGCGCTGTCCTTCTCCATGTTGAAGCGCGCGCCGAGCCGCATCAGCTCCTGGATGCGCGCGGGGCCTTCCGTCACCAGCGCTTGTACCGCGTCCGGGTGGCACAGCCCGGCCCCGGCGACCATCGTATCGTCATAGTGGAGCCGGACGTCGTCGTCGTCCGTCAGCACCCCCGCGATACCACCTTGGGCGTAGTTGGTGTTGGATTCAGCCCGGTCCTTCTTAGTCAGGACGAGCGTAGAGCCGTGCCGCGCCGTCTCCAACGCATACGTCAGCCCGGCAATGCCACTGCCGATGACCAGGAAATCGACGTCTTGGACCGATTCCATACTGTCTGAGCTTTCCGACCCGAAGTGTTATCCGTGCGGACGTAACAACTGCTCCGCCGCCTGCCTGCCCAACTGCTCCGCTTCGGTACGCGCGCCCCTAAGCGCCACACGGCGCAGGTTGCTGCCGTCCGCCTCTGCCAACATGGCGACCAATCTCAACGCGTCATCCTCAACCATTGCGTGGGCACCTGCTGGGACACTACACCCCGCATTCAACGCAGCCTGGAAAGCCCGTTCGGCAAAGACTGCGTCGGCGGTCTCCGCATGGTGTAGTGGACGCAAAACAGCCACTGTGCTTTCATCGCCACCACGCACTTCCAGACAGAGGGCGCCCTGGCCCGGCGCCGGAGTACTCACCTCTGCTGATAGTCGCTCTGTGATGCGCTCCGACCAGCCCATCCGTTCCAGTCCCGCACAGGCGAGGATGATGGCGTCATACTGCCCCTCGTCCAACTTGCGGATGCGAGTGTCCAGGTTTCCACGTAGTTCTTGTACATGCAGGTCCGGTCGCGCCGCCTTGATGAGGATCCTCCGGCGCAGGCTGCTGGTTCCAATACGCGCTCCGGGCGGAAGGTTCTCCAACCGTCTGCCGTCCGAGAGGAAGGCATCGCGCGGGTCGGCGCGTTCGGGAACTGCCCCGAGCGCAAGACCAGGAGCCAGCTCGCCCGGCATGTCCTTCATGCTGTGGACAGCCAGATCGATCTCGCCCGCCAGCAGCGCCTCTTCGATCTCCTTGACGAACATGCCCTTCGTGCCGACCTCGGAGAAGGGGACGCCCTGGCGCATGTCGCCGGTCGTCTTAATGACGACCGTCTCAAACTCCATGTCCAGGTGATGCCTGCGCAGGGCGTCGATGACGTGCCCCGTCTGGGTCAGCGCCAGCTTGCTTCCGCGCGTACCAACACGAATTCGGTTCATTGTACCTGTCAGTAAGAGTTCCGAGTTCTGGGTTTCGAGTTCCGAGCTGTCAAGAGCGGTACTTGCTCCCGCGATATTCACTGCTGGCAAGATACCGAATAAGGTCTCGCTCCGCGTCACTCTACTAGGTCTTCAAAGCGCTCGATCTTACCCATCTCCAGCCCCTTCGAAGTGAGACGGACTGGATCAGTCCAACATGGTACACGGACCTCAGAACTCGGAACTCTACGTGAATCTGTGAGTGGTGGTCGGGATGAAGTAGAGCGCCAGTGTGACCACCAACCCGGCAATAAGCAGGTAGTTGAGCCGCGTACCGCGCCAGCCGCCCACGGTGCGAGCCGCGATGTAGACCATGTAGACGAACCACGTCGCCAGCGACATGAGCGTATGCGGGTCGGCCAGCCAGTTCCCCTTCAAGCCCCCGTTCGCCGCGTTCACGATCCCCAGCGCCAACCCGAGCGTGAGCAGCGGCAGCGCGAACGAGACCAGGTGGTAAGCCAGGCCGTCCACCGTCTCTAGCGGGGGCAGCTTTCGGAAGAGGCCGCGCTTGTCCGGGTGCTTCAGTAGGCCGTATTGCCACACGTAGAACACCGCGCAGCAAGCCGCCAGGGCGAACAGCGCAAAGCTGAAGAGAATCAGCAGTACGTGCAAGCTGGTCATTCCGTTGCGAATGTCGGGCGCGGAGGGAGAGAGCGCCCGCCCGGACCGCACCAGGCCACTGAACAAAAGAATGCTCGCAACGGGCAACGCCAGCGCGCCCAGCGACCGCACGCGGCCCACGAACTCCACGGGGAGACAGATCAACGCTACAGCCCATGCCGCCACCGACAGGGTCCCAAAGCTGCTGGCGAATGGCGACTGTTTGACGTTGACACAAAAGGCGCCAATGGCTGCCGTGTGCAGAATCAGACCCAGCACGAGGAAGACTCTCGCGCGCTTAATGTAAGACGGCGTCTTTAGTGTGAGGTTGGCGCTGTAAAATACGCCGGAACCGACATACGCGAGTAGAGTGATGACGTGGAGCACGACGTGTGTCATCGGGCCGTCTCCTCGGCCGTCGCTGACTCTTGGAGAGGCTCTTCGGTGACGGAAGGCTGGGCCTTCCCGTTTGATGGTCCCGTTACTCCCATGGATTGCTCCGGTATCTCGTCTGCGTGGAGGGCGAAGAGTTCCCGCGCCGCCTCTACCAGATTGTACTGGGCGTGCTCGCCGGAGGCCGCCCCCTTGACCCGCGCGACCGGGTCCCGCGTCATCTTGTTCAGTATAGATGTCATGGCATTCTCGATGCAGCGCCAGGCATAGTCCGATAGGTCGGGGAGCTGGTTTCGCAGCCGCGCCATCTCGGCCCGATGTATCTCCTCCTGCTTCGCCTTCAACATGGCGACTACTGGGGCCACGTCGAGCTGACTCCACCAGGCCGTAAACTTTTCCGTCTCCTCAACGAGTAGCGCCTCCACGCGGCCTACCTCCGACGCCCGCTCTCGCGCCATATCGGCGATGACTGCTTCGAGGTCGTCCACGTCGTAGAGGAAGACATTGTGAAGGGAGGCTACATCTGGAGCCACGTCGCGGGGCACCGCGATGTCGATCAGGAAGAGGGGACGTCCGCGGCGACGGCGCATGACCGGAACTAGGAGATCGCGCGTCACGATGTGGGTAGGACTTGCCGTGGAGCTGATTACGACGTCCGCAGTGGACATGGTCTCCGGGAATTCATCATAGCGGATGGCCCGGCCGCCCAGCCGTTCCGCCACAGCCACCGCCTTATCGTGCGTGCGATTGGCCACGAGAACGATCTTGACGCCGCTCGATACTAGATGCTTCGCCGTAAGCACGCTCATCTTGCCCGCGCCCAGAATGAGGACCGTCCGATCTTGTAACGATCCGAAGATAGAGCGGGCGAGGTCCACGGCGGCGTGCCCAACGGAGAAGCCTCCCTTGCCGATGTCCGTCTCCGCACGCGCCCTGCGCCCGGCAGCGATAGCAGCACGGAACAAACCGCTCAAAATGGGGCCGATGGCTCCAGCCTCTGTGGCAGCGGTGAAGGCGTCGCGCACCTGGCCGAGGACCTGTGGCTCTCCGAGCACCAGCGAATCCAGACCAGAGGCGACCCGGAAGAGGTGCGTTACCGAAGCCGGGCCGTGATGTGCGTAGAGGTGCGGCCCGAACTGCTCCTCGGGGATGGCGTGATACTGTCCCAGAAACCGGGTGAGGACGGTCTTACAGTGTGGGTCGGGAGAGGCGGCATAAAGCTCCGTACGGTTGCAGGTGGAGAGGATTACACATTCCGCTATCTCCGGGCAGGCGGAGAGGCGCTTCAAGGCGTCGGCCAGTCCAGCCTCTGGAAAGGTCAATCGCTCCCGCAGCTCGATAGGGGCTGTCCTGTGATTGAGACCGACTAAGAAGAGATGCACGCCATCGCCTTTGCACGCGCCTCGATGACTCGACCTTCACGGAGAAGGTCGAGGAGCGAAGCATCCTGCGCCAACTGGCTTAATAAGGCCCGCCTCTTCGCACAATCCGGGATGGAGACCATTGCGGCCTTGCGCGCCTCGCCCAGTATAGAGGCGAATTCGGCATATTCAGGACCGTATGCCTCTCCCAGCTCACGCGTAATGCCTGCTGCGAGGGAAGGGCTGTGTCCGAGCGTCGTCACCGAGAGGAGCAGGTCTCCGCGCCGGAGGGTGGAGGGAACTATGAATTCGCCGTTCTCTGCAGTTTCCATGTCGCAGCAGAGCACACCGGTGGATCGGGCATCTTCGACCACGCGGGCATTCACGTCTGTCCGATTGGTAGCGGCTAAGGCCAGGAAAGCGCCTTGCAGATCATCTGCCTCATAGGGCTTGCAATGATGAGTGACCGTTTGGGCTCCCATTAGGGCCTGAAGGTCGGAGCAGACTTCTGGTGCGATGACGGTCACATCGGCCTCTGCATCCAGCAGCGTTCGTACGCGGCGTGCAGCCACGTCACCGCCCCCCACCACGATACAGCGGCGGCCGGTCAGCTTCAATACAATCGGCAGGTAGCCGGACATCGGAGTCAGGACTCGACCGTTTCCGCGGCTGGGTCGGGATGCTCCTGCTGGAGGTGGTAGGAGAGGACGGCCAGTTCCTGGAGGAAGGAGACGTTGCGGACGACCACCGTTTCGGGGACCTTGAGTACGGTCGGCGCGAAGTTCAAGATCGCGTGGACACCAGCTTCAACGAGCGCTTCGGTAACGTTCTGCGCGGCGGCGCGCGGCACCGCGAGAATGGCTATCTGGGCGCGGAGCTTGGCGTTGACTTCTTTGAGCTTGGCCACGTCCAGTATCTCCATGTCCCACAACTGCCGGCCGATCTTGGCGTAGTTGTTGTCGAACACGGCGACGACCTGGAACTTGTGCTCCTTGAGGCCGGGGTAGCCTACAAGCGCGGAGCCGAGGTTGCCCGCGCCGACCAGCAAGACGCGCTGCTCCTGGTCGATCTTGAGGATGCGGGCGATGCGATTCTGCAACTCGGCGACGTTATAGCCGACGCCCGGCTTGCCGAACTCGCCGAAATAAGAGAGGTCCTTCCGGAACTGGGCCGCGTTGACCCCCGTCTGTTCCTCGACCTCCGCGGAAGAGATCGTCTCGACGTGATCTTGTTCGAGGTCTATGAGGTATCGAAGGTAGGTGGCCAGCCGTTCCAGCGTGGGGACAGGGACCTTCCCGTTGGATGTGCTCGTCAAGTAAGTTGCCTGTGCTTTCCGACCAGTGAGTCACTGCGTCGCAAAACGAACCCAATGGTAAATTATACCGTGGGTGTTATTGACCGTCAACGCGCTTGTGAAAAACAGTACGAAGTAGGCCGCGCGAAAAGTGCCCGGACTGGCATACGCAGCGTTGAGGTGTTGAGATGTTGAGGTTCGGATTTGAGAGCGGAGGTTAGGGATGGATGTGATCAATCGGGACGGGGTCGAGGCGTTCGTGACAAAGGACGGCTCAACGATCCGGGAGATACTCGCGCCGCGCAACTCGGTCATCGCGCGGCAGAGCCTGGCGGAGGCGACGGTCAAACCTGGATGTGCTACCCAGGCGCACTATCACCCGGTAACAGAGGAGATTTACTATATCCTTGCTGGAACCGGTGAAATGCGGATAGAAGGGGAGGGGAGGGTGGTCGGTCCTGGCGATGGCATCGCCATTCCGCCAGGAGCATGCCATCAGATACGGAACACGGGCACCCTTGACCTGGTGCTGCTTTGCTGCTGTTCCCCGGCGTACGAGCACGAGGATACGGTGCTCGTGGAGTCGTTGTTCTGAAGAGAAGAACGGCCAGTGACCGTTTAGTGAAACGTCTTCCAGTGGCTTGAATCTACGCGCTTGAACGCGATCTGCCGTCTGGACCAGTGGTCCTCCAGGGTGTATATCCACTCGACGTCCGCAGGATAGACCTCCCACCAGTCACCCGCGACGTGTACCAGTGCGATTCTTGCGTACTCATGGACCACTTGAAAGTACTCTCGATCGAGCGGCCTCGCCGTTCTGTCGAGCGCTTCGATCATGTGCTCGATGCTAGCGTTGCCGGCTTCGAAACCCACCAGATACGACCATTCATCAAAGAAGAGGTGTGGAGCCATCGTCGGCAGGATGCCGGGTCGCCATACTCTGCCGGAGCGCGTCCGAATATGGGGCACGTCCACGCGGAGATCGTCTACGCGCCGCTCGTTCTCCTCGTTATCTAACTGCCATGACAAGCTGAACGGGGACGTTTGGGTATCGAAATACCAATAGAGCGCGGCAAAGTAGGGCGTAATCGGCTTAAACAGTGGTACAAAGTCAAGGCTACTGCGGACCTCCAGGCCCTTCATCGTTCTTACTCCGGTGAGATACGTAACGGTACTATGTTAGCAATCGGTCACGTATTAGTATAGAGCACATCACCCACAAAGAAGGCGGGCCGCGGCTATCCGCGGCCCGCCTTCATCACCACCGCGCGGAACCGCCCGTTACGCCGCCTTCGCCTTTAGGTTGACGCAGCTCTCGGCAAGCTTCGTCAGCTTCTTGTCGGTCTCGCCTTCCTCGTCCAGGGTCGTCTGGAGCAGCCGGGCAAACTCCTTCTCTCCCAGCTCTTCCGCATAGGTGCGTGCGGTGCCGTAGCCCGCCATCTCGTAATGCTCCACGCGCTGCGCCGCGGCGATGAGACCCGCGTCAAGGACCTTCGGGTCCGGCTTCTCTTCAATGAGCTCGTTGCCCTCTTCGATCAGACCGGCCATGCCTTTGCATTCCTTGCCGCCGGGGTCCTCGCCGAGCTTCTCGAATATCTTTTCTAACCGCTCGATCTGGCCCTCGGTCTGCTTAAGGTGCGATAGGAAGGCCTTCTTCAAGTCCGCACTCGTGGCGGCTTCCGCCATTTTGGGAAGGGCCTCCGTGATCTGGGTTTCTGCGCTATAGAGGTCCTGAAGCTCCTCGACAAAGAGATCTTTCAGCGTGGTGAGTTCCATCAATTCCTCCCGTGCCGCGACGCGGCGTGTTCGTGGATTTTGTACGCAAGAAAGACGCCGGGAGAGTGGCAAAGTTCGGTCGAATCGGGCTGGGTGGGAATTCGTGGGAAATAAAAAGCCCCCGGCCATTGGCCGGAGGCTTATCTGGCTCCCCGTGGTAGATTCGAACTACCAACCCTTCGGTTAACAGCCGAATGCTCTGCCATTGAGCTAACGGGGAACATATCGAAACGTAACAAATCGCCGCCGAACTTCATGGCAGCGACGACAAGATTATAGCAGGGGTGTGCGGCGGCTGTCAACAGTCGCGACGGAGCGCATCGCGGCTGAGTCGGTGCGCGTGAACACGCCCAATACGGTGTTGTCGATAAGGCGCGTGTGCCCGATGCGCGCCGCAATGAGCGCGACGGCACGCTTATCGACCGTTTCCACCCTGTCTAGGGTCTCCAGGTCCACGACGACCGCGTAGTCGAGGCTGGCGGCGGACTCCCCTTTAATGACGTCCGTCATCGCCGACTGAAGTCGCGCACCATTGCGCTCTCCTTCGTCGAATCGCTCCTCGGCAGCCTTGAGCGCACGGTACAGCACGGTCGCCGCCTTCCTCTCGCTGGGGCTGAGGTAGGCGTTCCGCGACGACATCGCCACGCCGTCCGGCTCTCGGACCGTGGGCACCGCCATAATAGTCAGCGGCATGTTCAGGTCCGCGACCACCCGCTCGATGATCTTAAGCTGCTGGTAGTCCTTCTGGCCGAAGTATGCGCGATCCGGCTGGACGATGTTGAACAGCTTGGTGCAGACTGTTGCGACACCCTGAAAGTGACCGCGCCGGACCTCGCCTTCCCACCGATTAGCCAGGTTGGGCAGATCGACGACGGTGCTGAAGCCCTTGGGATAGATGTCCTGCGCCAGGGGCACGAAGAGGGCGTCCACGTCCGCCTGCTGGGCGAGCTTCGAGTCGCGCAGTATCTCGCGCGGATAGCGGTCGAAGTCCTCGCCCCGCGCAAACTGCGTCGGGTTCACGAAGATGGAGGCGACCACGACGTCGCACTCGCCGCGGGCCTTGCGCAGCAGTGTGAGATGGCCTTCGTGGAGAGCGCCCATGGTCGGCACGAAGCCGATGCTTTTGTTATCCTGGTGCGCGGCCTTCACGAAGGCACGGATGGCGGCTATGTGCTCGAACGTACGCATAAGGTACTAACTCAGTGTTTGCTCCGGGGCCGGAAAGGCGCCGGATCGGACCTCTTCCGCAAACTTCTCGGCGGCCTCCTTAATCGCGCGGCCTGCCTCCGTGTACCGCTTGTTATGTCGGAAAACGCGGTCCGGGTAGAGCCCGAACAGGTCGTGAAAGACCTGTACCTGCCCATCGCAGTGAGGCCCGGAGCCGATGCCGATGGTCGGGATCGGTAGCTCCTTGGTGATGCGCGCCGCCACATCGGACTGGACAAGCTCCAGGACCACGGCAAAGACTCCCGCCTCCGCCAGCGCCTGCCCCTCGGTGAGGAGTCGGCCCGCATCGGCTTCGCTGCGGCCCTGTATGCGGTAGCCGCCGAACTGGTGCACCGACTGCGGCGTCAGCCCGATGTGGCCCATCACCGGCACGCCCGCCGACACGAGCTTCTTCACGGCGGGCACGACCGCCTCGCCTCCCTCCACCTTGACCGCCTCGACGCCGCTCTCTTTCATCATACGGCCCGCGTTCGCCAGGGCCTCCTCCGGCGTCACCTGATACGAGAGGAACGGCATGTCGGCCATGGCCAGCGCCCGCTGCGTCCCCCGGCGCACCGCCCTGGAGTGGTGGATCATCTCCTCCACGGTGACCGGTATCGTCGTGTCGTAGCCCAGAACGTTGTCGCCCAGCGTGTCGCCGATGAAGAGAATGTCCGCGCCTGCCGCGTCCAGCAGCAGCGCCGACGGGTAGTCGTAACAGGTGATCATTACGATCTTCTCGCCGCGCTCCTTCTTTTGGCGGAGCAGGGGAATGGTGACCTTATTCTTCATCGCGCGCCTCCCTCCCGCAGTCTATAGGCGTCCACAGCGGACAACCAGACTTCGGGGCGCGCGTATTGTACTCGCAGGCGAGCGGGAAGTCAATCAACGTCTACCCGCGCAGAGTTGGACGGTTACCGGTTTGCCCGTGTTCCGGCAATTCGGTATAATGCGCACATGGACAAACCCGCCCGCCGATCCCTTCCCTCCGTGAGCCTCCTTTTGGAGCAGCCCGCCATTGTAGATGCACTAGGGAGGCTGCCCCGTGCTGTTGTGGTGGACGCTTTGCGCACTGTGATTTCGGATGCGCGCTCGGATTTGAACGGAGGCGCGCCCCTCCCGGTCGAGGCGTTTGTCGAACAGGCGATTAGGAGGGCTGAAGCGGCGCAGCAGCCCGCCTTACGCCGTGCTATTAACGCGACCGGTGTTGTGCTGCATACGGGCCTCGGTCGCGCAGTGCTTTCGCAAGCGGCCCGAGACGCGATGGCGCAGGTCGCCTCTGGCCATAGCACTCTGGAGATCGACGCGGAGTCTGGAAAGCGAGGGGCCCGTCAGGAGCACGTCTCCGCGCTCTTGTGCGAATTGACGGGAGCCGAGGCTGCTGCCGTCGTGAACAACAACGCCGGGGCAACCTTTCTGAGTGTCACCGCATTGGCAGCGGGTAAAGAAGTCATCATCTCGCGCGGCGAGTTGGTGGAGATCGGCGGGTCGTTCCGCATGCCGGACATCATCCGGGCCAGTGGCGCTCGGCTGGTGGAGGTCGGCACCACGAATCGCACGCGGGTGAAGGATTTTGACCGCGCAATCACCGAGGAGACGGGCCTGTTGCTGCGGTGCCACCCCAGCAATTTTAAAGTCGTAGGCTTTACGGAGGAGGTTGCTGCGGCGGATCTGGCGCGACTAGGCCACGAACGCGGCATCCCCGTGATGGACGATCTCGGCAGCGGGGCAGTGGTGGATACCTCGTTGCTTGGCGCGGGGCCGACGACCACGCTCCGGGCAGCTGTCGAATCTGGCTGTGACGTCGTCACCGCCAGCGGCGACAAGCTGCTCGGCGGGCCGCAGGCGGGGATCATCATTGGGAAAGCGGAGTACGTAAAGCGGATCATTAAGCACCCGCTGGCCCGCGCGCTGCGCATCGACAAGCTGACCCTTGCCGCCCTGGAAGCCACCTTGCGGCTCTATCGTGACCCTGAACGCGCCCAGAGAGAGATACCGACGCTGCGCTACCTGTCGCGCACGCGGGATGAGCTGCGGCAGATGGCCGAGGAACTAAGGGCGGCAATAGAGTCGAACGGGAAAGGGAGTGTGAAGGCAGAGCTCACGGAGGAGCATTCCCAGGTGGGCGGAGGGTCGCTTCCCGGAGAAAATCTGCCCACCGTCTGTGTGCGCGTGCAGCCGCCGAAAGGTCTTTCCGTTAATGAGCTGGCCGCGCGCCTGCGCGCCAACAATCCGCCGGTTTTTGCACGGATTAAGGAAGGCGGTTTGCTGCTGGATCCTCGAACGCTGGAGCGGGAGGAGTTTGGAGAGGTCGTTGCGGCGTTATGCGGATAGGGGCGAAGCCTATATTGGCTTCGTTTGGTAAATTGGTTATGGAAGACAAACGCGAAGAGATCAAGCGCCTCACGCACCTGGTGCGCTGCGCCGGGTGAGCCAGCAAGATCGGGCCCGCCCAGCTCACGCAGGTGCTGCGTGACATCCAACTGCCGCAGGACGAGAGGCTGATCGTCGGCATCGCTACTGGGGACGATGCGGGTGTCTACCGCATTTCAGACGATGTCGCCGTGGTGCAGACCCTCGACTTCTTCACGCCGGTGGTGGACGACCCCTACCGCTTCGGGCAGATCGCTGCCGCGAACTCCCTTTCGGACGTCTACGCCATGGGCGGGCGGCCCATCACCGTCATGAACATCCTCTGCTTCCCCATCGGCTCGCGCGACATCAACGAGCTGGGCGCGATCCTTCGGGGTGGGGCGGAGAAGATCGCGGAGTCCGGTGCGGCACTGGTCGGCGGGCACAGCGTGGACGACCCGGAGCCGAAGTACGGGCTGTCTGTCACAGGTCTCATCGATCCGAACCATGTCGCCACTAACGCCGGTACCAAGCCCGGTGACGCCATCGTGCTCACTAAACCGCTCGGTACCGGCATCATCACCACGGCGGCCAAGTTTGACGAGTGCGACGAGGAGACTCTGAACGCCGCCTGTGATTCCATGGCGACCCTCAACGCGGGGGCTGCGCAAGCCATGACTAAGATCGGCATCGGGCCGGGAGGTGTTCACGCGGCCACCGACATCACCGGCTTTGCGCTGCTCGGACACCTCTACCACATGGCGCGGGCGAGTAACGTACGTATCACCTTGGATAGCGCCGACATTCCCATCCTTCCGAACGCGGAACGCTTGGCCGCCGCGGGCAACACGACGCGCGGCGAGCGGGAGAACGCAGCCTATCTGGCCGATGCGGTGCAGTTCTCGGAAGCAGTTGCACCTACGCGGCGGAGCGTGATGCTGGACCCGCAGACCTCCGGTGGCTTGGCGATCTGTGTCGCGGGTGACCGGTTGGCGGAGTTACTCGAGGCTCTAGCAGCGGAGGGGGTCGGCACACGGTCTGTCATCGGGCGGGTTGAAGCGGGGGAAGCAGGTATAATAGTCCGCTGAAACAGGGCTTACTATGGGGGCGGATGGGGCCTGGTGGTCTTCCCGGTCTTCAAAACCGCGTGGGAGGCGGGTTGCTCCCGTCTCCGGTGGGTTCGATTCCCACACGCTCCCGCCAGATATGGAGAAAGGTGAGTGGTGATTAGTGAGTGGTAGCCAGCTGGCTACCACTCACTAATCACCACTC
>JADMIO010007310.1_pt1 | contig 31995 bp, 24 predicted proteins | sample 8958161 | NCBI WGS metagenome assembly JADMIO01 (sample SAMN16585339, study PRJNA669376) | soil metagenome | isolation source: Crop rotation soil | place: USA: Cullars Rotation, Alabama | collected 2011
GACGCTGTCGCCGTGGCTGCGTTAGCGTCGGCATTCGTGGTGTCATTCGTAGTCGAACATCCGATACCCAAAGCCGCAATTAACAGTATCGTAAAAAAGCAAATCTTCTTCGTCACTCCTCTATCCTCCTAATCGAGCAAAGCTATTCGCCAATCGAGCAAGCAATGTGCCAGATAACCTTTTACTCGGAAAGTAACACGTTTTCTTGTCGCAGCCTTCAGTAACAATACGCGAGAATCGGTACCGGCCTCACTGCTGACTTGTTAAGGTTTTTCATTGACTTTCGACCCGAATTCCTTTAGAAGCACACTTACTTTCAGATCAGTCGCCGCCGGTAAATCTTCTTTGCCGTTTGAGACCTGACATAATTGACTGCCAATAAACATCCCCAAGGAGCCTTCTCGATGCGCAGACTGCTTTTTATTGCAACAGGCGCTTTTTTTCTGGCCATCACACTGCTTCCCACGCAACCTCGCTTTGTCGTCCACGCCGTGTCAGATGGCGAGCGCCTCGCGATGTACAGCAAGCCAGCAGTCGTTCGCATACTCGACGGCGCTTTCGGCCAGATCCTTTTTGCTCCGCCAGGCATCTCCCCGCAGGTTTATAACGTTCAGGCTGTCGCGCTTGGGTCGGGGTTCTTTATCAGTTCCAACGGATACATTGCGACCAACGCCCACGTCGTCTCGATGACACACGACGGCGAGGACAAGATGAAACAGATTCTGTTCTATCAGATGGTCCAACAGATCGGGCAGCAATACGGCAAAGACCCGCGCAGCCTCAACACGCAATTCATCGATCAGCACAGCCAACTGCAAAGCTTTCAGTTAGTGCATCACGTAATTATTCCGGACGGCAGCGCGTTTCCATTCGAGATCAAGCAATACGGTGCTCCGACCGGTGAAGGTAACGACCAGGGAAAAGACGTCTCCATTATCAAGATCGAAGTGAAGAACGCTCCGATTCTTAAGATGGCCGACTCTGATAAAGTTCAACTTCAGGATCACGTCACTGTCATCGGTTATCCAGGCGCGGCAGACACGTTCAATTCCGGACTGCTCAGCAGCAAGTCGTCGCTTGAAGCAACCATTAACGACGGCAAAATCTCCGCGAAGAAACAAGCTACGAGTGGCGCTCCCATTCTTCAGACAAGCACCGCGGCAACTCACGGAAATTCCGGTGGACCGGTTTTGAATGATGCTAACGAAGTTATCGGCCTGCTCACGTTTCGCGGCGACACGATAAACGGCCAGGAAGTGTCGGGCTTCTCGTTTATCGTGCCCTCAAACACCGTGATGGAATATGTGAAGAGTGCCGGCACAACTAACGAGATGGGACCCACCGATAATCTCTATCGCGAGGGATTGGGTTATTACTGGGACCAGTATTACTCATCGGCGATTCCGAAGTTTGAAGAAGTCAAGAGAATGTTTCCGCAGCACTCCGAAGTAGATCGACTGGTCCAAAGTAGTCAGCAGGCAAAGGCGGAAGGAAAAGAGAAATCGAGTTTTCCGGTTTGGATTGTCGTTGTCATCGTGATTGTTCTGCTGGTGATCCTTTTCCTCATCATCATGACCGTAGTTGGTGTCATAATTGCGAAGAAACGCAAGAAGAGTAAAGCAGTAGCAGGACCAGGGCCGGCGCCAATTCAGGACGGGAAAGCACATCGTCCGTCTATGCCCGCACCTGCGCCACCTCCACCCGCTCCGGCGCCGGCTCCCGCAGCTCATGCGCCGTCGCCGATACCGCACGTGGTTGGAGGCGATCAGGGTATGACTGTCGATCTGTCGCGGACAGTCGCGCTCACTGCAGATGACGTGTTTTATGGATCGATCAGGTTTGTTTCGGGACCGCTGTCGGGCCAGGAGTTCAAGGTAAATTCCGACGGCGACTTCATCGGTCGCGATGGAGGATCGTCTCAGATCGTGATTGCAGATCCGAGAATCTCGAAGCGCCATGTGTGGATTGGAGTTCGGAACGGCCGCGTTGTGATCGAAGATCAGAATTCACGTAACGGCACGTTTGTGAACGATCCGCGTTCCGCGCGCGTGACGGAAACTTCTTTGAACGCGGGCGACATAGTGATCCTCGGAGAATCAGACGTCGCGCGGTTTGAGTATCATCAGTAAAGGGTATTTGGCTGGATCGTTCGTACTGTAGGGGCGGCCCTCCGTGGCCGCCCTTGGTTTGTACACGAGTTCAAGAAACGAGCCTCGTTCGTTTTCGGCGTCGTGTTTAAACCGAGGGCGGCCACGGAGGGCCGCCCCTACAGTTACGCCCACAGTTTAGAAGAGAGTCTGATCCGTTTTCATTTGTGGATCGAACAATGAGACGAGTTCGTCGGCGGGAACGGGTTTGCTGTAGAGATATCCCTGTATCTCGTCACATCCCAATTTCTTCAGGAATCGTAACTGGTCTTCCGTCTCCACACCTTCGGCTACCACCTTCAGTCGTAAGTTGTGACCGAGTGTGATGATGGCCCTTACCAGGGCGCCATCATCAGGGTCACTGTTTGCCTCTCGGACAAACGACTGATCGATCTTCAGTGCGTCGATTGGGAGTCGCTTCAGTGATGCGAGCGAAGAGAACCCGGTTCCAAAATCATCGATCGAGATGTTGATTCCCATGCTCTTCAAACGCTTCAACATGCTCGCAGCGAATTCTACATTCTGCATGATAGAGCTTTCAGTCAATTCCAGCTCGAGGTACTTCGGCGACAAGCCTGTCTCTTCGAGGACTCGAATCACGGCAGGCGACAAATCGCGATCGTGAAACTGCCGCGCCGAGATATTCACGGCTATTGGAATCGGCGCGAATCCCTGTTCGATCCAGCGACGCCCCTGCAAACAAGCTTCACGCAAAACCCACTCGCCAATCGGAACGATTAGACCAGTGTCTTCTGCAAGCGGAATAAATTCAGACGGCGAGACCAATCCCAAACGCGGGTCCTGCCATCGTATCAACGCTTCGACACCCGTGATCGCCACCGGCTCGACCAAAACACGCGGCTGATAATAAAGTACAAACTCTTCGTTCTGAATCGCGCGCCGTAGATTGCTCTCCAGCGCCAGGCGAGTTGTCGCCAGTTCGTGCATGTCGGCCGTGAAAAACTGGTAGTTCGCGCCGCCCGACCGCTTGGCCTTGTACAGCGCCGCCCCCGCATTCTTCAGCAACGTCTGACAATCCTCACCGTCAACTGGAAACAGACTTACGCCCACACTGGCAGTCGCAAAGAGCTCGTGACTGGGAAGATCGAAAGAGAACTTCTTCAACAGCTGAAAAAGCGAACCGATGGTCTCGATCACGTCTTTCGTGCCGTCAATCTGCGTCCGCAAAAGCGCAAACTCGTCGTTTCCGAATCTCGCCACGGTGTCCGGCTTGTTGATGCAACTCTTCAGTCGTTCAGCAAACTCGCGCAACAGTATGTCTCCTGGACCATGGCCCAGTGAGTCGTTTACTTTCTTGAACTGATCGAGTGAGATAAACAACACTCCCAACGACTGGCCCGTCGCTTTTGCAATCGCGACTGCCTGCTGCACTCGATCTTCAAACAAGGCGCGATTAGGGAGTTGTGTTACGGTGTCGTAGTTGCCAAGCCAGTGAACTTCCGCTGTGCGTTGTTGCAGGAGAGTCTCGATCTGTTCTTTGTCGCGACGCTTTTCCTTCAGCAGGTTGGATTGGTTAATTGCGCGTTCAATGATTGCTTCGAGGTGTTCGAGATCAATAACGGGTTTGGCGATGTAATCAAATGCGCCGGCACGCATTGCCTTGATGGCAAACTCAATGTCCTGGTTCCCGCTGACCATCACGACGACGGTATCAGGCGAGAGCGAGTGAACTCGCGGCACGAGTTCCAAACCGCTCATCCCACCCATGTCGATGTCGCTGATTACGAGGTCGAAAGTGGTCTCGGCAAGCGCAGCTAATGCTTCCTCTGCCGAACCTGCGTCTGAACATTGGTAGGAGTTGCCCAGAACGTCGATTAGTAGATTTCTGATTTGTTCCTCATCATCAATGATGAGGACTCTTGGCTTGTGAGTTTCAGCCGTTTTCATTTGCCTAAAGTCCCTTGCACATCCCCGGGAGCCACGGTTCTCGCAGCACGCGTTCGTAGCTTCCCTTTACCTCGGCAAGATTCCAGGCTTTTCTTTGCCAGACTGCTCCGTCTGCGTATTCGATCCGATTGATCACGACAGTTTCCTTTAATGCGGCGCCTGCATCGAGAGTCTTCACATCTACGACATCGCTCGGGCCAGACAAACTAAAACCTTCGAGATCTTTAGTCTTCCCTTCCGGAATATTCACGGCGCAGAGAAACTGTCGCCGCGTTACCAGATCGGGATTTGCAGGATCCTGGAATTGATATTCCCAGAAAACACTCTCCACGACTTTCTTGATCGTGTTTTGTACTTTGATGTGGTACGCGTAGCCATCCATGGGCTTCGGTTTAGGTGTGCGAGATTCGGCGACGCTCTTTTCGAGTGCGGCACTGCGGCCATCGATCGTGTCGGCATTCGGATCTCTGCTATTCGCTGTATCGTTGACGCGGGATGTGCGCGCAAAAATTCGGTTCTGTGGAGTCATGGCGCGCTGCGGAGAATTTCCTTCCACTTCGGGAGCTTCGATCGTGCGGCGTGCGCGCGTCCATGTGTAGCTTGTAACTGTCAGTGGTGAATTAGTCAGGACAGGTGTTTGTACGGGAATAAGGAGACTCAGGAGAAGCGAAAGAAGCAAACAAGTCTTCATAGTGCCTCCACCACTTGCGTGGTCCAGGAAACAAGCTGTTTTCAGTTCGCGGGTTGAGGAGAGGGGGCGACCATCCCCGACGCGCGCAGTATGCGCTAGTTAGCTTGCTGATTCAACTATTTATCCACAGATTGCACAGATTCAACGAAAAGCAATCTGTGTAATCTGTGGATAAGAATGTAAGAAACTTAACTCTTGACTTTCGCCACTTGAAGATCGTTTTATACGCACTGGTTTCTGCAACACCTCGCGTACGTAAGGCCGCTCTCTGTTCCGGGTTTGAGAGTCCCTTAATCCACACTTTTGATGATCGGCATCCTTGCCGATAAGGAAGGCTTTTCCATGAAAAATCTTAAGCATTTACCCTCTGTGCTGAGTATTGCCTTTGTTGTTGCCTGCTTTAATGTTCTGGTCCTGGCCCAATCAAGTGAGTTGGCCAGCGTCAGCAATCTTGGCTCGAGCTTGCGATTCGAGATTAAGGCCGAATTTGAATCCGGCACGCTCGCGGTTACTGGACCAGACGGGTACGCATATACCAAAGAGTTCAAAGCCGGAACTTCTCCGGAAATCAGATTGAGCGATTCGAGAGGCGAAAAACTGCCCGATGGCCAATACAGCTATGAACTGCGGCTCACTCCCAGCATTTCCGCAGAGACAAGGGCGACTCTCAAAGCTGCTCGCGAAAAAGGGACCAGCGCTTACGAAGTTACGCGCGATCTGCGCAAACGTGGCACGCTGCCGCCGACGCTCGTTCAATCCGGCGGCTTCACAATCGCAAACGGCGCGGCTGTTATCGGCGGAGCTACTGAAGACGGTAGACAAGCTCGTGCAACGACAGGAGCACCAGCGACTCCTGCTGCTGTTCCTGCTGTCTCCACAGGTGGCCGTACCAATTTCAAAATTCAAAGACACCACCCAGCCTTTTTCGTGTTTGACTTTGTGATCGCTGACGACTTGATCGTACAGGGTAGTGCCTGTGTCGGACTCGATTGCGTTGACGGCGAGAACTTCGGCTTCGACACGATTCGAGTGAAAGAGAACAACACGCGTATTCAATTCGACGACACCAGCACAAGCGCCGGCTTTGCAAGTAACAACTGGCAGATCAGGGCGAACAGCTCGGCGAGCGGCGGCGGCAACTTCCTAGCGTTCGTCGATCAAGGCACGACAGGAAACTCTGAAACCGGAACGATCGTGTTTGAAGTTGACGCGGGTGCTCCGGCAAACTCACTGAGGGTCAGCAGCGGTGGCAACGTTGGTATCGGAACAGCAACCCCCGTGCTGGATGTTCACGTCAACACCACTGACACGCCCGCAATGCGAATGGAACAAAACAATTCCGGTGGCTTCACCGCACAAACGTGGGATGTCGCAGGCAATGAAGCAAACTTTTTCGTGCGCGATGTGACGAGTGGATCGCGTCTACCTTTCCGTATCCGTCCCGGCGCACCAACCAGCTCAATCGATATCGCGGCGAGCGGTAACGTCGGTGTCGGGACAGCGAGTCCGTCAACCAGGATGGACGTTCGTTCCGCCGATACGGCTACTGCCGCTGTGAAGGATGTCGCGAACTCTGATGGTTCACGGTTTCTTAGTCTTTTCAGTGGCAGAAGCGACAACGTCGGCGCCGCGTTTATTTGGGACTCAAACCAGGCGCTACGCTTCGGTAACGGAGACATCGCCGGAGCAGTGTCATTTACCGAATGGGTCCGGATTACTAATGCCGGACGAATGGGTATCGGCACCAACGCTCCTGACTCGCTGTTAACCGTCAACGGCGCCGCCAGCAAGCCCGGCGGCGGATCATGGAGTTCCTTTTCAGATATCCGCTTGAAGAACGTCAGGGGTAAATTCAATACGGGTCTGAACGCGGTTATGCAGTTACAACCGCTCCGCTACGAGTATCGTTCCAACAACGCGCTGGGTCTTGCGTCTGGTAGTGAACACATTGGCTTCTCGGCCCAGGAAGTTCAAAAAGTAGTTCCGCAGGCTGTTACGCAGAGTGAGAGTGGTTTCCTGATGGTCAACAACGATCCGATCATCTGGACCATGCTCAATGCGATCAAAGAGCAGCAGAAAGAGATCGTCGAACTGAAAAAACAAATTCGCCAGCTTCGTGCAACACAACACCGGCGAAGGTAAGTTTATTTAGCCCCAGATGAACGCGGATACACTGATCCGCGTTCATCTGCGTTCATCCGCGGCCGAGCTTCAACCTGTAGTCAATCACGTTCTGACAAGGTTTCAATTCAATCTCAGTCTTTAGCTCTTCGGCTTCGAGGCGAAGTTTTGCGCGGGTCTCGGTTGCATCGGGCACTCGCAGTTTCGTGAGACCGCCATCAAGCGCCGTGCGCGCTAACAACAAGTAACGTCCGGGTGCGAGATTATTCACCGTGACCTTCCCGTCGGGATTTACTGCCGCTCCATAAAATCTCAACACCTCATCGGTGCTCTCTTTTTCCGCCGGCACTAGATACACAAACAATTTCTCCGGCAGCGCTTCTCCTTCAGCTAACGCAACGTAGCCATTAAGTGACGCGGCGCCCTCGGCAAGCGTGATCTTTAATCCTGAAATCTGTTCACCGTATTTGATCGTGGTCCACACGCGCGTCGCATCCACTGTCTTCTTTGTTGTCGACGATGTAAGCGAGATTGACTTCAGATACCACGTCTTCGCCGCAAATCGCGCAACGAAGTAATAGTCACTTGGCGCAACATTGCGCAGCTTGAGACTTCCCTGCGCATCTGCACTCGCAGGTGTTCCCATTCCCCAAACAAAGTTCGGCAACGCTTTCGCAGATTCATCCTGTTTGTGCCACGCAGAAACGAGCGTTTCAGACAGTATTGGCGCTTCCCTTGTACCGCACTCTTTCGTCTTCAATTCTTCCAGCACAACTTGCCCGCTGATAGATGCCAACGGTTTCAGCGTAAGCTCGATACCGGTGACGTCAGACTCTCCGACGCGGATTCGTTGCGGTAGTGAAATCGCCGCTTCTCCGCCAGGGGAAAACGTTCGAGCGACGATCGTGTACTCGCCGTCGTCCACTCCATAAAAAACAAATTTTCCTTCCGGTTGGTAGGAGCCGAAATTCACATAACCAACAACGCCAAGACTAGAAGTTAAGCTAACAGCTACTGAGTATTGACCACTGGGTAGGTTGATCACCGTTCCGCTGACAGCGCGTCCGGGTTCGCCACGATAACGAATATCGACGTTCGAGGTCTCCTCTCCGATACGCACAAGGATCTCTGCGGCCGTGTCGCGAGTTGAACCCGGCGAATAGGTCGGGACGTCAGCATCGTATGGATCGAGTGCGTATGCTCCGCCTCCACCCGCCGACACAACATACTTTCCGCCCGGCAAGCCATAAATGCGATAGACGCCACGATCGTCAGTGGAACGTTCCTGAACAGTTTCGCCATTGGGAACTGTGGTGGCGCGAACTCGCACGCCGATCACCGGCTCACCAGTCCGCGTTGTTACAGTGCCCGTAATAACGCCGCCCTTCACCATCACCAATCTGACGGAGTCGCCGATGTGATAGTTGTTGGGTGAGCCTTCTTCGCGCGGGAGCAGACTATAAATGCTGTGTCTTGCAATGACTTGATACGTGAGTGGTTCGAGGCCAGTCACCTCAAACTTTCCCTCGTTATCGGTCACCGCCGTTTGCGCAGGTCGTATGGAACTGAATGCGCGAACATAAATCGCCACGTTTTGAAGTGGCTGGCCGCTTTCGTTAACAACGGTGCCGGTGATAGATCCTGTTTTTGTTCCTCGTGAAGTTGAAGACGGAACTTGCGCAAACACGCACGTGGAAGTGAGGAGCAGCAGGGCAAGGATCGCGTACCACCGAATGTTAGCGAGGTTACTCATCTGAGGTCGTTAAGGCTTCAGTTTAATCATCACCGTCACTTCGCTCACAGAGTTATCAGCAACCGTGACCTGCTGTTTGAAAACTCGATTGGTATCAAACCGATCCGATTCAAAAACGCCGATATTGATCTCATAGGTTCCCGCAGCGATTCCCTCGATCAAGAATCGTCCACGAGAATCTATCTGCGGGCTCGAATTCGTACTCATTACTCGAAACGAAGGACGACTTTCCCCCAGCGGTTGCAACCAAATCGACATGTGCATGTTCGCGGGTAGCTCACCATCTTCAACTTTTACCTGTCCGCGAATCGTAGCGGTGAGCATTTTGATGATCAGTCGCAGGCCCGTGAGCTGTTCACCGTCTTTTACGCTGACGCCGCTCGGTTGAAGAATCCCGTCGCGTTCAACTCGCACGAGCATTAGCGGTTTATTTGCACGGTTGCGTACACCAAGTCCGAAATGGATAACACCCGGTGACAATCCTCTAACTGTGAAAGTTCCATCCGGTCCGACCTGACCGACAGAACCCGGTTGCACCTGGTCTTCGCGATGCTCTGACATCGCGTGAACCCAAAGGTTTCCGATTTTCGCAACCGCAGCCGGATCCTCCGTTCCTTCCATAATCACCACACCCGAGATACTCGATGCTCTTATAGTCTTAATTACCAAACCTGTGACGTCGTGATCGACTACCTCAAACGGAATCGGCTCTGCCCGCATGTCCGAGTTTTGTTGAGGCTCAATGTAGACGGAATACTTTCCTGGCATTACACCTTCAAATCTGAACTCTCCATTCGCATTCGAAGTTTCACCGCTGGAGGATTCGCTTGAACCTTCGTTGGTACGCGCATATATGCCGTAGCTAATGTTAGGCACCGGCTTGCCGGTTTCGCCATCAACGATCCGGCCGGTAACCTTGAACGCCGTAAACGGCCGTCCCATCACGATGTCGATGTCGTCTGCTTCACTTCCCTCCGTTACTTCAACGACAATTGCCTTAGCCGGATCAGTAACCGACGGATAGAAGGTCTGCTGGTACGGCCCGTATCCTGTCAGGTGATTGTCATCCTGGCCAACGAACACTTTGTACTTCCCCGGTCGCAGTCCGAATGCTCTGTATACACCTCGATCGTCCGTCATAACCATGCCAGCGAAAGAAGGTGCTCGCACATATTGTCGATCTTCCGCTTGAAGAGAGATCTGTTGCTCTACCATCGGCTTGCCGTCAGCATCGGTGATTTTTCCGGTGATCACGCCTCCACGGACCAGGGCGAAGTTAACGTCTTCAACGTTGTCACCTTCTTCAATCACCACTGACTTCTCAAACAACGCCTTATCCTGGACCAGGCCCGGTGCGATCGGTCCTACCTGAAAAGTACCAGTAGGTAGGTTTGTGATTCGATAATTGCCACTTTGATCGGTGGTTGCTCGGTAACGAGATCGATCCAAACCTGAGGAGTTGGAAACCCTCGCAGCCACTACGATTCCGGCAAGACCTTTATTCTTGAACGAGACTTTGCCACTGATCGTGGCAGTCTTTGCAGGCGTTACTTGTGACTGCGCACATATCGCGCCGATGAAGATGAACAGGACGCAGGCGATGGCCTGGCGGGCTGAGGGAATCATAGTCGATCCGCCCTTCAAATCGAGGAGCGACGAGATGATAGCTCAGGCAATGTGATTTGTCTTTTAAATTGGAGCCGCGGGTTTGAGATAACGATTGACCAGTCGCTCCAGCTCTGACATGTCGATCGGCTTCGCCACGTACTCGTCACAACCCTCAGCGAACGCTTTCACACGCGTGTACGACATTGGATAAGCAGTGACGGCGACGATCGGTACACGCATGTCGGATTGCTGCCGAATGAGTTGAGTGGCGACGATGCCATCGATAATCGGCAGATCGAGATCCATAAGGATCAAGTCCAGATGTTCACGCGCTGCAATATCGACCGCTTCCTGGCCGTTGCTTGCTTCGAGGACGCTGTAGCCGAGGCCTTCAAGACCTTTTTTGAGGAGCATGCGAGTGTCGTCGTAGTCTTCCACGACCATGATTGTGCGTGTTTCGTTAGGCATTTGATTACACCGGCGTCGGGGGAAGCAATTCTACGATCTTTATCCACAGATTACACAGATTGTTTGGGATACCGTCACGGAACATTCCGTCAACAACGGGTGTCAAAGTGAACTACGATGAAGCGAATCTTTCTCAAGCTCGCCGTTGCACTCGTTACCTTCTCTGTCAGCGTGTCCGCGACAGCGATTTACCGGCTATATAGCTCGCCGGACGTGGACCTTCCCGGGATAGCTGCTATCGACACACGACCCTCTTGTTTCCCGGGTCTGTCAGAAGAGATTCCCAAGTCGCGTGATCAAAACATCTACTTTCCGCTGTCCGGGTTAGCAGCGCTCACGTTTGGACCTCGTTATGGTTGGTACTCACGCCACCTGGATGCAATGAATGAATTGCCTCTCGCGGCACTCGAAAACGAAGACGAAAGCTATCGTTTCCTTTGGCTTCGAACTTTTCATCACCCGGTTGTCATTCACGTGTGGCGTAATCACGACCGGCAGCACTTCATGATTGTGAAGCGACTCAACGGGCGCGGCGGTTACGATCCAGGGACGTTTGATTTGTACTGGAAGCGCCCGCTGTCATATATCGACTGGGATGCTTTCATGATGCACCTGGAGCATTCAGAGTTTTGGTTGATGCGCAAAGAAAACTCCGGAATGATGGCGATGGACGGCGCGCAATGGATCATGGAAGGCTATCGAGAGGGCCGCTATCACGTAGTCGACCGTCAATCACCTGAACCCAGCGCTTACGCCGATGCCTGTTTATATCTCCTGAGACGGTCAGGTCTGCTCGCTGAAATTCCGGAGAACGAAGTCTATTGATGCATCGACTTTGGAATTACTCCCTTACGAATCAGCTCGTACTCTTCCGCCGTAAGCACTCGGTCAAGAGAAAGCGAAGTTCGTTGCTCCGGGAAGGGGTGAGCGCCGGAGAATGACTGGCGTGTGGTACCGCAGGTGGTACTGACTGTGTCCAAGCATACTTTTTATACCCGTCTCGCTACTTGTCATTTAGTTCACTTTAGAATTAGTCTAAGACAAATGGAATCAGACAACTTGGGACTTACGAAACAGCGCCGGGCTGTCCTCCGCGTAATCCGCGAATCGGACGAGCATCTGACCGCGAACGAGGTCTTTGAGCGTGCGCGACAGCTATTACCAGGCATCGCGTTCGCAACCGTCTACAATTCGCTCCGCTATTTAAAGAACGAAGGACTCATAGGCGAAGTCCGGTTCGGCGCCGACTGTACGCGATATGACCGCACGTTGAAGCGGCACGATCATGCGATCTGCAACGACTGCGGAAGACTCGTAGATCTTGAACTCGCGATCCCTGACGAACTAATTAAACAAGCTGCCAGGCGTTCGAAATATGAACCCGGATCGATCGAGGTCACGCTACGCGGTCTGTGTCCTGAGTGCAAAGGATAGACAACTGCAAACCGCGCAGGAACTAACCGCGAAACCAATCACTTGATTAGTTTCGCCAAACATATTAGTGGAAGGAAAGTGAACGATGGAAAGTAATGGAAACAACAAAGAATCAAACGGATGTCCTTTCACCGGAGCGTCGAAGTCTGCTCGTATATCGAACCGACACTGGTGGCCCAATTCCCTGGATCTAAGTAGTCTTCGCTCAAACTCTTCGCTGTCCGATCCGATGGGCACCGATTTTAACTACGCGGAAGAGTTTAAAAAGCTCGACCTGAATGCTGTGATCAAAGATCTGCACGCGTTGATGACGGACTCACAGGATTGGTGGCCCGCGGACTTCGGCCATTACGGCGGGTTGTTCATCCGTCTCGCCTGGCACAGCGCCGGCACGTATCGCGTTTCTGATGGCCGCGGCGGCGCCGGCGGCGGTCAGCAACGCTTCGCTCCTCTCAACAGTTGGCCGGACAATGCCAACCTCGACAAGGCACGCAGGCTTTTGTGGCCCATCAAACAGAAATATGGTCGCCAGATTTCCTGGGCGGATCTTTTTGTTCTGGTCGGCAATGTCGCTCTCGAGTCGATGGGCTTCAAGACATTTGGTTTTGGCGGTGGCCGTGCCGATACGTGGGAGCCACAAGAGCTCTTCTGGGGTCCTGAAGGAACGTGGCTTGGAGACGAACGATACAGCGGCGAACGTCAACTTCAGAAACCGCTCGGCGCCGTACAAATGGGACTCATTTACGTCAATCCGGAAGGACCCAACGGCAACCCCGATCCGGTCAAAGCGGCTTACGACATCCGCGAAACATTTGCGCGTATGGCGATGAACGACGAGGAAACGGTCGCGCTAATCGCCGGCGGACATACCTTCGGCAAGACTCATGGCGCCGGCGATCCTTCATTCATTGGCGCAGAGCCGGAAGGCGCGACAATCGAGGATCAGGGTCTCGGCTGGAGAAGCAAGCATGGTACGGGCTTCGGCGCCGACGCCATCACCGGCGGTCCGGAAGTTATCTGGTCACAAACGCCGACGAAGTGGAGCAACAACTTCTTTGAAAATCTTTTCAAGTTTGAATGGGAATTGGAGAAGAGTCCGGCGGGCGCACAACAGTGGCGTGCTAAAGACGCTGAGCCCACGATTCCCGATCCATTCAACCCTTCGAGCAAGCGTGTACCAACGATGTTGACGACGGATCTTTCTCTTAGGTTTGATCCAGCTTACGAAAAGATCTCGCGGCGCTTCCTGGAGCATCCGGATCAGTTCGCAGATGCATTCGCCCGCGCGTGGTTTAAGCTCACTCATCGTGACATGGGTCCGATCCAACGTTATCTTGGCCCACTCGTCCCGAAGGAAACATTAATCTGGCAGGATCCGATTCCTGCTGTCGATCACAAACTTATCAACGAGCAGGATATCGCTGAGTTGAAGAAGCGAATCCTTGATTCGGGATTGACTGTTTCTCAACTCGTTTCGACTGCATGGGCATCGGCGTCGACCTTCCGAGGTTCTGACAAGCGCGGTGGCGCAAACGGCGCGCGAATTCGACTCGAGCCACAGAAGAATTGGGACGTCAACAACCCGGCTCAGCTTGCAACGGTGCTTGAGAAACTCGAGAGCATTCAAAAAGAATTCAACAGTGGTGACAAACGAGTTTCGCTCGCGGACTTGATCGTTCTCGGCGGGTGCGCTGCTGTTGAGAAGGCTGCTAAAGATGCCGGCCTTGACGTGAAAGTTCCCTTCACTCCGGGTCGTATGGATGCCTCACAGGATCAGACCGACGTCGAGACGTTCGCACCGCTCGAACCGTCCGCTGATGGTTTCCGCAACTATCTAACCGGCGAACAGCTGATGGTGCCCGAGGAGGCGTTGGTAGATCGCGCACAATTGCTGACGCTGACGGCCCCAGAGATGACGGTGCTTATCGGCGGCCTGCGAGTGCTGGGCGCGAACGCCGGGGCATCGAAGCACGGCGTCTTCACGAAACAGCCCGGCGTGTTGACGAATGATTTCTTCGTCAACCTCCTCGATATGCGTACGCGCTGGCAGCCCAACGGCGCTGATGGCGTATACCATGGTCACGACCGCGCGACCGACAATCCAAGCTGGAGCGCCACTCGTGTCGATCTGATCTTCGGTTCGCATTCAGAGCTTCGGGCACTTGCCGAAGTCTATGCATGTGCGGATGCGAAAGAGAAGTTTGCGAACGACTTCGTCGCGGCGTGGAACAAGGTGATGAACCTTGACCGCTTCGATCTGGCGTGAGTCTTGGTAGAGTAGTTGTTGAGTCCGACGTTATAACGCCGAAGGCGTTGGCTAACCCCGGCCCAGGGTTCGAGCGCAAGCGAGAACCCTGGGATCAAATCAAAATTCCGTATCAACCCTGAAAGGGTTTACCCTGAGAGGAACCCCTTCAGGGTTTATCGATTCTCGTGGTGTGATCCCAGGGTTCTCGCGCGCTCCAACCCTGGGAATGCGAATAAAAATGCGTATTAACCCTGAAGGGGTTGGGCGGGCGGCGAACCCCTTCAGGGTTTATCGATTCTCTTGATGTGGTCCCAGGGTTCTCGCTTCGCTCGAACCCTGGGCTAAGGTTAGCGTACGCCTTCGGCGTTAAGCAGCCGCTGCAATTAGCCAACGCCTTCGGCGTAATTCGCGTAATTTCAGAGTGATTCCTTCGTGGTAATTTCAAACTGCTGCACCACCGCTCGCCCAGTGAACTTGCAACTTGCCTTGTACATAAGGCATCATAGGCCCCAGTTAACCCTTCTCTCGCGCATCGACGGTGATGCGCTCCGCGCACAAAACAATCAGCGCAGGACGTTTTGGATGGTTCGAGAGCAGGTTTGTTTCACACATCGAAGTCGCTCTTTAATTGAGAGCATCCGAACCTGATCCTTCGAACGCTACCGTTCGCCGAAGTCAAATCCGATTCGCAACTTCTTTTCATTCCTAAACACAGGAAAGGTATATCTCTATGTCAAAAAAGCTTTATGTTGGAAACCTTGCTTTCCAAACTACCAGTCAAGATCTTCAGCAACTGTTTGCACAGGCCGGAACGGTCGAATCAGCAAACGTGATTGAGGATCGCGACACTGGACGATCGAAAGGTTTCGCCTTCGTAGAAATGTCTACAGAAGACGAAGCAGTTTCAGCGATTGGACAGTTCAACGGAAAAGAAGTTGCCGGTCGTGCCTTGAAAGTCAACGAAGCCCGCCCACGTGAAAATCGTAGCGGTGGTGGTGGCTTTGGTGGTAATCGCAGCGGTGGCGGTTTTGGTCGTGGTGGCAGTAATCAGGGACGTCACTCTGAGCCACGCTGGTAATCGTCCACATTCTACGCAGTGTTCGATCTCCGCATGATTAGCGGAGATCGACCGCTGCCATTTTGATTTTGGCGACGACCACAAGCAGCCGTCGCATACACAAAGGAACCTATGAATTTTTCTCAGTTAGGATTGGCAGACGCACAATTGCGCGTTTGCGAATCCCTCGGATACTTAAATCCCACCCCAATACAAACTAAATGCATCCCGCTCATTCTGAGCAAAGAGGACGTGATTGGCTGTGCCGAAACCGGAACTGGCAAGACGGCCGCGTTTCTCCTTCCCATCATTAACAACCTGAGCGCGCAAAATCGTCCGGGCATTCGTGTGCTCGTCCTCGCGCCGACTCGCGAACTGGCACTTCAGATCCAAAAGAACTACACCGAGCTCAATCATCTCAAAGCTAATCGGAGCGTGCTCGTTATCGGTGGCGCCAATATCAGGACGCAAATCGCTGATCTGCGTCGCAAGCCAACGATCGTGATTGCTACACCAGGCCGCTTGCAAGACCTGAAAGAACGTGGCGCAGTCGATCTCTCCGGTATCGAAGTTTTGGTGCTGGATGAGGCCGATCGCATGCTGGATATGGGTTTTCTACCAGCAATCAAAAAAATTCTCGCAATGTTGCCGGCAAAGCGCCAGACGCTCTTGTTCTCCGCAACGATGTCTTCAACCATCGAGAGTCTGGCTCGCTCAACAATGAAACAACCGAAGCTCGTTGAAGTAAACCCACGCGGCCGTGCGGCGAAGATGGTTGAGCAAACTGCTTATTCAGTTTCACTGGAGAATAAGACAGCCCTCTTGCTTGATTTGCTCGAGCAAGAGAACGACAAAGAATCGCTGGCAAAGGTTTTGGTGTTTACGCGAACGCGACGCGGCTCCGAACGCCTGTCACACATTCTCAAAGCCCGCAATCACAAAGTGAATCGCATTCACGCCGACCGAAGTCAGCCACAACGCGAAGCAGCTTTGCGCGAGTTTCGCGAGGGCCATACACGCGTCCTCGTGGCCACAGACATCGCGGCGCGTGGGCTGGATGTTGATGCTGTGTCACACGTCATCAATTATGACGTACCTGCTGTTCCTGAAGACTACGTACACAGAGTGGGTCGCACGGGCAGAGCGGGTAGGCACGGTAAAGCCATTACGATCGTCACGCCTATCGACGAGTTGTCGATGAGAGCCATCGAGCGACTGATTGGACAACCGGTAAAACGCGTCGTGCCGGAAGGTTTTGGTGGTGTGCAGTTGGCTGTATCCAACACACGCAAACCGTTCGTGCCTTTCGGAAGAGGTTACAAGGGCAACGTGCGCTCTTTCAGACCGCAGCGTGGGCGCTGATTCGTGAGTGTCGCACTTTTGTAATCTTCGATCTGCAACTGATGTGTTCTGCCTGACTCTGTGTTTAGATAGACGCATAGTGCGAAGAGGGCACGCGAGACCAAGCGACTTGTTGTTCAAGGAAGTTAATGACATCGACATTTGGAACCTACAAGAAAGCCAGACCGGGAAAAACACGTACAACTAATTGGGGCACCTTCATTTTTCTGATTATTGCTCATGTTGTCGCCGTAGCAGCTCTCTTTTTCTGGAGCTGGTCTGCGGTGATTACTTCAATCATCCTTTACTGGGTCGCCGGCAGTCTTGGTATCGGCATGGGTTGGCACAGGCTGCTCACTCATCGCGGCTATAAAGTACCGAAAGTGGTTGAATACTTTCTTGTTACCTGCGGGACGCTCGCGCTCGAAGGTGGACCAATTCAATGGGTAGTGACGCACCGAATACATCACGCACACACAGATCGTGCAGGCGATCCGCACACGCCGCGCGATGGTGGCTGGTGGGCCCACATTGGTTGGATCCTGTACGGCACGGCACAGAATCACAGCGAAGACACCATCGCTCGTTACGCTCCTGATTTGATCAAAGACCGCTACTACCGTTGGCTCAATAACTACTACTACGTTCCTCTCTTAGTTTCGGGCGTGATGCTCTTTATATTCGGCGGCTGGGGTGTATTGCTCTGGGGAGTTTTTCTGCGTGTAACCGTCGCTTTTCATACGACCTGGCTCGTCAATTCGGCTACGCACCTTTGGGGGAGAACCAGATTCCAAACCGATGACGATTCGCGTAATAGCTGGTGGGTAGCGCTTCTGACGTTTGGAGAAGGATGGCACAACAACCATCACGCTCATCCAACCTCAGCGCGCCATGGTTTGCGTTGGTACGAGATTGATCTAAACTGGCTCGGTATTCGTGCTTTGCAACTCTTTGGACTCGCCCACAGTATCAAGCGCCTTAGATTCAATCGCGCTTCCTCCGCGTGGCAACTTGTGCGTGGTCCTGTGAGATCTGAACGTTAACGGTATACCCCGCGGCCCCATAGGATCAACTCTTTCGATCGGCACGCAACACGGCACCGACGCTAATCATGGTCCAGCCTGGCTTTAATCGCTGGATCAGGCAGAAAACAACAATGAAGATCCTGCTCTATAACCCGGACAACGGTGTGACGCGTAACTTCATGCCACATCTCTGGATGTTTCTCCTGCAAGCGCTCACACCACCGGGGCATGAGGTATTGCTTATAGACGGCAACGCCCGCGTGATGAATGAGGAAGACCTCGTCCGCTTTGTTCGCGAACAAGATGTCAAGCTTGTCGGTATCGGCGCAATGACCAGGATGATAGCCAAGGCTTACAGAATGGCTGATGCCATTCGCGCTGCGGGCGTACCTGTTGTTATGGGCGGACCGCACGTGACTGAAGTCCCGAACGAGGCTCTCGGGCGAGATGGTGGGCCGCGCCACGCAGATGCTGTGGCTCTTGGTGAGGCCGACGAAACCTGGCCGGAGATAGTCAACGATGCAGCAAGTGGCAAACTCAAGGAGATCTATGCGCCGCTGGACGAAAACGGTAAGGACCGAAAGCCCAGCCTTCAACCGTATCCGTCGATTCCCTGGAGGACGATGGATTTGGACCAGTTCAATCTGGTCCCGAAATTAGTCGCCCCGATGTTGAGACGACATGGGACCGGCTGGGGGACATTTCGACTAATTCCGATTGAATCCGGTCGAGGATGTCCGTACGGCTGCGAGTTCTGCACAGTGACTGGCTTCTTCGGTGACTCTATAAGATTCCGTTCAAACGAAAGCGTTGTCAGTGAATTGCTGCAACTGAAGGCTCGGGCCACCAGTGAGCGCGGGCAGATTGCTGTCTTCTTCATCGACGACAATTTCGCTATCAATATAAAACGCACCAAATCATTGTTGCGTGACATCATCGCTGCTGGCGCACAAATGAACTGGATTGCACAGATCAGCGCTAATCTTTTGCGGGACGAGGAACTCGTCGATCTTATTGCGGCTTCGGGAGGCAAGTGGATATTCATCGGGATGGAGTCAATCGACGCGACGAATCTTGCTGATGTGAACAAGGGGTTCAATAAACCGGCCGAGTACGCGGCAGTTTTGGAAAGACTTGCCAAGCGACACATTCATGCGATCACTTCATTCATCTTTGGGATGGACAACGACACACCGGGTACGGCAGAACGGACGCTTCAGCAAATTCGTAGTTGGCCGCCCGGATTGCCGGTCTTTGGAACTCTAACTCCCTTCCCTTCAACTCCTCTCTACAAGCGGCTTGAAGTTGCCGGGCGTCTCACACGGCCAAAGCACTGGCTGGACTTCCGGCCTTTTACGATGGCCCATACGCCTTTGAAGATGAGCATTGACGAGACTCAAACAGAGGTCAATCACGCGTGGGCGAATTCCTACAGTCCCGCGGGCATCGCTAATGCTGTAAATTCGATCAGTGACCAGTCCGTCGGACAACGTGTTGGCATACTGATCGCGCGCCTTTGTTTTCGTGGTATCTACTTTCCGCAGATGGGTAAATGGGCGTGGACCAAGGTCATCGTTCAGAATCGGCAGACGATTTATAACCTCGCAAAAGAAGGAATGGTCGCCCGCCGTCTCCGGCGAAAGAACGGAAACGTTAGAGTCAGCGCGTCGCCAGCGGTCTAACGTGGTTCTCACTTTTCCACCCTATCGGTCGGAGGGCGGCTGCCGTTTTAATGTTCAGAAACACCATCAATGACTCGTCCGGTTTTGAGGTCGAGAACAACAGGCGCTGTATCCATGAAGTGCAATTCCAGATGTGACTGCTCGATGATGCAGTTTGACCACGTCTTTCTCATATCTCCATAACTCCTGACCAATTTCATCCAAGGCACTAATCCCAATTTCGTTTCTATACCTTCAGCACTATTGGAAAAGCTTATGACTCCTCCCATAAGACCCTCACTATATCCACGGACTGATGAACATAATTTTACTCCGAAACTTCTCTTCCATCTTGTTTACATAGCCGGTGATTGCAGCAATCTGATCCTTGCTAGCCCCTTTTTGATCAATCGCCGTCCAGTCATTCGATTTTCGAACATGGTGTTCGATTGAATCAAAAAACTCTGACATGTTGAATTTGACACTTGCGATACTGTACTGACTTTGTCCAGTGCGTTTCCTATTTTGAGGCAGTACACTTACCCCATGACAGTGCTGCAAGAAACTGTGTGTCCTGGGTGCGGATTGAAGATGCCGGCGGGCAAGAACACCACGTTCCGCAGTTATTACAGGACGAACGCCGAGTGCTGGGACCTCTACACCGAAGTGCTTGGAACCGAATACACTAACGCGGTTCTGTTTGGCCAGGTCCATCAACTGACTGTTGATGCCTACGCAGTTCAACACGCTGGAGAACCACATCCTGATAAGTCGGTTGACATTCACCTGTCCGGACTTTATCTGGCGTTCGTGAAAGGTATCCGTTCACCATACATACCACCGCTACTCCAGCGTCTCGCCAGGGAGATCGAGGTCTGGCCTCACTACGAACCACCAACTAACACGGTGCTGCTGACGGTCTTTGACGTTGCTTTCTGCGATTCAACTGAAGATCACATCCGGAGCGTGCGCGAGTGGGCGCAGGCGGTGTGGGAATCGTGGTCGGGCCATCACGCGGCAGTCGAGCGACTCATTTCTCCGCATTTAAAGATGGACTAAATCGTCATTCAATTGCATTCTCAGAGGCGACGATCCGCGACAAAACTAAAGGAGCAACCATGTCCCTACTTCGCGTAAGCTTTTGTGTGTTCACACTCGTACTTTGCCTGTTGCTCATCGCTTCTCCGGCAACCACTCAAGCACCGAAACCCGATCCGCGCGCGCCTTACCTTGATCCAAAACTCCCATTGGAGCAGCGCGTTGATGATCTGATCTCGCGTATGACGCTCGAGGAGAAAGTCTCTCAGATGATGAATGCCGCCCCGGCGATTCCACGGCTCGGTATTCCGCAATACGACTGGTGGAACGAAGCTTTGCACGGCGTCGCGTTCTCAGGTGTCGCAACCGTTTTCCCGCAGGCGATCGGGTTGGGTGCGACGTTCGATCCTAAACTCGTCAATCGCGTAGCGAATGTGATCTCCGACGAAGCACGGGCCAAGTATCACGAAGCTCAACGGCGCGGCAACTACGACCGTTTTTATGGTCTTACATTCTGGTCGCCCAACATCAATATTTTTCGCGACCCGCGCTGGGGACGAGGACAGGAGACTTACGGCGAAGACCCATACCTGACGAGTCGCCTGGCTGTGGCATTCGTTAAAGGATTACAGGGTGATAATCCGAAGTATCTGAAAGTGGTTTCAACTCCGAAGCACTACGCCGTTCATTCCGGTCCGGAACCCGAACGCCATCGCTTTGACGCTGCTGCAAGCGAACGCGACGAGCGTGAGACGTACTTGCCTGCCTTTCGCGCCACTGTCATGGAGGCCGGTGCAGCTTCGGTCATGTGCGCTTACAACCGCACCAACGGTGAACCGTGCTGCGCCAATACTCACCTGCTCGGAGACTTGCTACGCGGTGAGTGGGGCTTTGATGGATATGTCGTTTCGGATTGTGGCGCGATCGACGACATCTACAAGCGGCATAACTTCAAGAAGACCGCTGAGGAAGCGTCGGCGATAGCCGTCAAGAGAGGAACCGATCTTGAATGCGGCGATAGCTACAAAGCACTCGTGAATGCTGTGAAGCAGGGTTTGATCTCAGAAGCCGAGATCGATGGCGCATTGAAACGATTGTTCGCAGCTCGCTTTCGTCTCGGGATGTTCGATCCACCGGAGCTGGTGCCGTATACCAAAATCCCATTCTCAGTAAACGACTCAGCCGCACACCGCCAACTCGCACTTGAAGCTGCACGCGAATCGATAGTTCTCCTTAAAAACGAAAACAACACGCTGCCGCTACGCAAAGATCTGAAGTCGATCGCAGTCATTGGTCCAAACGCCGATGACGTGCAGGTGTTGCTTGGTAACTACAATGGTCAACCCTCGCGCGCAACTACACCGCTCGCAGGCATTCGCCAACACGTCTCACCAAAAACAAAAGTATTGTATGCGTTAGGCACGCCACTCACAGAAATCTCGGCGATACCCGTACCGGCTTCTGCCTTGCGTGGGCCGAATGGCGAAGGCGGTCTCAAGGCTGAGTATTTTTCAAACAAGACGCTCGATGGTGCGCCAGTCGTAACCCGTGTCGATCGCGAAGTGAACTTCGATTGGGGCATGTCAAATCCGGCGCCGAGTATTCCAAGCGATGATTTTTCCGCACGTTGGACCGGCAAGCTCGTTGCAGAGAAGAGTGGTAAATATCGCTTCGGAGCAATCGCCGATGATGGTGTGCGCGTGTATCTCGATGGCAAGTTGATCGCTGAGGATTGGAGCGACCACGCGCCGGCAACTATTACTGGCGAAGTCACACTCGAGGCGGGCCGGAGTTACGACATAAAGATGGAGTACTACGAGAGCAAGATTGGCGCAGTTGCGAAACTCGTATGGCAACCGCCCGTCGTCAAAACCGCCGCGCCGTATGCGGAGGCAGTTGACGCCGCGAAGCAAGCAGACACGGTGGTGCTCGTGCTTGGTTTGTCTTCAAGGCTTGAAGGCGAGGAGATGAATGTACGTGAGCCGGGTTTCCTCGGCGGAGATCGACTCGACATCAACCTCCCTGCACGGCAGCAGGGTTTGCTTCAAGCTGTCGGGGCGACCGGCAAACCGCTGGTGGTGGTGTTGCTGTCAGGAAGTGCACTCGCCGTCAACTGGGCCAACGAACACGCCGCCGCGATCGTGCAGGCGTGGTATCCGGGCGAAGAGGGAGGAACTGCGATTGCGGACACACTCTTTGGTGATTACAACCCAGCCGGACGATTGCCGGTTACGTTCTACAAATCAGTCGATCAGTTGCCGCCGTTTGAAAACTATCACATGGACGGACGGACCTATCGATTCTTTAAAGGCGAGCCTCTGTACCCCTTTGGTCATGGTCTTAGCTACACGCGTTTCAAATACTCCGACTTGAGCGTCTCATCCGCCGCAGAAAAGGTGACGGTGAGCGCGACTGTGGAGAACGCCGGCACTCGGGCAGGCGAAGAGGTGGTCCAGCTATATTTAACTGACGAAGCAGCATCTGTTCGAGTACCAATTCGATCGCTCGCCGGTGTCGAACGAATATATCTAAAGCCAGGCGAGCGTCGCGTTATCACGTTTACGATTGAGCCACGTCAACTCGCTGTGATTACAGATGACGGCCGAACAGTGGTCGAGCCAGGCGAGTTCAAAGTGACGATCGGTGGGAAACAACCGGGCTTTGCAGGCAGCGCCGATGCCGGCACGACCGGTTACGTGGAAGGTCGTTTTTCCATCACCGGTGCGCCGCGGGAACTAAGGCGTTAGCGCGCCCCGTTGTGATATCGCGCGCTTAGTGCGACTTGTGCGATATCGCGCGGGCCTCGAAAGTCATTCTGCGCAGCGCCGAAGGCGCGAAATATGATAGCCAGGGGCAAGCGACGAGCGCAGCGAGGAGCGTCGCCCCTGGGTAAGGAACATGTAACAAGCGTGGAGCTCTGAAAGAGCGGAATAACCGGCGTTGGTATCTCGCACTTTCAGTGCTCGTTTGAAATTATTTATTGCGATCCAGGGGCGACGTGCTCAGCTTCGCTTCGCACTTGCCCCTGGCTATCATATTTCGCGCCTTCGGCGCTGGTGCAGATCAGTATCGCTGGACCAGACGACCTGTCAAGCCCTCTTCCTTCTCGGTACAACTTTTTACAATCTGATTACAGTCTGTGGAGACTTCGAGGTCCGAAAACCATAGGCTCTCAGCACGGATTGGAAAGTTGTCACTCAGACCGAAAGGAAACAACAATGCGAGCTACGATCAAAATTCTCCCGGCACTCATCATCTGTCTTGTGGTGGCATTGAGCCACGGAACTGCTGTTGCTCAGACAACATTGAACCCAGCGCCATCGGACGCGCAGAAGCTCTTCGATCAAATGAAATCCATGACGGGTTCTTGGCAAGGTACGATCTTGAACATCCCAATCAACGTCACAATACGCCTCGCATCAAGCGGTACTGCAATTCTGCACGAGGCGACTACAGACGGAGGGCGCCCGCCAAACCATGAGATCACTATGTTCTACATCGAAGGCGATCGTTTACTTGCGACCCATTTTTGTGATGGCGACAATCGCGCTCGCTTTGAAGGAAAGCTGTCGCCCGATGGAAAGACGAGCGAGTTCACTTTTCTCGATGTCACCGGAAACACGAAAGGCGGACTGGTGAAGCGTATGGCGTTCTCCATGATTGACGCGAACAAACAGGTCGTGGAGTTCACTTTCATTAGGCCGGATGGTAAGTCGATGGAGTTGCGCGGCGAATTTGCTCGGACACAATGATCTTTACGTGGATGTCTGCATAAACCTTAGTCACAAACATTTTGCAAGTCGAACGTGCCTACGGCGTACCGTAGGCTCGCTTGGGCAGTGGGTCGTGCCTGGACACAGGCTCGCGCCACATCTACCGAAGATTCATTATGTATATCTCGTAGTTGCCGTCGCGGTTACTTTCGAAGGCGAGCTTTGAGCCGTCGGGAGAGATGGCTGGTTGGGTATCCATCTTGGGTCCTGCGGTTAGACGCTTGCGCTTCCCACCATCCAGATCGATCTGAAAGATATTTGAGACTCCCAGGTTATCAACACCAACTGCGATGCTTGCACCATCAGCCGACCAGCACGGCCAGAACGCGCTTAGATCTTTTGCGATCGTCCTAAGGTTTCCACCATCGGGTTCGGCAACTAACACCGGCGACTGATAAGGCAAACTCAGACTGATCAAAGCGACCTTGCTTCCGTCCGGATACCAGGCAGCCGATTTCGCGCCGGTTGTTGTGAACCTGCTGACAGCACCACCATCAGCGTTCATCACATATATGTCTCCCTTGCCATCCCGGTTGCTCGTAAAGAAGATTCGTCCGTCGGGTGACCAATTGGGAGACATGTCAACGCCCGAGTTGAAGGTCAGCCTGGTTTCGTTGCTGCTATCAGCGTTCACTACATGAATTTCCTTATCACCTTCCACCGTGCGCACGAATGCTATCCGTTTACCGTCGCGCGACCATGCGGGTTCAGCATCGTCCGCGTTCGCAGTCGTGATTTGTGTGGGCGAGCTTCCATCAGCGTTCACAACGTAAATGTGACGCATGCCGGCGCGATTAGACGAAAACGCCAGCTTGCTTCCGTCGGGAGACCAGTCGGGTTCGAGATCGTCCGCCGGATCATCGGTGAGTTGGACCAACTCGCCGTCAACACTCATGACAGATATTTCGAAGTTGCCGTCCCTGTCTGTTTGAAACACAAGCTTTGAGCCGTCGGGCGACCATGCGGGGCGTCCGTTATTCGACGAGTTATGGGTCACACGCTTGAGATTTGTTCCATCGGCACTCATCAGAAAGACTTGCTCTTTGCCTTCAATAGTCCGGACGAATGCAATGTTGTTGCCGTCGGGTGACCACGCAGGTGCGCCGTCGTTTTTGTCGTAATCCGCCGTCAGGTCCTGTTGACCACTGCCATCAACGTTCGCCTCATAGACATCAAAGTTACCGTTTCGCCCGCTTACGAACAGGATCTTCTTACCATCAGGCGACCACCGTGGCTCAGCGTCATACTCAGGGTCAGCAATTATTCTCCTGAGATTAGTTCCATCAGCATTCATCAAGTAGATATCAAAATTATAGAAACCCTTGTCGCGGTTGCTTGCAAAAGCAATCTGGCTACCGTCCGGAGACCATGAGGCAGCACTATCAAATGCACTGTTCATGGTTAACCGAGTTTGACTGCCGCCGTCAGCATCCATTACATAAACTTCTCTATTCCCATCGCGCTCGCTATCGAAAAGAATCTTGCGCCCATCGGGAGACCACTTTGGTCCAAGGTCGTCGGACAGATTGCTGGTGAGTCGTTTGACGTTCGATCCATCGGCGTTCATCACATAGATCTCAGTCTTTCCGTCGCGATTGCTATCGAAGGCGATCCGGCTGCCATCAGGCGACCACGCAGCCCCTTCATCCAACGCGTTGTTGTTAGTCAATCTAAGCAGAGTGGTTTTGGCGCGTGACACAGTCGCCGCAGACGTTCCGTGACGTTTCAGATAAAAAACCGCTTTGATGGAACCGACGAGCAATAGAGTCAGCACCGCAGAGACAATCAGAACAATTTTCTTCGTTCGTGCCGGAATCTCGCGAGCGGGCGTGAAGCTGTGTTTTTCGATAACCGTCGCTTCGCCCCCAGCGACAGCAGGAGCTGTTTGACCCGCGTCGAGCACCGATACTCTTAACGGAGCGAGGAATCTGTAACCTCGCTTCGGAATAGTTTCTATGTAGCTGGGCTGAGAAGTGTCGTCCCCCAGGGCCTTCCTCAATTCGTGTATGTTCCGCGAAAGGCTGCCCTCTTCGACAAAGGTGTCCGGCCACACCTCCTTCAGTAATTGCTCCTTATCAACGACCTGAACTCCGTGCTGAACGAGCACAAGAAGAGTCTCGAAGGCTTTCGGAGTGAGACGAACCGTCACGCCGTCACGCAGCAGTATGCGACTGCGCGCGTCAAGCATAAACGGCCCGAATTCATATAAGTGATTGTCAGGCCAGAGCATTAAGGGCTGTAAGAATTCTGTAAGACCCGCGGTAAGACTTTTATCAGCGCAATTTAAGAAAACTTGAGAGCGCCTGTGACTAGCGTCTGCGCGTTGGCAAGACAGAGCGGGCGCTTTCAAGTGAAAGCTCCAAAGCCCGCCAATTATAGGGTCGGCTGGTAACGACGGCAATGGACCATCGAGAGGAAGCAGTTCAGGCAGGACTGAAAAGACGGTTGAGATTCACGAGTTCGGCGCAATCAACCCAGGGGTGGAATTGAACACAATCACTTTGAATATTGGAAGGAGAATTGACATGAGACGAAACACACTTAGTGCAATCATACTGGCCATGACCATAGCTTTAAGTGGACTACCAGCCGTGTCCCAAACGGGACAGGCTAGCCAGAACGGCAAAGACCAGGTGAAGACTGACAGCAGAATGGTTTACCACAATGGACCAATCGTGACTGGAGTTCCTGAAGTGTACTTTATCTGGTATGGAACCTGGGACAACAACGCCGGCAATACCGCTGTGCAATTTATTCTGACGGACTTTCTCTCGAATGTCGGCGGATCGCCATACTTCCAGATCAACGCAATGTATGCGAATGGCATTGGTGGAGCACCCAGTGGTGCACTGTTCTATAGCGGTGCGGCTATCGATCGGTATTCGCATGGCCTCGAACTGACCGCATCAGACATTTCGGGAATCGTCGGAGATCAGATCCTCGCCGGCGGTCTTCCGCTGACTCCATCTGGTATCTATGTGGTACTCGCATCCGCCGATGTGAGTTCAAACTCAACGGGCTTCTGCCAACCTTCAGCACTTCCACATCACGGAACGGGTGAGGTGCTTGGAACGCAGTTCCGGTATGCATTCCTCGGCAATCCGAACCGGTGTCCAAGTGTGGCAGCACCACAGTTCTTTTCCGGTGTCACTCAGTTACCAACTCCGAATGCCAGTCTGGCGGCGGATGCGATGGCATCAACTCTGGCCCAAGTGCTGAGTCGAGTGATAACTAACCCGACCGGTGGTGGATGGTTTGACAGGTATGGATTGGAGAACGCGTCTAAGTGTGTTGGACAATTCGGAACAACCTACTCAACCGCGAATGGAGCGAGCGCCAATCTGAAGCTTGGTTCACGCGACTACCTCATCCAGCAGAACTGGGTGATGAGTAAGAAGGAACACTGTGCAATGAATTCGAGTCTGTGATTTTAGCCACGGATCTTCGCGGATGAACGCCGATCAGCGTTTATCCGCGAAGTCTGCGGCTCGTCAGATTTGACGTCTACAACTTCGACGACAAAGATCAACTTCGAATCAGTGAGGCCCGACACCCGCAACAACCTCACCGCGCTGAACGCAGTTTAGAAGATCTTCTTAAATGTTCTGGTGAGCCAGTTGCCACTCTTCTTGGCGCCCTTTACAGTCGTATCTTTGACGTCACCAGCTTTGTCGACCGCTTTCTCGCCTAATTCCTTAGTTTCTTTGGTCGCTACCTTTGCACCCTTAGCAGACTTGTCCTTTACATCCTCAGCCTTGTCGCCAGCCTCGTTAGCAACTTCTTTTGTCTTCTTGCCCGCGACTTTGGCGCCTTTCACCGTCGCGTCTTTGGCGTCTTCGGCCTTGTCACCGGCTTCCGCGGCAACGTCTTTGGTTTTCTTAGCCGCGGTCTTTGTACCCTTTACCGTCTTGTCCTTAACATCCTCGGCTTTGTCGCCGACTTCCTTTGTACCTTCTTTCGCTTTGTCAGTGGTTTTTTCGACGGTGCTCTTATCTTTCTCCGGCGTCTTGTTTTCCTGAGCTGCTGCCTGACTAGCCGTCGCAATCAAAAAGCTCGCGCAAAATGCTGCTGTTAGCACTCTAAGCATCGGTATACCTCCTCGGTGCAATGAATCCGAACAATTATTCCCGCTAAACGGGATCGTGGCAACACCAGTGCCATGGCAAAAGCCTGGAGTAGGGTTCCGTGGTCTATCGATACGCTTGACTTTGCGGGTGTCGTGAAACAAGATCCGTTCGCACCTGGAGATTAGTTTTGCTGTAAATCTCACCTGTTTCACCGAACAAATCTCTGGATGGCAGGTTTCTTTGAAAGGCACTCATGGTAGTCGAGTTGTTCTCGGAACTGTCGCTCCCACGCATGGTCGCACTTGGACACAGTCAGAACCACCTCGCGGTAGCGGGTGGGTACGCCGTAGGCTCCAAGACAAAGTAGGCTTCGCACCCGCTACCGCGAGGTGGTTCTGACCGTATCCAAGTGCGACGACCTGTGCCGAGTTGTTAGTTACTGACCTTCAGTCTGTCGAGCAGCCGGGGAAGAAACGTATGCAGCCCCCTGGACCAAATAGTGTAAAGGCGGAAACTTACAGTCCTCCAAAAGACGCTACGGAACGCGGGCCAACGGAAGAGGCTCTGCGAAAGAGTGAGGAACGGTGGCGCTCCGTCTTTGAGAATTCTGCTATCGGCGTCGCCCTCACCGATCTGGATGGCCACTTCCTGGCCACAAATCCTACTTTCCAAAAAATGATCGCCTACACGGAGTCGGAACTCCAAACGCTTTCATTTCTCGATATTACTCATGAGGAATATCGCGAAGCCAACTGGGCTCTGGTTACAGAACTGCTGGAAGGTAAACGTGAACAGTTTCAAATTGAGAAGCAGTATCGACGTAAAGATGGCGGTCTCATCTGGGTGAGCAACAACGTCTCGCTGGTTCCGGGAACGGCGAGCACGCCGCGATTAATGTTGGCGCTTTCCGAAGACATCACCGAACGGAAACACGCTAAAGAAGCTTTGCAAAAAAGTGAGGAGGCACTGCGGAAGAGCGAGCAAAGAAAACACAGTCTGCTCGAGATTAACAATGCCATCATAAATAAACTCACTCAGGAAGCGCTTTTTACTTCAGCCTATGAGGCTATTCGTCGCGTCGTGTCCTTCGACCGTGCTGCCTTCCTTCTTCACCAGCCGGAAACCAAAACCCTGAAGCTCGTTTCTATGGACAGCGATGAGTCTGAGTTCTTTCGTTTGGGCAAGGACTATGACCTGGAAGAAACCCGCATTTCGGCGTGGGTTCTGGACCGTCAACAAGCAGTGGTTCGTGGCGATCTCGAAAAGGAACAGCAGTCAGCCGGCGACCAGCGTCTGGTTGCTGAAGGTATTCAGTCGTATTGCGTCTTACCACTCGTAGCGATGGGCAAAAGCATCGGCACATTTACAGTATGGAGCGAGACGAAGAACCGCTACTCCGAGGCAGATGCCGAGTTGCTACAGGAAGTCGCGAATCAGGTCGCATTAGCAATCGCGAACATGAAATCGTACGAAGAGATCGCGTCCTTGAAAGCAAGGCTCGAGAAAGAGAATGTCTATCTTCAGGAGGAGATTCGCACCGAACATAACTTCGAGGAGATTGTGGGTAACAGCGCCGCGCTACTGGACCTTCTGCGACGAGTAGACCAGGTCGCCCCAACTGATTCGAGCGTGCTCATCTACGGTGAAACGGGAACCGGGAAGGAACTGATCGCGCGCGCTATTCACAACCGGAGCATGCGTAGGAATCGTCCCCTCGTAAAGGTCAACTGTAGTGCGATCTCTGCCGGATTGGTGGAGAGCGAACTATTCGGGCATGTGAAGGGTGCTTTCACCGGTGCCTTTGAGCGACGCATTGGCCGTTTCGAATTGGCCGACGGCGGCACAATCTTTCTTGATGAAGTGGGTGAGTTGCCTTTGGAGACTCAGGTTAAGTTACTGCGCGTTTTACAGGAACGAGAGTTCGAACCCGTCGGCAGCAACCGTACCGTACGCGTAGATGTACGGATTATCGCGGCCACGAATCGAAGTCTACGGGAATCTATTAACGCTGGAACTTTCCGCTCAGACCTTTATTATCGATTGAACGTCTTTCCCCTCGAGGTGCCGCCGCTGCGTGAGCGTAGTGCCGATATTCCGCAGCTTGCGATGTTCTTCCTTTCTCGATACTCGCGGAATCTCGGCAAACGAATGGAGGGAGTTTCCGCGGCAGCCACGGAAAGGTTCAGTAGCTACTCCTGGCCGGGCAATGTGCGAGAGTTACAAAATGTCATCGAGCGCGCCGTGATTCTTTCACATGGACCATTGCTCGAGATAGACACCGATCTAATGAGCGCTTCAACCTCCGAGAATCTTCGCGACATGACGCGGAAAGCAGTGGAAGTGGTCCAACCCGCTGAGCCGGCCCCTAACCTTAAGACTCTTGACGAAGTTGAGCGCGATCACATCTCCGCTGTGCTCCTGCAAACTCGCGGAGTGATAGAGGGCGCAAAGGGCGCCGCCAAGACTCTCGGCATGCATCCGAATACACTGCGACATCGAATGGAAAAGTTGGGAATAAAACGCTCATCCACCGCATACCGTAGCTCGCCCGCCAAAGGCTAATTCGTTAACTACTAAATACCGTGGACCACGTGCATTGCCCGTGCACGTCGCTTCCGCAAACTCTCACAATCTCCAACTATTCGCGTAGAACCGCGCCGCAAAATCTCACCGCGGATGCATGGCATGCAATCTGCTCTGCAGCGACGCCGACATTCGCAGAGACGTTCAATGTTGAGATCACAGAAGGAGCAATGATGAAGTTACCCCGGCTTATATGCTGCGCATTTATTGCGCTGATACTTTCCCAATTTCTACTGACGACCGTCGTGCGGGCACAGGTGCGGCACACCGTCATTGCCGCAACCGGTGATGCCGCGCCTGCAGGCGGAAATTACTTCGGGTTCCTTAACACTCTGGCGGTGAATGCGCGCGGCCAGGTGACTTTTAATGCGCGCCTTAGCGGACCAAGCACAACGGGCGTGTTTGTTAGCGACGGCAATACCACGTCCGCGATTGCGCTCGGCGGCAACCCTGATCCAACTGCCGGGAATTTCAACTTTGTCTCTCTTCCCTTCCTCACCACTCGCGGTGACGTGATCTTTGACGGTGGTGCTGGCATCTTCCGTAGCGAAGGTAAGCGCACTGTTGCACTCGTGCAGAACGGAGATGCCGCGCCTGGCGGTGGCAGTCTAACTCGCACTTCACATGCGGCGAATTCACAAGGACTGATCGCCTTTGGGGCGTTCGTGACGGGAGGTGTCATTAACGAGGGCATCTTCCGCACTGACGGTACTCAAACAGTCCCGATCGCAGTCGATGGTACCCCCGCTCCTACAGGCGGAACCTTCCTGTTTTTCTCGTCACCAGTCATCGACGAATTCGGCCAGGCCGCCTTCTTTGCCGGCACGATCGGCGGGTCCGCCGATTTCGGTATCTACCGAGGTGATGGAGAGAACATTACCAACATCTTTGCTGCCAATCAGACCGCACCCGGCGGAGGCACATTCGTTGATTTCGGTGAGCCCGTTATCAATAGACATGGCCAGGTACTGGTGCTCGCTCTCTCGAAAACGCAGCGGGTCCCTCAGGTCTCATTCGCAGCGACGGGACAGATGCTGTGGCCATAGCCCTCTCCGGACATGCCGCCCCCAAG
>JADMIO010803675.1_pt1 | contig 31985 bp, 42 predicted proteins | sample 8958161 | NCBI WGS metagenome assembly JADMIO01 (sample SAMN16585339, study PRJNA669376) | soil metagenome | isolation source: Crop rotation soil | place: USA: Cullars Rotation, Alabama | collected 2011
CTTTCCCACGGCGAGTTTGGGGGCGAGCGGGTCGGAACGCAACGCGATGGTGATTGGGATTGGGAGTGAGGAAAGTTTGGAGAGGAGCGAGATTCCGGCATCGACGGCGAGCTTGCTAGCCGCGAGCATCAAGGGGCTGCGGTCGGACATGGGGCAGGTGTTTGTATCGCCGGAGGTGCATGTGCAGCTGCCGGTAGATGTCTTGCCTGCTGGGTCTGTGAGTCCGGAATCTGAGCATTCGAGTAAGCGGGCGCCATTGATTTTGGTAAGGGGGATTACTCCGGCGGCGATGCTAGTGCACAGCGGGGCGCAGCTTGAAGAGGGGCGGCTGCCGGTGTCCGGGCGCGATGAGTTGGTGGCGGGGCGGCTGGCGCATACGAAGCTTGGGGCGAGAGTTGAATCGCTTGCCTTGGGGCAGAAGGTTTTCATTGAAGGGCGGGCCTGGACGGTGGTGGGGAGGTTGGCAGCACCGCGAACTGTGATGGAAGCGGAGCTTTGGATGCCTCTGACGGACCTCAAGGAGCTGACCAAGCGCGTGACGGATTCATGCGTGATTGTGACGCTGGGCGAAGGGGCGTCGGGGGCGGAGTTGGCGGATGTGCAGGCGTTCTGCAAGATGCGGTATGACCTGGAGATCGCCGCGATCAGCGAGGCGGGTTACTACTCGCGCCTGGCGGCGTTCTTCGCGCCGATCCGTATCGTGACGTGGATCACGGCAGGGCTGATCGCGCTCGGTGGCCTGCTGGGTGGGCTCAATACGATGTACGCGGCCTTTGCATCGCGCGTGCGCGAGCTTGGAATGCTGCAGTGCCTGGGATTCAGGCGGATGGCGATTGTGGTGAGCCTGGTGCAGGAATCGTCTTTGACGACTGCGGCGGGGGCGGTGGTTGCGGGGGTCGTGGCGTTGCTGTTCCTTGATGGGCTAGCTGTGCAGTTTTCGATGGGGGCGTTTGGGCTGCAGGTTGATGCGCCGGTGCTGCTGGTGGGGCTAGGAGCGGGCGTGCTGCTGGGGCTGATCGGGGCGCTGCCGCCGGCGTATCGGTGTTTGAAGATGGAGATACCGGAGGCGTTGAAGGCGGTATGAGGATGGGAAAAGGGGAAAAGGGGTGGGGGGAAGAGGGGCCGGAAGAAGGCGAACATTCAAAGTTAGAGCCCGAGTGGGTCTTGTGTTTTTCAGCCATAGGAAGGAGTGTGTTTCGTGAATAAGAACGGAAATCTGTGGACGGCGATGGCGCTGATGGCTTCATTGGGCATCGGCATGGTGGCTTGTGAGAAGAAGACCGCAAGCGTGGGGACACCGCGGCCGGCGCCCAGTGCGACGCCGTTGCCCGCGAACTTGTTCTTGACAGCCGCACCAGCGGAGGCGAAGGAGGTCAAGGACATCAAGCCGACCGTCAAGGCAGGCGATCAGGTTGTGATCCACGGCAGGATTGGCGGCAGCAAGGACCCGTTTGTGGCGGGGCGAGCGATGTTCACGCTGGTGGATACGCACCTCAAGGCGTGCGGCGAGGAGGACCCGGCGGATAGTTGTAAGACGCCGTGGGATTTTTGCTGTGAGCCCAAGGAAGTGATGACGGCGAACACGGCAACAGTGCAAGTAGTGGGCCCAGAGGGGGCGCCGCTGAAGACGGACCTGAAGGATGCACACGGGCTCAAGCCGCTGTCAAAGGTGACTGTGGTGGGGAAGGTGGCGTCGATTGAGGGTGGGAGCTTGGTGGTTAACGCGCAGGGGTTGTGGGTGGAGTAGTTACCCCGTCCACATTAAGTCCTCACCTGCAACCTCTCTGCCAGCGAACGGGTTATTACGGGTAGAGGCGTGTTGTTGCAGGCCTCTATGAGGACTCCAATGCGACGAAGCGCTTTTTCCATGGTCGACCTGCTCGTGGTTGTCGCGATCATTGCGCTACTGCTTGGGATCATGCTCCCCGCTTTGGGGCGTTCACGGGCGCACACGAAGCAGGTCAAGGATTCGCTTCAGATCAGTAATGTCCACAAAGGTCTTTTGGCCTGGGCAGGGAACAACGCTGAACAGTTCCCGATGCCATCCGAGCTCGACAAGGCAAGCACCACCGTTGCGTGGGCGCCTGGGGTTGTCAAAGACACGACCCGGAATATCGCATCGATCTTGATCAACTACGGGTACATCAGTGCGAAGGATTGCGTGAGCCCCGCGGAAGCCAACAGCAACATCCGGGCGGAGCGCAGATACCAGTTCCAAAGCCCGGTCGGCGCTGCTGATCCTGGCAAGGCCCTGTGGGACCCAGGGTTCCGCGCCACTCCCGATGACTTGCCAGTAGGGGACAACGCATATGGAGACCCCGGGGGCTGGTCATATGGGCTGATGCCGCCGATTGGGTCGCGTCGCGCGAAGTGGGCTCAGACGTTCCGGACAACCGACGCCATCGTGGGGAATCGCGGGCCGGCTTACACGCCGCAGGGAGCTGGGTCCGTGCTTGTGTGGGTGCTTGATGCCAACAGCAACTCCAACTCCGGTACCGTGGGTGTAGGCGTAGGCTCCAAGACGCTGCTCATCCACGGCAGCAGACAACGCTGGGAAGGGAACATCGCATACAACGACGGACGTGTCACTTTCGAGCAGGATCCAGCCCCGGAGACCAGCTCCTTTGGTTTTTCGGGCTTACCCGCAGGCCAGCGCGGACTGAGAGACAATCTGTTTGTCAACGAACACGACACGACGCGCATCGTTGACAGCCCTCGCTGCACGGTTGGGCCTCCGGGCACCGCCGGATGGAACACCAACAACTATCTGAGGGCATGGAATGGCGGCGTGCAGTTGTACCACCCAAACCAGCCATCGCCCTTGACTGAAATCCAGCCTTGGTTTGATTGAGGAAGAACACTCAATAGATGGAAGTGATCGGGTGTCGGGCTCTCGAACGCACCTGGTTGGCTAAACTGGAAAAGTGATTCTTTCGAGACGGGCCAGCAGTTTCGTTGTGCGAGGGCTGTGCCTGCTCGGCGCTGGGGTGGTGGCTGCGCTCGCGGTGGCGTGGACGCTCGCGTTTGTGCAGATGAAGCCGACAGATGGGGAGTCGATGCTGCTGAAGAGTCCGGAGGGGTTGCAGTACTTTGCGACGGGGACGAAGGGGTTCGGGCACGAGTCGTGGGTTGCGAATGGGGTTCCGCTGGGGTCGTTTGCCGTGGCGGTGCCGCAGGCGACGTGGACAAACGTTCCGCTAGGCGCGGCGGGTGGCACGCGGATCGGGCGGCCGGCGAATGTGTTCTGGCCGGGGCCGGATTCAGAGAGCACGCGGACGGATCAGTGGGGGTGGCCGCTGCGGGCGTTTGCAGCGCGGACGGACAAGCCGGCTGGCGGCGGGACAACGACGACGAGCTATGGGATTGAGATCAAGAAGGGCACGGAGGTTGTGCTGTTGCCGTTGATGCCGCTGTGGTTGGGGTTGGTGGCGGATGCAGTGGCATTTGCAGGCGTCGCGGTCGTTATGGGGGCTGGATTTTGGAGCGTGCGGCGGATGGTGCGGTCGCGGCGGAGGTGCTGCTTGTCGTGCGGGTACGACAAGAAGGACATCGCCGTGTGCCCGGAGTGCGGCGCTGCTTGATCACTCACGGCAGGAACGTGTAGTCGTCGGTCGTGTTGCCCAGGTCCGTGCCGTTGGGCTGCGGGACCGCGGCGCGAATGCGGACGTGCATGTCCACGAAGAGGAGAGAGGCCTCGACTTTGCTCTTGACGTACCAGCGCATGCCGCGGTCGTTGTTTTCCTGGAAGTTGAAGATCGAGTGCGTGGCAATCATCCAGGTCTTGCTGGTGTTGTTGATGTAGGGCATTTTGCCGCCGCCGTTGGGGACGAGGGTGGCGTGGTCCTCACCGTCGAGGTTGTGGTCGTTGAGTGTGTAGCTGGAGCCGATAAAGTCGTACATCGAGTTGGTCTGGTCGAGGCCGGGGATGGGGACGCCGGTATTGGTGCAGCCGAGGTCAACGGGGCTCTTGAAGGCGGGGACATCGAAGTTGTCGGTGTCCGAGTCCTTGGGCACCGCCTTGTCGATCACATAGCGGTTGAGGGGGCGGAGCTCGGGGCCGATGGAGTTGATGCCGTAGAAGGGGAGCTGACCCTTCTTGCCGCCGAAAAGAGCGCCGATGACTGCCTCGCCACCCATGGGGAGGGGGCCTTTTTTCTGCGGCAGGGCGTTGTCGAAGTCGTTGAGGTAGGCGGTGGTGGCGATGCCGAGTTGCTGGAGGCGGCTGCCGCAGACTGTGGAGCGGCCGGCGAGGCGGGCCTGGCCCAGGGCTGGCAGGAGGATGGCGATCAGGAGCGCGATGATGGCGATGACGACTAGGAGCTCGATGAGTGTGAAGGCGGAGATGGTGCGGGCGCGGGGCATGTGCGGTGGGGGCGGAATGGTATTGGGTAGAAGCGTTGCGTATGGGGGTAGCGAAACAATGGTGTCAAACATGCTTCATGACAATGAAGATGTCTGATGTTCGCGCTTTTCTTGGGCAGAGTTCCAGGCGTTGTGGATGAGTGTGGTGAGGGCGGAGGTCAGGACGGGCTTTACTTGGGCGAGGGTCGGGGCTCTTTGGCCGAGTTCTTTCTGCAGGCTCGTTACGGGACGGTGGAGGCCGCAAGGGACGATGAGCTGGAAGTGGTCGAGATTGGTGGAAACGTTGAGGGCCAAGCCGTGGAGTGAGATCCAGCGGCGGACGCGGACGCCCATGGCGGCGATTTTGGCCGGGGCGGGGAGGTGGGTGGCATCGGGGGCGAACGCACTGGTCTGCGGGGCGCCGACCAGTGGCACGGGGAGTGCGGGGGTTGTCCAGACGCCGGTTGCCGTGGGGTCGCGGTGGGTGGGGACTTGGAAGTGGGCGCAGGTGTCGATCACGGCTTGCTCGAGCAGGCGCATGTAGGCGTGGAGGCCTAGGTTGAGGGCGTTGAGGTCGAGGATGGGGTAGGCGACGAGCTGGCCGGGGCCGTGGTAGGTGATGTCGCCGCCGCGGTCGGTTTCGGCGATTGCGACGCCGTGCTGCGCGAGGAGCTGTGGAGTGGCGATGAGGTGGTTGGCGGCGCCGGCGCGGCGGGAGATGGTGATGACGGGGTCGTGCTCGACGAGGAGGAGGAAGCCGGGGATTGGGGTTGTGTTGCGTGCGGCTATGACTCGGTCTAAGTAGGACAGCTGCGCTTGGTAGGCGGGCTCGTAGGGGAGGTGGCCGAGGTCGATCACGGGGAGACAGAAGGGCACGTGGAATGGTATGAGCAGGACCTTACGAAGACCTTGGTGCCACCGGTCGCGTCTTCGAGACCGGTGCGCTGAGCCACGCTCAGCGCACTGGTCTGCCGGGGACGGCCGACCAGTGGCACAAAGTCGTCAGCAAATTAGTGAATACCACTGGAGTCGAGCAGCGTTTTGAAGAGGTCGCTGAAGACGAAGTTGTGCTCGGGGAACTCGGCGCCGGTCATGTTCTGATCGATGTGGGAGAACATGAGGTCGATTTCGCCGATTGGGCGGGATTGGCCGGTGGCGGGATCGAGGAGGTCGACAGTGCCGTGGGTTGAGGCGCCGGCTTTGTCCATGTGCTGGATTGTGGCGGTATAGCGGAGTGTGTAGCCGGGGGCGGCGTCTTCGGTCAGCTCGGCCTTGTTGACCTTGGCGAGGATGACCTTTTCTTTGAAGTTGTTGGCGTGGCCCACGAGGATGCCGGCGGTCTGGGCCATGCCCTCGATGATGAGGCTGGCGGGCATGACGAGGGTGCCCTTGATGTGGTCGTGGAGGTGCTCCTCGGCCATGGAGATGTTCTTGACCGCGATGGCGCGCTGGCCTTTGTCGAGAGTGGTGATGCGATCGATCCACATCCAGCGCACGGGGAGCTCCACAGCAGCACAGCGGAACAGCAGCACAACGCAACAACAGCACAACGGAACAGCAGCACAGCAGCACATCAAACGAGCAGGACAGCAGGGTAGTCAGGGAATCGTTGTCTTTTGTGCTGCTGTGCTGTTGTGCAGGTGTGCTGCTGTCATTCAGGCCTTGTTGACCTTGCCATCTACAAACTTCACGAGTGCCGCGACAGTGAAGATGTTGGCGACGTTGGAGAGCTGCGGGTCGGCCTCGAACTTGGAGAAGTCGAAGTGCTTCATGCGGCCTTTGAGGGCGGCGATCCCCTCGGGCGTCACACGGCCATCCTTCACAAACTTGGGGTCCTGGGCGACGTTGTCGGGGAAGAGCTCGCCCTGGGCGATCTTGATGCTAAAGGCTTGCTCAAGTTTGAAGCCGATGTCGAGGAAGTCGATGGACTCGGCGCCAAGGTCCTTGGTCAGGACGGCGTCCATGGTGACTTCATCTTCATCAACGGCGAGCGCATCCATCAGGACGGAGCGGACTTTTCGGAAGATCTCGTCTTGCGTCATGCTGCACAACCCCAGTGGGCGCGGACAAATCCGTTGCCGCGGTGTTTAGGGGGGCATGGTAGGGCGGGGGAAGTGAGTTGGCACTAGCCTTGTGAGTAACCCGGCGCTAGCGGGGGAGGTTGATGGGGCGGAGGAGAAACCGGCCGCTTACGGCAACGCCCGGGTCGCTGCTAGGCGCGGAAGGGTCGAGGAGGGTGGCTTCGCCCTTAAGGTCGAAGGTGTTGTCGTCGTTGGCCTTGTGAAGGGTGACCTCGACGCGGAGGGTCGAGCCTGGCTTGACGAACTTGCCGTACTTGAGGGCGCGGACTTTTCCGAGGACGAGGGGTGAGTGGCGCGATTCGAGGAGGCGGCGGCCGGCCTGGACCATGGCCTCGAGCATCATGACGCCGGGGAGGACGGGGAAGGTGGGGAAGTGGTCCTGGAGGTACTCCTCGGCGGCGGAGACGTGCTTGAGCGTGACGATGCGGACGTCAGATTGCTCGAGCACGCGGTCTACGAGGTCGAAGTGCATGGGGAAAGCGTAGCGAGTTCGAGAGGGCCCGCGACAGCGATACAACTACACAACGATACAGCGATACATCAGAGCCGCGGATCCGGATGTATCGCTGTATCGCTGTATCGGTGTATCGTTGTTCGTGGCCCTGGTGACTGATCAAGCCATCTGTATTCGCGTGTGGGACTGGTCTGAGACGAGCCAGACGGTGTCGGTCTTTGGACGGACGACGGGCGTCATCCGAGGGGTGGCGAAGGGGGCCAAGCGCGAGAACGCGAAGTTCAGCGGGGGGCTGGAGGTGATGACGCGGGGGGAGTTTTGCGCCTCGATCAAGAACACGGAGAACATGGCGCTGCTCACGGCGTGGGACTTGCAGGAGACGTTCCCGGCCGCGCGGGCTTCGCTGTCGGCTTTTTATGCAGGGATGACGATGCTGGACCTGGTGCACCAGGGCGTGAAGGACCATGACCCGCACCCGGAGCTGTTTGATGCGCTGCTGACTTCGCTACGCGAGTTGGGTGAGGCGGAGCGGGACCGGTTGGCGCTGCTGCGGTTCTTGTGGCGGGTACTGGTAGAGACGGGGCATCAGCCGGAGCTGAATGTGGATGTATCGAGCGGCGAGGCGCTGGCGTCGGCGGGTAGCTACGCGTTCCACTCACGGCTTGGCGGGCTCACGAAGGACACGAAGGCGGGGGATGGGATCTGGAGAGTTCGCGCGGAGACGGTTGAACTGCTTCGGAAGGTGGCCGGTGGTGGCCGGGATGGGGACGAGGCGGCAGTGGAGCGGGCGACCAAGCTGCTAGCGCTGTACTTCAGGGAGGTGTTTGCGTGTGAGCTGCCTTCGATGAAGCAGTGGTTGGGGGAATGAGGTAGATGCTGGATACGAGCCCCGAACGAAGTGAGTGGGGTAAAGCGCCCGAGTACTGAAGGCGAGAGCTCTTGGGATCGCCTCGGCTAGCTGCGCTGCACCCCGCTCACTGCGTTCGGGGCTCGTACCTAACCCATCCTATTTCCCAGGCATCAAACGACCGACAGTAACAGGCTTGATGGGGAAGGCCTCGGCAGTTTCGCGGAGGTCTTTGAGCGTGACTTTGCGGATCAGGTCGAGCTCTTGCTCGAGGGTGTGGTACTCGCTGAGGTAGGTCCAGAGGCGGCCTAGGCGTTGCATGCGGTCGCCCGGGCGTTCGCCACCGACGGTGGCGCCTGTCGCAATCTTGTTGATGAGGCGGTCGAGGTCGTCTTGCTTGAGGCTTGCAACGAGGCCTTTGAGCTCGCGCTCGATGGTCTGCCAGATCTCGTCAGCACGCTTGGGGTCGCCGGATGCGAAGACGAAGAACTCGCCGAAGCCGTCATGGGGGTCGTAGCTGGCCTGGGCTTCTTCGGCGAGGCCCGGCTCAATGAGGGCCCAGTGGAGGCGGGAGTTTTCGGGCGCGCCCAGGATGTGGGCAAGCAGTGCCGCCGCGTACCGGCGCTTGTCGCTGATGGCGGGGGCCGAGCAGAGGCCAAGCATGTAGGCGCGGTTGACCTTCTCGCTCTTCATCTCGAAGGTGCCGCCGGCGAGCGGGGGTTTGGAGTTGTCGCGCCCTACCCGCGTGGTCTGCCAATCTCCGCAGAGCGACTCAATCTGCCTGCACACGGCATCGAAGTCCATCCGCCCCGCGAGCGCGACGATTGTGTTGTCGGCGGAGTAGCGGTTATCGAAGTAGGCCTTCATCTGGTCGCGCTGCAGCGCCGTGATGGACTCACTTGTGCCTAGTACCCGGTGGGAGAGAGGATGCTTGCCGAAGTGCTTCTCGATGCTGGCTTCGTAGAGGACCCAGAAAGGCGAGTCCTTGTACATGGCGATCTCTTCAAGGATCACACCCTTTTCGGTGTCGAAGTCGGCATTCTTGAGGGCCGGGCGCATCATGCGGCCCAGCAACTCCACACCTTCGCTCAGGAACTCGGGGAGAACGTGCGCGTAGAAGCACGTCATCTCATTGCTGGTAAAGGCATTGTTCTTCGCGCCGATCTGGTCGAAGCGGCGGTTAAGCTCATCCGCGGAAATGTCCTCGGTCCCCTTGAACATCATGTGTTCGAGGTAGTGGGAGACGCCCATGACGGGGGTTTCTTCGTCGCGGGCGCCGGTTTTGACGAAGAAGCCAGCGGCGGCGGAGTGAGCCGTGGGATCGATCTCGGCTATCACGGTGAGGCCGTTGGGCAGGCGGTGCTTGTGGAAAGCGATGGTGGGGGAGCTGACCACCCTGGGTGGGGACTGGACTGAGGTCATGATCCGAGTGTACGGGGGCAGAAAGCCGCGGCGATTAGCTCATCCCACGCAAGAGCTCACGGCAGGCCGCCGTGGGGTCCTTTGCTGAGCAAACGAATGAGGAGACGGCAATGCCGCGGCAGCCCGCTGCTCTCAGGTCACAGACGTTCGCGGGAGTGATGCCGCCGATGGCGAGGTGGGGGGTTGTGTTGAGGTGTTCATCGGCCATGTAGCGCCGGATGTAGTCAGGCCCAGCGAGGCGGGGTTTTTCCTTGGTCGTGGTGGGGAACATCGGGCCGAGGGCGATGTAGTCGGCGCCCGCTTGGTGCGCGGCGCGGGCTTGGTCGATGTTCTCGGTAGATACGCCGATCAGCAGGCGCGTACCTGCGAGGGTGCGGGCGTCTTCGATGCTGATGTCGGATTGGCCGAGGTGGACGCCGTCGGCGCCGGCGAGAATCGCGAGGTCTGGCCGGTCGTTGATCACAACAGCAACCTCGTGTTCATGGGCGAGTTGGACAAGCGCCTTCGCCCGCAGCAAGAGCTCACGGTCGGGGAGCGACTTCTCACGCAGCTGCAGACAGTCAGCGCCGGCGTCAATTGCGCAGTCCGCCACGGCGCGCCAAGTGTGGTGGGTACACAGTGACTCGGTCAGCAACACACAGAGCCGCCATTGACGCGCTCGCGGGACAGCCATCGCTTCGAGCGCAAGAATGAGGTTCTTCTCGACCTCGTAGCCACGGTAGCGGAGCTTCTCGAACGCGAAGAATGGATTGCGGTCCGGGATCAGCTTCGCAAACTCTTCAATGGTGCGCAGGGCCTGGCCAAGCCGGGAGGCGGCGGCTGCTGCAATGGAAGCCAGATTCCCGCGAGACACTTCGCCGGGCGTCTTGATGGAAGTGCCCACATCACCGGGCGTATCACGGCTCGCCATGAGAGCGGCCCGACTGTACGGGAGCAGCCCAACTGCATCCTGGAAGTCGTGGCGGAGATTCTTAATAGACTCGGTCAGGGCTGGGTCTTCTAGGACAAAGCGTGCGGTGTCCTCCATCACTCGGAGAGCCTCGCGGGCGCGGTTGGCGTTGGCATCGATGATTCTTGGGTACATCCGGTCCATCTCCGGCTGAGGATACGTGCCCGATTGCTGCCCGGGTTTGCTGGTTTGCTTGTGGCCGAGCCTATTTCCCTACAATGGCGGCAGTGCCCGACGAACTCCCCATTGACGTGGTTCCCAAGGAGGACGTGATCACGCCACGGCTGCCGGGTGCGGTGGTGGTGCGGACGGATGCGGATGCCGTGGTGGATGCGTTGCTGGCCGACCTCTTGATCCATGCCCGCAACTGCGTGCGGGCGTTTGGGGACTTTCACCTGGCGATTTCGGCGACGCCTGAGGCGGAGCCGTACCTGCGGCGGCTGTTGTATGACATCAGCTACCGAGACTTTCCATGGATTCGCACGCGGGTGTGGATGGTGGATGAAGAGTGCGTGCCGCTCGATGACCCTGAGTGCCGGTACAGCCGGTTGCGGGACCTGGTGCTCGAACAATCGGGAATTCCGAAGGAGCAGCTGCACCGCGTCGATGCGATGAGCTCTGCCGCGGTCGAGGCCTACGAGGCCGAGCTGCGGCAGCACCTTGGTTGGCGCGAGAAGGGACATGACCGGCTCGACTTTGTCCTGCTCACGCTGGGCGAACACGGCGAGATCGCAGGCTTTGAAAGTGCAGAGCAGGCGGAGGCGGCGCCGGGGGCGCTGGTGCAGGCGGTGATGGAGGAGAGGGGCGGGAGTCCCTGCCGTGTAAGTTTGACGATGGAGTTCATCAACGCGTCGCGCGTGGTGGCGGTGATTGCAGACGGCGAGGCGCACAAGCAAGTGATCGCCAACCTTCCCACCCCCACGGCAAAGGACAAGCCCGCCCGCGGTCTTCAGCCAATGGCGGGTGAACTGCGGTGGTACGTGGACCATGCCGCGTGCCAGAGGCGGGCGTAACGCAGCATGGCCGCGACCTACACAGTTGAGCCCAATGAGCGGGTGACGTTCAAAGTCCGCTATGAGGATGATGACGTTGTCGTCGTGCTCAAACCGCCGAAGATCGTGACGCTGCCGGGGCTCGGGCATGAGACCGATTCGTTGCTCAATGGGCTGTTCGCGAAGTATGGGGCGAAGCTGCAGAACCTGGGGAAGGGGCGGGACTTTGGGCTGCTGCACAGGCTTGATCGAGATACCAGCGGGCTGGTGATGGTGGCGCTGCGGGGGCGGGCGTACGACAAGCTGCGCGAGATCTTTGAGCAGCGCGAGGTGAGCAAGTACTACTGGGCGGTGGTAAAGGGAAGGCCCAAGGGCGAGAACGGCGTCATTCGCAAGCCGCTGATTGAGTATGAGGGTAAGGTGGCGAAGGACCCGCGGGTGAAGAAGCTGGCGCGCGTGTCGTCGGCGGGGAAGCCGGCGGTGACTGCGTGGCGCGTGCTTGATTCGGGGGTGGCGGGAAGTTTGCTCGAGTGCCGGCCGATCACGGGGCGGCTGCACCAGGTGCGCGTGCATCTGGATTCGATTGGCTGTCCGATTTTGGGAGATGAGTTTTATGGGCCTGCGGGCGTGCGGACTGCCGCGCCACGGCTCGCGCTGCATGCGCACCGGCTTGTCTTTCCGCACCCGGAGACGGGAGTCAAGATAGATGTAAAGACAAGTTGGCCGGGGGACTTGAGGGGAGTGCTGCGGAGGTTGGGGTTGAAGAGGCCGGACTTGCAGGATGCGGGGCCGAAGAAAGGCGAAGTCCAAGAAGCTGACTCAGGCGTGAGTTCTAACGAGGACTCGGATCCGCGTCGCGATTAGCAACGCAGGCGAGCTAGCGATTGTCCATGCCGCACTCAGGGCAGCGATCAAAGTCCGATTCAAGCGTGGAGCGATCGTAAGCGCAGAAGACGCAGAGCTTTTTGCGGCACCGGTACAGGATGATTAGTTCTCGCGAAACGTATGAAAAGTAGAGCGCGGAGGTCAGGAGCATGACAAACCACAGCGGCACCACAAGCTTGAACTCCGGGTTGAACCGAAACACGAAGTCGAGCCATCGCCGTGAAACAATGCCGCACCGGCCATCGCGAAATATGGAGGGAGAAGTCAGGCACAGGAGTTCGACTCCGATGGCAAACACGAATGGAATGGTGGCGGCGATGAAGTCGAACCTGGCGTACTTGACCCGCGTTGAGGCAGAGTCGTCATCCACAACAGAAGCGTAGTCGGTGGCTAGTCCAATGTGGTCATGAGGTCCGCGGCAATGCTGTCAGCGACCAGGAAGCCGGCATCGGTTAGCACCCAGCGCGAGTCAGAAACAGCCAGCTGGCCGCGCGATGCGAACTCCCGCGCGGCGGCGAGCAGGCGTGGTGCGGCATCGCCAGCGGCATCGAGCACTTCGTGGGCGTCGAGGCCCTCTTCGATCCGCAAGCCGGTCATGATCTTTTCAGCGAGGTTGCGGCGGGGGTCGGCGGGTTCGTAGTCCATCATCGGCGCGAAGCCGCCGTCCGAATGGGTGAGGTAATCATCCAACCGTGGGATGTTCTTCCAGCGGTGACCGTTCATGTGGGCGGAGGCGGCCGGACCTGCCGCGAGCCAGTTGCGTTGACGCCAGTAGGCGAGGTTGTGGCGGCACTCGTCGCCAGGGCGTGCGAAGTTGGAGACTTCGTAGCGGTGAATGTTGTGGGCTCGGAGCTTCTTGAGGGTCAGCTCGAACATGTCGGCTTCGAGGTCCTCATCGGCCTTGGGGAACTCGCCGCGGTTGAGGCGGGCGGTCATTGCCGTGTTGGGCTCGTAGGTGAGGGCGTAGCAGGAGAGGTGGGTCGTCTCCGCCGCAAGCGCTGTGTCGAGGTCTTGCTCCCACTCAGCCAGAGTCTCGCCCGGGATCGCGAAGATCAGGTCGAGCGATTGGCGGGCAATGCCGGCCTCGCGAGCGAGCATGATGGCCTTGAGGACGTTCTGCGGGTCGTGCCAGCGCTCGAGCGTCTTGAGGTGCGTGGGGTTGAAGGACTGGGCGCCGATGGAGATTCGGTTAACAGCGCCCCGCCGGAGGATGGCGAATAACTCGGGCGTGGCGGTTTCGGGGTTGCATTCGACCGTGAACTCGGGATTCCCTGACAGGTCAAAGTGCGCGTGCAAGGCATCGAAGAGCTGCCGCCAAAGCTCGGGGCGGAGCAGCGTGGGGGTGCCGCCACCGATGAAAATCGTCTCCAGCCTCCCCGCCCAGGGTGCCAAGGCGGCCAACTCAGCCACCAGCCGCTGGGTAAAGGGAGCCTGCCGATCCTGCTTATCCACGATGCTGTAGAAGTCGCAGTAGTGACATTTATGGAAACAAAAGGGGATGTGGAGGTATAAAGAAGTAGCGAGCTGGGGGGCAGAGGTGGGGGTAGGGGTTGGGGCGGGAAGTTGCCGGAGAACAGCCCCGGCATCCAGGCCAGCATTCGGGGAAGCCCGTTGATTGAGCCGGTTTATGGCGGTATGGTGAGTCAAGGCCCGATGGTAGAGGGTGCGAGCTTTGACCGTTGCAAGGGTGTTTGGGTGACGGTGAGAGTCTCCAGGAGGGTCGGCGGATGGCAATATCGTTGATCCTTGTGCGTACGGATGGCCGCCAGAGCGAGATTCCGCTCAAGGGCCGTGCCGTGATTGGAAGGCAGACGGATTGCCAGATCCGCATCCCGAGCTCGGGCGTGTCTCGCCATCACTGCGAGCTGAATGTGATCGATGGGAAGGTCTCGCTGCGCGACATGGGGTCGAGCAACGGGACATTTGTGAATCGGCAGAAGGTGCAGCAGGCACAGCTGAACGCTGGGGACCTGATTGCCCTGGGCGACCTTGTCTTCGTGCTGCGGGTGGATGGCAATCCGGCGCAGGTTGATTCGGAAGAGGCGCTGGATGAAGGCGCGCCCCCCGCGGTAATTGCAGCACCGCAGAAAGCAGCCACGGCTGCCAAGGCTCGGGCTAAACCGGCGGCTGGGGCAAAGAAGAGCTTGCTGGAAGACAGCAGCGTGGCGGACTTCGACTTCCTTGATGAAGATGATGACATCAAGAAGCAGCCGAAGCTGTAGCCGCGGCATCTTGCCGTGATTTCGTTTTCAATATGAGATTTGCGATGAAGACATGGGCTGGAAGCCCATGCTACCTATGCCGCCGCCGTGCCCGGCTTTTGGTCAGCTGCGTTCTTCGGGGCTTCGACCACCGGGCCTGGGACGCGGATGTTGGTCCCACATGACCGGCAGCGGACCGTCTTACCACGGCATGACTGCGGCACGGCCAACACCTTCCGGCAGGTGAGGTTCGGGCACATGATGCGGATGCTGGCGGCGTTGAGATTGGAGTTCGACATAGGCCACGGCTCTCCTGGTCAACAAAGATCGGCCCATATGGGTGGGTGCTTTATGGGCATGGGCTGTCGGTGACGCGGGGCGCGAACCGGGTGCGATGAAAGCGGCTATCGTCTGCGGTCATGACTTTGAAACCGGGAGTTATCGGCGATACCAAGGCGGGTAGGGCGGCCTGCTCTGCCGTGGTGGGGCTGCAGTGGGGGGATGAAGGCAAGGGCAAGTTCGTCGACCTGCTCGCGGCCGAGCATGACGCGGTGGTCCGATATAACGGCGGGGCGAATGCGGGCCACTCGGTGGTGGTGCGGGGTGAGCGGTATTCGCTGCACCTGGTGCCGTCGGGGATTCTGTACCCGGGCAAGATGGCGGTGATCGGCAACGGCGTCGTTGTGGACCCGTGGAAGCTGGTCGAAGAGCTGGATGGGCTGACGAAGCGCGGCGTTGATGTGTCGGGTCTTTCGTGCTCGAGCCGGGCCCATGTGGTGCTGGCGTATCACAAGATGGAGGATGCTCTCCGCGAGGATCTGCTTAAGAAGCGCATGGGGGAGGCAGGAGCGGGCGCGGCTACGGACATCGGGACGACACGGAGGGGGATTGGGCCGGCGTACGCGGATAAGGCGCAGCGGGCGGGTGCGGTGCGCATGGGCGACCTGCTGCGGCCTGAGGCACTTGAAGAGAAGGTTGGGCTGGCGGTGGCGATGAAGGGGCCTGCGCTTGCGGCGCTTGCGAAGACGCTGGGTGCGCCGAGTGAGCCTCTGTCAGCTCCCGACTTGATCCGCGGGGCGCGCGAGATCGGGCAACGGCTCGCGCCGATGATCAAGGACACGACGCACCTGCTGCATGACCTGCTTGGGGCGGGCAAGCGAGTGCTGTTTGAAGGGGCGAATGGGTCGCTGCTTGATGTTGACCACGGCACGTATCCCTACGTCACAGGCAGCACCTGCATTTCCGCCGGAATCGGGTCGGGCACGGGCGTACCCGCATCGCGGGTTGGCCGCATCCTGGGGATCATGAAGGCTTATTCGACGCGCGTGGGCGCGGGACCATTCCCAACGGAGTTGAAGGACGCGATCGGGGATGGCATCCGCCAGCGCGGGCGGGAGTTTGGGACCACGACCGGGCGGCCCCGCCGGGTTGGATGGCTGGACCTGGTAGCCGTGAAGTACTCCGTGATGATCAACGGAGCTACCGGCGTCGCGTTGACGATGCTTGATGTGCTGGCCGGTATGGACGAGATCAAGGTCTGCACGGGGTACAGGATCAACGGTCAAGTGACCAACCGCTTCTGCCCAGATGCATTCGAGCTTTCGCGGATCGAACCCGTCTTTGTAACCCTGCCAGGGTTCAAGGAGGACATCTCCAAGGCACGGAAGCTGACCGACCTGCCGACCAACGCCCGGCGATATGTTGACTCCATTGTCGAGAACATTGGGGTGCCGGCGGACCTAGTAAGTGTCGGGCCGGACCGTGAACAGACGATTGAGGGGAAGGCGTAGAGCAGTTTGGAGAGCATGCGTGGCGAGCGGGGCGGCTGCGAGAGTCAGTAAGGGTGAGCAAGCCGTGCAGGCGTCCGCCGCAGCTGCCAAGCCAGCAACGCCGTTTGCGAATGACCCTGTGGCATTGGCCGCGGTGGCGCGGATGCAGGCGCGGAATCCCAAAGCGGATCCGCTAACGAGGCTCCCGGACGTCAACCCAGCCAGGATCCCACGGCACGTGGCCATCATCATGGATGGCAACGGCCGCTGGGCTCAACAGCGCGGATTGCCGCGGGAGCTTGGCCACCGCCATGGGGCCAAGGCTGTACGCGGGGTCGTTGAAGAATGCGGCAACCTCGGTATCGAGGTGATCACGCTTTACTCGTTCTCGCTGGAAAACTGGAAGCGGCCCAAGCCGGAGATCGAGGCCTTGATGGGCTTGTGCCTCGCGTACCTAGATGCCGAAGAAGCCGACCTGAAGAAGAACGGGATCAGATTCCGGGTCCTCGGTCGGCGCGAGGGTCTTCCAGAACCAGTTCTCAAGGCCATTGACCGGGTGACAGAGGTTACTGCAGGGGGCACCCGGGGAACGCTCTGCCTGGCTATCAACTATGGTGCGCGGGCGGAGATCACGGATGCGACCCGCTGGCTGGCCCGGGAAGTGGCCGCGGGCCGGCTCAAGCCGGACCAGATCGATGAAGCGGCGATTTCGGGGTGCTTGTATACAGGCGGGCTGCCGGACCCGGACCTATTGATCCGCACGGCTGGCGAGATGCGGGTGAGCAACTATCTCCTGTGGCAAATCAGCTATGCGGAACTCCACGTCACCGACATCTACTGGCCGGACTTCGGGAATGAGCACCTCCACGCCGCCATCCGGGACTACGCCGGGCGCAACCGACGATTCGGCGGCGTTGAAGAAGAAGCGTGAGGTCCGCAACCGGCTCCTGATGGGGCCGATCCTGATCACCGTTATTACCGCGGCCTTTGCGGTGGACGAGTGGCTGGAGGGGATTCCTCTTCCCGAATGGCTGCACTGGACCGGCCGTACCGAATGGTCACGCGGAGCAGTGATCCTGCCGGTGGTGATCGCAATCAGCCTCGTGGCGGCGCGGGAACTGGCGACAATTCTGATCGGAAAGGGGATCGCCGGGTCGAAGCGGGTCATGAGCACAGCGGCGGTGGCGGGGCTGCTGGTTTCCTCGCAAGCACCCAACGCGTTCGGCAGCGCGTTCAATGTGACGGATGCAATTTCGATGGTCAGCACGGCAGCCGTGGTGGTGCTGGCATTTGCGATGATTTTTTACGCCCGCAACCGCAGCGTCGAAGGCGTCGTCGCGGCAACTGGCGGGGCGCTGCTGGCCTTTGTGTACCTGGGCCTGATGTTCGGCTCGATGTTGGCCATCCGCCGCGAGCACTCGGCCTGGGTGCTGCTGTGGGTGATCCTGGTCACCAAGTCCTGCGACATCGGCGCGTGGTTCACCGGCCGTTCAATCGGCCGCCACAAGCTCATCCCATGGCTGAGCCCGGGCAAGACGTGGGAAGGACTCATCGGTGGCGTGGTCTTCTCAGGGATCATCAGCGTGCTAGGCGTGTGGCTGCTGCAGAAGTACGTGGGCCTGCGGGCTCCGCCGGTCTGGCTCACGGCTGCGGCGGGTGTGATGTTCGGAGCCGTGGGGCAGGCGGGGGACCTGGTCGAGAGCGTCTTCAAGCGCGATGCTGGGAAGAAGGACAGCGGCGGGTCGGTGCCGGGGATGGGCGGCGTGCTTGATGTGCTGGATTCGCCGCTGCTGGTGGCGCCGCTGGCGTACTGGTGGCTGCGGCTGATGGAGGGCAAGGGCTATCTGGTGTCGCATTAATCCGGGTGAACGCGTGCGGGACGCGTGGGGCCGGATAACTGGGGTGCATCGCCGCAAGGCTGTCCGGAATCACGACCTCCAGCCCTGCCGGGCCACTTTGGGCGCACTACACTGTGACTGGATCGCCTGCCCGCTGGAGCCCTGAATGGATGTGACGGCCAAACTGTTGCGACTGTTTAACGTCGACAAACAACTCCGGGGATTGCAATCCCGCCTCGGCTCGGCCGAGAAGTTTCTGGGCGACCAGAACAAAGAAATAAGCTCAATAGACACCAAGCGGGCCGGCCTCGAGGCCCAGCTGAAGCAGCACACCGCGCAGGCCGCCGACTACGAGGGCGAGATGGCCCGGCTTGATGCGAAGATGGCCACCATCCGCAAGCAGATGGATGAGGCCCAGACCAACAAGGAATACAAGGCGTTCCTGACCGAGATCAACACGTTCAAGGCCGACCGTGACCTGCTCGAAACCAAGGCACTGGAGCTGATGACCAAGTCCGATGAGGTCAAGAAGCAGCTCGCAGAGCTCGGCGGAAAGCGCAGCGAGCGCGAGCAGGTGCAGAAGGTGGCGGCGGGCGAGCGCGACCAGCGGTTCAAGGAAATCGAGACCCGGCTCAATGAGCTGAAGGCGGAGCGGGCGAAGCTCGCGGCAGATGTGCCCGCGGATGTGATGCAGATGTTCCAGCGGCTGCTGGACCAGCGGGGCGACGAGGCGATGGGGCCCATCGAGATCCAGGACCGCAAGCGGCACGAGTACACGTGCGGCGTGTGCATGATGTCCCTGCCGATTGATTCGGTGAGTGGCCTGCTCTCGAGCGGCAAGCTGACGCGGTGCAAGAGCTGCGAGTGCGTGCTGTACCTCGAGGAAGAGTCGAAGAAGGCGATGCAGCCCGCGGCGGCGAAGAGGTAGGAAATGATCGCTGCACACTTGCATGAAATTCACAAGGCAGTTCCGTTTCTGCCGTTTGACATCGTCATGGCTGACGGGACCCGCTACCACGTGCCTCATCCAGAACACTTGGCTTATGTGCCAGGCTCTCGCATGTGCGTGGTGTTCACAAACAAGCACGTCGCACGCCACTTGGACTTGCTGCTTATGACAGCGCTCGAAGTAAGCGAACCCCGTACGAGGCGCCGTCGGGCTGGCTAACGGGACAGCTAAAACAATGAACTTTGGTCGCTGTCAATAGCCCGATACGTAAGGCCGAGGTGCTCGCACGCCGACCTCGTCAATGCTCGCCCACGGCGCGTCCGTGCCAAAAAGCCCATCTGCAATAGGTACGGCTCGACCACATCCTCGAGCGTCCCCGCATCCTCATTCATCGTCGCCGCAATCGTTTCCAAACCCACCGGTCCGCCTTGGTACGTCGTTCCGATCGTCCGCAGGAAGCTGCGGTCAAGCTCATCCAGCCCCAGCCGATCAACACCTTCAAGCTTGAGCGCCGCCTCAACTGCCTTTGGCGTGATATGCCCATCCGCCTTCACCTGCGCCCAGTCACGCACGCGCCGAAGCAGCCTGTTGGCAATCCGCGGCGTGCCGCGAGACCGTGCCGCGATTGTCTGTAACGCCTCTTCATCAGCCCCCGGCACATTCAGCAGGCGAGAACTCCGCTCCAAGATCGCCAGCAGCTCCTCCTGCGAGTAATACTGCAGGTGGTGCACAATCCCAAACCTGGAACGAAGCGGCGATGACAGCAGCCCTGCCCGTGTCGTCGCCCCAATCAGCGTGAAGGGTTGGCACTTCACCTGCACCGTCCGCGCCGACAGCCCGCTGTCGAGGGTCACATCGATCCGGAAGTCCTCCATCGCCGGGTAAATAAACTCCTCCACGGCAACCGGCAGCCGGTGAATCTCATCGATAAACAAAATATCCGCGTGCTGCAGCCGCGTTAGCGCCGCCACCAAGTCGGTCCCTCGCGCCAAGGCCGGTCCAGACGTGATCGCGATCTTGACGCCCATTTCCTGGGCCAGTACGTGCGCGAGCGTTGTCTTCCCCAGCCCAGGGGGGCCGTGGAGCAGCACGTGCTCAAGCGGTTCCTTGCGTTCCTTCACCGCTGCTATGGCGATCCGCAAGCGATCGATCAGGTCCGCCTGCCCGACATACTCGCTGATCTCGGTAGGCCGCAGCGCCCAGTTGACCTGCTCCTCCTGCGGCGCAGCCTGCGAAGATAAGAGACGATCCGTCGCCATCAGCAGAGGTTACTTCATCGGCAGGTTCTTGTCCTGCCAGAGTTTCACCAGCTTGTTGAAGGTCACCGGCTCCCAGATCGAGCCGTCCGCCAGTTCGGTCCGAAGCAGTTCACCCTTGCTGTTGTAGTAGCTGATCTGCGGCTTCTTGTCGTCGCTGAGCTTGCTGGTCAGCACGTACAGGTTCGGCTTGTCGCTGGGCTGCTCGAGCTTGTCACGGCGGAGACAGATCCCCGACGCCTCCGACTGATAGGAATAGAACGCGAAGTCGGTCATCACCCCTGCCTTCAGCAGCAGCTGCGGCAACAGCCACGCCTCCACCCGCGAGATGTACCCCTCGCCCTGGAAGACGGGCTTGATGGTCTTTGATGCGATCCCTGTACCCTCAACATTGACCACCATGCTCTTTCCCGTTCGGGCGCCGATCTCGGTTACGGTCTCGACCTTGCCGTCCTTGCGGATCGCGTTCCGAACCGTCCACGCCTCTTCGCTCTTGTCTAGGGATGCATCCGGCGCCAGGAAGAATGCCGCCTGCGAATCGATGATGTAGCCCGAGTCCAGCACGCGGGCATCCATCCTGATGATGTACCCCTGCTGCTTGTTCCCGGTTGCCGTTGAGTTGCGCGAGGCTCCATCCAGCATCGAACGGGTTCCAAGCTCCGCGCGAATCCGGCGATACCCCAGCTCGGTCGCATCAGAATCCGCGCCCGATGGTGCCGGCTTGTAGCGGCGCTCCCATCGCTCCGGCAGGGCAGCGATGACCTGCTCGCACGCCGTGGGGCCAAGGCTCGCCATCACGCGCCGCGCCGATGCGATCGCATCCGCACGCTCTGCGTTGATCTTCGTGGGGTCCTGGATCGTTGCAGTGCCGACAGTGGTCTCATACACCGCGCGTGCCTTCGCGAACGCCGGCTGGGTTGTCATCAGCTCGAAAATCAGGAACTGGTTCCTGGCGTTCTTGATGACCGTCAACCCCCGCACTACGGCAGGGTCCTTCTCCTGTGCCCCTGGCACCGAGAAGTACACACGGTCCGCTGCCCAGGTACCGAGTTTGATCTCCTTGCGCGGCTCGACGATCTTGCCGCGGACACCGGCAATTTTGGAGGGGTCGAACTTCTCGCCCGGCTTGGGAGTGTCGAAGATCTCGCCCGCCGCCCGGAAGTACTCAGTCACAATGCGGTCGCAGACCTCAGCCGTCGTCGTGTCCGGGTCCGATGACCGGGGAGTCTGGACGTTCAGCATCCAGGTCTGGTCTTTGGCGAACATCTGGGCGGCCGACTTTCCGCCCGCCGCACTGGCCTCAATCCGGGTACCTACCGGGACCAGCATCGTCAGACCCGCCGATTCAAGGTGGTAGGGGTCATCTGCGAACTCCACGATGGTGGCCGGGGCTGCCCCTTCGGGCCCCTGGGGGGGCGTGGACCGGGGGGTCGGGTTCGATGTAGCCGCCGGGTTCTTGGGAGCAGTGGGGCGGGGGTTGGTGGCAGGGGCCTTTGAGGGCTGACGGCTGGGCGCAGGCTTTGCCGGTGGATGGCTTGTGGGCTGAGCCTGGGTAACGGTGGCGAGGGCCACGGCTGCAAGGAGTGGGAGGGCTCGGAAGGCGGCGGTCATTGGGGCCATGGAAGTAGCTCCGGGTGGGAACGTCTAGTGTTGCATCGACTTGGTCCAAGCGTTGGCTTGATCCGCGGATAGGCACACCACCTCACCCCCGCGCACCCGCCCCTGATTTCGCTGCAAACGTGGTTCTTCGGCTTGTTGACAAGATGGGGTGCGTGTCTATCCTTCCCTCCCGCCTCTCCGAGGAGAGCGGGTGTTGTTGCGCAGTCTCCTCACGGCACTCCCAGATTTGGGTGGAAACGAATGACAGGCGGAAAGATCAGAATCCGGATGGAGGCTTACGACCACCTGGCCCTCGATGCGTCGGCCAAGGAAATCGTTGAGCACGCCAAGCGCACCAACGCGAAGGTTGCGGGGCCGATCCCCCTGCCGACGCGTGTGGAACGCTACACCGTGCTGCGGTCCCCGTTTATCGATAAGAAAAGCCGTGAGCAGTTCGAGATCCGCACGCATAAGCGGATCATCGACATCATCGAGCCCAATGCGCGCACCGTCGAGGCGCTCAACCGGCTCGTAGTGCCCGCGGGCGTGTTTGTGAAGATCAAGGCTTGAGTTTGAGACCCCTGGGATGGCCCGGGGGTTTTCGTTGGATAAGTAGCCCGAGCGTGAGCGAGGGCTTGTCGGAAGGACAGAGTCATGGGCTTGTCACTGCTGGGTAAAAAAATCGGAATGACCCGTGTCTACACGGACAAGGGTCTCAGCGTGCCCGTGACCGTCATTGAGTGCGGGCCGTCGGTGGTCACGCAGGTCAAGACGCAGGAGACGGATGGGTACACCGCGGTTCAGATCGGGTACGGCGAGGTCAAGCCCCGCAACACCACGATCCCGCTGATCGCTCACGACCACAAGGCCGGAACCACCCCAAAGCGTCATCACCGCGAGTTCCGCGTGGACGCCAAGGACGTGGGCAACTACACGCCTGGCCAGGCGCTGACCTTGAAGGACCTCGACGGCACCATGTTCGTCGACGTCATCGGCACCAGCAAGGGCAAGGGCTTTGCCGGTGTGATGAAGCGTTGGCACTTCAAGGGCATGTTCGCCTCCCACGGCACTGAACGTAAGCACCGCTCACCCGGCTCGATCGGCTCGCTGTGCTCGAACCGTGGTTTCGGCGGTGGCCTCAAGAAGGGCAAGAAGATGGCTGGTCACATGGGTGACGAGCGCGTCACCTGCCGCAGCCTGGATGTCGTCCGGGTTGATGCAGAGAAGGGTTTACTGCTGGTCAAGGGTCCGATCCCCGGCGGCAAGAATGGACTGGTAGAGATTCGGCCGGCGGTTCGGCTGTACAAGGGCAAGGCAAAGCGGCTGGCAGAGGCCGGCAAGAAGTAAGTGATTGAGTGACGTTCGCCGGCGGCCTGCAAGGGCCACCGGCGAGCCCGGAAGGTCCGAAGGGAAACCGCCGGGCAACGACAAGGAAGATTGGACGGCCGAGTCGATTCCGATCCGCACCGCACGCTTGGAGCGTGTCCCCAACCTGAAGGTTGGGATTGGAGGCGAGACGGATAGGCGGCACGAGGACGCGAGGATGGGTCGCATGGCCCACCCCCACGCGTCAGGCGTCGAGACGATTGGAAGACACGATGAATGTCCCCGTCTACAACATGCAGGGCAACGAGGTTGCCAAGCTCACCATTGATGTGAAGACCCTCGGCGGCGAGGTGAACGCGGCTCTGATCAAGCAGGCGTATGTGCGTTACCACGCCAACCTACGCCAGGGTTCAGCCCGCACCAAGAACCGCACCGAGGTTGAGGGCTCCACCCGCAAGCTCTACAAGCAGAAGGGCACGGGCAACGCCCGCCACGGCGACAAGAAGGCCAACCTCTTCAAGGGCGGCGGCCACGGGCACTCCAAGAAGCGGACCCGCGAGGACTACCGCCTGGACATGCCCAAGAAGATGCGCCGCAAGGCCAACCGCAACGCGCTGCTCGCCAAGCTGGTGGACGGCGAAGTGAAGGTGGTTGACGGGTTCAACTTCAAGGAAGCAAAGACCCGCGCCTTCCAGGACTTCCTCACGGCTTTGAAGGTCGATCGCGCCGCGCTGGTCGCCCTGCCCCAGGATGGCGAGGCATCGGACAAGGCTCGTCTGTCGGGCCGCAACATGGATGACGTCACCCTCATCCGCGCCGACCAGCTCAACTGCTTCAACATGCTGAACCACCGGTACCTGGTCATCGCCCGGGCCGACCTTGAGGCCTGGCTTGAAGGGCCGACTTCCCAGACCGGTAAGGAAGCCAAGACAAGTCCGCTGGGCCGTAATGCGTCCGGCAGGAAGGTGGAGGTGGCCTAATGCCAGCCAACGTCGATGCAAGCTACATCCTGAAGAAGCCGCTGCTCAGCGAGAAGAGCACGTACGGCATGAACGAGCACAAGCTGTACGCGTTCCTGGTTGATCCCCGGGCGAGCAAGCCCGAGATCAAGGCCGCGGTCGAGAAGATCTACAAGGTTCGCGTGGCCAACGTGAACACCCAGGTGCGCAAGAACAAGACCAAGCGGCTCAAGTACGGCGCGGTGACCCCTGCCGCGACAAAGAAGGCCATCGTCCGCCTCCATCCCGAGGACTCCATCGAACTGTTCTAACCGGTGCACAAGAGCCCGGAGTAGGAAAGCGTCATGCCGATTCGGATTTACAAGAAGACCAGCGCCGGGCGCCGCAACGCGTCGGTGAACGAGCACGTGGAGGTCACGAAGGACTTCCCCGAGAAGTCGCTCCTCAGCCCGCTCCCCAAGAGCGGCGGACGCAACCACAGCGGCAAGATCACCTCCCGCGGCATCGGCGGGGGCGTGAAGAAGATGTACCGCCAGATCGACTTCAAGCGCAAGGACCGCGAAGGGATCGAGGGCAAGGTCATCGGCATCGAGTACGACCCCAACCGCTCATGCCACATCGCCCTCATCGAGTACACCGACGGCGTGAAGCGCTACATCATCTCGCCCAACGGCCTCAAGTTCGGCGACACGGTGGTGTGCAGCACGGCCGGCCCGGTCGAGCCCTCCCCCGGTAACTGCATGCTCCTCAAGTACGTGCCCACCGGTCTGGACGTGCACTGCGTCGAGCTGCTCCCGGGGCGCGGCGCCCAGATGTGCCGCTCAGCCGGCACCTACGCCAAGATGAGCAACCGCGAGGGCGATTACGCGACCCTCGTTCTGCCCAGCGGCGAAGTCCGCCGTGTGCCCCTCGAGTGCAAGGCGACCATCGGCCAGGTCGGCAACAGCGACCACCGCCTCCGTCAGCTCGGCAAGGCAGGCCTGACTCGCCTCATGGGCCGCCGGCCGATCACCCGCGGCGTCGCCAAGAGCCACCACGCCCACCCACTGGGCGGTGGTTCAGGCCGCAGCAAGGGCAACCGCCCCCTGTGCGGACCCACGGGCGTGCACGCCAAGGGCGGCAACACCCGTAACCGCAAGAAGCACAGCACCACGCTCATCATCCGCCGCCGCGTCAGTAGGCGCTACGGCCAGAAGAAGTAATCAGGACCCCAGGACTCAGGACTTCAGGACACACACATGGGACGCAGCCTCAAGAAAGGTCCATTCGTCGATGAGAAGCTCTACCACAAGGTCGAGAAGCTCAACTCGACGCGCCGCCGGGAGCCCATCAAGACCTGGGCCCGCCGTTGCACCATCGTTCCCGAGTTCATCGGGCACACCTTCAAGGTGCACAACGGCAAGATGTTCCTGGATGTGTTCGTGACCGAGGACATGGTCGGGCACAAGCTCGGCGAGTTCTCGATCTCGCGGACCTTCCGCGGCCACACCAACAAGAAGGAAGGCATCGCCGGCGCCGAAGGCCCAGCGGGCGGCCCCGCCCCCGCGGCAGCGGCACCAGCGGCGCCCGCAGGCAAGAAGTGAGGACTGACCAGTGAAGATCAAGGGAACCAAACTTTCGCAGCGGGCCGAGCAGGCCGGGCTCACCCCCGAGCAGCTTGCGCAGGCCATCGCCGAGCCGGGCTTCGGCGTGGACGACGCCACCCGCGCCATCAAGAACTGGATGGCCGGCCGGGATCACCCGCGCTGCCGTGCCAAGACCGTCGCGCGTATGGCCCAGGCCCTGGGCGCAGCCCCCAAGGACCTGGTCAGCTTCACCAGCCAGGTCCGCCACCACCGCGGCAGCCCGCGCAAGGCCGGCCTCTTGGCCCAGCTCATTCGCGGCAAGAACGTCGATCAGGCCCTCAACCTGCTCACGTTCACCCCAAAGAAGGCTGCCGTGAACTTCAAGAAGGCTCTCAACGCCGCCATCGCCGACGCCGAGCAGGCCGAGGCCGATGTCACGGCTCTGTACGTGAGCGAGAGCCGTGTGGACAACGGCCCGGTCATCAAGCGATTCCAGCCCAAGGACCGCGGGCGCGCCCACGCGATCCTGAAGCCACTGGCCCACATCACCATCAGCGTCGAGGAGCGGCCGGCCAAGGCCGGTGCGAGGTAAGCATGGGACAAAAGACGCATCCATTCGGTCTTCGGCTCGGCATCACCGAGGCTCACAAGAGCCGCTGGTACGCCCCCAAGGCCCTGTACGGCGAGCTGCTCGTCGAAGACGAGAAGATCCGCAAGTGGCTGGACAAGCGCCTGAACCGCAGGCCCCCAAACGCCGCGGTCTCCGACGTGCACATCGAGCGCACGCGCGAGGAGCTCAAGGTGGTCATCAAGACCGCGCGGCCCGGCCTGGTCATCGGCCCCAAGGGCGCCGAGGTCGAGCGCATGACTGAAGAGCTTCAGTACATGACGGGCCGCAAGGTGGCGATCTCGATCATTGAGATCAAGAACGCCGACCTGGACCCCAACCTCATCGCCGAGGCGGTGGCCGAGCAGCTGATGAAGCGGGCCAGCTTCCGGCGCGTGGTGAAGATGAAGTGCGAGGCCGCGATGGCCGCGGGCGCCAAGGGTGTGAAGATCCAGGTTTCCGGTCGCCTGGGCGGCGCGGAAATGAGCCGTGTGCTCGCGGTGCGTCTGGGTTCGCTCCCGCTGTCGACCCTCCAGGCCCGTGTCGAGTACGGGTTCGGCGAGGCGCGGACGACCTACGGCGTGATTGGTGTGAAGGTGTGGGTCTACAAGGGCATGTACACGACCGAGGCGGACGAGAACACGTCCAACGCGGCCGGTGGCCGGGCCCGCGCTCGAGGTCGTAAGTAAGCAAATCCAGACATCGGCTGGAAGCCGATGCCACGACGAGGTGACTGATGCCGTTGATGCCCAAAAGAGTGAAGTACCGCAAGGAGATGCGGAGAGTCCGCCCACGCAAGGCCACCAAGGGCAACTACGTGGCCTTCGGCGACTACGGCCTGCAGGCCCTCGAGGGCGCGTGGGTGTCGGGTCAGGTGCTCGAGGCCGGCCGTATCGCGGCCATGCACTTCGTGAAGCGCTCCGGCAAGCTCTTCATCCGCGTCTTCCCAGACAAGCCCATCAGCAAGAAGCCCCTGGAAACCCGAATGGGCACGGGCAAGGCTGAAGTGGACTACTGGGCGGCACGCGTCAAGCCCGGCACCATGCTCTTTGAGATGGCCGGCGTCCCGGAGGCCACGGCAAAGCTGGCCCTTCTTCGCGTGGCAATGAAAATGCCGGTCAAGTGCCGGTTCGTGGGGCGTCGCGTCAAGGTTTGAGTTTGGCAGGCATTGGAGGCGGCGATGAAGGGTAACGAGGTTCACAAGATGAGCGACGACGAGTTGGTGGTGGAAGCCGCCAAGCTCCGCAACGACCTGTACGACCTGCGCAGCCAGGCCGTGACCGAGAAGGTCGAGGACACATCCAAGTTTGGCAAGATCCGCAAGGACATCGCGCGCCTGCTCACCGAGCAGCGCTCGCGTCAGCTCAAGAAGGCCTGAGAGGAATAGCGATGGCAGTGAAGACCACGACCAAGAAGACCGCCCCGGCGCCCGCAGCCCCCAAGGCCAAGAAGGCCCCGGCCGCCCCCGCCGCGCCCGAGAACCTCACCGGCACCAAGATCGGCGTGGTCGACACCGACCAGCGCGAGAAGACCCGCCGTGTGGTGGTCAACTACCTCGCCAAGCACCCCAAGTACGGCAAGTACGTCCGCCAGCGGACCGTGCTGCACGTGCACGATGAGAACAACGAGAGCAAGAGCGGGGACCTGGTCGAGGTTGCCCCCTGCCGCCCTATCAGCAAGACCAAGAGCTGGCGCCTGGTCCGGATCGTCGAGAAGCGCGCCGAGCTGGCCGCCGCCATCAAGAGTGTCAAGGACGTTCAGTAATCACGGAGTGACGAAGGTCACAGAATCCGTTCGGTCACGAAGTGAAAGAGTTGAGCCATGCTGCAGCAAGAAACACGATGTGAAGTCGCGGACAACTCGGGGGCGAAGATCGCCTACGTGATCCGCGTGTACGGCGGGTCAACCGGCTCGGGCAAGTTCACGCGCCGCATCGCCAACGTGGGCGACCGCGTGTTCGTCTCGATCAAGCGTGCCCTCCCCGGCGCTGATGTGAAGCCGGGCGACAAGAGCAAGGCCGTGGTGGTGCGGACCACCAAGTCCACCCGCCGCGCCGACGGCTCCTACGTCAAGTTCGACAGCAACGCGGTGGTCCTGATCCAGGACGACGGCAACCCCAAGGGCACCCGCATCTTCGGGCCCGTCGCCCGCGAGCTCCGCGACAAGAACTACATGAAGATCGTGTCCCTCGCTTCGGAAGTGATCTGAGTTTCCGGTAGCCCGGCAGTCCCTGCCGGGACAAGTTGGTTCGGTTAGAGAAGGTAAACGACATGCCACGCCACGTTCGAAAAGGCGACACAGTGATGGTGACCAGCGGCTCCTCCAAGGGCGCCATTGGCGAGATCATCCGCATCCTCACCAAGACCGACCTGGTCCTGGTCAAGGGTGTCAACCTGCACACCAAGCACATCAAGCCCACCCGCACCGCGCCCCAGGGCGGCATCATCACTAAGGAAATGCCCCTGCACATCAGCAAGGTCAGCCCCGTGGTCGATGGCAAGCCCGTCCGCGTCGGCTTCCGCATGGAGCCCGACGGCAGCAAGGTCCGCGTGGCTCGTCACGGCGGCAAGGAAGTCAAGGTGCTCGGCACCGTCCACGGCCCGCGCGGGGATGAGAAGCCCAGCGGCAAGCCCGTCAAGCAAGCCAAGAAGTCCAAGAAGAAGGTAAGCGAGTAAGCACATGTCCAAGGACCAGGAAAACAAGAAGCAGGCCCACCCCGAGGGCGGTCACAAGGACAAGGGTCCTAAGGACGGCCAGCAGAAGAAGGGTGGCGGTGGTGGTGGGGGTCATCAGGGCAAGAAGCCTCAGGGCGGCGGCCCCAAGAAGCACGCCGAGCCCGAAGAGGAAGTGCCCGCGGGTCCAAAGGTCCCGCCGCGCCTGCGCGTCCAGTTTGAGGAGCAGGTGCGCAAGGGCATCACCGAGAAGTTCGGGATCAAGAACCCCAACGCGATGCCCAAGCTCCAGAAGATCGTGCTCAATGTCAACATGGGCCGCCACCTCGAGGGCAGCAAGCTCCCGCCCACCGTCAAGTCCGCGGTGCTCGACACGCTGGTCAAGGTCAGCGGCCAGAAGCCGGTGGTGATCAAGGCCAAGAAGAGCGTGTCCAACTTCAAGGTCCGCGAGGGCTTTGAGACCTCGGCGATGGTCACCATCCGCCGCGAGCGCATGTGGCACTTCCTTGACCGGCTCATCAACCTCGCCACCCCGCGTATCAAGGACTTCCGCGGCCTGGGCGACAAGGCCTTCGACAAGCAGGGCAACTACGCCATGGGCCTGACCGAGCAGGGCGTGTTCCCCGAGATCAACATGGCCGAGGCCGAGTTCACCCACGGCATGAACATCAACATGACCTTTGCGAACTCGAGCCCGGACCTCTCGCGCTACGTGCTCGAGCAGCTCGGCCTGCCCTTCAAGAAGCCCGAGGAAGCCCGTCCCGCCCGAGTTGTCGCCAAGGACAACCGGCCCAAGCCCGAACCCAAGCCGGAGGCGGCCGCCGCCGCGCCCGCAGCAGCTGGAGAAGCGAAGTCATGACGACCAAGGCACAGATGGCCAAGTCCCGCCGTACCCCGAAGTTCAGCACCCGGATCGTCCGGCGTTGCCAGCTGACGGGCCGCTCGCGGGGTGTGTACCGCAAGTTCCGCATCAGCCGCATCATGCTCCGCAAGCTCGCCCTCGAGGGCAAGATCCCCGGCATGCGCAAGGCCAGCTGGTAATCAGTATTCAGAACCCAAACGACTCAGGACTTTCAACTCAGTACTCAGGACTAGAAATATGGCGATCGGCGACCCTATCGCAGACATGCTCACTCGGATCCGCAACGCGGTCCGCAACCGCTCCAAGACGGTGACCTGCCTCAACAGCAAGGTCTGCCGTGGCATTGCATCCGTGCTGCGCGACGAGGGCTACATCGACGGCTTCGACGTCATCGAAGACGCCCGGCAGGGCCAGGTGCGCATCCGCCTCAAGTACGGCCCGGCCGGCGAGACGGTGCTGCACAAGCTGCACCGCGAGAGCAAGCCCGGGCGCCGCGTCTACAACAGCGTCGAGGAGCTCCCACGCCCGCTGCAGGGCCTGGGCATCGCGATTGTGTCCACGAGCAAGGGTGTGCTCAGCGACCGCAAAGCGCGGACTGAGCGGGTGGGCGGCGAGTTGTTGTGCACGGTTGAGTAGCACGGGCATCTTGCCCGTGTCCGTTGGGACTTTGGAGTAACGCGGAAGCCCGGTTCGAGTGAGTTGGGCCGGTGAGCAAGACGCGGTAAGGAGTTTCGGATGTCGAGGATCGGAAAGAAAACCATCGCAGTCCCCGCGGGCGTCAAGATCGCCCTCAAGGACCGCACGATCAATGTCGAGGGGCCCAAGGGCAAGCTCAGCTTGACCTTCCGCCCCGAGGTCACTGTCGCGTGGACCGAGAGCGAGAAGGCCATCAACGTTGGTCTCGCCAAGGGCTACACCAACGAAGACAAAGAGGCCAACGCCTACTGGGGCTCCACCCGCGCCCACATCCGTAACATGATTGAGGGTGTGACCAAGGGCTACGAGAAGAACCTCGAGGTCGTGGGTGTGGGCTGGACCGCAACCCTCGCCGGCAAGAACCTCAAGCTGGTCGTTGGCTACGCCAACCCGATCCTGATGGCGATCCCCACCGGCGTGGTGGTCACCGTCGACAAGCAGTTCGTCAAGGTCGTCGGCCCTGACAAGCAAGCCGTGGGGCACTTCGCGGCCTCCATGCGGGCCGTCCGCAAGCCCGAGCCTTACAACGGCAAGGGCATCAAGTACACCGATGAAGTGATCAAGCGCAAGCAGGGCAAGCAGTTCGGAGCCTAAGTGGCGCGGGCCTCCCGCCCGTGAAAGAAAGCAGCTTCAGTCATGAACAAGAACGTCGACAAACAGGTCCGCCGCAGCCGCCGCCGAATCGGCCTGCGCAAGCGCATCACGGGCACCAACGACCGTCCGCGCCTGTCCATCTACAAGTCACTCAACCACATCTACGCCCAGATTATCAACGACCTGGACGGCAAGACACTGGTCGCCGCCTCCAGCAACGACAAGGGCGTCACCCTCGACAAGACCGGCAACAGCGCTGCCGCGGCGGTCGTGGGCAAGGCCATCGCCGAGAAGGCCAAGGCCGCCGGCGTCACCAAGGTCGTCTTTGACCGCGGCGGGTTCAAGTATCACGGCCGCGTCAAGGCCCTGGGCGACGCGGCACGCAAGGGGGGGCTTGAGTTCTAACTGAACTCAGAAAGCAGCTATGAGCGAGAACTTCTCAGATTCCAGTCACATCGAGTCCGCCAACATCGGCGTGGACCGCACCTCCGCAACCGTCAAGGGTGGCCGTCGCTTCAGCTTCGGCGCCCTGGTGGTTGTCGGCGACCGTCGCGGCCGCGTCGGCTTTGGCTACGGCAAGTCCAACGAAGTCCCCTCGGCCATCGAGAAAGCCGAGAAGTACGCCCGCAAGGCCATGGTGAGCGTGCCGCTCTCGGGCAGCACGATCCCCCACCAGGTCGAGGGCACCTTCTCAGCCAGCAAGGTGCGCCTGGTCCCGGCAGCGCCCGGTACGGGCGTAGTCGCCGGCGGCACCGTTCGCACGATCTTGGAGAAGGCGGGCATCACCGACTGCCTCACCAAGTGCTACGGCTCGACCAACAAGCGAAACATTGTCAAGGCTGTCTTTGCTGGTTTGTCGCAGCTGCGTCAGCCCAACATCGTGGGCACGCTGCGTCACCAGCAGCTGGAGACCACCGAGATCGAGCAGAAGATCGAGCGCGGCAAGCGCTTCATGCCAACCGCGCCCAAGCGCGAGAAGGCTCGCGGCCCGGTCAACACCGTCGGGGATGAGCGCAAGCGCGGCCGTGGTGGCCGCGGCGGACCCGGCGGCGGTCGTGGCCGTGGCGGTCATGGCGGCGAGGGTGGCGGCGGTGGGGGTGGGGCAGCAGCGCCCGGGAAAG
>JADMIO010960086.1_pt1 | contig 31985 bp, 30 predicted proteins | sample 8958161 | NCBI WGS metagenome assembly JADMIO01 (sample SAMN16585339, study PRJNA669376) | soil metagenome | isolation source: Crop rotation soil | place: USA: Cullars Rotation, Alabama | collected 2011
CGTCCTCTCGGTGCTCCTCTTCCTCGCCTTCGTGAAGCTGGTCCGGCTCTCCATCTACGTGTTCATGGGCGCCGTGATCATCCAGGCGGTCCTTTCGTGGGTGAATCCCTATCACCCCGTGGCGCCGTTCTTCGACTCGCTCACGCGGCCGTTCCTGGGACCGGTGAAGCGTGTGATCCCGCCCATCGGCGGCGTGGATATCTCCCCGGTGTTCGTCCTCATCTTTTTCCAGCTCCTGCTCATGCTGCCGGTCACCTGGCTCGAGATGGAAGCCACGCGGATGGCGGTCCGCGCGGTCCAGTAGAAGTTGGTGGGATTTTTCAGCACTTTCCGGCCGGATTGAACCGGCCCGTCCGCGCGGAATTGGCGGCGGACTCCTCCTTGTTGCATGCGTAATGTGCTCTCCAAGCGCGGCGCACAAGCAGCGCGAGCACAGCGGGTACCACTACAAGGAGATTCGAATGTTCGTGCATGAATTCGCGCTTCTCGTCGCCGCCTCTTCCCCCCTCGCGGTCCTCTGCTCCATCCATGCGGGCCTCTTGGCCGCGGGCGAGCGCGAGACCCTGATCATCCCGGTGGTGCGCGAGTACCCGAGGATCGAGGTCGTCGATACCGAGGAGCTGGCCACCCCGGCGCCGGCGCCCGCGCCCACGATCCCCCAGAACCAGCCGGAATTCGCGCTCGCGGCGTAGCAAACCGTCCCTGGATCCCGGGTCGCTGCCGCACGTGCGGCGCCCGGGATGACATTCCAGGGGCTGTTTTCCGCATTTCGTCGCTTTCCGGTGGAGGGTCCTGGTGCGGCTGCCTAAAGTGCAGCCATCGACAACGCAACACCAACCAGGAGCCCCAAATGACCTTCGCCATCCTCGTGACCTTCGCCATGTTCGCCCCCATCGCCGCCACCGTGGCCGCCAACGTCGCCACCGTCCGCGCCTACGGCTGAGCTTTTGTGGATGAACGCACAATGGCTCGTCCGATTGTCCGTCCCCGGCCTGCGCACTGCGCCGGTGAATGCACGGCCGATCGCGGCTAGGCTGGAAACCATGAAAGACCGCTTCCCCACCGACCGCCGCCCCGCCTGGCGCCAGCGCTTCCTCGCGATAGCCCGCGAGCTGGAAGCCCTGCCGGCCCGCCGCGAGTCGGTCGAAGCCGACCAGGAAGCGCGGCGCCCGATGATGGCCGCCCGGTCGCTGCGCGGCATCCGCTTGGGCTGCATCCGGGCCGCCTGAGCACCTCCCCAATTGCCTGAAAAGCCGGCCCTTTGGCCGGCTTTTTCGCTTTTTCGTGTGTCAGCTGTCACTGTGTCGCCCGGCGGAAACGGGATACACTGGCTCGTCCCTAGGGAAGAAAGAACGACGGCCGCCGCATGGAATCCGCCGCCACGTCCACGCGTTTCGAGAACGAGATCGCCCAGTACCACCGCTGGCGCGAGGAGCTCACGCAAGCCGTTCACGCGTACCACGACTGGCTCGAGTCCAACGGCCACCTGGATGTCCAGCAGTCCATCCGCTTCTACGACCTGCTGGAGAACCTGAACAAGGGCCGCCTCATGCTCGCCTTCCTCGCGGAGTTCTCGCGGGGCAAGTCGGAGATGATCAACGCGCTCTTCTTCTCGGACTTCAAGGAGCGGCTGCTGCCCTCCGACGTGGGCCGCACCACCATGTGCCCCACGGAGATCTTCCACGACCCGAAGGAAGAGCCGTACCTGAAGCTCCTGTCGGTCGAGACGCGCTATCGCGACGAATCCATCTCGCAACTGAAGAACGTGCCGGTGGAGTGGAGCAAGGTGCGGCTCAACACGAGCTCGGCCGCCGACATGAAGAAGGCGCTGAAGGCGCTCGCGGATACGAAGAAGGTCTATGCGCTGGAGGCCCGCATGCTCGGCCTCGCGCCCATGCTCAACGAGAGGGGCGAGGTCCCGGGCGAGGAAGAGCTGGTGGAAGTGCCCGCGTGGCGCTACGCCATGATCAATTACCCGCACCCGCTGCTCGCCAACGGCCTGTCCATCCTGGATACGCCGGGCCTGAACGCCATGGGCATGGAGCCGGAGCTCACGGTCTCCACCATCCCGTCGGCGCACGCGATCCTGTTCCTGCTCTCCATCGACACCGGCGTCACCAAGAGCGACATGGAGATCTGGGACCGCTACGTGAAGACGGGCCTGCCGCAGAAGATGGCGGTGCTGAACAAGATCGACCTGATGGACGACGGCATCAAGACGAAGGACGAGATCGACAAGGCCGTCGAGCGCATGGTCGTCACCACGTCGCAGCACCTGCACCTCGCGCGCGAGCGCATCTTCCCGGTGTCGGCGCAGAAGGCGCTGGTGGGCCGCATCAAGGGCGACCAGGCCATGGTGGACAAGAGCGGCATCGTGAAGCTCGAGACCTACCTCGCCGAGCAGGTGGTGCCCATGAAGCGCCAGATCCTGTGCAAGGCGGTGCAGAGCGAGATCGGCGGCATGATGCTCTCGTCGCGCGCGCTGGTGGCGAAGAAGCAGCAGGCCAACCAGGGCGAGATCAACGAATTGAACGGCCTCGTGGGCAAGAGCCGCGAGGTGGTGCAGAAGCTGTGGGCCACCATCACCGCCGAGAAGAACGCGTACAACGCGGCGCTCGCCGAGTACAAGGTGAACCACAACCAGTTCAGCGCGAAGAAGGCGGCGCTGCTGGAGCTGCTCAACCCGCAGAAGCTCGACCAGGCGCTCGCCAAGAGCGCGCAGTCCATCGAGGATTCGTGGACCACCATCACGCTGCAGCGCGGCATGAGCTCGCTGGTGAAGGACCTCGAGAGCGATTTCCAGGCCGTGTTCCTGGCCTCCGAGGACATCAAGAAGCTGATGCAGGGCGTGTACAACACGTTCATCCAGAAATTCCGGTTCCAGAAGATGACGCTGCCGTCGCTCGACCTGGAGCCCCAGAGGACCAAGCTGCAGCTCCTCGTCATGCAGACCGAGCAGTTCGTGAAGGACCCGGTCAACGTGGTGGTGAAGGAGAAGCACTTCGTCGTGAAGAACTTCTACAACACGCTCGTGAAAGAGGCGCGCAAGTGCTACGGCGACGCCAAGCAGCAGAGCGAGCGCTGGATCCAGGCGGTGGTGCTGCCCCTGGAAGTCCAGATGAAGGACCACAAGAACACGCTTCAGTCGCGCCTGGACAACCTCGCCAAGATCAACGAGAAGACCACGTCGATCAACGAGCAGATGGCGGTGCTGAAGGCCGCCGAGGCGGACCTGAAGAAGCAGCGCGAGATGATCGAGGGCCTGGTTTCGCGCGTGCAGCAGTTCGAGAACCGCGAAGAGCTTGAAGAGTCTCCGGTTCCGCTGGGCACGCCGGAGGAGATGGTCCCGGTCGACCTCATGCATCCGGGCGCCGCCCGGCCTGCTTCGGCTGCCGCTCCCGCTGCGCCCCCGCGCGCGGCACCCGCACCCGCAGCGAAGCCGAAGGTAGAGGAAGCGCCACTCATCAGCGACGACATCCTGGGCTCGCTGGTGAAGCGTCCTGCCGGTGCGCCGCCGGCGCCCGCGGCGAAGCCCGCATTCGATCCGATGGCGACGCAGAAGATGCCCACGGGCGCCGACCAGACGCAGAAATTCCCCACGGGCGCTGACCAGACCCAGAAATTCCCCACGGGCGCGGACCAGACGCAGAAGATGCCGACCAATGCGGATCGCACGCAGCGCATGGCGTCCTCGGCGCCCGAGAGCACGCAGCGCATGGATGCGGCGAAGCCGCCCGAGACCACGCAGCCGATTCCGAACCGGCCGGTGGCTCCCGATCTCCCGCGCGAAGTGCGCGACGATCGCACCGTCCAGACGCGCCGCCTCGATCCCGGCTTCAAGCCCGAGGCCACGCAGAAGCTCGACCTGGAAGCACCGGCCACGCCGGCCCAGCCCGGCGACATGAATCCCGAAGCCACCCAGCGCCTGGATGACTCCATCTGGCGGCTCGAGGAGGCGAAGCGGATCCTGAAGGGCGTGAAGGAGAAGAACTAGAAGCGGTCCCAGTCCGGCTTCGCGCCGAACCGCTTCGCCAGGAAGTCCACGAACGCGCGCACCTTCGGCGGCACCTGCGAGCGCTGCGGATACAGCGCGTGGATTCCCAGCTCGGCGAGCTTGTATCGCGCCAGCACCTGCTTCAACTTCTTCGCCCGGATCAGCGGGCCGACATAGAAGGCCGGCGACATGAGGATGCCCATGCCCGCGACGGCGGCCTCCGCCTCGACGATGCCGTTGTTGATGCGCAGGTTGCCCGATACGGCGACCGGAATCTCGCGTCCGTCCGGCGCCGTGAAGCGCCACACGTTCACCGCGCTCGAGTACGAATAAAGCAGGCAGTTGTGCGTGGCGAGATCCTCCGGCATCTCGGGCTCGCCGTGCTCGGCGAGGTAATCGGGCGAGGCGCACACGACTTGTCGAGTCGCCGAGAGCTTGCGCGCGACGAGCGACGAATCGGTGAGGGCGCCGATGCGGATGGCCACGTCGATGCCTTCTTCCACGAGGTTCACGTAGCGATCGTCGAGCTTCAGTTCCAGGCTGACGAGCGGATGCGCGCGAGAGAAGTCGGCAATGGCGTTGCCAAGGTGCAGGATGCCGAACGACATCGGCGCGCTCACCTTCAGGCGTCCGCGCGGCTCGGCCTGCAATTGCGCGACCGCCGCCTCCGCCTCCTCGATCCGCTCGATCGCGCCCCGGCTCGCCTCGAAGAGCGCCGCCCCTGACTCGGTCAACGACAGGCGCCGCGTCGTGCGATGGAGCAGGCGTGCGCCCAGGCGCTGGGAAGTACGGCTGTACTTGGGCGCGCGTACCGCGCTCTTCTACGAAGTGGTAATTAGCGCCGCCGGAACGGAGCAGCGGCACTACGTTTATGCTAATGGGACCGCGATCGCTCAGCACTCAATAAATCCGTCTGGCACCTCTAGTACGCGATATTTCTACCGCGACCATTTGGGCTCTGTGACGTTGATTGCTGATGAGTCGGGGTCGGTTACAGAGCGATTGTCGTACGACGCGAACGGCAAACGTCGCTTCGCGAGCGGAGCCGATGATCCCAGTAACACTCTCGTCGGCAGTGCCACTGACTTGGGATTCACGGGGCACGAACAACTTGAGGAGAACGGCCTGATACACATGAACGGCCGGCTTTATGATCCAAGAATTGCACGCTTCGTGAGCGCTGATCCGACCGCGCCGTCGCGAGTCTCGGGCCAAGCGCTCAACAGATATGCGTACGTACTTAATAATCCATTCGTTTACGTTGACCCCACAGGATTTGTGCCGGGCTCAATCTGCAACGCCAATCCCATGTGCGAAGTGATTACATTTCCTTGGACGGACCAGAGCGGTAAGGGCAATGACGATGATTCGAAGCCTCGGCCGCCGCGCCGCCGCTCCACGGATCCAGTGCCCGACCCGGTGGTCACGGTTGAATATGGACCAAATACAAATTGTAAAGGTGGCCCTGGGGTAACCTGCACAGACACCGAGCAAATCATCTTGACCGGACCGAGGCCGCAAGAGATTCCGTTTTTTATCGGGTTCAACATTATTAGGGAAGAAACCTTCGACGCACGTGATACGACGTTGCGCAGGCGCGGTTGCGCAACTCCAGCCAGGGCTATCAATCCAACGCTCAGAGGTGCGAATAATCCGGGGTACACCATTGGAGGCGCTGGTTTGGCCGGAGTGGTCACCGGTACTGCCATCGGTACCGGGGTGGGTTTGGCAGAAACGAGACACGAAATCGCAATTGCCCGTGGATTCGCGGGTGCGGTGGGCGCTCTCAGTCACAGCAGCCATATTGGGATGGTAGGAATGGTGATTGGTGGTGAATTGGGAGTAGTAGGAGGTGTACTCGCGGTTGCCCTTGAGAATATTCCCTGTCCGAATTTTGAAAGAGGCTATTGAATTTCTGTCAACAACCTAATCCCACATCCCAAGAATTCTTTAGGAACCGAAGCAATGGTCGATCCCTACTTGCCGCCAAGGTCGCAACTTGAGCGCGGCGTTTACACGGCTGCGGCTCACAAGCTTCCAGCCAGCGTCGCATTCTCGGTTCGTCTACTGCTTGCGTCCGCAGCTTTGATATTGTTGTTCTTGGCGGTCGTCACTACAGGCATATTCCACCTGCCGGAAGAAAACGGCCTCGAGACCCGCGACTTGGTCAGCAATGTTCTAGCCGCCGTAGCGTTGACCTTTATCGCGAGCAAACTGACCGACCGAAAGAGGTGGGCCCGGCGGGCCTTAACTGTGGGAGTGGTACTCGGCGGCGCCGTCGTTCTTTACGGCCTTGCCAGTGGCGACAGCGGTTGGAGTTCTGTTCCCATTGCTGTCTCTGCTTTTAATGTCCTCCAGTGCGGCCTTCAGCTTGCGGCCGTCGTTCTTCTCTTCGTACGCGAAGCAAACCAATGGTTTTCTAAATCGGATCTTCACGAAACGGGATAAGGTGAAGATTTTTTCATTCCGTCGCGCCGTTAAAAATTGTCAAAAAGATAATCGTGTGGCCCTTTGACCAGCTGCGTCAGCGGAAATACGAACGTCGTTTTAGGGCTGCACTAGTAGTCTTCTTGGGGAATTATTTATTCAATTCGCTAGGCCCGGAACAACGCGAACGAATTGAGTCGGAGGTGGACGCAAACTTCAACCGCAGCGACTTCCCCGCAACAGCCTGGAGAAAAAGCCTAGGGGAGTCTCCGCTGCTGGCCGCATGCCGGGCGGCCGCTATGCAAGAGTTGGAAATACCGGCGCCCGATGATCTGACTTGGCCTCATCTATTTGAGCCTTGGCGCTTTTGGCGCATACGAAATGTGTGGCCCGACCTACGCGGTTTCGATACAGCACCTGTGAGGCTCGTTGATGATTTTCGCAGAATGGACCGAGCTACCAACGATGCCCGCGATTTTTTAAGAGCTCGTGGCGTTGAGGTTCCGGACAGCGATCCATGGGATCGCGCTGAACCGCCTAATTAGACCGAATCGTGAACACGGTACGCATACTCTGCCGGATCTACACCAGCACCACGTCGTACTGCTCTTGCGTGTATGCCGTTTCGACCTGCATGGAGATCGGCTTCCCGATGAAATCGCCCAACTGGGTGAGGGAAGCCGATTCATCCTCCAGGAACAGATCGATCACCTTCTGTGACGCGAGGATGCGGTATTCCTTGGCATTGAACTGCCGGTCGGCGCGCAGGATCTCGCGCAGCACTTCGTAGCAGATCGTCTGCGCGGTCTTCAGCTCGCCGCGGCCCTGGCAAATGGGGCAGGGCTCGCACAGCACGTGGGCGAGCGACTCGCGCGTGCGCTTGCGCGTCATCTCGACCAGGCCCAGCTGCGAGAAGCCGTTCACGGTCACCCGCGTGCGGTCGCGTGACAGCGCCTTGCGAAACTCCGCGAGCACCGAGTCGCGATGCTCCTGGGAGTCCATGTCGATGAAGTCGACGATGATGATGCCGCCCAGGTTGCGCAGGCGCAGCTGCCGGGCGATCGCGAGCGCCGCCTCGAGGTTCGTCTTGAAGATGGTGTCGTCGAACGACCGGCCGGAGACGAAGCCGCCGGTGTTCACGTCGATCGTCGTGAGCGCCTCGGTCTGGTCGATGATGACGTAGCCGCCGCTCTTCAGGTCCACGCGGCGCGCGAGCGCCTTCTGCAGCTCGTCCTCGACCGCGAACAAGTCGAACAAAGGCCGTTCGCCGGTGTAGTGCTCGAGATTCGGCAGCGCCTTGCGCGTGTACTTCTCGGCGAATTCCTGCAGCCGCCCGAAGGTCTCGCGCGAGTCGACGATGATTCGCTCGGTGGTATCGGTGACGAGGTCGCGAAGCACGCGCGAAGCGAGCGACAAGTCCTGGTAAAGCACCGCCTGCGGCGGGGCCGTCTGCGCCGCGGCCTGGATCTGCTTCCACAGCGTCACCAGGTATTCGATGTCGGAGCTGAGCTCGGCTTCCGTGGCCGTCTCGGCCACGGTGCGCACGATGAAGCCGCCGGTCTCTCCGGGCGGGATCAGCGAATGGATCTTCTCGCGCAGGTGCTCGCGCTCCGCCTCGTCCTCGATGCGCTGCGAGATGCCGATGTGCGGGTCCTGCGGCAGGTACACCAGCAGCCGGCCCGCGATGGACACCTGCGTCGAGAGCCGCGCGCCCTTGCTGCCGATGGGGTCCTTGACGACCTGCACGAGCAGCGTCTGGCCTTCGGAGAGGATCTTCTCGATGGGACGCGCCTCGCCGCTTGCGCTGCGTGCGGTCCAGATATCGGCGACGTGGAGGAACGCAGCGCGGGGAAGGCCGATCTCGACGAAAGCCGACTGCATGCCCGGAAGCACGCGGCACACGCGACCGAGATAGATGTTGCCCACGAGCCCGCGGCTCGAGCCGCGCTCGACGTGGAGCTCCTGGACCGCACCCTGCTCCGTCACAGCCACCCTCGTCTCCTGCGGGGTGACGTTGATCAGGATCTGTTCATTCACAGTTGCCGCTAGGTTACGGGAATTCCGAATTTCGCGAGGAGCAAGGTCGTTTCGTAGAGGGGAAGCCCCATGATTCCCGAGTAGCTTCCCTCGATGCGCTCGATGAACGAGGCGGCGCGCCCCTGGATGCCGTAGGCGCCCGCCTTGTCGAAGGACTCGCCCGAGGCGACGTACGCGGCGATGCGCTCGGGGCTCACGGCCGCGAACGTCACGTGCGATTCGCTCACCAGGATCTCGAGGCGGCTTTCGAGAATGATGGCGACCGCCGTCAGCACGCGATGCCGCGTGCCCGACAGCATGGCCAGCATGCGCTCGGCATCGGCGCGATCGGCCGGCTTGCCGAGAATCTCGGTCGTCAACGCGACGGTCGTGTCCGCGACCAGCACCGGCTTGCGCTGCAAGCCGCGCCGCATGGTGACGCGCGACCACGCCGCATTCGCCTTCATCGTGGTGACGCGGCGGACATATGCGTCCGGATCCTCGCCCGCCTTCACCGACTCGTCGGTATCCGGATCGGCTCGCGAGCCTTCGCGGAACAGCAGCGGCTCGTAGCGCACGCCGATCTGCTGCAGCAGCTCGCGCCGGCGGGGGCTGCGCGAGGCGAGGTAGATGCTCATGCGAAGAGGTTCGCGAGCTGCGGCTTGATCGCCTCCGCCACGTCACGCGGGCGGATCTCGATGTTGAAGTGGGGGCCCGCGATGCGCACGATGCGCGGATCGTTGCACGCCGCCTCGAGCTCGGCGCGGTGATCGGCCCCGATCACGGCGTCCTCCTGGAATTGCGCCAGGACCACCGGGATGTGCAGCGACTTCAGTTCAGCCGCCACGTCCTCGGAGGAGATGAGGCGCAGCCGTTCGGCGACCACGTCGCGGCCCAGCGAGCGGATCGCGGTGCCGAGCGCCTGCGACCAGCGCCGGCGCGCGGGATCGCCGCTGAGGTAGCTCATCGGGTTCACGAAGTTGGCGCCGAAGAATTGCGCGGCCGCGGGCATGGATGCGCCCAGGCCCGCCAGCGCCACGGGATTGCGGACGAAAGCGCCGCAAAGCACGAGCCCGGCGACGTGCGGATCCTGCGCGGCCCAGCGCGCCGCCACGAGCCCGGAGAAGGACTCCGCGACCAGGACGGGCCGCGAATCCGGCGTCACCTGCGAGGCGGCAAAGCGCGCATACCCGGCGATCGTCTCCAGCGTCTTGTTCGGATAGCTGATCGAGCGCGCCGGCGCCACGGCGCCCAAAGACTGCACGAAATCCGCGCGCAGCTCGCCGACGCCGTCGAAGCCCGGCATGAAGAGGATCTCGGTGGGACGCTCGGTCATTCGCGGTGATAGGGATGCCGGGCCAGTATGGACCACGCACGATAGAGCTGTTCGGCGAGCACGACGCGCACGAGCTGGTGCGGCAGCGTGAGCGCGGAAAGCGAGATCAGCTTCGAGGCCTTCTGCTTCACCGCTTCCGACAACCCATCGGCGCCGCCGATGGCGAACGCAGGATGGCTGCCGTCGCGCATCCACTCGGACAGCATCACCGCGAGTCCCTGCGTCGTCACCGACTTGCCGCGCTCATCGAGCGCCAGGAGGGTCGCGCCCGAAGGCAGCGCATCCAGCAGCTTCTCGCCTTCGGCGTCCTTGTCACGGCCGGGCTTCAATTCGACCAGCTCCACGCGCGCCTCGGGCGGCATGCGGCGGGTGTATTCGTGGAAGCCTTCTTCGATCCACGCCGGCATCTTGTGGCCGACCGACAGGATCGTGACGCGCATCAGGCGGCGCTGGGCCGCGAGCGCGATGGGCGCGCGGGCGGCTTGGTGGAGTTCACCACCTTGTCGAACTTGCCCTCGGACCAGAGCTCTTCCAGGTTGTAATACTCGCGCACCGCGGGCTGGAAGACGTGCGCGACGACATCGCCCGCGTCGACCAGCACCCAGTCGCCCGACTCTTCGCCCTCGGTGCCGATGATGCTCGAGCCGGCCTCCTTGAGCTTGTCCTTCACGTGGCGCGACAGCGCCTTGGTCTGGCGCGCCGAGTCGGCGCTCGCCACCACGACCCAGTCGAAGATCGAGGTGATCTTGCGCACGTCGATGGCGACGATGTCGTGGGCCTTGATGTCTTCCAGCGCGGCAATGACGAGCTTTTTCTTGGCGAGGGTCGTGAGGTTCTTCTTCATCGAGTCGTGTCGGTTGCCGCTGCGGGCTCCGTGCTGCGGGCGTAGAGGTTGTGGGAACGGATGTATTCGGCCACCGGGTCGGGCGTCAGATAGCGGATAGATGCGCCGTCGGACGCCAGTGCGCGGATGGCCGTCGAGGAGATAGACAACGGCGTCATGGCAAAGGTCATGATCTTGCCGGCCGGGGCGCCGGCCAGCTCCCGCGGGTTCAGCGTGATGCGCGGCCAGGCCTCGCGCGGCATTGTGCCGGGACCCTTCTTCGCCCATTCGGCGTCGTCGGCCCGGACCGCGACCGCGAAGTGCGCCAGCTCGAAGAGCTCCGTCCAGCGATGCCACGTGTCGATCTTCGCGAACGAGTCGGTGCCGGCCAGGAACACCAGCGGCACGTCGGGACCGCGCTCGTCGCGAATCTCCTTCAACGTGTCGTATGTATAGGTGGCGCCCGGCCTTTTCAACTCCCGGTCGTCCACGTCGAAGCGGGAATCGCGCTGGGTGGCGAGCTTCACCATCGTGAGGCGCTGGTCGGCGGTGGCATGCGCATCGCGGCCGCGGTGGTAGGGCAGGCCCGCGGGAATGAAGACCACCTTGTCGAGGCGGAAAGCCTCGGCGAGCTCGGTCGCGAGCCTCAGGTGGCCGAAGTGGACCGGGTCGAAGGTGCCGCCGAAGAGGCCGAGGGCTGCCAACTAGGTGCGGACGTGCCCGTCGCCGAGCACGATCCACTTTTGCGAGGTGAGGCCCTCGAGCCCCACCGGACCGCGCGCGTGCAGCTTGTTGGTCGAGATGCCGATCTCGGCGCCGAGCCCGTACTCGAAGCCGTCGGCGAAACGCGTCGACGCATTCACCATCACGGAGCTGGAATCGACTTCCCGCAGGAAGCGCTGCGCCCGCGCCCAGTCCCCGGTCACGATCGCGTCGGTGTGCTGCGAGCCGTACTTGGCGATGTGCGCGATGGCCTCGTCGAGACCGGGCACCACGCGGATCGACACGATGGGCGCCAGGTATTCGGTGTAGAAGTCCTCCTCGGCCGCGGCCTTCGTGCCCTTCACGCCACCCTTCTTGAGGATCTCGCGCGACTCGGTATCGCAGCGCATCTCCACGCCCTTCTGCGCGTAGATGCGGCCGATCTCCGGCAGCACGCGCGCCGCGATCTCGTGCGAGACCAGCAGGCACTCCATCGTGTTGCACGTGCCGTAGCGCTGCGTCTTCGCGTTGTCGGCGATGGCCACCGCCTTGGCGACGTCGGCGGCGCCATCGATGTAGACATGGCAGATGCCGTCCAGGTGCTTGATCACCGGGACGCGCGCTTCCTTCGAGACGCGCTCGATGAGGCCCTTGCCGCCGCGCGGCACGATCGCATCCACATAGCGCTCCGCGGCGACGAGCTCGCCCACCACGGCGCGATCGGGCGTGTCGACGAGCTGCACGCTGGATTCCGGCAGGCCGGCGGCTTTCAGCCCAACCGCCAGGCATGCCGCGATGGCGCGATTCGAACGAATCGCCTCGCTGCCGCCGCGCAGGATGCAGGCGTTGCCCGACTTGATGCACAGGCCCGCCGCGTCCGCGGTCACGTTGGGACGCGATTCGTAGATGATGCCGATCACGCCCAGCGGCACACGCATGCGGCCGACCTGGATGCCGGAGGGGCGATAGGCGAGGCCGGTGATTTCGCCGACCGGATCGGGGAGCTTCGCGATCTCGCGCAGGCCTTGCGCCATGCCCTCGATCGCCTTCGCGGTGAGGGTGAGCCGGTCGATGAAGGCGTCGTCGTTGCCTTCGGCGCGAGCGGCCTTCACGTCCTTGGCGTTCTCCGCGAGGATCGTCTTTTCGCGTGCGACGAGCGCTTGCGCGGCTTCCTCGAGCGCGCGGTTGCGCGATGCCGTCGACGAGCGCGCGAGGAGATGGCCCGCGGCGCGCGCGGCCTCGCCCATGGCTTTCACCAGGGAGGGTGCGTCGACGGTGGTGTTCAGGTCGTTCATGCCACTTCCTTCATCACCGGCTTGCCCGCGATGCCCAGCGCCAGCTCCACGACACTGTCCCACGGATCGCCCGGCTCCACGCCTTTAATCATGCGGTCGATCCGGTGGGCTCGCAAGAGTTCGCGGTCGATGGAGGCGCGGTCGTGGCGGCGCGCGGTGCGCGACAGTTGTTCGCTTCGCTCCGGGCTCATCCAGCCGCGCGGGCGTTGTCCGGCGGTGATCGCGATCACCTTGCGCAGCTCCTCGGTGAGCGTCCACAGCAGCAGCGGCAGCGGCTCGCCTTCGGCCTCGAGCGATTCGACCACGCGCGCCACTCGCCCGGCATCGCCCGCATGCATCGCGTCGATGAGCGCGTCGCGCTCGAAACGCGACACGTCGGTGACCGCTTCGCGGATCGCTTCCAGCGCGACATCGCCCTTGGGCAGCAGCAGTCCCAACTTCTCGACTTCCTGCTTCGCGGCGAGGAGGTTGCCCTCGACGCGATCGGCGAGCCACTCCAGCGTTTCCACCGAGGCGCGCTGGCCCTGGCGCGACAGCCGCTCGGCGAGGAACTCGGGGAGCTCGTCGCGCGTGACGGGCTTGGCTTCGATGACGACCGCCGCCGCGTCGATGGCGGAGAACCAGGAGGTCTTGAGCGATTGCCAATCCAGCTCCGGCAGCAGGATGAGCGAGCACGCGTCGTCCGGCAGCTTGTTGCAGTAGGCGGCGATCGCCTTGCCGCCTTCCGCGCCCGGCTTGCCGGTGGGAATGCGGATCTCCACCACGCGTTTCGAGGCGAAGAGCGACATGTTCGCCGCGCTCGCGCCGAGCTTGGACCAGTCCACGCCGGGCTCCGCGAAGAAGATCTCGCGCTCGGTGGCGCCCGCCTTGCGGGCTGCGTCGCGAATCTTGTCCGCGGCCTCGAGCGCCAGCAGCGCTTCCGCGCCGTGGATGGCGTAAAGCGGCGCCATTGCCTTCTTCAGGTGGGCGTCGAGCTGGCGTGGCGAGAGCTTCACGATGCGGCGTTCCTCGCGGCGGCCGCGACCTGGCGCAGGATCTGGCGGCCGAGGTCGAGCTGCATGTCCTTGTAGAGCAGCTGCTCCTCGGCTTCCTTCGCGGTCGGCGCCGTCTCCGTGTACGAGATGAGGCGGCGCGCCTCCAGGCGCGTGGGGGGGATGAGCGGCATCTCGCGGCCCGTGACGACGAGCTCGTAGCTCACGCGCAGCGTGAGCTGGTATTCGTAGACGCGGCCGCTGCCGGTGATGGTCGACACCGTCTTTTCGCGCTCTTCCTGCAGCACGCGCAGGTGCGCTTCCGCTTCGGCAGCCGTTGCCACCAGGCGCGTGGGACCCGTCGCCAGCGCGCGCTTCATGTCGGCGACCACGGCCGATCCGCCCACCGACGAGATGTAGAGCTTGCGGAAACCGACTTGCGGTTCGCCGCGCAGCTGGAAGCCGCAGCCGGCAAGCAGCAACGAAAGCGCGAGCGCGGCGAGCCTAGACAACGACGTTCACCAGCTTTTTCGGCACGACCACGACCTTCTTCGGCGTCGTCGGGATGAATTTCTTCACGGCCTCGTCCTCGACGGCGGCGCGACGGATGTGCTCGTCGCTGGCGTCGCTGGGCACGCGGATGCGGCCGCGCAGCTTGCCGTTCACCTGCACCACGAGCTCGATTGAATCCTGCACCAACGCGCTCGCGTCGACCGACGGCCAAGGCTGGTCGAGAAGCCGCGTGCCGGGACGCAGCTCGCTCCACAGCGCGGTGGTGACGTGCGGAATGACCGGCGAGAGCAGGAGCACCGCGTCCTCCAGGACTTCCTGCGCGACCGCGCGCGCGGCGGGGGATCGATCCTTGAGGTCCGTATAGAGGTTCAGCATCTCGCGCACCGCGGCGATCGCGGTGTTGAACTGCATGCGGCGCCCGTAATCGTCGCCCACCTTCTCGATGGTCTTGTGGAGCTTGAAGCGCAATTCCTTGAGCGTCGAGTCCAGCTCGCCGGACGAATACCGCGGCACGATTCCGGCCTGCACGTGCTCATGCACCATCGTCCAGAGGCGGCGCAGGAACTTGAACGAGCCCTCGACGCTTTCATCCGACCACAACACCGTGTCCGTGGGCGGGTTGGCCTGCATTACATAGAAGCGCGCCGTGTCCGCGCCGTAGCGCTCGATCATGTCCTGCGGATCGACGCCGTTGCGCTTGGACTTGGACATCGTGCCGATGCCGTCGTAATCGATGGCGCTGCCGTCGCCCTTCAGCTTGGCGCCGGCCACCTTGCCTTCGGCGTCGAGCATCACGTCCACCTCGTCGGGCGCGAAGTACTCGATGCCGCCCTTGTCGGTGCGCCGCGAGAAGATGTGGTTGAGCACCATGCCCTGCGTGAGCAGGTTGGCGAACGGCTCGTCCACCTTGATGAGCCCCAGGTCGCGCATGGCCTTGGTCCAGAAGCGCGCGTAGAGCAGGTGCAGGATCGCGTGCTCGATGCCCCCGATGTAGATGTCGAGCGGCAGCCAGTAGTCGGCGCGCTTGTCGACCATCGCCTTTGCATCCGGGCACGCATAGCGCATGAAGTACCAGGACGAGTCGACGAACGTGTCCATCGTGTCCGTGTCGCGCTTGGCCGCGCCGCCGCATTTCGGGCACTTGGTCTCGAAGAACGACGGCGTCTTCGCGAGCGGGCTGCCGCTGCCGTCGGGCATCAGGTTTTCGGGCAGCACGACGGGGAGCTGGTCGTCGGGTACGGGGACGTCACCGCACTTCGCGCACAGGATGAACGGGATCGGCGTGCCCCAGTAACGCTGGCGCGAGATGCCCCAATCGCGCAGGCGATACTGCACGCGCTTGGCGGCCGGCACGCCGAGCGAGCCCAGCTTCGCCACCACGGCATCGATGGCGCCGTTGTAATCCTTGCCGTCGAGCTCGGCGAAGCGCGCGCCCGAATGCACGTTGCGCCCGTACTCCGCGTACCAGGGCTGCCATGCATCGGTCGAGTATTCCTTGCCTTCGAAATCGATGACCTGCCGGATGGGCAGGCCGTACTTCTTCGCGAACGCGAAGTCGCGCTCGTCGTGGCCCGGCACCGCCATCACGGCGCCTTCGCCGTACGCCATCAGCACGTAGTTGCCGACCCACACCTCGACCTTGTCGCCGGTGATGGGATGGAGCACGAAGAGCCCGGTGGGCATGCCCTTCTTCTCCATGGTCGCGAGCTCGGCTTCCTGCACGCCGCCGCGCTTGCACTCCTCGATGAAGTCCGCGAGCTTCGCGTTTCCTTTCGCCGCTTCAGTCGCGAGCGGATGCTCCGCCGCCACTGCCGCGAAAGTGATGCCCATGATCGTGTCGGCGCGCGTCGTGAAAACCTTGAGCCCGGGCTTTCCATCCTTCATGCGCGAGGCCGTCTCCGGCGCGTATGGCAGCACGAACTCCACGCCGTAGCTGCGGCCGATCCAGTTGCGCTGCATCTGCTTCACCTGCTCGGGCCAGCCCAGGCCGTCGAGCGAGTCGAGCAGTTCGTCGGCGTATTGCGTGATCCGCATGTACCACATGGGGATCTCGCGCTTCTCCACGACGGCGCCGGTGCGCCAGCCGCGGCCGTCGATCACCTGCTCGTTGGCGAGCACGGTCATGTCGACGGGATCCCAGTTCACGAGGCCCGACTTCTTGTAGACGATCCCCTTCTCCCACAGCCGCAGGAAGAACCACTGGTTCCAGCGGTAGTAGGCGGGGTCGCAAGTCGCGACTTCGCGCGACCAGTCGATCGCCCAACCCATCGACTGGCATTGCTTCTTCATGTACGCGATGTTCTCGCGCGTCCACTTCGCGGGCGGCACCTTGTTGGCGATTGCCGCGTTCTCGGCGGGCAGGCCGAACGCGTCCCAGCCCATCGGCATCATCGCGTTCTCGCCCTTCATGCGCTTGAAGTGGTAGAGGACGTCGTTGATGGTGTAGTTGCGCACGTGGCCCATGTGCAGCTTGCCGCTCGGATACGGCAGCATCGAGACGCAGTAGTACTTGGGCTTGGCCGAGGCGTCGGGGGCCTGGAAGGCTTTCTGCGCGGCCCATTCCTGTTGAACGCGCCCCTCGATCGATTTGGGGTGGTATTGCGGATCCATAGACCGAAAATTATATCAGGCGGGGCTATCCAAGCCCTTGATTTGTCGCGCAGTCTCGGGCATTTTCGGGCGGCTGAATCCGGCCGGCCGGCTCGCGCGTAATGCGAGGGAGACCTTCAAGGAGAACCCATGAAAAGAACCGCCGCGATTGCCTTCGTTTCCCTCCTCTGCGTGGCCGGGCTTGTCCGCGCGCAGGGTGCCGTCGTGGAGGCGGTGCAGTACCCCGCGTGGCTCGAGCGCGGCGGTGCGGCGGTGCCGCTCACGCCCGGCACGCGCCTGCAGTCCCAGGACCAGATCCGCACCGGCGGCAATGCGCGAGTGCAGATGAAGCTGCCCGAGGGCAGCACGGTGAAGCTCGGGGAGAACGCGAAATTCGTCGTCGACCGCGTCGACAACCGCGGCTTCTTCCGCTCGACGCTGTCGGTGATCGCGGGCGCATTCCGCTTCACGACCGATGCGCTGCGCAAGTCGACCAAGCGTGACGTGACCATCAAGGTGAAAAACGTCACGGCCGGCATCCGCGGCACGGACTTGTGGGGCAAGTCGACCGACCAGCGCGATCTCGTCTGCCTGCTGGAAGGAAAGATTTCCGTGGGCTCCGCGGGACATCCGACCGTCACGCTCGACCAGCCGCTGGATTTCTACCAGCAGCCGCGCGACGGCACGCCGTCGGTCGCGAAAGTGGACGAGAAGCAGATCGCAATCTGGGCCGCGGAGACGGAGATTTCGGCCGAAGGCCCGGCCGCGCGCGTGGGCGGCGACTATCGAGTCACTGCCGCGGCCTTTCCGTCGCGTGACGACGCCCTCACCATGAATCGGCGCGTGCGTGCCGGCGGATATCCCTCGGAGGTGGTGCAGCGCGAGGGCGCCTGGCTGGTTCAGATCGGCGGGCTCGCGGGAGAATCGCAAGCGCGTGCGCTGATGGCGAATTTGCGCTCGATTCCCGGCGTTTCCATGCCCGTCATCCAGCCGCGATGAGGGCGTAGGAACTTTTCTTTTTCCGCTGCTGTCTTTCGGGTGTCACGCCTTCGGGCGGGGCACCAGCAGTTGGGGCAGACAGTTGAGGGCGCCTTCGGGCGCCCTTCTTTTTTCCGGATTCAGCGCGCTGGATAAATAATGGTGCCAGGCACGATTTTCCGCGACGATCCATAGGAAAATTCGTGCCTGGCACCATTTTTCCTTCCGATGTCCAGCATCCTCTCCAATCTCAATCCCGAGCAGCATCGCGCCGTCACGCTGCCGCGTGAGTGCGCGCTCATCCTGGCGGGCGCGGGCAGCGGCAAGACGCGCGTCCTCACCACGCGCATCGCATACCTGATCCAGACCGGCGCCGTGAGCCCGGCCGGGATCCTCGCGGTCACGTTCACCAACAAGGCGGCGCGCGAGATGCTCACGCGCCTCTCGGCCATGCTGCCGATCAACACGCGCGGCATGTGGGTGGGCACCTTCCACGGCCTGTGCAACCGGCTGCTGCGCACGCATCACCGCGATGCGGACCTGCCGCAGCTTTTCCAGATCATGGATTCGGGCGACCAGCAGTCGCTCATCAAGCGCCTGGCCAAGGCGCAGGGCCTGGACGAGGAGAAATACCCGCCGCGCCAGATCCAGAACTTCATCAACAATTGCAAGGAAGCGGGCCTGCGCGCCAATGCGGTCGAGGCAAGCGACGATTTCACGCGGCAGCTCGTGCAGTTCTACGCCGACTACGACGCGCAGTGCAATCGCGAGGGCGTCGTCGATTTCGCCGAGCTCCTGCTGCGCACGTTCGAGATGCTTGCGCGCAACCTGAACCTCCTGCAGCACTACCAGCAGCGCTTCCAGTACATCCTGGTCGACGAGTTCCAGGACACCAACAAGCTGCAGTACAAGTGGATCAAGATGCTGGCCGGCTCGAACGGCTGCGTGTTCGCGGTGGGCGACGACGACCAGTCGATATACCGCTTCCGCGGAGCGGAAGTCGGCAACATGAACGAGTTCGTGCGCGACTTCGGCGTGAAGGACGTCGTGAAGCTCGAGCAGAACTATCGCTCGCAGGGAAACATCCTCGACGCGGCCAACTCGATCATCGCGCAGAACAAGGCGCGCCTGGGCAAGAACCTGTGGACCGCCGAGGGCAAGGGCGAGCCGCTGCGCGTCTACGCGGCCGCGAACGACGAGGAGGAGGCGCGTTTCATCATCGATGAGGTGAAGGCGTTGCACCGTGAAGGAATGGCGCTCTCGGAGATGGCGCTTCTCTACCGCTCGAACGCGCAGTCGCGCATCCTCGAGCACTCGCTGTTTCGCGCGCGGATCGCCTATCGCGTGTACGGCGGCCTGCGCTTCTTCGAGCGCCAGGAAGTGAAGCACGCCATGGCTTACCTGCGCCTGGCAGGAAATCCCGACGACGACACCGCTTTCACGCGCGTCGTGAATTTCCCGCCGCGCGGCATCGGCGCGCGCACCATCGAGCAGCTGCAGGAAGCGGCCGAGCGCGGCATGGGCAGCCTCATGCACGTCGCACGCTCCGGAGTGATCGGCGGGCGCAGCGGAGCGGCGCTTGCGCAGTTCGTCGCGCTCATCGACGCATTGAAGTTCGCGACGGAGAAGCTGCCTCTCAAGGAACTGGTGGAGGAGATCCTCGAGCGCAGCCGCCTCAAGGATCATTACGCGGCGGAGAAGGACGGCCAGGACCGCCTGGAGAACCTGCACGAGCTCATCAACGCGGCCGCGCTCTTCGCGGAGGATTTCGAGCACGGCCTGGAGCCCGCAGGCGAATCGCAGGACGACGTCGCGGTCGTGGACACGACACCGGAGCAACAGGTGCTGATGGGATTCCTGTCGCACGCAAGCCTGGAGGCCGGCGAGCGTGAAGCCGCGGCAGGCCAGGATGCCTTGCAGCTCATGACCATGCATTCGGCCAAGGGCCTCGAATTCAACGCCGTGTTCATCTCCGGCCTCGAGGAAGGCCTCTTTCCCCACGAGAACAGCATGCTGGAGGACGGCGGCATCGAGGAGGAGCGCCGCCTCATGTACGTCGGCATCACGCGCGCGCGCAAGCGCCTGTACCTCTCATACGCGGGCAGCCGCATGCTGCACGGCCAGCCGCGCTACGGCATCGTCTCGCGATTCATCGAGGAGATTCCGCCGGAGCTGTGCAAATGGATCGTGCTGCCGGAGAAGCAGTTCGAGCAGCGCGGCCAGGGCGCGTGGGCGCGCGGCAGCTGGGGCGGCGGCGGCGGAAACTGGCAATCCGGCGGCGGACGCGCGCCGCAGGCGGACCCCGATCGCTACAAGAACACCAATGCCAATCGCGCGACCTTCGAGACGAAGCGCCCGGACGAGCAGCCGTTCACCATCGGACAGAACGTCCGCCACGCGAAGTTCGGCGATGGCGTCGTCATCAACTACGAAGGCCGCGGCCTCGATGCCCGCGTCCAGGTGCGCTTCGCCTCCGAAGGGACGAAGTGGCTCGCGTTGCAATACGCGAAATTGACGGCCGTATAGCGGTTCGCGGCGTCGTTTACAGCGGGTCCGCGAAGGCGCACGATTGTGCCCCCCCACCGGGAATTGGAGGTCGCCATGATGCGATTCGTCCTCGCCCTAGCCTGCTTCGCCGCATGCACCGCGGCAGCCCAATCCGACAAGCCGCTGGCCACCCGCGATCTCGACGTCGACGGCATTCGCGCGGAAGTGATCGAGTCCGTCCGCAAGGATGGCGTGCTCACGATTCGCGTGCGTCTTCGCAATGTCGGCGACAAGCCCCAGAAGGTGCTGCTGGTGCGCGGCGGCCAGTCGTACGATGCTGCGTACATCAGCGCGAAGGATACGAAGTACACGCTGATCAAGGACACCAGCGGGCGCGTCGTCGCCACACCCGCGGATGGCGGCGGTTGGGTCGAGCCCACCGTCAAGGCGAAAGCCACGTGGAGCTGGTGGGGCAAGTTCCCCGCGCCCCCGCAGGACGTGAAGGCCTACTCGCTTTACCTCAAGGTCGGCCCGCCGATCGAGGACGTTCCGATCATCGACAAGCCCTGAGCGATTACGCCGGCGGCGCTTCCGCCGGCGGCGCGAGCGCCTTGGCTTCGAACACCTCGCGGTAGCCGACGAACGTGCTGATGGCGGTGAGCGGGATCACCAGGACGAGCCCAAGGGCCCACGGGATGAGCCCGATGAGGAAGAGTCCCAGCAGCACCGTTCCGTACACCATCATCGCGCCGATGTTCGCGATCGCGGCGTAGAGGCTCCAGCGCATCGCCTGCGTCGTCGTCATTCCATGGAAGGCGATGAGCGGCGGCGCGAACCACACAGCGCCTTTCACGACCGCGGTGAGCAGGAATCCCACCGCGAGAATCCATTCCTTCCCGCGCAGCATCTCCACGTATTCGGCGATGCTCACGTCGCGCTCGCCGGCGTTGGCGGTGGGCAGTCCCATCATCGCCATGATGACGAGGATCGCGAGCTGTGCGAGCAGGAGCAGCGCGCCCAGGTTGACCAGCGCGCGCACGTTGTGGCGAAAGCCGGTGAAGAGGTCATTGAACCGGATCGGCTCGCCCTGCGACTGCTTGTACGCCGTGATGGCGAAGCTCGCGAAGAACACCGGCTGGAGGAAGTTGCTCGCCACCATGCCGATGAGCGGCACGATCATGAGGCCGAAGGTGAGCGCGATCCAGCCCGCGCACAATCCGATCCATACGAGCGGCGCGCCGCGGAAAAGCCGGAACGACTCCCCGATCCACGCGGCGCCGCGCGAGGCCGGGACCTCCGTGACCTGCACGGTGGTTTCCATCAACCGAGCGTGTCGGCGAGCGCCCGCGCGTGGGCGATGTGGTGCTCGAGCAGCCGGCGCGAGAACTCGTGGTCCTTGGGAATCGTCATGTGCGAATCCCGCGGGAAATAGTTGTAGCCCAGGCGGCCGAGCCACGTCCTGAGCGCGGCGCGCCGCAGCATCACCGGCCAGAGCTCGCGCTCGAACTGCTCCAGCGGCCGCAGCTCCGAATATCCCTGGATGAAAGCGTGCGCGCGCTTGTGGTCGAGCGTCGCGTCGCTGTTCACGCACCAGTCGTTCACCGCGATCGCGACGTCGTAGACAAGCGCATCGTCGCAGGCGAAGTAGAAATCGATCACGCCGCCCGTGCCTTCGGCATCCCACAGCACGTTGTCGTGGAAGTAGTCGCCGTGGATGATGCCCTGCGGCAGCACCGTGTCGTCGTGGGAGTCCTGGAATGCGTTCTCGCTGCGAATGAGCTCGCCGTGCTCGCGCGGAATTTCGGGAATCACGTCGTCCGCGAAAGCATGGCGCCATTCGCGGCCGCGCGCGTTGTCGAGCGACGCATCGTAGGTCACCGCCGACACGTGGATTCCCGCGAGGATGGCGCCGGCCGCCTGGCACACATCGCCGTCGGGCTTCGCGATCGGCGCGCCGGCCAGGCGCGAAGCAATGATGGCGGGCTTGCCGTTCACGTGCGCGATGAGCTCGCCATCGTCCATGCGCATGGGCTCCGGACATACCACCTCGTGGTGCGAGAGGTGGTCCATCAGGCCTACGTAGAACGGGATGTCGGCGGGCGGGATGTGCTCGAACAGCGTGAGCACGTATTCGCCGGTGGTGGTGGTCAGGAAGTAATTGGTGTTCTCGACGCCCTGCGCGATGCCTTCCAGCCGCTCGAGGTCGCCCAGCGAATAGTGCTCGAGAAGCCTGCGCGCATCGGCGTCGCTGACCGGCGTGAAGACCGAGATATCAGAACTCCATGAGCACCCACTGCGGCACCGAGAGGTGCCCGTCGATGCTGTTGTCGAGCTTGGTGAGGCTGCCGTCGGCCTTCGGGTCCATCAGCACGTACGAGCGGCCGTGGCGAGGCGTGATGCGCTGGATGACGCGCCCACGTCCACGCGGCTCCTCGATGACCTGCCCGTTGGTGCTGTTGCTGCGAGCATCGGCGGCGGGTTCGTCATCGGGTGTGGCGGTGATCGGCGGCGGCGGAGGCACGTCGAGCGGCATCGTGCCCGGCGGGCGCGGCCGCGCGGTCGATTGCGCGGCGGCGGCGAAGGCGACAGCGGAAAGCAGGACTGCGAGCGGGAGGCGCATGGCAAACCTCGAAGGAAGCGAATGTTAGCAAATTAGAGTGCCAGCTCTGCTTCCCGTTCCGCCGGCGAGGGCTCGAAGCCGCGCGCCTGGTAGTGATTGAAGATGGCGTCGACGACAGCCTGCGGATCGTCGATCACTTGCATGAGATCGGGGTCCTCGATTCCTACCATGCCGTCAGTCAAAAGCTGACCGCGAATCCAGTCGAGGAGTCCTTTCCAGAACGACGAATTCACCAGGATGATCGGCACGCGGCGGATCTTGCCGGTCTGCACGAGCGTGAGGACTTCCATGAGCTCGTCCATGGTGCCGTAGCCGCCGGGCATCATCACGAACGCCGCGGAGAGCTTCACGAACATCACCTTGCGCGCGAAGAAGTGCTGGAAGGTGTGCGACACGTCCTGGAACGCGTTGCCGCTCTGCTCGTGGGGCAGCTGGATGTTCAGGCCCACGCTCGGGCTGATGCCCTTGTGCGCGCCCTTGTTCGCCGCCTCCATGATTCCGGGGCCGCCACCGGAAATCACCGAAAATCCCGCGGCGGATAAACGCGCCGCGATGTCCTCGGCCATCCTGTAATAGGGATGCTCGGGCGTCATGCGCGCGCTGCCGAAGATGGCGACCGCGGGCTGGATCGACTGCAGCCGCTCGGTGGCGGTGACGAACTCTGCGATAATCTCGAACATCCGCCACGCTTCGCGCGCCGACGATTGCGAGCGCTTCAGCATCTGGGGGTCCGAGGGTTTCGGTACCTTCGGTGAAGTGATGGCCATATGACCTCGAAGAAAAGACTCCTGCTCGTGGACGCGCCGAGCTATCTCTATCGCGCGTTTCACGCCCTTCCGGAATTCCGCAATCCCGCGGGCGAGCCCACGGGTGCGATCCTCGGCGTGGTGAACATGCTGCGCAAGCTGAAGCAGGATTTCCCCTCGGATTATATCGCCGCGGTTTTCGATCCCAAGGGCAGGACCTTCCGCGACGACATCTATCCGCAGTACAAGGCGACGCGGCAGGCGATGCCCGAGCCGCTCGCGCAGCAGGTGCAGCCGCTGCTGGAGACCATCGCCGCGATGGGGTGGCCCGTGATCACCGTCGACGGCGTGGAAGCCGACGATGTGATCGGCACGCTGGTGCGCATGGCCGAGAGGCAGGACATGGATTCGGTCATCTCCACCGGCGACAAGGACCTCACGCAGCTCGTGAATGACCGCGTGCTGTGGGTCAACACCATGTCCAACGACAAGCTGGATCCGGCCGGCGTGAAGGCGAAGTTCGGCGTGCCGCCGGATCGCATCATCGATTACCTCGCGCTGATGGGCGACGCCGTGGACAACGTGCCGGGTGTCGACAAGGTCGGCCCGAAGACGGCGTGCAGGCTCATCGAGCAATACGGCTCGCTCGAAGGCGTGATCGAGCACAAGGACGAGATCAAGGGCGTGGTGGGCGAGAACCTGCGCAAGGTCGCCGACTGGCTGCCCACCGGGCGCAAGCTCCTCACCGTGAAGACGGATGTCGAGCTGCCCTTCGAGCTGGAGTCGCTGCTCGACAAGGGCGCCGACACGCAAAAGCTCATCGAGCTCTTCACTCGCTTCGGCTTCCGCACGCTGCGCGATTCGCTCGTGAACAAGGAGGACGCGCGCGAGGGCGGCGAATCCAAGCCGGTGCCGCCCCCGCCCAAGGACGGCGCGCGCAATTTCGCGCTCCTCAACTACAACGTGGACCAGGTCGCGGACATCACGCCGTTCGTCGCCACGCGCAAGTACGAGACGGTGGTGGACGATGCCGCGCTCGACCGGTGGATCGCGAAGCTGGAAGGCGCGCCCATCTCCACGCTGGACACCGAGACCACCAGCCTGGATCCCATGGCGGCGGATCTCGTGGGCATCTCGATCTCGGCCGCGCCGGGCGAGGGCGCTTACATTCCGCTCACGCACCGCTATGCGGGCGCGCCGCAGCAGATGGCGACGCCGCACGTGCTGGAGAAGATGCGCCGCTGGCTCGAGGACCCGAAAAAACTGAAGGTGGGGCAGAACGCGAAGTACGATCGCCACGTGTTCGCCAATCACGGCGTGAACGTGCAGGGCGTGGTGCACGACACGCTGCTGCAGTCGTACGTGCTGCAGAGCCACCAGCGTCACGACATGGATGCGCTGGCCACGCGCTTCCTCGGCGCGAGCGGATTGCTGCAATACGCGGACGTCGCCGGCAAGGGCGCCGCCATGATCCCCTTCGACCAGGTGGACATCGAGCGCGCGACCGCCTATTCGGCGGAAGACGCGGATGTGACGCTGCAGCTGCACGGGGCTCTCTACCCGCGCGTCGCAAAGGATCCGAAGCTCAAGTTCATCTACGACGAGGTGGAGATCCCGGTGGCGAGCGTGCTGCTCACCGTGGAGCGCAATGGCGTGCTCGTGGATACGCAGATGCTGGCGCGCCAGGGCAACGAGCTGGGACAGAAGATGCTGGAGCTGGAGCAGCGCGCGCACGAGCTGGCGGGCGGGCCGTTCAACCTGGCCTCGCCCAAACAGCTCTGCGACATCTTCTTCGAGCGCATGAAGCTCAAGCCCATCAAGAAGACGCCGTCGGGCTCGCCGTCGGTGGACGAGGAGGTGCTGGAAAAGCTGGCCGAGGATCATCCCCTCGCGCGCGCCATCCTCGAGCACCGCAGCATCTCCAAGCTGAAGAGCACCTACACCGACAAGCTGCCCAAGATGGTCAACCCGAAGACGGGCCGCGTGCACACGAACTATGCGCAGGCGGTCGCGGTGACGGGGCGCCTGTCGTCGAACGATCCCAATTTGCAGAACATCCCGGTACGCACGGGCGAGGGCCGGCGCATTCGCGAAGCGTTCGTGGCGCCCGCCGGCTCGAAGATCGTCTCGGCGGACTACTCGCAGATCGAGCTTCGCATCATGGCGCACCTCTCCGGTGACCAGAGCCTGCTCGACGCTTTCGCAAAGGGCGAGGACGTTCATCGCCACACGGCAGCGGAAGTGTTCGAGACGCCGAAGGACCAGGTGACGAGCGAGCAGCGCCGCTACGCCAAGGTGATCAACTTCGGCCTCATCTACGGCATGAGCGCGTTCGGGCTCGCGCAGAACCTTTCCATCGAGCGCTCCGCGGCCGCCGCGTACATGGACAAGTATTTCCAGCGCTATCCAAGCGTAGCCGCATACATGGAGCGCACGCGAAACGAGGCGCGCGAGCGCGGCTACGTGGAGACCGTTTTCGGCCGCCGCCTCTGGCTGCCGGACATCCGCTCCTCGAACATGGCGCGCCGCCAGGGCGCCGAACGTCAGGCCATCAACGCGCCCATGCAGGGCACCGCCGCCGATCTCATCAAGCTCGCCATGATCGCGGTGCAAGGATGGATCGAGAAGGAGAAGCTCATGACCAAGCTCGTCATGCAGGTCCACGACGAGCTCGTGTTCGAGGTTCCCATCGAGGAGCTCGACGACGTGAAGGGCCGCGTCGAGGAGCTGATGACCGGTGTCGCGAAGCTCGACGTGCCGCTGGTCGTCGAAGCGGGCGTCGGCGACAACTGGGAAAAAGCCCATTGAAAACGGTGCCGGGTTCAATTTCGATGCCGGGCGAAATTGAACCTGGCACCGTTTTCGCAGCCAAGCGACTCGCTGCGGGTGAACTCGTCGCCTTCCCCACTGAGACTGTTTACGGCCTGGGTGCCGATGCGCGCAGCGCAGCTGCAGTAGCGAAGATCTTCGAGGCGAAGGGCCGTCCCTCCGACCACCCGGTGATCGTGCACGTGCTCTCCATCGCCGCGCTCGGCGTGTGGGGCGTGAAAGTGCCGGCGGCCGCGCGCGCCCTGGCGGAGCGGTTCTGGCCCGGCCCGCTCACCCTCATCGTGAAGAAGGCCGATCACGTGCCCGACGCGGTGACCGGCGGCCAGGACACGATTGGCCTGCGCTGCCCCTCGCATCCGATCGCGCGCCAACTGCTGGAGGAGTTCGCGCGCGTGGGCAGCGGCGCCATCGCCGCGCCGTCGGCGAACAAGTTCGGCCACGTGAGCCCAACCACCGCCGAGCACGTGCGCGACGAATTCGGGCCTGAGCTTTTCATCCTGGATGGTGGCGCCTGCGATGTGGGCCTGGAGTCCACCATCGTGGATGTGTCCCGGGGCGAGCCCGTGCTTTTGCGCCCGGGCGCGATCTCGCGCGAGGACATCCATTCGGTCCTGGGCAAATATCCGCGCGACCGCGACGAAGAAGCGCCCCGCGCCTCCGGCACGCTCACCGCGCACTACGCACCTCGCACGGCACTCTCGCTCGTGTCCCGGGAACGGCTGGATGCCGAGGTGAAGAATTTCGCCAACGCCGCGGTGCTCGCATTCGCCGACTCCCCGCGCCACGGCCTCACCACGGCCTGGATCGCCGCAAGCCGCGACCCGGCACGGTACGGGCACGACCTGTATGCCAACCTGCGCCGGCTGGACGCGAGCGGCGCGAAGAAGATCCTGGTGGAAGCGCCGCCGTCCTCTCCCGAGTGGGAGGCGGTGAACGATCGCCTGATGCGAGCGGCGGCCGGCGCAGGCGGCCTCGACGACGAGCCCTAGGCCGTCACCTCTTCGACGACGAACTTCTCGCGTACCGTGCCGGCGACTTCGCCGTCCGCATCGCGCGTGCGCTCCTCGAACAGCACCTCGCCGGCTTCCGAAATCGTGAGCACGGTCGAAACCCGCGTGCCGTAATCCGCACCGGTGATGAGCGCCGAGCCCAGGCGCCGCTCCCACGCCATGCCGACGCCCGTGTTGGGAAGGTCCTCGTCGGAAGGCAGCGAGCCATCCGAGAGCATCTTGAACAACGCGCCCGAGGGCTCGCGCTCCTCGAGTGACTGGTCCATCGCGAGATGCGCGGCCACGACCTTGGGCCACGGTTCGTCCAGGAGATGGTTCGAGATCGCGTGCACCCCCGGCTCGATGGCGCGCGGCTGGCCCTCGCGGCTGCCGAAGTAGAAGAGGCTCGTCGCGTCACCCACGATCAGGTTGAAGCCGTTGTATTCGGAAGCGGACGCGGAAAGGTTGGAGAGGAAGCGCGCCGGCGATTCGGTGCCGACGAGAAAGGCCGTCACCAACGTGCCGCGCGAACGCGCCTTGGCGCGGCGATCGGCAGGGTCTCGAAAGTTGGTCACCGCCGCGAAGCGCCCGTTGCGCGTGACGCCCATCCAGGTGCCGCCTGCTTCGAGATCACGGCCGGCGAACAATTCAGGACGATCAGGCCACCAATGCGCCGGCTTCGCCGGCCGGTCGCGCCATTCATCGCGATTGGCGGCGACGATGAGCGGCAGGTCGCTTCGCGCCTGCCACGCGAGGGCAATGAGGCACATGCAGGTTCAGCCGCCGGGATTGATCTTCGCGAGCAGGTCCGCGTAGCGCTTGTTGTCGAAGGGCGTGCCTTCGCTGAGCATGCGGTTCATCTCGACGCGCAGGGCCGCGGCCATCAGCTGCAGCGCCTGGTTCTTCGACTGCCCGGCGGCAACGAGGCGGTCGTATGCCTTCTTGGCTTCCGGCGGGTCTCCCGTCTCCAGCTGGTTCAGGACCGTATCCAGCATCGCATCGCGTACGGTCTTGTCGCTATCGGCCATTGAAGCCTCCCCGGGTCGCACGAGCCTTCATTCTAGTTCATCCGCGCCGGAAGCCATGTCACCAGCCCCGGGAAGAAGTAAAGCAATCCCACCGCCAGCACCATCAGGAAGAAAAGAGGCAGCGAGACGCGCCCGATCCAGGTGATGTCGCGCTTGGTCATTCCCTGCAGCACGAACAGGTTGAACCCGACGGGCGGAGTGATCTGCGCCATCTCGACCACCAGCACGATGAAGATGCCGAACCAGATGAGGTCCACCTGCGCCTTCACGATCGTGGGCAGGATCACGCCCATGGTGAGCACGACCATGGAGATGCCGTCCAGGAAGCAGCCCAGGATCACGTAGAAAACCATCAGCCAGAAGAGCAGCCAGAACTGCGAAAGGCCCAGGCCCGTGATGAACTCGGCGAGGCGGCGCGGCAGGCCGATGTAGCCCATGGACAGCGTGAGGAACGCCGCGCCGGCAAGGATGAGCGCGATCATGCAGTAGAGGCGCGTGGCGCCCATCAAGCTCTCGACGAACACCTTCCAGCTCATGGAGCCCTGGATCATGGAGAGGATGAGCGCGCCCACGACCCCGAGCGCCGCCGCTTCGGTCGCCGTCGCGATACCGACGTAGATCGAGCCCAGCACCAGCGCGATCAACGCGACGACCGGGATCAGGTGGCGCGACGCGTATACCTTCTCGCCGAACGTCATGATGCTATCCGGAGGCGGGATCCTTCCGGGGTTCATGAGGGACCACACGATGGTGTAGCCCATGAAGAGGCCTGCCAGCAGCAACCCGGGAATGACGCCCGCGATGAAGAGCCGCGTGATGGAGACTTCCGCCGTCACGCCATAGACGATCATGATGATCGAGGGCGGGATGAGCAGGCCGAGCGTTCCAGCGCCCGCCAGCGTGCCGACGGTCATGTCCTCGGGATAACCGCGCTTCTGCAGCTCGGGCAGCGTCATCTTGCCGATGGTCGCGCACGTCGCGGCGCTGGAGCCGCTCACCGCCGCGAAGATGGTGCAGCCGATGATGTTGGTGTGCAGCAGCCGCCCCGGCAACCGCGACAGCCACGGCGCGAGGCCCTTGAACATGTCCTCGGAAAGCCGCGTGCGGAAGAGGATCTCGCCCATCCACACGAAGAGCGGCAGCGCCGTGAGCGTCCACGACGAGAGCGATCCCCAGATCGTCACCGCCATCGCGTCGCCCACAGGCCGGCTGGTGAAGAGCTCCATGCCGATCCAGGCCACGCCCAGGAGCGAGATGCCGATCCACAGCCCGCTGCCCAGCAGGATGAACAGGAACAGGATCAGCAGCGCGGTGATGACGCCGTCCATCGCTATTCGATCGCCTTGAGCTCGTGGCTCGCCACCGCGATCGGGCGCCGGCGCACCACGCGCACGAGATCGTCGAGCATCGCGACGAAGAGGATGATCGCGCCGACCGCCATCCCGATCTGGGGAATCCACAACGGAGTGGCGTCGTTGCCCTGCGAGACATCGTTGAACAAGCGCGACTGCCAGACCAGGCGCACGCTGAAGAAAGCCAGCACGGCGCAGAAGAACGCGCCGGCGAGGTGTGACCAGATGTCCAGCGGCCGGCGCAAGCGCCCGCCGAACCGCTCGAGGAGGAGGTTCACGCGGATGTGCTCGCCGCGCTTCAAGGTGTGCGCGAGCGCGAGGAAGCTCGCCGCCGCCATGCAGTAGCCGGCATACGCGTCCGAGCCGCGCAGGTTGAAGCCGGCGAGGCGCCCCAGCACGCTCGCCAGCACCATGGCGAGGATGCCCACCATGAAAAACGCCGCGAGATATGCCGCGGCGTCGTAGAGATGGTCGAGCGCTTTCCTCACTTCCGGTAGGCGTCGACCACGGCCTTTCCGTCAGCGCCGGCGGTGTTCATCCACTCGCCGGTCATGGTGTCGCCGATCTTCTTGAAGTCGGCCTTGAGCTGCGCCGAGGGCGGCGACACGGTCATGCCGTTCTTGGCCATCTGCTCGAGGTACCACTTGTTCTTCTCCTCGGAGATCTTCCAGCCGCGCGCCTCGGCGTCGGCCGCGGCCTTCAGCACGGCCTGTTGCGAGGCCTTGTCGAGCGCGTCGAATGCAGCCTTGTTCACGAACACGATGTTCTTGGGAAGCCACGCCTGCGTGTCGTAGTAGTTCTTCACGACTTCCCAGGCCTTCGTGTCATACCCGGTCGCGCCCGAGGTGATGTTCGCGTTCACGGCGCCCGTGGCGAACGCCTGGGCGAGCTCCGCCGCCTGGATGGTGACCGGCTGCGCGCCGGCCAGCTCCGCGATGCGCGAGGTGTACGGGTTGTACGTGCGCATCTTGAGGCCCTTCATGTCGGCCACGGAATTGAGCGGCTTGCTGGAGTAGATCCCCTGCGGCGGCCACGGCACCGAGTACAGCACCATCATGCCCTGCCTGGCGAAGCGCTCTTCCAGCGCCTTGCGGGAGGCCTTCCAGAGCTTCGCGGCGTCGGAGTAGCTGGTCGCGAGGAACGGCACCGAGTCGACGCCGAAGAGCGGGTCCTCGTTGGAATAGCCCGAGATGAGGATCTCGCCGATCTGCGCCTGCCCGCCCTGCACCGCGCGCTTGATCTCCGGCGCCTTGAACAGGGATGCGTTCGAATGCACGGTGATCTTGAGCTTGCCGCCCGTGGCCTTCTCCACGTCGGCGGCGAACTGCATCACGTTCTCGGTATGGAAATTGGTCGCGGCGTAAGGCGTCGGCATGTCCCACTTGGTCTGGGCGGATGCGACGGTCGCGAAAGCCGCGAATAACGCGGCGGTAATGAGCTTCGGCGCCTTCATGGGGTCCCCTCCTGTGTGAGGCAAAATATTGCCATGACTCCGCGCTGGCAGTTTTGGATCGACCGAGGCGGCACGTTCACGGACATCGTGGCGCGCAAGCCCGACGGCAGCCTCGTCACGCACAAGCTGCTTTCCGAGAATCCCGGCCGCTATCGCGATGCGGCCGTTGCCGGCATCCGCCACCTGCTGGCCGTGGCCGATGGAAAGCCGATTCCGGTCGAGAAAATCGACGCGGTGAAGATGGGAACCACCGTCGCCACCAACGCGCTGCTGGAGCGCAAGGGCGAGGACACGGTGCTCTTCATCACGCGCGGCTTCCGCGACCAGCTGCGCATCGCCTACCAGAACCGGCCGCGCATCTTCGATCGCCACATCAAGCTGCCGGAGCTGCTCTACAAGAAAGTGGTGGAGGTCGACGAGCGCATGGGAGCGCGCGGCGACGTGGTGCGGCCGCTGGACGAGGCCGCGGTGCGACGCGAGCTGGAAGCCGCGCGCAAGGAAGGCTTCAAATCCATCGCCATCGTCTTCATGCATGGCTATCGTTATCCGGAGCACGAGGCTCGCGTTGCGCAGCTCGCGAAGGAAACCGGGTTCGAGCAGGTCTCCACTTCCCACGTCGTGTCGCCGCTCATGAAGATCGTCTCGCGCGGGGACACGACGGTGGTCGATGCCTATCTCTCGCCCATCCTGCGGCGATACGTGGACCAGGTCGCCGAGGAGCTGCCGGGCGCGCGGTTGATGTTCATGCAGTCCAACGGCGGCCTCACCGACGCGCACCGCTTCTTTCCAGCACATTGGGATCCTAAGCTTAGAATTCCACGTGGACAAGTTGTCGCG
>JADMIO010866682.1_pt1 | contig 31984 bp, 28 predicted proteins | sample 8958161 | NCBI WGS metagenome assembly JADMIO01 (sample SAMN16585339, study PRJNA669376) | soil metagenome | isolation source: Crop rotation soil | place: USA: Cullars Rotation, Alabama | collected 2011
AATGACATCGCCCGGTTCGACGGTCGGTGCGCCACCGGCGAGCGCGAAGGCGTCGTCGAACATCGACTGAAAGCCCGTGGTCGACGTGTAGATGTGGCCGAAGTCGTCGGTGCAGTTTCCGCCGCGCGAGACGACGCCGATGACCGCGCCGGTGGTCTCGCTGATGGCAGGACCCCCCGAGTCGCCTTGGCAGATCGAGAGACCGACTTCGAACTCGTGCGATCCGAGCGGCGTTTGGCTCTTGGAGAGCCCCTGGCCGACCGCGAGAAGGCGAACGTTGTCTTTGCGGAGGCGCGTGCCGACCGGCATGTGCTTGTCGTTCTGACCGAAGCCCACCGAGCGGACGGTCTCGGTCGGGTGCGTGGCGCCCCCGAGGCGAACGGCCATGGGAACGACGTCGGGGATCGGCGCGTCGAGGACCAAGAGGGCGATGTCCGCGTTGCAGAGAACGCCGCCGGCGGGGTGGAAGATGGCCCGGCCATTTGCCACGGGGGTGTCGCCGAACTTCGGGCTGTCGCCCAAGAACACGTGAATCGTGCCCGCGCTCTCGTCATTTCCGAGGTGGTTGCCGTTGCCCGACTTGCCCTTTTCGTCGCAAGAGACCGTGGGGGTGATGTTGCGGCTGACGCAGTGGCGGGCGGTGAGAACGACGTTCGGCGCGATGAGCGAGCCGGTGCAGAGCTCGAAGGACGTACCGTCGCCAATCTTGAGGGAGACGACCGAGGAGCTGGCGCTGCCGTCGTTGTCGATTCGACCGGCAAAGATGGCTTGGTGGGTGGTGGAGACGGTCTCGGGGGACTCGGCGGCTTCCGGGGCTGCACCGCAAGCGGTGGCGAGGGCGGCGAAGGCTGCGACAACCGCGATCCAGGCCCTGGGGGCCGAGGGACGCATGGCGACGGAACCCTTTGCAGCGAATCCCAACTGTTTGTGCGCCCAGGTCACCACGTTCGCCCTCCTTGGTACACACCTCTTCACGATGTGTGCCTAGGTAGGGCATTGAAGGACATTGAAGGTTTATGGTGGTGCTGGAATCGGGGCGTCCAGGAGAAGCTCCCCATCAACCAAAGGTCGGAGACCCTGATCTTCGCGTCGCGAAGCCCCTCCAAGACCGTGAATCAACGGCACGCTAGAGCGGGTCGGGGTGGACAGCGAAACGCTGCGGCGCTAGGCTCCCGGCGCCCGATTGCGCCTAATTTAGGCAGTTTCGTCGCACTGGCTGCCTTTTGGGCCATCGCTTGCTTGGGACCTGCATCACCGCCTTACTCCTGGAGCGTTCCTTCCCGTGTTGCAGAAAGCGAATCCGACGACGTTCGAGGCATCCGTGGCGTCGTCGCCTTCCATCTCCACCATTTCCACCGGGCGCGCGCTCGTGGGCGTCGGCGCGGGCGCGGAGGAGAGCATCTTTGGTCGCGCGGTGGGCTTCGTCGAGCGTCTGACGGATGGCCAGCTCGCGTTGCTCATCAGCACGGTCCTGTTTGCGCTGACGGCGTGGCCCCTCGCGCTGACGGAGGTTCCGCCGTTCCAAGATTTGCCGAACCACCTCGCGGCCGTGACGGTGCTCGAGCACCCGGAGAGTTATCCCGACCTCGTCTCGAACGGGTTCTTGAAGACGAACTCCGCGCTCTTCACGTGGCTCTTCTTCGTTGGCAAAGTCGTCGGAACACGCGTCGCGGCCCGGCTCTTCGCGCTGCTCGTCTTGGGGCTGAACGCGATCGTTCTACCGAAGCTCGTGCTCACCTTCACGGGGAGCCGCAAGAAGCTCGTCATCGCCAGCTTTCTCATGTGGCCGATGATCCACAACTGGTTCGTCAGCATGGGGATGCTCGACTTTGCGCTGGGGGTTCCGCTCTCCCTCTCGGTGCTCATCGTGCTCGAGCACCAGGGCCGCGCGCCTTCGTGGAAGAACGTCGGGCTCATCTCCATTTTGGCCCTTCTCACTTGGTACGCGCACGTCTGCGCGCTGATGGTGGTCAGCCTGCTCGTCGGCATCCACATCGTGACGCGCGGCTCGTGGAAGGAAGCCTTCGTTCAGGCCAAGCGCATGCTCTTGCCGCTCGCGCCTTCGATCGCGCTCGTCCTCTGGTCGCTCTACGACCACGTCACGGAGCCCGTCGGCGAGATGAGCGGGTACGTGAAGATCGACACGCTGCTCCCGCCGTGGGAGCTGTTTTACAACCTGTGGGCCGAGTGGCTGTGGGGCTTCACCAAGCTCTCGATCTCGAGCTTTCTCGTCGCCGCGGGGCTCTTTGCGATCGCGCTCGTTCGTCGGCGTGAGTCGCCGATGTTCTTTTCGCCGCTCGCGTTCTTGGTGCTCGCGTTTCTCTACTTTTTCTCCCCGTACATCGCGACCAACTGGTTTCACGTCAATTCGCGGCTGATTCCCTTCTTGTGGATGTGCGCGCTGCTACGCGTGCCCGACGCGCTTCCGAAGAAGGCGCTCGCGCTTCTTGGGGTTGGCGCGGTTCTCTACAGCTTGGGAATGGGCGTCGACTATCTGCGCCTCGACAAAGATCGGCAGAAGTTCACCGCGGGCTTGGCGGCGGTACCCCAAGGCGCTCAGCTGTTACCGCTGATCTTCACGCGCCAGCTCACCAGCGAAAATACGCGGAGCCTGCTCCACGAGTGGGGGTTTTACGTCGAAGAAAAGCGGACGAGCGCGCCGCTCCTCTTCGCACACTCGCGGAGCTTCCCGGTCATGTACCGGTCTCCGCCGCCGCTGCGCTTCAACCATCTGGTGCTGGAGAGCTTCGCGCCGAGCATGCGAAACAGCGATTGGATGTGCAACTCGCTGCGCTCGGACGGTGGCATCTTCGTCGACGATTGCGAGCTTGCCTGGCGCGGTTTGTGGGCGCAATTCTGGCGCGACGCGCTGCCGCGGTACGATCACGTCCTGACCTGGGACGCGACCCCGCAGGCGCAGGCGCTGGTGCCAAAGGCGTACCGCGTGAAGTTCCGGCAGGACCGGCTCACCATCTACGAGCGCGTCTCGAACGACCTGACGACGGCCTCCCGGTAGACCCGAGACGAGGCTGCCAAGGTCTTTCTTCCTTCAGCGTGCCGTGACGCGGATGTCGATGCGGCGTCCGATGTTGAGCGCGAAGAACGCGCTGCCTTCGCCGGAGCTGGGAGTTGCTCCATGGATGAAGCTGCCGCCGATCGCGAAGACTTCGCCGTGCAGCCCGTCGTGCACTTTGTCGGGGGAGACGGTCGCGCGAACGTGGAGGCGCGTGCGTGCGCTTGGTGCAGTGAAGGATCGACCACGAATAAGCCTTACCGTGCCGCTGATTCCGCTCTTCAGAGCCGCGGGCGCAGAGGGAGAGACTTGTACGCTGGCGAGCTTGCCGCTCTCGTCGAGCATGAGGGTGACGTCGGCCTCGCCCGCCGCGCCGAGGGGAACCGTCGCCCAAGCAGGATCGGCGCTCGAAGCCTGCGGAAATTGACGGGTGAACGCGGTTGCGAGATCAACAGCGCCGCGCTCGCCGACTGCCCCGAAGACTCCTGCCTCACCACCTTCGCCTTTCCCCTCGGATGATTTCGCGCCGGTTGCGCCTGGCCGCGCTTTCGATCGGGCCATGGCTCGTGCGGGTGGAAGGCCGGGGCCATTCGACTTCGGCGGCGGGGAAGGCGTATCCATCTCGAAATCGTTGGCTTTGGTGGGGGCGACGCTGTCGTCGCCGGCCGTGGCCTGATCGCCCTCCTCGTTCACGTCGATCGTGTCGCCGACCAGATTCGCCTGGTCCGAGCGTGGCGGAGGGGGAGAGCCCGCGGGATGCCCTCCCCGGACGGCGGTCACCCCGAGCGCGACGTGAATCGCGACTGACGCCAAGACCGCAATCCGAATGCTCCAGCCCACTGTCTCTTAGTGTCGCACCAACGGCTTTGCTTGGCCCACCGCCGCAAAAACCTCGAAATCCTCGGGTGATCGGCGGGTGCCCGCGTCGCATGCGGGCATTGCCGTGGCGTGCGCCCGAGAGGTCGATCGCACCTCAGGCCTGAGGTGCGTAGTGCTTGCGGTACGGGGAGGGGTATGCGAGATGGGTGGCGCCAAAATGTCTTCTGAGCGCGTTGCCGGCGTCACCATCCCGCTCTTCTCCATTCGAACCAGAAGCGACTGGGGGATAGGGCAGATCACCGATTTGCCCGCCTGTGGTGCTTGGATCGAGCGTGCGGGCCATCGGCTGCTGCAGATTTTGCCGCCGTACGAGCTCTGCGCGGGGGAGACGAGCCCCTACGGAGCGCGCACCGCCTTCGGCTTGGACCCCATCTACATCACCCTCGAGGCCGTCGAGGAGCTCGATCGCACCACCATCGCCGACGTCCTCGGAGATGAAGGGCGACGCGAGCTCGAGCGCGTTCGAAATTCGCCGTCCGTGGACTACAAGGCAGTGCGAACGCTCAAGGCGCGCGTCCTTCACCACGCCTTCGAGCGATTTCACGCGCGCGAGTGGCTGAAGGGAACGGCCCGCGCCGATGCGCTGCGCGCCTTCGTTCAACGCGAGAAAGCATGGGCCGACGACCTCGCGCTCTATGTCGCGCTGCGCGACGAGCACGACGGATTCGGCTGGGGGCAGTGGCCCGAAGGCGAGCGCTCTCGGCGTCCGGAGAGCCTCGCCGCCGCACGCGAGAGGCTCCGCGTTCGCATGCTGGAGCACCAGTATGGGCAGTGGATCGCGCATACCCAGTGGGATCGCGCGCGCGGGGAGCTCCGAGGCATCGGGGTCGAGCTGATGGGCGACATGCCCTTCGTGGTCGGCTCGGAGAGCGCGGACGTGTGGGCTCGGTCCACGCAATTCAAGCGCCATTTGTCCCTCGGAGCGCCGCCGGACGGGTTCACCCCCGAAGGTCAGGACTGGGGGCTTCCGCCGTACGACTGGGAGGCGATGGAGCAGGACGACCTCTACTGGCTGCGCGCCCGAACGCGGCACGCCGCGCGTCTGTACGATCGCTTTCGACTCGATCACGTGGTCGGCTACTTTCGAATGTGGGTGCGGGCACCTGGCGAGCGAGGCTATTTCGACCCGGATGGTGAGCACGCGCAGCGCGCACGGGGCGAGCGCGTCCTTCGGGCGATCATCGACGAGGCAGCGCCCGCGCAGGTGATTGCCGAAGACCTCGGCGTCATTCCACCTTTTGTTCGCGAGACGATGCAGCGCCTTCGTCTTCCCGGTTATCGCGTCATTCCCTGGGAAAAAGGGGACGACGGGCGTTTTCGGCGGCCGTCGCAGTTTCCACCGACGAGCGTCGCCACCTTCAGCACGCACGACACGCTGCCCATTACCGCGTGGTGGGGCGAGCTCAGCGACTATGACCGAACGCAAATCGCAGGACTCGCGGGAATTGCCCCTTCGGCGCCGGATTCGGTGCGCGATCGCGCGTTGATGTCCACTCTACTTCGTTCGGGATCGGGGCTCACGCTTGCGCTTGCTCCAGAGTTGCTCGGCGAGCACGCGCGGATCAACACGCCAGGGACCGTCGACGAGACCAACTGGACCTATCGCTTACCTTTGCCGCTCGAGGACCTGACCCGCGATGCGGGCGCGAACGAGCGCTTCGAGTGGTTGCGTCAGCTCGTCACCGTGAGCGGGCGCGTCCCCCTTCGACCCTGAGCCCGCGGTCGCGCCGGCTAGAATGGCTCTTTGGGCGTTCATGATACGAATGGAAGGATGAGCACCCCGTCGTCGGGTCCCGCGCATCGCATCTCTCTTCGGCCTGGCCGACCGAACCCGCTCGGCGCGACGTTCGACGGCGAGGGGGTGAATTTCGCGCTCTTCTCCGAGAACGCGACGGGGGTGGACCTCTGCCTCTTCGACGCGGAGGGCAAGGAGACGCGGGTCTCGCTTCGTGAGCGGATCGCGCACGTGTGGCACGGGTACGTGGTGGGCCTGCGGCCCGGCCAAAAATACGGATATCGCGTTCTCGGTCCGTACGATCCGGTTCGGGGAAACCGCTTCAATCCGAACAAGCTGCTCGTCGATCCTTATGCGCGCGCCATCTCGGGAAAGGTCGACCATCGCGCGCCCGTGTTCGGATTCAAGGAAGGTCAGGTCCTCACCATCGACGAGCGCGACAGCGCGGCAGGCGCGCCACGGTCGGTCGTGGTTCACGACGCCTTCGATTGGGGGGACGATCGCCCGCCCGCGGTGCCCTGGCCGGACACCGTGCTCTACGAGATGCACGTGAAAGGCTTCACCAAGCGGCACCCCGGCGTCGCCAAAGAGCTCCGTGGCACGTACCTCGGGCTCGCGTCCAAACCGGCGATCGAGCACCTTCGTGCGCTCGGCGTCACGGCCGTCGAGCTCCTCCCCGTTCACGAGGTCGCCGACGAAGCGGCGGTGAATGCGCGCGGGATGATCAATTACTGGGGCTACCCTCGGCTTTTTCGCCCCCGAGCAGCGCTTTGCCGCGCGTGCCGGGGAGCAAGTGACCGAGTTCAAGAGCATGGTGAAGGCGCTGCACGCCGCGGGGATCGAGGTCATTCTCGACGTGGTCTACAACCATTCCTGCGAGGGAAATTGGGCCGGCCCGACGCTCTCGCTGCGCGGCATCGACAACCGCACGTACTATCGGCTGAACAAGGAAAACCCCGTATTTTACGAGGATTTTTCGGGCTGCGGGAACAGCTTGAACATGCTGCATCCGCAGACGCTCAAGCTCATCATGGATAGCCTGCGGTACTGGGTCACCGAGATGCACGTCGATGGCTTTCGGTTCGATCTGGCGTCCGCGCTGGCCCGGGAGACGCAGGACGTCGATCGCCTGAGCGCGTTCTTCGACATCATTCACCAAGACCCGGTGTTGAGCGCCGTGAAGCTCATCGCAGAGCCGTGGGATCTCGGCGATGGGGGATATCAGGTCGGCAACTTTCCGATTTTGTGGACGGAATGGAACGGGCGCTACAGGGACACGATGCGCCGTTTCTGGACGGGCGATCGGGAGAAAATTCCCGAGATGGGCTACCGCCTCACGGGGTCGAGCGATCTCTACGAGGACGACGGGCGGCATCCGCAAGCGAGCATCAATTTCATCACCGCGCACGACGGCTTCACGTTGCGCGACTTGGTCAGCTACGAAAAAAAGTCGAACCTCGCGAACGGCGAAAACAACAAGGACGGGTGGGACGACAACCTGAGCTGGAATTGCGGCGCGGAAGGACCGACGCGCGATTCTGCAGTGCTCGAGCTACGTGGTCGCCAAGAGCGCAATCTCCTGGCGACGCTCCTCCTGTCCTTGGGCGTGCCGATGCTGACCAGCGGCGACGAGATCGGCAAGACGCAAGGAGGCAACAACAACCCGTACTGCCTCGATACCGAGGTCTCGTGGCTGGATTGGGATCTCGACCAAGAGCGAGCGAACCTGCTTTCGTTCACGCGGAAGCTCATCGCGCTTCGCCGCACGCAGCCGGTCTTTCGGCGCAGGCGTTTCTTGCGCGGCGAAAAAGTCGGCGACAGCGCAGGCAAGGACATCGAATGGTTTCGTGCCGACGGGCAGGAGATGACGCTGGTCGATTGGCAGAAGCCCGCGCGCGCCGTGATGGGGCTCTTGCTGGCGGGCGACGCTCTTGGCTGGCTCGACGAGCAAGGCGTGCCAGTGGTCGGCGATACGTTTCTTCTCGTCATGAGCGCCTCGAGGGAAACGACGCGATTCGTCTTGCCGCCGGCGGCGTGGGGGAAACGCTGGGAGAAGGCGGTCGACACCGAGGAGGGGAGCGTGGATGGCTCGGGACCGTTCTTGGAAGCTGGAGACGTCATTGAGATGAAGCCGTTTTCACTGCTCGCGCTCAAACGTATCGCGCCGGAGCGTGGCTCCTGGAGACCGTTCAAGGCGAGCGTGTGATAGGATTCGAAGGTGATGGACGAGCAACGGGCGAGTGTCATCGAGTCGATCGAGATTGCGCTGGTCGAGCTGAGAAGCATTGCCCAGCCGCATGAGATCGCCTCTCTCAACGAGCTTCTTTTCGACGCGCAAGACGCGACGGAAGAGGCGCAGCTCGTCCAAATTTCCGAGCAGGTGAGCGGCCTCCGCGCGTTTTGCGAGGGTCGTCATCGCAGCGACGCGAACTTCAAGCGAGTCGTGCCGCCGCAGCGCAAAGCCTAGGCGGCCGTTCTTGAAGCGGTACGTGGCGGTTGCCGGCACGATTGGGTCGGGGAAGACATCCCTCGTGGCGTGGCTGGTGAAGAGCTACGGCTTCGTGCCGTTCTACGAGCCGAACGAGAAGAGCCCGTACTTGGCGGACTTCTACGGCGACATGAAAAAATGGTCGTTTCATTCGCAGTGCTTTTTCCTCGCGCACAAGCTGGAGCTTCATCAAGAGCTCGAGAAGTGTGAGGGGGCAGCGGTGATCGATCGCACGCTTTACGAGGATGCCGAGATTTTTGCGCGGAACCTCTACGAGCAGAAGCTGATGACCCGGCGCGATTGGGAGGTCTACGCGCGCCTCTACGCAGGGATCCGGCGCGCACTGCGCCCCCCCGACGTGCTCATTGCGTTGACGTGCTCGCTCTCGGCGACCAAAAAACGAATCGAGCATCGATCGAAGCGCGCAGACCGGGCGATGGAGGCGAGCATCCCCGACGCGTATTTGCGACGACTGCATCGGCTCTATGGGCGCTGGTTTTCTTCGTACGATCTGTCGCCGATCGTGCACATCGACACGACAAAGCTCGACTACGTGGAAGACCTGGTGGATCTGATCGAGCTTCGCCGCGTTCTGGACAAAGCGCTGCTTTGACCTAGAAGTGAGCTAGAAGACGCCGGTGACACCTGCGCCGATGCCGCTCGGGAGAGGGATGAGCAGCGGGGCGACGGCGCGGCGGCGGGGCTTCGATTTTCCGAAGCCATAATGGAGCGCAGAGGGAAGCAGGTAGCCCGACGCGAGGCCGACCGCGGCGCCGGTGAGGACATCGGAGGCGTAGTGTGCGTCGGACGCGACGCGGAGGCCCGCGGTCACGGTCGCGACCGAGAGTGCCCACACGCAAGCCCAGGTATCGGGTGCACCCCCGCCGTAGAGCGGAAGGTGTTGGTGGTGCACGCAGGTCAAGCCCGCGCCGGTGAACGTTGCCGCCGAGTGCCCGCTGAAGAAGCTCTCGCGATCGCCCTCGCCGCCGCACGTGCGGTATCCGGCCTGTTGATCGCGGCCGCAATCGCGCGTGTACGGCCGCGCGCGCGCGACCGTGCGCTCGGTGAAGAGGGCCGCCACACCCGTCAGCGCGAGCGACTGCGCGTCGATGAGCGCCATTTGGACGGCGACGTCGAGATCGCGATGAATGACGTACCCGAGCGCTGCATCGACGTAAGGGAAGAAGACGGCGACCTTGTAGAGGACGTCGCTGTAGCCTCCGAGGATTCGCTCGCTGCGCGCGCTGCGGGCGCGAAAAAGGCCGCGTGCCGCGTCATCGAGCAGGATGCCGCCCCGCCAGTTGGGCTCGGCCGGTGGACTGAGCTTCGACTCGATGGCGAGAGAGCCGATGGTGAGCCCGCCGGTCGCGATGCCCTCCCAAATGCGAAAGCGGGGCCACTCTTCGCTCCACATCACGCGTGGCGGATCCGTCGCTGCGTGCGCCATCGCGCCGTGCGTGCCGAGCGCTAGCGCGAGCGCGATCCCGAGCACCTGCGCCTTTCCTCTCACGGAAGAACGAGCGTACGGCGATGCTTCAGACGTCTCTAGCACCGTCTTCCGCTCGGGCGAAAAGGCGTTATTTCTGCGCTTTTTGGAGGCATCCAAGGTGAGGCGAGGTGTGCTGCTTTCGTCGCGCCCGCTGCGCCGATAGGATGTTCGCGGACGCATGCGCATCGGCGAGCTTCTCCTCCAACAAGGTCTGATCACGCCCGACCGGCTCGGCGCTGCGCTCGCCGCGCAGGCGCAGCTCGGGGCGCGTGTTGGAAGCATCCTCGTCGAGTTTGGGTACTTGAACGAGGACGTGCTCGCGCGCGCGCTCAGTCACCAACTTGGCGTGCCGGCGGCGCTCACCAAACATTTCGCGGCGATCGATCCGAAGGTGATCAAGCTGATCGGCCCGCGTATCGCGGCGGCGCACAACGCGATTCCGCTGGGCTTCACGGGGACGAAGCCTGCGCGTTTGATCGTCGCCTTCTTGGATCCGCTGGCGTCGTCGAACGAAGAAATCGCGTTCATCACGGGGAACCGCGTGGACGCAGGCGTGGCTCCGCAGCGGCAGATCGTGCGGAATCTCGAGAAGTATTACGGAGTGAAAACGGAGTCGCGATCCGTCGACATCAATTTCGCGGGCATGCCGGCGACGATGTCGTCCGCGCCTCCGCCGCCGTTTCAAGACGTGGCCGCGCCGCGTGCGTCGGTCGTAGCCGAGCAAAAGCGCGCTCCGCCGCCGCAGCTGTTGCTCACTCCACCTCCACCGCCTCCTCCGACCCCCGCGCCGATGTGGGATCCGGAGCCGCAGGCCGTCGTGGCTGCGTCGCCACCCCGTCTGGCGATGCCGTTGTTCTTGGAGCCCCCGCCTCCCCCTTCATTGCCGCTGCTCGCGGCCGAGCCCCCTGTTTCGGGGGATTGGGCGGCTGCTGCACCGCCGCCCGCGGAGGAGCCGTACGAATACGAGGACGAAGCTCCCGACGCGTTTCCTTCGCAGGCTCCGATGCTCGATTCGTCCTCGATGATGATGAGCTCGCCTCCGCAGCCCGCGGAGCTTCAGGAAGTGCCCGAGGAGAGCGAGCCCCAAGAACAAATCCGCGAGGCGAGTCTTCCTCCTGCCGCCACACTGCGGGGGGCGAGCGTGTTTGCGCCCGAGCTTCGTGCGCCGTTGAACCGCGAAGAGGCGATCGAGCTCTTGGGGATGGCGGCGACGCGCGACGAAATCGGCGACGCGCTGAGCGACTACCTTCGCACCGCGTGTGGATGTGGGCTGGTCCTGATCGTGAAAGGCGACCTGGCGCTCGGCTGGAAGGGCTTTGCTTCGGTCCATGCGTCGGTCATCGAAGCTGTGTCGCTTCCGCTTTCTTCGCCGTCCATCTTTCGCACGGCGAACGACTCACGCGCGCCATTTCGCGGTGTTCCTCAGGCCGATGGTGCCGTGCTGCAGACCAGGTTGTGGAAAATCTTGCGATGCCCGCCGCCCGACGAGGTGGTGGTCGTGCCCATCTGCTTTGGGAAGCGGGTCGTAAACCTCGTCTATGCCCACGGCTTCACCGGCGAATCACTGCCGGACGCCATGGTGGCGGAGCTCTCGGACGTGTGCGCCGCGGCCTCTGCCGCGTACGCCCGCATCATTCGCAGCAAAAAGGCCGAGTAGCGCTACTCGGTGCTGACATCGAGGCCGAGGACTTCCTGGCCCCACGCGCCGCCGTACACGCGCCGCACGAACTGACGCAGATCCTTCGCGTCCGCGCTCGATCGAATACTGGCGTAGTACGCGTCCTGCTTGTCCCACGCGAAGTCTTTCTGTTTCGCGCCTTCGCGGTAGGCCGCCATCGCGCGCTTCGAGCTCCACGCGAGAAATTCGCGGAACTGCGTGTATTGAGCGAAGTACGTAGCGTCGAGCTTTTCCACCGCCATGCCGACCGCGAGCGCGTAGATCGTGAGCTCCATGGCCCCCATCGCCCCGTCGCGCCAGCCGGTGTTCCACATCCCGGCTTTCGCCAAATCCACGCCGACCTCGGTGCCGTTGGTGTACGCGACCCACTCGTCCCACAAATAGAGCGGGGTGTCGTTCCATGCGGTCTGGCCGGTCACGTATGTGGCGTACCGAGACTCGCGCAGGCTGGTGGGGACGAACGCGGCCACCTGCGCTTTGGTGATGTTCGGCTCGATCACGATCGCGGCGCGATTCTTCAATACATAAAATGCATTGGCCTTCTTGCCAGTCGGCGTGAAGTTGTTTCGCAAGTGGGCGTGAATGCCGTGGGTCGTCTCGTGGCCATACGTGATGCGGTCGCTGTCGTAATATTGAGTCCCATACGATGCAGGCAAATGGCGGACGATGTCGGTGAGGATCGGACCCCAGGTCGTGCTCGACACGGTTTGTTGTTCGGGCCACGTCATCCACACGACGCCGTCGCCGGGAAGCGGCTTGGCCGTCGCGTCCATGGGCGGAGCGCCCGCGTCCTCTTGTGGCTCCGGTGCCACGACACCCTGATTTCCCTTGGAAATGGCGGCGGGAGGCGCAGTCGGCGTCTCCGCGGCACTAGGTACTTCGCATGGCGCATCCGTGCACGGCTCGGCGGGAGGTATGTAGGGCATGGGCCCTCCGGAGCACGCACACATGGTCGTCACTGCTGCGGTGAGAGTGCATGCTGCGCTGGCGCGAGTAATTCGTCCCATCATGGCCGACAACAAAACCCGAGTCACCACAGCAAGGTCAACCATTAGCCGACGCGAATTTCGCTAATGGCAATTGGAGTAGAAAGATCCTCTCACCAAGGCGATTGTGGACTTGATAAGGGATGATGTGGTTTTTGATCCTTCCTCGCGCTCGCGTCTCACATCACACATGGTCGCGCGGTTTCCCGGCGAGGGGCTCTTCGATCGCGTTGCTCGGGTCGTGTGCGAGGCCGAGTGCTTGCCGCGCAAGGAGCTCTATGAAGCGTGGGAGGTCGCGCGACGCGTGCGACGTCGGTTTCGTGGCGGGCGCGTCATGGACCTCGCATGCGGGCATGGGCTGCTGGCGCATTTGCTCGTGCTCCTCGACGACACCTCCGCAGAAGCCATTGCGATCGACGCGCGGATTCCTGCCAGCGCAGCGCGACTCTCGGCCGCAATGACGGCGCGCTGGCCGCGGCTCTCCGGGCGCGTGCACGTGCGCGAGGCGCGGATGGAGGACATTGCGCTCCACGCTGGGGACGTGGTGGTCTCGGTTCATGCGTGCGGGTCGCTCACCGACACGGTGTTGGACCGCGCCACCGCGGCACGCGCGCGGGTGGCCGTGCTGCCCTGTTGCCATGACGTGAAAGAGTCCGACGACGGCGGCCTCCAAGGATGGCTCGACGGTCCACTCGCCGTGGACGTGACGCGCGCTGCGCGCATGAACGCGAGGGGCTACATCGTGCATACGCAGAAGATCCCCGCGGGAATAACGCCGAAGAATAGACTGCTCTTGGGGTATCCAACCTCATCATGATGAAACAGGTCGTTTTCGTCGCGGTCCTCTTGTCCCTTGGTGTTGGCTGCAAGAAGCGCCCAATATATTGCCATCCGTCGATGGGGGAGGTCGATGGCGGCGACGTCTATGCGACGCTGTGTGCTGCAGACGAGATCTGCGGGACATTCGCCGCGAGCTCTCGGCGGTGCTGCAGCCCCGGGCGCGATCCAGCCTGCCACTGAGGCGTTTGGCCTTGGCGTGGTGGTGAACCAAAGCCCGTTCAGGTGGACGGGACGGCGGGCACGAAAAAAGGCGAATTTTGCGGGGTTTTTGCGGTCTCGGCGCGAGAACAGTTCGTGCTGAGTGGGTTCACCATGAGAACCCAAACCCTGATTGGTTCCGCTTTCGCAACCTCCATCCTCTTCCTCGCGTGCGGCGGCTCTGACGGCGCCGTCCTCGAGCCCTCGCCGGCGTCACCCCTCGCGGCAAGCGCCGATGGGGGCGGCCAGGCCGTCAGCCCCGACTCCCAAGACAGCGGCGGAGGCTCCGCCAAATTACCTAGCCCTGGACCGAGCCCGGTCACCGACGCTGGGTCCACACCCGTGGGTACGGGAGACGAGATTTGCGCTGCGAGCGCGACCCGCCAGAAATGCGGGGGCTGTTGCGCGATGAGCCACACGGCAGGTGCGCAAGTGGCCGTCGCCGGCGCCACGAGCTGCGCATGCAAGCCGGGCCTTTGCGATGTCGATTGCGCCACCACTGCGTGCGCCGCGACGCCGCAGAAGGCGAACGCACAATGCCAAGCGTGTCTCGATTCGACGCTTGGACGGAAGGACGCCGATGCCGGCGCGGACGCAGGACATCATGACGCCGGTGCCGACGGAGGTGCGTTCGGCGCGTGCGCCGCGACGCAAAAGGCGGCCTGCGACAAGAGCGAGGATTGCGTGGCTCTCGATGCTTGCATCAAGACGTGCCCAAAGCAGTGATGGGCCGCACCGGTCGAATCCAGGAAAACTGAACGCGTGGAAACCCCCTGCCGTTGGGGTGCACGAGATCCATCGCGCCTGGAATCCATTCCGCTGAGGGAGAAGAATTCCCAGCAGGGAGGCCCATATTTCTCCCCTCCCTGCGCGAATCGGGTGCGTGCGGAAACTACATCGTGAGCATGGCCCTTGCTGGAAGGGGGTCATGAACACGCGCCGCACGACCTCCTGGATCGGACTCGGTTTCACGATGGCGATCCTCATGGCCTGCGGCGGCTCGGAGACAGCCAGCGTTTCGGAGCCCGAGGTCGACAACGGCGACGCCGGCGCAGTGATGAATCCCGTCCCCGCGCACGACAGCGGTGTCGCCGTGACCCCGGTGCCCGTCGATCAAGATTCTGGGCACATCGATGTTGCCGATGCCGGCGGCGAGGACGCCGGAGAAGGTGGCCTGCTCGATGGCGGTACGGACGGCGGTGTTGGGCTTGGAGCTGCGTGCCAAAATAAGGCCCAGTGCACGAACCCGTTCCCGGTTTGCTTCAACTTCAACGCGAAGGGGAGGCACTGCACCAAGACCTGTAAGAAAAACACCGATTGCCCCGCGCCCAGCCCGGGCTGCAGCGGCCAAGGCGTGTGCAAGCTCGCGCCTTGATTCCGCTCGCCTTCGCCTGATTCCGCTCGCCTGATTCCGCTCGCCTGATTCCGCTCGCCTGATTCAGCTTGGCGGGTCGATTCCGCCGCTGCTGGGCTCGCTCACGCCGTCGTCATCGATCTCGTCGATGGCGTCTGCCAGCCGTGCCCGCTCGTTGGCGTCGGGCCAAGGTGGCAGCGGCGGGAGCCCGAGGACCTGGCGCACCGGTCCGAACGAGCGCCGATGGATGACGCATGCCCCGAGCCGCTCGAGCGCCGCGACGTGCTCGCGCACGGGGTAGCCCTTGTGGCGCGCAAATCCGTAGCCCGGGTGGCGTGCGTCGAGCTCGACCATGCGCGCATCACGCGCGGTCTTTGCGAGAATGGACGCGGCGCCGATGGAGATGCTCTTCTCGTCGCCCTTCACGATGCGCTGCTGCGGCATCGGAACGTCACGCAGCCGGCGCGCGTCGATGAGGAGGTGCTCCGGGATCGGGCGGAGTGCGTCGACCGCGAGACGCATGGCCAAGATGCCGGCCCAATGGATGTTGATGCGGTCGATCTCCCACGGCTCCACCATGGCGACAGCCCACGCCACCGAAGCTTCTTTGATGATTGGCGCAAGGCGCTCGCGCTCCTTCTGATCGAGCTTCTTCGAGTCGTCCACGCCCAAAATCCGCGACCCCGGGGCGAGGATGACAGCGGCCGCGGAGACGGGGCCCGCCAGGGGGCTCATTCCCGCTTCGTCGACGCCGGCGACGTGAACGACTCCCGCGGACCACAACGCTTGCTCGTAGCGGAGGATTTTGCGCATGCGCTGTCCCTCGCTACGGCGCTCGTGGCGGCGTCGCTCGATGGTCGCGAGGATGGCTTTGGCCCCCGCCCGCGGGTCGTTGCGAAGTGCCTCGGCGACGTCCTCGGGGAGGGGGCGGCCTTGGTTGACATGGACACGCTTGATCTCGGAGAGGAGTGGGCGCTGCACGGGACGGAACACTAGCGCGTCTCGAGCGGGGTGCACGTGGCGAAAAGGATCCTTGGCGCGGGATGGTGGCGAGCCCGGCCTTGGATTTGCCCGCTGGCCCTTTGGCATGTCGCCCGCATCCCCCCACGCTCGCGGGGGGATGAGCCGACTCGGCGGAAAGTTTCGCAACGGGAGGGACGAAAAATGGCGAACACCAAGGTTCGATACGCGGTCGTCGGTGCGGGAAACATCGCGCAAGTTGCGCTCTTGCCGGCGTTCGAGCACGCGACCGAAAATTCGGAGCTGGTAGCCCTCATCTCGTCGGACAAGGTCAAGCTCGACGAGCTCGGGCGCCGGTATCGCGTCAAGCTCACCGGCTCGTATGACGACCTCGACAAGATCTTGCGGAGCGGGGAGGTGGACGCGGTGTACATCGCGGTTCCGAACAGCCTGCATCGCGAGCTCGCCGAGCGGTCCGCGCGTGCGCGGGTGCACGTCCTATGCGAAAAGCCGATGGCCCTGACCGAGGAAGATTGCCTCGCGATGATGCAGGCGGCGCGCGAGAACGAGGTCAAGCTGATGGTCGCGTATCGGCTGCATTTCGAGGAATGTAACCTCGGGGCGATCGAGATCGTGCGCGCCGGGCAGATCGGCGAGCCCCGAATGTTCGAGTCGATCTTCTCCCAGCAAGTGCGCCACGGCGACATTCGAACGCGAGCGGGCCTCGGCGGCGGAGCACTGTACGACATGGGCGTGTATTGCGTGAACGCCGCGCGGAATCTCTTTCGCGCGGAGCCGGTCGAAGTGACCGCGCTGTGGGCCAAGGGGAAAGAGGACCGCTTTCGGGCTGTCGATGAGATGACCGCGGCCATTCTCCGATTTCCTGGAGACAAGCTGGCACACTTCACCGCCAGCCAAGGGGCGGCATCGGTCTCGGAGTTCCGCGTCGTGGGTACTCACGGGGACCTGCGCGTGGAGCCCGCGTACGATTACACGACCGACCTGCGCCAGTTCTTGACGATCGATGGCAGAACCCACGTGAAGACATTTCCGAAGCGCGACCAGTTCGCGCCCGAGCTCGTTTACTTCTCGAGGTGCATTCTCGAGGGTACGGAGCCGGAGCCCTCGGGCGAAGAAGGGCTCGCCGACGTGCGCGTGCTCGCGGCGATCGCGAGGAGCGCGGAGACCGGACAGCCCGTGAAGCTGGGGGAGTTCACGCGATCGATGCGGCCCGACCTGAGTCAAAAAATGCGAAAACCTGCGGTAAAGGAGCAAAAAACCGTGCATGCTCCTTCTCCCAGCCTGAAGTGATCGCGTTCCTACTCTGCGGTCCTAATAGGGCGAACGACGTAAGCGCGCACCGGAAAGGTTGCGCCGCCCACCCAGGCGATCGGGACCGCGTGGAGGCGCGTACCCCGTGCGGGCACGTTGGCCAGATTGGTCATGTGCTCGCAAATGGGGATGCTCGCTCCAAGAAGCAGCGTGTGCGCCGGCCGCACGGGATTGTCGATGTCGTCGATGTTGAGCGAGTCGATCCCGACCAGGGACACGCGGGCGCGGACGAGGAGCTCGCAGGCTTCTGCGGTGAGAAACGGATTCTTCTCGAAGTAGCGATTCGTCCGCCAATGCCTGGAAAAACCCGTGTGAACGAGGACGGCGCAGCCCTCGAGCTCCTGCCCACGAAAGGCGTCTGGTCCGATGGCGCCTTCGTGGCCTGCGCGGTCGATCACCACCGCCGGGACGTGCGCGAGCCTCTCGAGCGGCAAGCTCGCGAGATCCAGACCATCGCGATGGCGGTGAAGGGGGGCGTCGACGTACGTGCCCGTGTTGCCGCAGAGGTGCAGCGACGCGATCATGAACTCCGCCTTGTTCGCGTACTTTGCGCGGGACGCGTCGTAGTCCAGGATGACCTCCGCGCGGGGCTCCGGGAGGCCAGGGTAGGTCTTCATTCCAGGCTCGATCGCGTGACTGACGCAGATGAGCTCGTGATCCGGAGTGGTCGCGCTCGGCATGTGTGGAACCCTAGTCCGAAGCGGCGGATGCGTCGCCAGCGTTCTTCGCGGCTTCCGCGTCCCAGAATGCGAAGGCCTCGTCCAGATAGATCTCTTTTGCCCCGTGACCGAGCGGATGCTCGGCGACTTTGTGAGGCCATTTGGTGGCGTCGAGCAGCGCTGCGAGTGTTTTTCCGTCTGCGTTGGTCGTGTCGTACGTCGGAATGCCCACATAAAAGGCGCGCGCGGGAAGCGCCGCGAGCGCTGACGGGAGCGTGCCCGCACCGGAGCCGCCCGACATCGCACCAAAGCCGTCGATGTCCATCGCACCGCGGAGCGCGATCGATGTGGCAAAATAGGCACCGTTCGAGGAGCCCGCCAAGTAGGTGCGCTTGAACCGGCCTCCGGCGATGGCTTCGAGCGCGGTTCGCCGCTCGAGGAAGCTCGCGATCATCTGCTTCGCATATTTCGCGTAGTCGGATGAGGTGGTCGGCCACGCCCACCAGTCCTTTGCGAATCCAGGACCGATGCCGCGGCGTCCACGTGGGATCATCGCGGCATAACCGGCACGCGTCGCCGCGCTCATGACCACCGTCTCGACGAGGCGCTTTTGATCGCTCTTCGCTTGCGGTGGGACGATCCCGTGCAGATAGATGAGGAGCCTTCGTTCACCCGCATCTGTCTGCGGAAGCACGAAGCACGTCTCGTCGTCCAACGCATCCATTCCCTCGATGCACCAGTCCGTCACATGCGGCGTGCGCGCCACCGCCGCGTCGGGAATCGACGTGCTCGGGGCGGTGGGTGGAGCCGTCCCGATCGATGGAGGAAGCTCAATTGCCGCAACCTGAGGCGGGGCTGGGGGCGGAGCCGCATCTAGAAGTAGAAGCGGCGGACCGCCAGAGGGATGACGGCACGAAGCGAGGAGCGCAAAAAGCGCGGCTGTCCTCCGAAGCACGTCTGGAGCTTACCATCTCATGCCGAGCGCGCTCGCGAGAGGAGACGTTCTTCGATCCATGCGGCGTGACGGAGCTCGTCCCGCAAATTCTCCTCGATGATGGGGCGAATTTCCGGCGGAAGCGTATGGGAGAGCGCATCGAGATACGCGTAGCGCAAGCTGTCCTCGTCCCGCTTGAGGGTCTCGAGGATCATCTTGTCGCCAAGGAGCCCCGCGAGCGCCACGCGCCACCTCTTGCCGCCGTTGCTCGGGTGCTTCGCCTGTTCCTGCGCATCGAGCGGCGCGCGATCCTCTCCTGCCACGAGCGGCGTCAAGCGCGCGGCGTGAAGCTCGTGCTCGAGCAGGAATCGGCGGAGCTCGATCTTGTCGGCCTCATTTTGGAGCCGCGAGATCGCTGCGGCGCAGCTCTCGCGTTCGCCGCGGTCGAGGGAGATCAGCTCCGTCAGAATGCCGCGCACGTCGTCGTTCGGTAGATGGTTGGCGCCCATTCGTGTCCGCCTCCGCGGCTGTGCGAGAAATGAAACCACGGGTCGTCGGGGCTGCAACCGCGCTCGGCCATGTCTCCGCCGGCACGCGCGTTGCGACGATGGCGGCTGAGGGAGGCTTGGGAATCGATGTGCAAGAGCGTGGTCTAAATCGCAGAGCTGCAGAGGTCGTGGACATGGCTTCCAGCATTGCCGTGCCTTCACCCGACAACAGCGATCGCTTGCTGTATGCGCGACTGCTCGTCGAGCTGGGGGAGCTCGACGAAGCCGAGCTCGAAGTAGCGGACATCCTGGATGTCGATCCGAAGGATCTCGCTGCCTTCAATCTCTTCGCCAAGATCAAGCATACGCGCGGGGAGCTATCGCAAGCGATCGCGTGCTGGGCCCAAATTCACGCGCAGTCGCCACACTCGGAGCGCGCGATGACGTGCCTCACCGCCATCCTCCAAGTGGCGAACGACTCGAGGGGCGGCAGCGCGAGCGCTCTGGTTCAGCACGAGCTGGGGCGAAACCCCGCGGCGCGTTTGGAGCTGGAGGCGGCATTTCGCCTCTTCATCTCTCACAAGTCGAGCGAGGCACGCGAGGCGTGCGACAGACTCGCGCGGCGCTTGCTGCGAAAGGACCGGGATCTCTACAAGCTGGCCGTGCTGGCCAACGCGTGGATGGCGGAGCTCACCGGTGATCTTCACGGTGCGTGTGAGGTGCTCGAAGAGCTCGGCGCCGAGCGCGGATTCGAGACCGACATCGATCGCGTGCTCGCTCTCGCGCGCGTGTACGACCGAATGGGTGCGCCCGAGCTACTCGAGAAGGCCGTACGCATCTTCCTGCACATCGAGCGGCGCTACGGGAAAATGTCCGCGAAAGGCAACCTCGCGCTCCTTTACCGCAAGCTCGGGAACGTGGCGCTGGCGGAAGAGTACGACGCGCTCTATGCGACCGCGTTTCGACGGCGCATGCATCGGGTGTCGTACGCCGACGCCGCGCGTGCGGCATCGTTGCGCTTCGTGTCTCTCGCGCGCATGCGAACGCTGCGTTTGACCTCGGCCCCATCGGATCGAAAGCTCGGGCGCCGCGAGCGCGCGATCCTCGAGTTTTTGCAGGGGGATGCTGCAACGGCAAAGAAACTGCTCGCGCGAAACGACGCCCTCTTGGACCGGAAGTACCTGGCGGAAATCGCGGCCATCGACGGTGAGTGGAAGAGCGCGCTCGCGAGCATGGTGGAGCTGGTGGAGAAGGACCCTGACGACGTCAGGCTCGTCGGGGTGACTCTCGATCACTATGCACGGGCGCCGGAAGGAGAAGTGGCGCGCGTCCTCGGGGTAGCGCCCGTCTTCGATCGCATCTCGGCCAGCATGACGGCGGCACTTCGCGTGTCACCCCTGCGGGCGTCCCTATGGAGGCAAATGTCGATACTGCGACAAATTGGCGGGCAAGATGCGGCGGCGCAGCACCACTTCGGTCGCGCGACGGCGCTGGATGCGGCGTCCCGGCGCGACATTCACACCGTGGGGCGCGTGCTGGCCGCGGCGGTATTTCATTTCGTCGGCAAGCCCAAAGGGGTGATCCATCAAATCTGGGTGGATCGAACTCCTGTTGCACCCGGTCAAGGGGGGCAGCTTCCCCCGGACGACATCTTGGGCAACATTACTACGGATATGAAACAAGCTGTTCGGAATACCTTTTTCTCTATTCGGGAATATGCGCGTTCGCGATTCCCGGCGCAGACTGCCGATATTCTCGATTACAATTACACATTCAAAGTCACCAAAGAAGACGAGCCCTCGGGTGGGCCTTCTGCGGGGCTTCCGACGGCGCTGGCGTTCTTGTCCGTCTTCCTCCAGCGGCCCGTTCCTCAAGACGCGGCGTTCAGCGGTGTGCTCATCGCGGACGCGCACGACGTGCTGGTCGTTCGGCGGGTCGGCGAGTCGGAGTTCAAGGTGAAGGCGGCCTACAACCGCAACCTGCGGATGCTCGTTCTACCCGTGGAAAATAAGGCAGATCTGAGCCGAAGCCCGTTCCTTCCGGCGGCGATCACGGACGAGATCGTCGCGTTCGCGTCGGACATCGACGACGCGGTCGTGCTCACGTTCGGCGAAGGCATCTGGACCGAGTGAGCCAGAAAGAGGGGAGGGCGGCGCTCCATCTTCGGAACGCCGCCCTCGGCGCGTCACGCACGCGCGACGCTACCGCTACTACCGATCAGTACATTCCCGACGCGAAGGGCAACGAGGCCGACGCGAAGGGCGAATAGCCCCATTGAACGAAAGGGAAGGTCTGCGCGATCCGCGTCGCAGCGAACGGGTCGATGTTGCCCATCGTGCGGCGCGCGTCGTAGGTCTCGGTGCCCGTGTGGGCGAAGCCGCCGACGTTCGAGACGCCGAAGGGGGTGGTGCCCCACATCTGCGAAAGCTGCTGCGTGAACAGCGGGTTGTTGAGCGCGGGGTTCTGGAGCACGCTCTGGAGCGGGTTCTGGAGCCCGTACGCCTGGTTGTTCACCGGGAAACCCGTGTGGCCGAAGCCGATGCCCGGGATTTGCGAGGTGTAGGGATAAGCGGCGCCGAACGCGGTCGCGCCCGGGTAGCCGTTCCCAACCGGATACCCGGTGGGGGCGAACGGCGTGCCGACGTTCGGAATCCCAGCGGTGTGGGACATCCCATGCACCGAAAGACGCACCTGGTTGAGGGCGTCGATCGTCTGGTTGATCCGGTCATTGAGCATTTGCAATTTGCGAACATCGACCTGCGCGGTTTCCATATTGAAATCCTCCTCAGTACCGTTGAAAAAACCTCGGTCTGATGACCGAGGCACTACGCCTGCGAGTCACGACGGATGAATGTGGATTGCGGATTTGTAGTGGAGTGTCTTGTCTTCAAACGACGGGCACTGAACGTGCTGCCGCGTCGCTGCTGCGAGGAATGCGTACGACCAGCACGCCTTCGCGGAGCTGGGCGCTCATCTCGGATGTCTTCAACCCTGCAGGGAGCAGCACTTCGCGGCGGAACGAGCCGTAAGGTTGCTCGGCGACGATGCGGGGTCGATTCCCATTCGCCGCGTTGGCGACCGACATCGGGCGCTGGCCGGTGACGACCAAGCAGCCTTGATCGACGCGTACTTCGAGCCGCTCGCGAGCGACGCCGGGGACGTCGACGCAGATGACGAGGTCGGAGGTCGTCTCGCACAACGAGATCGGCGGCGACCAGGGACGCGCGTTGGCGTTGGCGTGCATCGCAAATTGAGATGTCGGCTCAGCAAGCGCGGTCAGGAGGCGATCCATTTGCTCTTTGACGTGCGCGGCGGGATCCCGCTCTGCCGGGATTGGCGCGTACGGCTTTTCGGACATAGGAAAGTCTTTGCCCGTCACGGCGCGATAAAGGTTTTCGACCTGCCCAATCGCTTCGTCTATCTCCATCATGATTCTGCCCTTTCGTCCTCGCCGCGCTTCAATCGAGAATGGGATTCATCGATTGCCGAACCCCGTTTCGGAGCGAGCCGCGAGTGCAACGCGCGTACCGAAAGTCGCCATGTGAGAAATGCGGGCCAAAGCGAGCGCGGCCGCCGCCAAGCGTTGCGCAAGAAGACATCGTGTGTGGCGTTCTCGCCGTCGCACCCGCGCGCAGCACGAGCGTCGGGCGCCGTCGTGCTGGGCCAAGGGTGTCGCGCGCGTGGACGGAAGCGCGCGTTCGTCCGTTCAGCCAGGCGGTGTCTGCCGTTCTCGTCGTCGGCGGCCGCTGTCGGCGCGTACGGAAGTTGCGTGTCTCGACGATGGACGGTGAGCATGCGAGCACGACCTGCGAAGACCGCGGTGATTGCAGCGACGCTCGTGGTGTCGGGTGGGGGCCTCTTCGGATGTGCTCGCAACGAGCGCGGACGAGAGACGTCTACAGACCAGGCTCCATTGGGTGTGGCGCAGCAGCAGCCTGCGCAAGCGCCGCCTCCAGCGCAAGCGCCGCCGCCTCCGCAAGCGCCGCCTCCAGCTCCGTCCACACCACGAGCCGAAGAGGCACCGAACGAGCTCCAAGGCCCGCCCGAGAGCGTTGCGGCGTCGTCGCGAAGAGCCCCGGAGATTGGGAACGCGAGCGACGTACAGCGCTTTCGTGACGAGTCCACCCTTGGTTGGGTCGAAACCACGTTGATCAAATCCGTCGTTGCCCACACGGCCCCGAAGGGGGGCACCGAGGTCGCGCTGGTCGTGGGAGGGGCGACCGTCGTTCAAGTCGCGGAGCACGACGGCTCGATTCTGATCGTCTTTCCGGATCCGAAAGACCCGTCACGCCGCGCGATGGGTTGGATCCCCGCGAACGCCTTGACGCTCGCCCCGCGCTATCCGTGCGCGCCGAGGGAAGTGGCATTTCAAGGCGCGCAGGGCAGCTTTTGCGCGACACCGTGCCGCCAATCGCGCGACTGCGGTGCGAGCGAGTCCTGTGTACAAGGCGGGATTGCGCTGGAGCGAAACGGGATGATTACCAACTACGCGATGTATTGTGTCGCGCGGTGAATGGCTTTATCGAAGTGTGGTATCGAAGTTTGGTATCGAAGTTTGGTCGCGCCAAGCCTCAGGTCGAAATCAACTTCCCCCGTGCAGACAGCCTGCGATTCAAATCATATGCGGCGCTGATCAGCGCGAGGTGTGTGAAGGCTTGCGGGAAATTGCCGAGGTGCTCGCCGCGAGGGCCGAGCTGCTCGGCGTAAAGTCCGACGTGGTTCGCGTAGCCGAGCATCTTCTCGAAGTAGAAGCGCGCGAGCTCGAGATCGCCGGCGCGCGAGAGGCACTCGACGTACCAGAAGGTGCACATGGAAAAGGTGCCTTCTTCGCCGGTGATGCCGTCCGGGGCCGCAATCTCTGGGCGATAGCGGTAGACGAGGGAGTCGTCGACGAGGTCGTGCTCGATGGCGCGCAACGTCGAGAGCCAGCGCGGATCGGTGGGGCTGATGAACCGGACGAGCGGCATGAGGAGGGTGGCCGCGTCGACGGTGAGGGCTCCCTTGTGCTGCACGAACGCCTTCTTTTTCGCGTCCCAGAACGACGTGAAGATGTCGGTGTAGATCGCATCGCGCGCGGCGTACCAGCGATCGAGGGGCGCGGGGAAAGAGCGCCGATTCGCGAGGCGAATTGCGCGATCGATCGCCACCCAGCACATGAGGCGCGAGTAGACGAACTCTTGCTGCCCGCCGCGTACCTCCCAGATGCCCTCGTCTTTTCGTTTCCAATTCTTGCACACCCACTCGGTCAGGCGTACGAGGTCCTGCCAGAGATCGTGGTGAACGGGCGCGCCGTATTTGTTGAACAGATACACCGCGTCCATCAGCTCGCCGGAGAGATCGAGCTGAAGCTGCGCGTAGGCGTCGTTGCCGATGCGCACGGGCGAGGAGCACATGTATCCCTCGAAGTGCGGGAGAACCTCTTCGCGGAGATCGTGACGGCCGTCGATGCCGTACATGACCTGCAGGGAGCCGCAGGTGGAAAGCTCGTTGCACCTGTCTTCGATCCAACCCATGAACGCGCCGGCCTCCTCGGTCAGCCCGAGCCGCAGGAAGGCGTAGAGCGTAAAGGAGGCGTCGCGAATCCACGTGTAGCGATAGTCCCAGTTGCGCCTTCCGCCGATTCGCTCCGGCAGGCCGAACGTCGGCGCGGCGATGAGGGAGCCGCGCGTGCGTGACGTGAGCAGCTTCAGAACGAGCGCCGAGCGGTGGACCATTTCGCGCCAGCGCCCCTCGTAGGTGGCGTGGCTTATCCATCCGCGCCAAAAGTTCATCGTCTCTTTGAACGACGAAGCCACGTAACACGGCGCCGTGCTGGGGGAGTCGCCCGGGGTCGCGCTCTCGAGGACGAACCAGGCCGTTTCGTTGGCGCGGAGCGTGACCTCGGCGACGGCATCGCCGTTTTGGATGACGAGCGGGTGATCGCTACGGAGGCGCAGGGCGGTCTTGTCGCTGCCGGTCGAGCAGAAGAGCACACCATCGTGGCATGCTTCGGCGCGATGCGTCGCGCGCCCGTAGTCGAGTCGCGGCGCGCACACCATGCGGTACGTGACCTCGCCGCGAACGGTCTTGGCGCGACGAACGAGCACGGCCGTTTCGGTCTTGTTCCCCACAGGCATGAAGTCGCTGACCTCGGCGACGCCGTCCGTTCCCAAAAAGCGCGTGAGCAGAATGTTGGTGTCCGGCAAATAGAGCTGCTTTTGCTGCGCGCGCGGAAGAACGGGGGCAATTTGGAACGAGCCGCCGCGCTCGTGGTCGAGCAGCCGCGCGAAGACCGAAGGGGAGTCGAAGCGCGGAAAGCACATGAAGTCGATCGAGCCGTCGATGCCGACCAGTGCCACCGTCTCGAGATTCCCGACGAGCCCGTAGTCTGCGATCGGCTTGTACTTCGGGTCGCACGGGCGCGTGTCGTCCTTCGGACGATCGGTCATCGAACGCGCTGAGCGGGCGTGATGAGGACGGGGCGCTCTCGAACGATGCGTGGGACCGCGGCGCCGTAAAAGGACATGCCGGGATAAAACGGATCGTAAAAATAGGGTCCGGCCCAGGTGTCGTAGGGGCCGTCGTAGTAGTCGTACACGAGGCGGAGGCGCTCGAACGGCGTCCGTTCGACGACACGCCGAGGACCTACCTGCACTTGCCAGAGGACGTCGAACTCGGGGAGCTTCTTTGGTTCCGCGATCGCCCTCGGCAGCGGAAAAAAGAGGTCGACGGTGCGTTTTTCGTTCGGCGCCACGATGACCACCGGCGGGGATCCGGCCGGGAGCGCGACGTACGCCGCCCGACTCTCGCCGAGCCCCTGCATGATCGCGTGCTGCTCACGGGTGTCGAGGGTCCACGGTACGCTCCCGTTGTTCGCGAGGAACATCCGCACGTGCAGCGCCACGATGTAGGCGTTCGGTGGCGGCGCTGGTGTCGCGTGGGTCGGCCGAATGTGCATGAGGCCGAAGGTCGCAATCCGCACGTCCCCCTGCGGCGCCTCTGGCGGTACGGGGTAATCGGCGGCGACGCGCCCGGCGATTTGCGCATTTGCCAACGTGGTGGGCCGGTAAATGTAATCCGGCGTGGCGCAGCCACCAAAGGCGACCAGGGCGAGGACGATGCAAGCGGGTCGAAGCATGACTCGGCTCCTCCTGGGCTGACGTAGCAAAGACCATGCGTCGCATCCCGCGGCGGTGCTCGGTTTGGTAACATCCGCGGCGTGCTCGTCCTGTCGGCCGCCGAACGTGATGCCGTGCTCGCTCCTTTCGAGCGCGCGCGTCCGCTGCCGGCGCGCGTCTATTGCGAGGACGCCGCGCTGGACCACGAGCGCCGCACCATCTTCGACCGTTCATGGCTTTGCGTCGGCCGCGAGGAGGACGTGATGCATCCCGGCGCCTGGCTGCGCGCGCCGATCACCGAGGAGGGGATCCTCGTCGTTCGCGGGGTCGATCTCGAGCTCCGCGCGTTTTACAACGTGTGCCGTCATCGGGCGACCCTGCTGGTGGATGCGCCGTGTGGGCGCTCTCGGCAGATCGCATGCCCGTACCATGGCTGGACCTACGAGCTGGACGGCTCGCTTGGGAGCGCACCCCATGCGCCGGCGGGCTTCGATCGCGCGGCGCACGGTCTTCACCCGGCACGCGTGGGCACGTGGCAAGGGTTCGTCTTCGTGACGCTCGACGAAGGCGCGAAGAGCCTCGCGGACTTTCTGGGCAACGTGCCGGCGTGGCTCGCCGATGCCCCGCTCGCATCGGCCAAGCGGGCGCATCGCGCGGAGTACGACGTGATGGCCAACTGGAAGCTTTTGGTCGAAAACTTCCAGGAATCGCACCATTTCACGCGAATTCACCCCGCGCTCGAGCGGTTCACGCCGAATGACGGCGCGCGGTCCGTCATCGAAGGTGGCCGGTGGCTCGGCGGAATCATGGACATCGAGGAAGGCGCGGAGACGGTCTCCGTGAGCGGCACCCGAAGCGGTCGCCCGTTCCTCGCGTCCGCGGCGCATCGAACGAAGGTGCACGACGCCATGCTCTTTCCCGCGCTCCTCACCAGCCTGCAGCCGGACTATCTGCTCACCTATCGTCTGCGTCCGATCGAAGCGCAGCGCACGCGGGTCACCGCCGAGACGTACGTGCACCCCGCGGCGATGGGCCCGACGTTCGACCCGACGGACGTGGTCGCCTTCTGGGAGCGGATAAACGACGAGGATCGCGCGATCTGCGAGCGCCAGCAGATCGGCATGCGATCGCGCGCGTACGTTCCCTCGCGGTACGCGGCGGTCGAAGACGGCGTGCACGCGTTCGACCGTATGGTGGCGTTGGCGTACGGCAACGGGAGCGAGACATGAGCCGGCTATGCGGGATTTGGGGGCAACCCTACGTGGATCTCTCTTCCCATATCGACACGTCGTCCTTCGCCGAGCTCGACGAGGAGATCCTTTACGCGCTGAGCCGCGTCGAGGTCTCGTACACCGGCGGAAGTCTCAAGTGGATGAACGTGGTCGCGCCGTGGGTGCACGAAGACCCTTATGCGGACTACGGACAGGTGATCGAAAGGTTCTCGCGCGAGGAGTTCGTGAAGTTCGTGTCGCTCGCGCACGAGCCGGGTATTTTCGATGTCGAGCGGCGCCACGAATACCACTTTGGAGACGAGACCGATCATCCGCTTTCCAAAGAGCAGATGAATTATTTGAAATACCGATATGGCGTCTATTTTCCTTGGAAGGTTTGTTATCACCTCTTGGAAAATGACCTGTGGGAGGACAAGCACTCCGGCGACGGCAAAGACTTCTCCGAGGAGGCGCGCGCCGAGTTTCCGTGCACGGTGGCGTTCATCGAGAGCTTGCCGTTCGAGCAGATCGGCCGCGCGGTGATCTTCGGCATCGAAGCGAACGACCATGCGCCGCTACATCGCGACTCGGAGCCCGGAAAGTCCCTGCAGATTGCGCAGTCGATCTCCTTCGATCCGCGAGGAAATAAGCGCTTTTATCTGACGGACAAGGACCACGGGAGCTACACCCCGGTCGAGTCACCCATCTATTGGTTCAACGACATGGACTACCACGGTGTGGAAGACGATCCGTTCTTCCGCTACTCGGTGCGCGTCGACGGTGTCTTCGAGCCGGCGTTCTTGCGCAAGCTGCGCGGGGAATTGGCGTTGTAACTTCCATCGCGAGCTTCTCAATCGCGAATGAGCGCAGGCGCGCTGACCGCGTGATCGTCGGTGGGGCCGTCTTGCACCCTGGCGTAGACCCCCGCGGCTTGTCCGGCAATCAGGTAAATACCGTAATTGATCGTCTCTTTGCCAATCGTGGTGTGTGCCGCGAAATAGCGTTGAGCAATCCACCGCCCTTTACGCGCGTGGGCCAGGGACGCCGCCCATATTTCATCGGTCACGCACCGGCCCAGAATGACCTCTTCGCCCTCTGCCCCGTAGTCGCTCTTCAGTACCCAGTCTTCGCGTTGGGCGACGAGCTGCTCGGCATGCAGAGTCTCCAGGCGCGACGTCACCGGGATGTGGCGCTGAATGACCTCCTGAGCGTGCGGCGAAAAACGATGAATGTGCTCCCACATGAGGGCCATCGATCGCTTGTTCTGCGGTACCACGGAGCCGAACGGGTTCACCACCGCGCAGCGCCGCTCGACCACGTTGGCCAGCGTCGCCCGGAGCGGGCCATGAAGCGCCTCGACATCGGCAATTTCGCCGTCGTCCCATGCCGCTGCGCGCTCGCCCCACCAGTCGGTCTTGTAGTGCCGCAGCATGACCGAAAAAGGCGTGTCGAAGAGGAGCATGCCGCGCTCGTCGCTCGCGAGGTTGTACGGCGAGCCCAGCACCACCTGATGGCCGCGCGCTTCGAACCAGCGGCGGTAAAGCCGAACCAGCGCGAGGTCTTCGGTGAACTCGGTGGGGTACACCATTCCAATCGTGTGCGTCTTCCGCGATGGATCGGGCGAAAGGCAGTGCGACGCGAGCGCGAGCACCATGGCCACGAACCGCGCCTCGAGCTCCTCGTTGGGATCGACCGCGCCCGGGTGGTGCTCTCGAACGAGCGCGTTCAGGACGATCGCCTCGGCTTCGCCCGTGGGCGTGTCGCAGTTGAGCTCGGCGAACGCCAGCCCTTCGTCCGTGACGAAGACGTCCGCGCGGCCGAGACCGTGCCACATCGGCTCGGAGGCCAGCCACATCGCTTTCTGGTACGGCGTCAGCCCATAGAAGTCGTCGAGCAACGCCGGGGTGTCGGACACGATGAGGCACAATTCGTTGTAGACTGCAGCGACCTCTTCCGCGGCGCGGTACATCGCGCGCTGCATTCTGCTGGTCAGGAAGACCGGCTCCTCCCGGAAGCGCGGTTTTCCTTCCATCCATGGATCGGTGAGTATCTTTCCGTCGACGATTCGCTTTGCGAACGCGTCGTAGGCGTCCGCAGCGAGCACGGCCGCGTCACGATCGGTCATCTCACACCAAGCGGGCGATCGAGAGCGCCGTGGCCAGGTAGGCGACGGCCTCGAGGGCCCCCATGCCGGCGCTGCGCTCGACCGCGATGCCGGCGTCGAGCCTTCCACCGCGAAGGGTGAACGGGGCCCGCAAGAGGACCATCTGCACGAAGAGCTGCCGCACGGGGTAGAGCGCGAGCCCCATCAAGAGGACCTCCGCGTAGCCGCGCAACGACACCGACCAGCTCACGAAATCGCCGTCGAGCGCGCGGGCGATGATGATCGCGAAGGCGATGACCACGCCGGCATAGCTGAGCGCGGCCGCCAGATTTTCGCCGTGGATTTGCTCCGCGTCATCGTAGGTCGTGAGCGCACGAAACAGTGAAACGAAGAGGTGAAGGGTGAGCTGCGCGAGCACGAAAAAGACCACGGAAATGCCCAGGCTATGGAGGTCCGTCCCGCCGATGGCGCGCGAGGTGATGATGCCGGTGGCGACGTACTGTGCGCCCGCCGCGAGCCCGGCGGCGACGTTGCCGCGCTCGATTTCTTTCGGGAGCCGCGACTGCAGCAGCATCTTGATGCCCAGACGCCCGGTGAGAGAGACGAGCACCACGGCGACCGTGCCGAACGCCGAGACCCACATCAGATCGCGGCTGACGCTGATGCCCTCCGCGCTGCTCTTCACGGCCGACGCGGCGACCATGAAAATCGCCAGCACCTGGCCCACGCGAAGGAGCCGGCGCGCAGAGTTGTCCTTCGTGAAGTCGGATGCGATCGAATGCTCCGACGTGAGCTTCTGGCCGATTTGGAGGAGGACGAGCATCCCCAGAGTGGTCCCTACGGCGAAGGCGAGGACGTAGAGCGGACGCAGTTGTTCCATCGAGCCTGAAAGTACGGCACCACAAACGCCCGGACAAGGAGTACGAATCTACGAACGACCGCATGGCGCTGCGAGGCATCTTCGGACAGCCCTTCGTCTCTCTGGAGAGCGACCTCGATCTGAGCCCTTTGGCGCAGATCCACGACGAGGTTTGCCTGGGGCTCACCCACGTGCCGGTCGACTACACGGGGGGGAGCCACCGCACGATGGGGATCGTGCCGGCCTCGCGCATGGCGGAGGCGCTGGTCGATTATGGCGAAGTGATTCGCGGGCTCGGCCAAGAAGACTTCATGACGTTTCGATCTCTCGCGGACGACCCGCTGTCGATCGATCCCGCGCCCGAAGCCCGCGCGCAGCTCGAGTTCGGTGAGGAGCGCGATCACCCCCTGTCACGCCGCCAAATGCTCTGGCTGAAGTTCCGCCATGGGGTCTATTTCCCGTGGAAAGTGTACGTGGAGCTCATTCCGAACCGGTACTGGACCGAAAAAAGCGACGCGGAAGGCAAGGCCTTCACCCGGCTCGCGCGCACGTTTTTTCCGAAGACGATCGCCTTCGTGGAGAGCTTGCCGTTTCGTTCGATCGGGCGCTGCAACATCATGGGTCTCGAGGCGAACGACCACGGCACGGTGCATCGCGACGGCAACCCGGAAGACCAAGACCCGGGGAAGATCGATACGTTCATCACCATCTGTCCCACTGGAAATAAGCGGCTTTTCTTGTGGGACGAGGGTACGCGCGAAAAGACGGCCATAACCGGGCGCGCGTACTGGTTCAACGATCACGACTACCACGGGGTCGACGCCGATCCGTTCTTCCGATACTCCATTCGTATCGACGGCGTGTTCGAACCGGAGCTCCTCGAGAAGCTCCGCAGGCGCTGCACGAGTCCGTAATGGATTCCTTGAATGGATAACAACCAACCGGCCTTTCGACGCGACGAGTTCCTCGACAAGCCGGGGATCGTCGGCGCGCGCTGGTGGCACGAAGGCATGGAGCACACCTCCGTGGGGCGTCGCTCGGCGCTCAAGGCTCTGTTCCTCCTCGGGGGTGTGGTGGCCGCGGGTACCGCGATCGTGGGGCTCGTGGAGTGCGCGGGTTCCTCGTCCTCGTCCTCCTCGGCATTGCCCGGTCTCGACCCGGACGAATGGACCACCGAGACTCGCACCGCGCTCGACATGCAAAAGGACTACGGCTGGAATTTCGGAGCGGCGACGGAGAGCCTCACCTTCGACGGTGACTCGAAGCAGCCATTCAAGCGCGACATGCTCGCGAAGCTGCCCGACGACCTCCGGCCTTCGAGCGCGCGATTTCGCCCGTATTTCGTTCCCACGTTGTTTCAGTCTCCCCTCGCGGCGCCGCGGCTCACGGCGGCTGGGGATCCGGTCACCGCGGTGTCCCTTGCCGACGCCCTTCGTCCCATTTCGACGCCGGCCATGGATGCCGCGTATCGCCGCGGAAAAGCGCTGGCATCGCTGTTCGACAAGCACGTCCTCGGGGTGTGCGTCATCGTCGATCTCCCAGGGCCGGAGTCGGTGGCCTTCGCGGCGGGCGCGGCCTCCATGTTCGATCCCGTGTTCGCGTTCGACAACTGGCCGCACCCGCGTGGCGTCGTGCCGGCGCACCTGACCCTCGCGGCGGCGGCGTACTACCAACCACTCT
>JADMIO011583414.1_pt1 | contig 31984 bp, 28 predicted proteins | sample 8958161 | NCBI WGS metagenome assembly JADMIO01 (sample SAMN16585339, study PRJNA669376) | soil metagenome | isolation source: Crop rotation soil | place: USA: Cullars Rotation, Alabama | collected 2011
GCCGCGACTTCAAGTCACGTGAATTCCAAGCTTCGGATCCCACTGTGCTGGAAAGAGCTCAGTCAGCAGGTATCGATAATGGATTACTCTGCTGGCTGATGCATTTCGTATTAGATCTGCTTCGCATCGTGTAACAGGATCTACTACAGACAGTTAAACAACCTTAATGCGGATATCCACTTCAGATGGAAGTCTGTTGCAAGGGCAGCTATTGGCTGTGGATTCAACCGGTCGGTGCAACACAACTAAATTCTGTGCGAGCACTTGAACATTGAAAGCAAGTGCCAGTAGAGGAGGGCGCCAGCAGCGACGATTCGCCAATTCACAAACGCCGCGCATTCCACAAGCGCTTCGAATTGTTCAGGACCGATACTGTGCTCTACCGTGATCGTTACGATTACCCGGAACACCCGGGCGTGCGATTTTTTTCAAAATTCACGGTCATGCACCCAGTCGATGTTGAGCTACTCTTTTCCTGCCAGTTCCGAATGAGGAACTCGCCATGTGCGGCTAGCCGTTAACAAAGCCTGTCCAATCCAGGCAGGTTTGCTCCACTTCAAGGTTGACTGTCCACGGACTGATGCCTGGTCAAAGTGTCCAATTCTCCTGGCGCGAAGGGAGGCATGCGATGCGGCAACCCAAGATCGTAATCGTCGGCGCAGGATTGGTTGGCGGATCGGCAGCCCTGTTTGCGGCCGTGGCCATTCCGAGTGCCGAGATCGTCATCGTCGATGTCGCGCGAGTACGGGCCGAAGGGCAGACGCTGGACCTTACCCACGCAGCAGCATTGTGGGGACACAACCGCTTCTATGCCGGTGATTACGAAAATGCGCGCGACGCGGACATCATCGTAATCACCGCAGGTGTCGGTCTGAAGCAAGGGCAGACTCGTCTGGACCTGGCCAGAACCAATGCGACCATCGCCGCGGACATTGTGGATCGCACTGCACCGTTGGCCCCGGATGCGATCTACGTCATAGCGACCAACCCCTGCGATGTATTGACCAGTGTGGTGTTTGACCACCTGCGCTGCGCGCGCGAGCGCGTGATCAGCACGGGCACTTCCCTCGATACCGGGCGCCTGCGATCGCTGCTCTCCGAGCGGCTGGGCGTCGTGGCGCCTGCGATACACGCCTACGTTCTCGGCGAGCACGGCGAGTCCGCGGTGATCGACTGGTCCGGTGCGACGGTCTGCGGCATGCCCCTCGATGTGTTCCTGGCCAGGAGCGGCAAAGAGTTGGGGCCTGCCAGCCGCGATCTGATCCTGCGCTCCGTGCACGAGGCCGCCACGCTGATCAAGGAAGGGAAGGGCTCCACCCACTATGGCGTCGCCAGTGCGATCGGGCGAATTTGCCAGGCCATCGTGCATGACACCGACCTCATCCTGCCGGTCGCTGTGGTGCATGCCGAGGTCGAAGGCGTACCGGAGGTATGTCTGTCGCTGCCGATGCTGGTCAATGGCAGGGGCGCGCAGTTACTGGCTTATCCGCAACTCGGCCCCGTCGAGCGCGAGGCCCTGCAGCGCAGTGCGTGCATCGTCAAAGAGGCAACCGACAGCGTGCTTCTCGACCGTTAGGGACATTGCGCACGCTCTGAATAAACCGAACAGCGCCGCCAAGAGGTTTATATCATGGCTGTATTACCCGCAAAGGATTCGCAACCTGCCAGCCCGGCCACGGCGAAACCGTCGCCCGCGGAAGGACATCTCAAGAACGCCTGGAAATATCTCGTCCCGGTGGGCCTGGGTATCGTTCTCTGGTTCCTGCCGGCGCCGGCTGGCCTCGATATGAAGGCGTGGCACATGTTCGCCGTGTTCGTCGCCACCATCGCCGGCATCATGACCGCCCCTCTACCGATGTCGGCGGTAGCCATCATCAGCGCCACGGTGGGCGTGCTGGTTGGCGTCGTGTCGTTTGCCGACGTCACCAAATCAACGGGGACGGACCTCGTCTGGCTGGTGATGCTCGCCTTCTTTATCTCCCGGGGCGTGATCAAGACCGGACTGGGGCACCGCATCGCACTGCTGTTCATGCGGCTGTTGGGCAAGCGAACACTGGGGCTGGGTTATGGACTGGTGATGACTGAACTGCTTATCTCGCCCGCCATGCCGAGCATCACCGCTCGCGCCGGCGGGGTGATGCTGCCGATTACCCGAGCGATGTCGGAGGTCCTCGGCAGCCATGCCGATGACCCTGAGTCGCGCGGCAAGGTGGGGAATTATCTGATCCTCTGTGCCTTCCACGCGAACATCATCACCGCAGGCATGTTCATCACGGCGATGGCGGGCAATCCCCTGGCGGTCAAGATGGCCGCCGACCAGGGCGTCTCGATCAGTTGGCTGGAATGGGCGGTGGCCGCATCGGTTCCCGGCTTGCTGTGCCTTGCGCTCATTCCGGTCGCCTTGCTGTGGATTGTCCGGCCGCAGATTCGCCAGACACCCGATGCGAAGGCCCTGGCACAGAGGGAGCTCGTAGCGATGGGGCCAATCTCGGCCAAGGAAATCATCATGGCGGTGATCTTCGTTGGCTTGCTGGTGCTGTGGATTTTCGGTGAGGACCTGAAAATCGGGGCGACGCTGGCGGCGGCGCTCGGCGTCTCGTTGCTGTTCATCACCGGCGTCCTGACCTGGCAGGATGCCCTTAATGAGAAGTCCGCGTGGGACACCATGATCTGGATCGGCCTGCTGATCATGCTGGCTTCCAAACTCAATGAGTACGGCATGGTTTCCTGGTTCGGCAAGGAGTTCGGGGCACACCTGGAGGGTTTCCCGAGGCTGGCTGTCTATATGCTGGTGGCGGCGATCTATTTGTACATCCATTACTTCTTCGCCAGCGCCACGGCACATATCAGTGCGCTCTTTCCCCTCTGCATGGCGCTGATGGTCGCTGCCGGCATCCCGCCATTCACTGCAGCGGTCGCACTCGGCATCCTGAGCAGCGTCAACGGGTGCCTGACCCAATACGGCATCGGTTCCGGGCCGGTCATGTTCGGCGCCGGCTACGTCACCCAGGGGGAATGGTGGAAGACCGGCTTCCTGATGAGCCTCATCTACCTGGTTATCTGGCTGGTCGTCGGTCCGCTTTGGTGGCAGATGCTTGGGCATGTGTGAGGCGGCAGCGGAGAAGAAAAAGAGTCAGCCACCTGATTGAGAAAAGCGGTAGCGCATTGCGACACTGGGTGCGCTATCTGTCAAAGCCCCCCGCCGAAGCGATACTGCCAGGCTACGCCAATAGCATCGTATTCGCTGCCGGTACGGGTATGCGCACCCTCACTGGCAAACAGCTTTAGCGAGTTATTTCGGTTCAATGGCAGCGAGAGGGTGCCCCCATAACGTGTGTTTTCCTGAAAGTCGTGGTTACCGATGCCATCGACCGAAGTCGCCCCGCCCGCGAAGTAGGTCCCATCCAGCGAAGCCCAGACACCGTTACTGAAGGCATAGATAAGATGCGCCTGTACCTGGTAAGTCGGGTTCTGGGTAAATGTTCGGTCGCCAAGGTATTGGTCATTGTCGGTGTAGAAGGTTCCCGCACCGGATAATTCCAGGGTTACGGGGCCCAGGCGCTTGGAAATCCCGAGTTCGGGCTTGAATGACCAGCGGTTGTTGCCGAGATTGACCAGTTTGCTGGAGTCGTATTGGCCAAGTGGCGCCGTAATTGCCAGGCTGGCGCCGATAATCACATCCTGTTGATAGCTGGGGAACTCAGCCAGGGACATCGCCGGGGCGCCATACAAGTTGACCGAGAAGCGGAATCTTGGATCGATCAGCCCGCTGACATTTCGCTCCCTGGGTTCACCGGCGAACAGAGCCGAACCCGTCAACCGGGCTTCGGGCACGACGATATCGAACTTCCCGGAGCGGCCCCAGACGTCCAGGGACCTGGCAAAGGCAAACACCACAGTCTTGATGTTGAGCTTGGCATCCTGGAGCGGGACTGAGGGGTTGGCCGTCACGTTACCATTGAGATCGCTGTAGCCCACGAGCAGGAAATTGATACCGACCGGCGTATTGGCGTAGGACCTGGGTTCGAGATCCTCTGCGACTGCACTGGGCGCTACCACGATGAGCGAAGCGGATGCGAACCGGACCAGCCTGACAACGCAGAGTTTGTGTTTCATCCACATTCGCTCGCTTCCTGTCAGGACCTCAGGGTTCTATGTATTGTTGTAGCGCATCCGCATTTGTCTAGCACTTACAGCTGCCGCCAGCATTGTGTGATCGTGCTTGCTGTTTGATCGGACACGCCTGTCGATCAGTGACCAGGCATACGGTTTAACGGATGAGGGGTGCCTCCCTGGTTTCGTGGACAACTCGAATGCTTATAGCAGGGCGCTGCGAGAGACAGATCGACCGGGTTTCCCAGGACGAAATCGACGGGCAGCTTTTGGCCGTTTGCTGTCCGTCACCAAGGGCAGCAGTCGGCCAATAGCTGCCGGTCAGCAGTAAATAAATTTGTCCCCTTTTGTCCTTGGTCTAGCTAATCAAGGAAAATTCGAGCCCATGATTTTCTACGCAGGGAGTCTGGCTTCGTTGCAAGCGCGAAAACAAAGAATTCGTACAGGTGTGGAATGACCGGTAGTTTGAATTTGTTTGTGTTCTCGTAGTCCATTGCCTCATAAGCTATGTATCTGAGGGCGTTATACAGTGGAGTGATGAACTGCACGATCTTCCAAACTAGATGCGGGGCGGCCTTCTGGATTAAGTGCATTCTCCAGTAGTCGTCGAACAGCGTCATCGGATGGCCGTCGAAATCGAATCTGGCAGAGTAGCCAACCATTCTTGCTTGATCCATATGGTACATGACTCGCTCTGCATCCTTGTTGAGCTTCACATGCCCTATTTCAGCGCTCGCGACTCTCTTGCAGATTGAGTACCAGTCGCCCAGAGGTCCGCGGTCTGCTGTGGTGTTGTTGAGTTCGCGCAGATTGTAATAGCGAGCTTTATTCGCGAAGTTTTCTAGGAAGTCGAGAATTTTGTCTTCAATGCTGCCAGAGACTGGTGTGGCTGCTTTCTCATGCCCCCATTTGTTTTGCACAGAAAGCGCATGCAGATACGTCGCCTTGATATTGTGCCCGTATTTCTTTCTTAGTTCCTCATCAGTTGGAGGCTTGTAGTTATTTTCAAGCATGTGGTTAGAAATAACCACGAGCTTTAAAGTTCGCTCGATTCCAATTGTGAGTTGAAAGAACGCTGAATAGAAATTCCCTATTTTCCTCTCATCGAGATTCGCTTTTAAAAGTAAATCAATTCCCGACAGTAGAGATGCTCTGGCTAGGTGTCCCTCTTGCTGCAGCAGGGTAAAAGTACGGCTGAATCGAAGGTCGTGCATGGAGTCCATCCTGGGCGGGCGTTGACTGTAGAGTAGCCGGTAGCGAATGGGGGAGGCGAGTAGCCGCCTCTGACGGGCGACCGTTGTTGGCCGATTCTGTTGAAAAAGTCGGCTTCGGTTTTCGGATCAGAAAAGAACGCGTCTGAGATTGAAATCCGCACCACACGCAGAAGGACCGGGACTCAAATTTTACGTAGCAGCGTACAAAAACGATGTTTTCACCGCTCAATGCATTGCCCAATTCCAAAAAGGCAACTGAACTACCGCCTATATTGCCGCAGTTTGGTCTCAGCCCCTTTCCATCAATCGGACAAAATACAGGGATGCGTGATCGGCGGCTTCATTCCACGCTGGCATTGTTGCGTGGGATGGGCTTAAGACACTGCGAGACCTCTTCACAGTAGGCTGGGTTAGCCGTTACGAAGGCTTTCAGCCCCTGTGCCATGTTGGCATGGGACGGTGCATCGTCCGGTCCGTACAATTTGCTCGAGTTAATCGCTAGATTGTTGACGAAGACATAAGGAAAGAATCCGTGCTGTTTGTACACAGATTCGTACCTCTCCTGATCCACCGAACTGAAAAGAAGGCCCCAAAAAGCAGCAAGGCTTCCATATGTCCGTTCGATGTTGGCGCACGCATTTTGTGGCCGAGTCACACCATCCCAAATCCAGCCGCCGACGGCCGTAGTATGCAAATTAGTACCAGTGATGGAGATGCTAAACATCGACAGCTCAGCTTCTTCGTACTCAACAGCTTGGTGCACGGCATAGTAAAAATGCCGCATGTTGTAGCCTGCGAACTCAACAATGGCGTCCTCTGGAATCTCTGAGGCCATCTGCTGATACATGGATAACCAGAACGGGGTGTGCCCGATGAATGTTTCGAAAGCTCCGGACGCATAATCCCAAGCCTTGCCGGCGGATTTGCTGGAGATTTTGGTGAAATGATGCCTGTTCGCCCGGCCCGATTTAGCGCTGACGTCTTTGGCTTCCAAGCATCGCATGACTTCCGCTAGGTTGTTTACAAGGTCATTACGGGGCCAATCGCCTAATTTGACGAGCTCAACATAACGGTGATGTGCTTTGTTGTTTTCGACTTTTTCTGGGGTCGCTCGCGAGTCTGAGCTCAATACAAGGCCCGCTTTGTCGCTCTGATCTTCCAGCCAGTTACACAAATCTGTCTCAAGCTCCCATCCTGGGAATAGATAGTGCTCTTCCTGAAATTCAGGATTGAAGATCAGATCTTTCACATTATCCATTACCCGTTCGGGCACTCGCCACGCGCATAGCAGCGACATACGCTCACGCTTACCGATAGGCTCCATCACGATCAGCGCCGCACGTACTTGCGGAACATTCCGCAAGGCCAATTGAAGGTCTTCACAAAACCCCCGCTGATTTTCGGGGGAGTCGAAGAAGAAAAATCGCATGTCAGGTGATAGTCGGGATTCCAAGCTCACGGGCGGCAAAGAACGCCCTTTAACGACGACAGTCTGGTTATCCGCGATAACTTCGAACCCCTTAACTTGAACAGGGCAAAGGTCCTGGAACAATGACAGGGGCACATCCAGCTCTCGCCAGTGGGTGGAAACCACGAAGCAGCGAATTCTGTGGCTATCGACTTTCTGATCTTCCATGAACAGTGCGATGTATTTGCTCAGCTCGTGCAGGGCCTGCCGCGCAGCCTGTTCACTGCGTTTGATCTCAATGATCACGAAATTGCTCGAGCGGTCTCTAGCCAAGATATCGAAAATACCGTGCGAACCAATCGGATTATCGACAGTGAAATTTGTACTAATCAGCTCCAGCCCCGGCTCGATGATAGTTAGGTCTTTCGCTAGATAGTCACGAAGCTCATCTTCATCATCAAAAAGCCCTAAAACAGCTTTTAACATGCTTGTCATCCCTGCGATTTAGAGACGGCGGCAGGCGCCGATGCTCAAATTGTACAGTTTAGGCTACATCCAGCCTGCGATTCGATTATTGGAGCGCGTTTCGAGCATAGTGGGGCTAAAGAATTGAGCATAAGAACGTCGAACTTTTCTCTGACATATTGGACTCCACCTCCTCATGGCATTGACGCGCTAACCAAACGCCTATGTCCGCTCTTGGCCGATAGCTACCCACCACAAAGCGCAGCTATCCCCCCAAACCCCACCCCTCCATCAGCCCAACATCCTCTGATAATAAAACCGCACATGCCCCGGCGGATAATCCGCCAGACGTCCGAATTCAACGTAGCCAAGTTTTTGATAGAACCCCGGCGCCTGGAAGCTGAAAGTCTCCAGCCAGATGCCAACGCACTGCTTTTCCCGTGCGATGTCTTCAGCCTGGCGCATCAGCTGTTCTCCGATGCCTTGGCCGCGCATCGACTCGGGGACGCTGACCAGATCGATCAGCAGCCATCGATAGGAGATCTTCCCGTACAGCCCGCCAATGACTTCGTTGCTGTCAGGGTCCCGAAGCAACAGGGCGAAGGTTTCATGGGCGTCGTCACCGCCGTTGGCCAGGTTGTGGGCCAGCAATGGTGTCAGGATTGCCAGGCGCTCCGCTTCAGTCACAGTTTCCGAGCGTTCGATTTTCACAGACATGCTGCTCTCCCTGAGCAATGAGGAACGGATCGCCAAGGTACCCCATTCCTGTCACCCAAGAGGGAGTTTTGTCATGGCTTTGCTGCGTGACCATCGTCAGTGTGAGGGGCGTCGGCCGGTTTCTTTTCCGGAACGCTGAAACTCACTGTCGTGCTGGTGAGGATCTTGTGATTCGGGTCGGCCACTTCCAGCAGAATCCTGTGACTGCCGGGCTTGAGTCCGACCAGGATAATCGGGTCTTCACTGGTGTGCGCCCATGTACCGTTCCAGTCGTCGACGGTCACGTGAAGGTGGCCGAGGCGGGGGGATACTTCCACTGCCGCTTTACCGAACACCGGCATGATCCTGGCGTGCTCGGTTCGAAACTGGATGATCACAACGCCGCGAGCGAGCGGCTCGGCAAGTGGCGGATAGGCGACGAGGGTTGGCGCCGATTCGGATTGCAATGGCAGTATCGCCGGTGGGGCGATGGAGTCCGCACTGCACGCGACTGTGCAAAAGAAGGCACCCAAGGCAAGGACGGACAGGTTTCCGAGAGCGAGGGACATGGTGTTTCTCCCGCAGGATGTCATTCAAGCCTAGATCAATCTTCGGACGCGCTCCTGCTGAAAAACCGCCTGTTGTCGCCTGGCCCTACACCGTCAGCTTCCGGCTGAACTTGGTCTCCATCACGATATGGGAAGCGGTGTGCGCCACGCCCTTGATCATGTTGATCCGGGTGAGTTCGGCGTTGAGTTCGCTCAGGGTCGAGGTGGCGAGGTGGATGATGAAGTCGGACTCGCCTGAGACCGCATACACCGCCTGCACTGCATCCATCTTGCGCAGCGCGGTCATGACATCGGTATAACTCTTGTTGGTGCAGGAGGTCATGGTGAAGCAGTTGATGATCTGCTGCAGTCTGTTCTGGTCGATGCGCACGCTGTAGCCGGTGATGACACCGGCCTTTTCCAGGCGGGCGATCCGCTCTTGCACCGAGGAACGCGAGACTTCGAGTTTACGCGCCAGTGAGGCGGTGGGTTCGCGTGCGTTGGCCTGCAGCAGGCCAAGCAATTGCCTGTCCTTGTCAGTCAGGTTAAACAACGGACCGGGGTTCTGCGCATCCATCAACACGTGCTTGACCTCGCTGGGAATTCAGTTTTTTTGCGTCGCCCTGCGTTGCGAACGCGTTTCCTGGAACAGGTCCATCACCTTAAGGCCAGCGTATACCGTTTGCGCCGCCGCCGGGCCGAGAGGGCCGCCATTCCATTGCAGGCCGTAGGCATCGAACAGTCGGTAGCGATCAGTCTCGCCGCAAATGGCTTCGGCAATCACGCGTCCGCCGATAGGGGCGGTGTTCATACCATGGCCACCAAATGATGTACACGCCCACAGTCCCTTTCCGAGCGGGCCGATGTGGGGCATTTTGTGCCGCGCATAGCCCATCAGCCCGGACCAGGCTTTATCGATCCTGATGCCGCGCAACTGTGGGTAGACGTCGAGGATGTCTTCGGTCAGCAACTGCCCCAGGCGTTTTTCATCCTGCAGGTTCCTGGTGGTGATACGGCCACCCCAGAGCAGGCGGTCACCCTCGACGATTCGATAATAGTCTGACGCGCGGCGATTATCGCCGACGGCATCGGTGGTGCGTACCGCGTCTGCCAGGCGCTCGCCCAGAGGCTCGGTGAGCACGGCGTAGGTCGCGATCGGCAGAAAAGCGCGGCGCAGTTTGCCGAACTCGGGGCCGCCATAGCCGCCGCAGCAATACACCACATCGGCGCAATCGACAGTGCCCCGGTCGGTGCTGACCCGGTGTCGCCCATCCCGGCTCTCGACCCGGACCATGGGCGACTGTTCATGAATCTTGCCGCCGCTGCGCTCGATCAGCCCGGCCAGGCCCAGGCAATAGTTCAAGGGGTGAAAGTGGAATCCATGATTATCGCGCAGCGCCTGGAAATATCGGTCTGTCTTGAGCTTTGCACGCACCGCCTGGCGATCCAGATATTCGAGGTGAAAGTCGAAATCCTTCGCCATCCTGTCGCGCATGCGCTGCAGATTGTCGCCATCCTCATAACGCACCACGCTCAGCTTTCCAGGGGTTGGCGCGCACCCCGGCAATTGATGAAGGGCGATCATGTCTCGCACGGTGTCGACGCCTTCGAGGGACAGTTTGAACAGCGCGGCGGCGGTCGGTTTGCCACAGCGTCGCTCGATGGCTGACAAACCTTCGGACCATCCCTGAAGGACGAAACCGCCGTTGCGGCCGGAGGCTCCCCAGGCCACACGACCGGCCTCGAGCAGCACGACGGACTTTCCTCGCGAGATCAGTTCCCAGGCCGTGCTCAGGCCTGCCAGGCCTGCGCCGATGATGCACACGTCGGCCTGGGCGTTGGTTGACAACGCCGCGCGCTGCGCCGAGACGTTCATCGTGGCGGTGTAGTAGTTGTTGTTATAGGTGTGCATGAAGTCCGTTGTCCTTTTTTGCGGCGCAGGCATACAGCGCGCCGCGTTTAGAACGGGCGCCTGTAATGCCTGGGGTTATTGCAGCGGATTTACTGCGCCTGGATTTACTGGATTTTGGTGAGATCGGCGCCGTACCACTTTTCGGAAAGTTGCTTGAGCGTGCCGTCGGCTTTCATGTCGGCAACGATTTTGGTCAGCGCGCTGTTGAACGCCTCATCGCCTTTATCCACGGCGATGGCCAAGGGTTCGTAGTAGGCGGGTTTGCCTTCGACTCTTACGATGGGGTAGCCGTTCTTGACGGCGGCAACGACGGTGGGAAGCGCGGACAGGGTGGCGTTCAACCGGACACCGTTGCCCATGCGCAAATCATCCAGGGGGCCCATGCTGTCGCCATACATCTTCACCTCGCCCGGCGTGACGTCGTAAGTAAAGGCGGGCACATCCACGGCGTCGATCTTCAGTCGACGATTGATGTAGTCCTCCGACGTCGTGCCGGCTTCGACGCCAATGATCTTGTCGTTCAAATCCGCCGCCTTGGCTCCGGCGGCATCCTTGTGCACGGCGAACACGTAGGGCGTGTAGTAGTAGATGGCGGGGAAGTCGAGGACCCGGGCGCGCTCGGTGGTTGGCGTCATCGAGCCGACCGACAGGTCCCAGCGATTCGACCAGCGTCCAGCGGTGATGATCCCGTACTCGGGTGTCACGAAGTCGGTCTTGCTGCCCAGGCGCCGGCCGATTTCGTTGGCGACATCGATGTCGAAACCTTGCAGCTTGTTGTCCGGGCCGAGGAACGATTGCGGTGGCCAGTTCGCGGCCGTGGCCACCTTGATCACCTTGGTTTCATGGATGCGGTCGAGGGTCGAACCAGCCCAGGCGACCCCCGTGGCGAGCGTGACGGCAGTGGCGACAGCGGCTGCGGTGAACAGGCGGGTAATCGAGATCATGGGTAAGCCTCCAGGTGTGCTGAGTGCGGTTTTTTGTTGTTCTTGTCGATGACTTCCGAAGGTACGGCGATGCTTCTCAGTGGCTGAGAATCTGTGAAAGAAACTCCCGCGCGCGTGGGTGCTGCGGGTTGTCGAAAAACTCGTCGGGCCTGGCTTGCTCGATGATGCAGCCCTGGTCCATGAAGATGATCCGATCGGCGACCCGCCGGGCGAAGCCCATTTCGTGGGTGACGCACACCATCGTGATGCCGTCCTGGGCCAGTTCGCCCATCACATCCAGCACTTCCTTGACCATCTCCGGGTCGAGCGCGGAGGTGGGCTCATCGAACAGCATGATGCGGGGTCGCATGCACAGTGCGCGGGCAATGGCCACGCGTTGCTGCTGTCCGCCGGAGAGCTGGCTGGGGTATTTGTCCGCCTGGTTCCCGATGCGCACCCGATCGAGGTATTCGCAGGCCAGTTCGCGCGCCTCGGACTCACTGAGCTTGCCCACCAGGCGCGGCCCGAGCATGAGGTTCTCCAGGACGGTCATGTGCGGGAACAGGTTGAACTGCTGGAACACCATGCCGACCTGGCGGCGGATGCCGGCCACGCAGGCGGCATTGCGGGTCAACTCTGTTCCGTCGATGAGCACGCTGCCTTTCTGGAAGTCTTCCAGCAGGTTCAGGCAGCGAATCAACGTCGACTTGCCGGAACCCGACGGGCCGCAAACGACGACGATTTCGCCGTTGGCAATGTGCAGGTCGATGCCATTGAGCACATGAAAATCGCCATACCATTTGTGCATGTCGTGAATCGAAATGGCCGGATACGGGGCAGGGGCTGCTGCAACTGATAGCGGGTTCATCGTTATGCTCCTGATTCAGCGATGGGCGCGATTGAAGTGCTTTTCCAGGCGGGACTGCACGGTTTCCAGCACGATCGACAGCAGCCAATAGAGCACGGCGGCGGTGATGAGCATTTCCAGATGCCGGAACTCGGCGCGTCCCTGGGTTCGCGCCAGGAACATCAGCTCCCAGACCCCGATCACGGAAACCAGCGAACTGTCCTTGAGCATCGAGATGAACTGGTTGCCCGTCGGCGGAATGATCAGGCGCATGGACTGCGGGAGAATCACCCGCGTCATCGTCTGGAACGGATTCAGGCCAATCGCCCGGGAGGCTTCCCACTGACCCCGCGAAATACTGCTGATCCCGGCGCGGAAGATCTCGGTCATGTAGGCGCCATAGCAGAGCGAGAGCGCGAGTATCCCTGCCGGAACGGCGCCGACCACGTAGCCGAGTTGAGGAATGCCCAGGTAGATCAGATAGATCTGGATGAGTAAGGGAACACCGCGGAAAAACGAGGTGTAGAAGCTGGCGATGGCAATGGCGAAACCGTTGGAGGACAACCGGGCCGTCGCCCCCAACAAGGCCAGGACGAATGCAATGGCAATGGAAATCGCGGACACATAGACGGTCGTGAACACCCCTTGGGTAATCATGAAGCCCACTTTGGTCGCGATGAAACTGTAGGAAAGATTGAAGGTATCGAAGAATAAAAGGAACAGCACCAGCAACTCGCACCAGACCGTAATGATCTGCGCCCGTAACGGAAACCGGCCAAGGATGAACAGGTTCAGGACGACCGTAATCGTGAAGGTGCCGCCGACCGCGATGTCGCGCGCCAGAGGCGCCTTCAAGTCAAGGACGATTGGCCCCATCAGATTGGAAAGCCGGCCTTCGCCCACACCGCAGGCAAGCGTAATGATGAAAATGACCGCGGCGACCACCCCCATGAATATGACGTTGTCAGTCATACGAGCCTTGACGATATGGTCCTTGTACATGGCTTGCGTACCTCGGGGTGAGCCCCTTTATTGTTGTAAGTCCATTATGGGTGGGCGAAATGCCGGCAGGCACCCGGCAATATGCTGGATGTAGCTGTTTTTATGAGCATATCGATGGGTGCAGTCCATACAAATGCTGGAAGCTGGCGGCGAATGTGGAGGGGCGGGAGGCTAGACCAGGCGTGCACCGGCGGTGCTATCCACTCACCAGACTTTCAGGAGGTTCCCCTGGATAATCTGCTCGTACATCCGGACCCTGCGGTGATTGCGCGCATAACCGCCCATCGCCGACACGGTGCCGCTTTGAATGTGATCCAGGTAACGGAACATCTTTCGCGGTGAAATAACACGCACGGGGTAGCCCAGGGCAGTCATTCGATCCTGCAGTTCATAACCCGGGTTGCGTGCATCCATTTGAAAGTGAAAACCGTGTTGCCTGATGAGCGCCACGTTCCACAGTGTGCAAAAGCTCTTCAGGTGCTTTTCTCGATACGGCTTCGGTGCTCTTGCCTGAACGCCGAGTGCCAGCAGACTCCGTCGGGCGTAGTGCTTGCAAAAACGTGAGGCCAGGCGCCACACCGAGCGAGCAACGCCCCGATCCAGTTGCTCCAGGCATCCGACAGCGGCCACTTCGCGTTGCCCCGCGCATTGGTCGATCATCATGGCGAAGACCGCCGGATCGTAAATGAAGGTATCGGTGTGCAGCAGAAACAGATAGTCGGTTTCAACCTGTGCCAAAGCGAGATCCAGCGCCCGGCCATGGGCAATGTTCCCCGCTTCGGGGCCTGTGTGCTTGCGTTCGAACAGTTCAATCCAGTCCAGCGTGCGCAAGTATTCGGTGCTTGCATCGTCGGAGTGGTTATCCACCACAATCACCGGAACGCTTGTCCCGCGCAGAGCCTCCTGCAAAAGCGTGAGACAGGTTTTGGTCAGATCAAGTGTTTTGTAGTTAACCAGCGCAATGCTGAAGTTGGCTGTCGTTGGAGCTGGACGGTTCATAACCTGGTGAGCCTCGATGAATTAACCGATACCGCGCAAGATTTCTCAAAGTTGACGGGGCACAAGTGCCGTCAATTTGAACGCGAGACGTCATTGACGGAGCTGTTGAGGTTGCTGGCCGTGGCGGTAGCCGTGGCAGACCCTGACTGTTGAAGCGTGGTCATGGCGGTTGCCCTGGCGGCCTCCATTTTGGCCATCACGGTATCGCCACCGCCTTCTGCCATTGCGGCGACGGAGGCAGTCATCAAGGTCACGATCAAAAGGGCTTTCAGGCTGTTCATGAGTATTCTCCAGTTTGAGTTGAGCCAACACGGTGTGGGTTGGCCTGGACTCATCCTGACGCTCACGGCCTTTCGCCCTGTTCTCCGCAAAATGAATTTTTCGACAGGTTGGCGGTGGGGTGGTTTTTTTGAGGAGGCGATGAGGGATAAATGCAGAGGGAGATTTTGTCGCGCTGTCGAAGAATATCTGGACGCGCAAGAGCGCGCCCATCTTCAGGCACTCCGGAGCCACCAGGAAATCCTGCTGATCAGATAAGGCTATGGGGCGCCGATGTGCCCGCCAACACCGCCTTGCCCAGTAGATCGATCCGACAGCCAGGCGCTGCATCACTGACGGTCAGTTGCAGATCGTGCAGGCGCGCAACGGCGGAGACCATGCTCAACCCCAGGCCATTACCCGGTGTGTGTCGGCTCGATTCGCCGCGGTACAGCCGACGCAACACGGCTTCGCGCTCGCCAGGGGAAATACCCGGTCCGTTGTCGGTGACACGAATCCCGACGGTGCCATGAGCAGCGATCACCGACAGGCACACGCGACTATGGTCGGGACAAAACTTGATGGCGTTGTCCAGCAAGTTGCAGATCGCGTCGAACAACAGCTGTGCGTCCCCGGAGATGATCGCGGGCGACTGGCTTTCGTTGAGCGTGAGGCTGATGCCACGTTCCTCGGCCAGTGGTTCATACAGCTCGGCGGCATCGGCGCTGATCAGGTTCAGGTCCAGCGACGCGAAGTGACTGCGGCGGGCGCTGTTTTCGATTTCCGAGATGCGCAGCAAGGCCTTGAACGTCAGCAACAGCGCTTTGGCCTCGTTCAGCGCCGCATCGATGCTGGCGGCGTATTGCGCTTCATCCAGGCCTCGCCGCTGGGTGCGCTCAAGGCCGGCGATAAGGCGGGTCAGCGGGGTACGCAGGTCATGGGCGATGTCGTCGCACACGCCCTTGACCTCGCTCATCAAACGCTCCAGTTCATCGAGCATGCCGTTGACCACCGAGGCCAGTCGGTCGATGTCATCGTTGGTACCCAGGATCGGCAGCCTGCCGGTCAAGTCGCCTTCGATGATGCCCTTGATCGAGCGGCTGACCTTGTCCAGTCGGCGGTGCGCCGAATAGCCCAACGCCACCGCGCCAAACAGACCGACCACCAGCAACAGCACGCCACCGGACACCAGCGCCTTGATCAACAGTTCGTCGAATTCGCGTATGTCGTGAATGTCCTGGGCCACCAGCAAGGTCTTGCCGTCGGCCAGGCGATGGACGATGAAGCGTATCGGGCGCTGGCGACCGTTGGCCTTGCGCCAATCGAACTCCTGGGGCTTGTCGTAGGCGGAGAAGGGCGGCAACTGCTGGATGGCCCCGGCAATGAACCTGCCTTGTGCGTCGAACAGACTATGGGGCAGGCGCGCTTCGACATCCTGTACGGCGTGATTGCGGATTTCCCGAAGTTGCAACTCGGGGTCCTGTGCGCTGCGGTTTTCCACCTGGCGATACAGTGCGGTATCGGCTTCGGTTTTCAGGTAGAACGCCGTTTGCCAATAGACATAGCCGAACAGCGCCAGGAACGAACAGCCGAACAGCCCGAGAAACAGCAAGCCGGTGCGAAAACTGATGGTACGCGGGATCTCACTCAGGCGAACGGAGGACATAACCGGCTCCACGAATGGTATGGATCATCGACGGTTCATCTTCGCCGTCGATCTTGCGCCGCAAACGGCCCATGTGAACTTCAATGACGTTGGTGCGCTCGTCGTAGGCGTAGTTCCACACTGCTTCGAACAGCATGGTACGCGTGACCACTTGCCCGGCATGGCGCATCAAGTGCTCAAGCAACGCGTACTCACGGGGCACCAGATCAATGACCCGGTCACCACGCCGGACCGTCCGGCTCAGCAAGTCGATGTCCAGGTTGGCGACCCGTAAACGCGTTTCCCGGGCTTCGGCGACCGGTTCGGCGCGGCGACGGTTCAAGGCATCCAGGCGTGCGGTCAGTTCGATGAATTCGAACGGCTTGGTCAGGTAGTCATCACCGCCTGCGCGCAGGCCGCGAACCCGTTCATCGAGCGCGCTCAAGGCACTGAGGATCAACACCGGGGTGCTGACACTCGCGGCGCGCAAGGCGGTGAGCACGCCGAGCCCGTCGAGGCCGCCAGGTAGCATGCGGTCCAGGACGATCAGGTCGAACGGCTCACTCAAGGCCTTGAGCAGACCTTCGCGACCGTTGTGGGCACAACTCACTGTGAAGCCGTGGTCAAACAGGGCGGCTTCGATTTCGCGGCAGGTAGGCAAGTCGTCTTCGACGACCAGAACATGGGTCATGGCAGTTGAACCGCTCACTTGATCGGGCAGAGGTGGCATAGTGTGACAAAGCTGGCGGCAGTGCCACGTCCCCGTCAGCTAAACAAAAGTTTAGGTTTGATTTCTGGAGAAGCTGCCGTGCGCATTCTTGTGGTTGAGGACGACGCCCAGACGGCCGCCTACCTGCTGCGCGGGTTGAGTGAAAGCGGTCACGTCGTCGATATCGCCAGCGATGGCAACAGTGGTCTGGGCATGGCCCTGGAACAAATCCATGACGTGCTGATCGTCGACCGCCGTTTGCCCGGCCTCGACGGTATCGGCCTGATCAAGGCGGTGCGAAAGCAGCAACTGCGGGTGCCGATCCTGATGCTCAGCGCCCAGGCATCCACTATCGACAAGGTCGAAGGTCTGCAGGCCGGTTGCGATGACTATCTGGCCAAGCCCTATGCGTTCGCCGAAGTGCTGGCGCGGCTCGACGCCTTGTTGCGCGGGCGCGATCCGGTCGCGGGCGCGGCGCGCCAACTGCAGGTGGGCGAGTTGCAACTTGATTGCGCCACACGCACCGCGGTGCGCCAGGGCCGGGTGATTGCCTTGCAGCATCGTGAAGCGCTGTTGCTGGAGAAGCTCATGCGCCACAGCGGTCAGGTGGTGACCCGCGACATGCTGCTCGACAGTGCCTGGGACTACGACTTCGACCCCAACGACAACGTCATCGACAAACACATCCATCGCCTGCGGCGCAAACTCGATGAAGGTTTCGATCACTCGCTGATCCGCACCGTGCCTGGCGCCGGCTACAGCTTCGAGGTGTCGCAGGTAGAAGGCTAAACAAAAGTTTATCTGCCGACGAACGCTCTGGCAGGCACCCCTCGCTATCTTCGCCCCATTCGTGGATCGCTCCACAGTGGCTTTAGCGGGGATAGCTTGCCCATGTCGGTTTCAACCCTGGCGGCGCGCAGTTGGCGCGGTGCGTGTTTTTCAAGCATTTCGTTGACGCTGCTCGGCGTGCTGATGCTGGGCGGTTGTTCGATGGTGCCGACCTACCGGCAACCCGAGTTGCCCCTGGCGCAGCAGTTCAATGGCACGGCCGACAGCCAGGCGGCCAAGGGCGGCCAGTGGTGGCGCGAGTTTCATAGCGCCGAACTGGATCAACTGATCGCCCGTGGCCTGGCCTCCAACTACACCCTCAAGGCGGCGGTCAGCCGTATCGATGAGGCCCGCGCCTCGGCGCAGGTGGCCGGTGCGGCGCAATACCCGGCGTTGAACCTGGGCGGCAATTACCAGCGGCAGAACAACTACGGCACCACGGAAAAACGTAGCGTGTTTGCCGAAGCGACCTATGAAGTGGATTTCTGGGGCAAACAGCGTGCGGCAGCGGACTCTGCCGATGCCTTGGCCAATGCCACAGTGTTTGATGCGCAAACCCTGCGCATGAGCCTGGGCGCGAGCATTGCCGACCGCTATTTCGAGGTGCTGTCGCTCTCGGATCGACTGCGCCTGGCCCAGTCCATTGCCGACGATGCACGGCAGGTGCTGGACCTGGTGCAGGTTCAGGCCAGCCAGGGGGCGGTGTCGAACCTCGAAGTCGAGCAGCAGCGCAATGCCATGCAGACATTTGAAGCGGCGATGCCGCCACTGCGTCAGCAGCGGGACCTGGCGTTGTACCAGTTGGCCGTATTGGTGGGTGCGCAGCCCGAAGGTTTCCATCTGCAAAGTGACGGCTTGAAGACCCTGCAAGTGCCGCAACCCGCCACCGGCCTGCCGATTGGTTTGTTGCGCCAGCGTCCGGACATTCAGGCGGCCGAAGCCCGTCTGAAATCCGCCAATTTCGACGTGGGTGTCGCCCGGGCCGCGTTCTTGCCGAACCTGTCGCTCGACCTGCTGGGCGGTGTCGACACGCTCGCCGGCGGGCAAATCTGGAGCGTCATCGGCAGCCTCGGCCAACCGGTTTTCGCCGGTGGCCAGCTCAAGGGTCAACTGCATTTCGATCAGGCCCATGTCCAGGAACTGGCGTCGAGTTATCGCGAGTCGATCATCGAAGCCCTGCAGGATGTCGAAACCCAGCTCAGCGCCGCCCGCGAACTCGACAAGAGCTACGCACTGAACCAGTCCGCCGTGGATTCTGCCCGCGAGGCTGCGCGGCTGGCACAGGTTCGCTACCGCCTTGGCTCCACCGATTTCCAGACACTGCTGGTTGTCGAGCGCACCCAATACCAGGCCGAAGACACGTTGTTGCAGGTACGCCTCCAGCATCTGCAGGCTGCGGTCGGGCTATTCCGCGCCCTGGGTGGGGATTTCCCGGCTGACACCCTCGCTTCCAATACCTCTACTCAGGTGGCTCACCCATGAATGCCTTGAACCCACGTCGTCGCGTTATTTTCGGGGGGCTGGTGGTGCTCTCGCTGGCTACTGCCATCGGCGGTTTTCAATGGGTGAGGCAAGCTCATGCCGCGCCGGTAATGGCCGCAAGCGGTGCAGTGCCGGTGCAAATGGCCCAGGTCAGCCGTCAGGACTTGCCGATCTGGATCAGCGCTATCGGCAATGTGCAGGCGCTCAACAGCGTCAATGTGCGGGTGCGGGTCGACGGAGAGCTGCAAAAAGTCCTGTTCAATGAAGGCCAGACCGTCGACGCCGGTAGCCTGCTGGCGGTGATTGACCCACGGGTGTATCAAGCCCAGGTCGCTCAGGCCCAAGCCTTGGTCGCCAAGGATCAAGCGCAATTGGCCAACCTGAAGGTCAACCTTGACCGTGCGAGCAAACTGGCCGCGGCCAAGGCCGGGCCAACCCAGGACGTCGACACTTACCGCGCACAACTGGCGGCGCAGCAAGCCACGTTGCAGGCCGATCTTGCGGCATTGGATTCGGCGCGCCTGCAATTGGAGTTCACCCAGGTCAAGGCCCCGTTGACCGGGCGCACCGGCCAGCGTCTGCTGGATGTCGGCGCGATTGCCCACGGCGCCGAAGCCACCGGCCTGGTGACGATTACCCAGATGAACCCGATCTCCGTGGCCTTTGCTGTATCCCAGGATGAACTGGCGGAAATTCTCGAAGAGAACGCCAAAGGCGCGTTGCAGGTGGTGGCGATGACCCGCGATGGACAACAGGAAATCGCCCGCGGCCAGTTGAGTTTCATCGACAGCCAGGTGACCGCCGCCAGTGGCCAGATCCAGCTCAAGGCGCAGTTCGACAATGCCGCCGCAAAACTCTGGCCGGGTGAGCTGGTCAGCGCGCGGCTACTGGTGCAAACCCGCAAGGACGTGGCCGTGGTGCCGGCCGATGCCGTGCAATTGGGGCGTCAGGGTCACTTCGTCTACGTGGTGGATGCCGACCACCGCGTGCAACCGCGCCTGGTCGATGCCGGTACGGTGGTCGACGGCGAACAGTGGATTCGCCAGGGGCTGGCGGCGGGGGAGACGGTGGTAGTGCAGGGCCAGTCCCGTATCGCGCCGGGTCTCAAGGTTGCGCCGGTCCAGACCGACAAGGCTGTCGATCTGGCGGAGGCTGCCCAATGAATGCCCTGGCCGGACTGATTCAACGGCGTGTGGGGCTGAGCCTGCTGGCCCTCGGGGTCATGCTGCTTGGCGCCTATGCCTACTTTCATCTGCCGGTGGCACCGTTGCCAACGGTGGATTTCCCGACCATCCAGGTTACCGCCAAACTCTCCGGGGCCAGCGCCGAAACCATGGCGTCGTCGGTGGCGACACCTCTGGAGCGAGCGTTTGCCGCGGTGCCGCAAGTGACCTCGATGACCTCGTCAAGCGCGGCGGGCAAAACTCAGGTGGTGCTGCAATTCGTCCTGTCGCGGGACATCGACGGGGCTGCGCAGGATGTGCAAACCGCGATCAACACCGCCACGCCGAACCTGCCCAAGACCATGTCCAGCGCGCCGACCTTCAACAAGGTCAACCCGGCCGAAGGCACGGTGATGTCCTTGGCCGTGACGTCGCCCACCCGCACCTTGCCGGAGCTGGATCGCTACGCCGACAACTACATTGCCCAGCGCTTGTCGCAGATGCCCGGCGTCGGCCTGGTGGATTTTCACGGCGAACAGAAACCGGCGGTACGGGTGCAGATCGACCCGGATGCCCTGGCTGCCCGTGGCCTGACCCTGGAAGATGTACGCAACGTGATCGGCGTCAGTACCCTGGATCAGCCCAAGGGCACCCTCGATGGCCAGAGCCGTTCGATCACCCTCGGCGCTACCGACCAGTTGCTCGATCCACAGCACTACCGCGATCAGGTCATCGCCTACAAGAACGGCATGCCAATCAAGCTGGGGGACCTCGGTCGTGTGATTGCCGGTGCCGAAGACACCCAGCAGGCTGCACAACTGGGCGCCGAACCCACGGTGATCGTCGACATCCACAAGCAACCGGGTTTCAACCTGCTGTCGACCATCGCCACGATCAAGGCCAGGCTGCCCGAACTGACGGCGTCATTGCCGCGAGACGTGCAGGTGCAGGTGGTGGGCGACCGTACCCAGACCATCGAAGCTTCGGTCAATGACATGCAGTTCACCTTGCTGCTCTCGATTGCCCTGGTGATCGTGGTGATCTTCCTGTTCTTGCGCAAAGCCACGGCAACGCTGATCCCGAGCCTGACCATTCCGTTGTCGCTGGTGGCCACGTTCGGGGCGATGTACCTGCTCGGCTACAGCCTGGACAACCTGTCGATCATGGGCCTGGCAATTGCCGTCGGATTCGTGGTGGACGATGCCATCGTGGTCATGGAGAACATCGTGCGGCACCTGGAGATGGGCAAGTCACGCCTGCAATCGGCAGTCGACGGCTTGCGCGAAGTGGCGTTCACCATCGTCTCGATGACGGTATCGCTGATTGCGGTGTTCCTGCCGATCCTGCTGATGTCCGGCATTGTCGGGCGCTTGATGCGTGAGTTTGCGGTGACCGTGAGTGTGGCGATCATCATGTCCGGGATCGTGTCCCTGACCATCACCCCGATGCTCTGCGCCTGGCTGCTCAAACCCCACGCCGACCAGGAAGAGGGACGCTTTGCCCGGGCCTGCGAGCGAGTGTTCGATGGCCTGCACAACGGTTATCGCCGCAGCCTGGATTGGGTGCTCGACCATCAACGCATCACCCTGGTCGTGGCCATCGCTACCCTGGCGGCGACGGCGGTGCTGTACGTCGGCATCCCCAAGGGCTTCTTCCCGCAACAGGACAACGGCTTGATTCAGGGCGTGGCCGAAGCGGCTGCGGACATTTCGCCCATCGCCATGCGCGCCCAGGTCAATCACGCCGCCGAAATCATTGGCCAGGATCCGGCCGTGGCCCGGGTGTACTTCTGGATCGGCCCGAACCCGACCGTCAGCCAGGGCAAAGTGATGATCAACCTCAAGCCGTTCAGCGAGCGCACCGCCAGTGCTGCCCAGGTGATACGTCGTCTGCAACCGGCGCTTGACCGGTTGTCCGGGGTCAAGGTGTTCATGCAGGCCAACCAGGACATCCAGATTGGTGGTCGGGCCAGCAAGACCCAGTACCAGTACACCCTGCAAGACCCGGACAGTGTCGAACTGGACCACTGGAGCGCGGTGCTGCTGGAAAAACTCAAGACGTTGCCGCAGTTGCAACACGTCACCTCGGACCAGCAGCAGGCTATCGCCCAATCGACCCTGGTGATCGACCGGCCCACGGCGGCGCGCATGGGTGTGACCGTGCAGGCCATCGACGATGTGCTGTATGACGCTTTTGGCCAACGACAGATTGCGACAATGTTCACCCAGCTTGATCAGAACCACGTGATTCTTGAACTCGATCCGAGCTGGCAAGCGTCGACTGCCACCCTTGAGCATCTGTTTGTTCGCGCCAGTTCCGGGGCCCTGGTACCGCTGAACCTGCTGGCCAGCGTCAAGGCCGAACAAGTGCCGATCATCATCAACCACCAGGGCGTGTTCCCGGCCATTACCCTGTCGTTCGACCTTGCGCCCGGCCATGCCTTGAGTGAAGCGGTCTCCGCGATCAACCAGGCGTCGCTGGCGGTGGCCATGCCCGACACCGTGTCGGGCAGTTTCCAGGGCACCGCCCAGGCGTTCCAGGATTCGTTGAAGTCGCAACCCTGGTTGATTCTGGCGGCGATCCTCACCGTCTATATCGTGCTGGGGGTGCTGTACGAGAACGCGATTCACCCGCTGACGATCATTTCGACCCTGCCGTCGGCCGGTTTCGGTGCGCTGCTGGCGTTGATGCTCTGCGGTCAGGATCTGTCGGTTTTGGGGATGATCGGCATCATCTTGCTGATCGGTATCGTCAAGAAGAACGCGATCATGATCGTCGACTTCACGCTGCAGGCCCAACAACGGGGCTTGTCGCCCCGGGAGGCGGTTCGCGAAGGGTGCCTGTTGCGCCTGCGACCGATCCTGATGACCTCGCTGGCCGCCTTGCTCGGTGCCGTACCACTGGCATTCGGGCACGGTGCCGGCTCCGAGTTGCGCCAACCGTTGGGCATCGCGATCGTCGGCGGCCTGGCGGTGTCGCAGATCCTGACGCTCTACACCACGCCCGTAGTCTACCTGTGGTTTGAACGCAGGCGGGGCAGGGTGCAGCTCGACGCCAGCGGGGTCGCCGTTTGAAACCCTCAACTGCGCCGAGGTCTGGACAAACAAGTCGGACTTTGGCGATTGCATCCCATCCCGAACGGCCGCTGACCAACCCATGGCAGCCACTTTGCAATGGCGTTACGCTGGTGATCGCATCCCTCACGTTCAGATGACAACGACATGAACCGCTTGCTTCTTTATCTGCGTGGCTGGGCCAGACAGCTGAAACGGCAAACCATGGTGCTCTGGTTTTGTTATCGGCATCCGCAAACGCCCTGGCTACCCAAGTGGGTCTCGGTTTTTGTCGTGGCCTACGCGCTGAGTCCAATCGACCTGATTCCCGATTTTATTCCCGTGCTTGGATACCTGGACGACGTGATTATCTTGCCGCTCGGCATTCTGCTTGCCTTGCGGCTGATGCCGATCGCGGTGCTGCAGGAATGTCAGCTCAAGGCGGCCGAGTGGGAGGCCAGGGACTTGCAGCGCCCGGTCAACAAGCTGGCGGCGGTGCTCATCGTACTGACGTGGTCCATTGCCGCTATTGGTGTATGGCGAGCGTGGGGGTGATTGGCAAAGGATCAATGGAAGGGGGGGAGCGAAGCTGTCTTCTCCAGTTTGGTGAGTGGTTGCAGTAGCACTTCTCCTGTTGGATCAAAGCCAATGCAGGAGCGCCATGGTATATATCCAACCGATGAAGAGGGTGATAACCAGGTAGACCACCACGAGCATCAGAGCGTAGTTCCACATGACACTAACCTCCCATAAGCGCGGTTTGAGGCGCGTCAGGGCGTCTTGAAAACCGAATGAACCCAGGTCAAGCCGTACCGCAACATCCGCGCTGCTCCTGAATCGGCGGGCATTTCACCGTACCAAACGAACAGAACACACAGCAGTCGCCGGGGTTCGGGCGTAGCAGGGTTTTGCAACTGCGACACTCGTAGAAGAACTGGCAGGCGTCCGTGGGCATCACTTCCTGTTTGGCGAAACCGCAACGTGGGCAGGTCAGGACGGATTCGAGGATGACGGTGCTCATGGTGGCCTCACTGGTACACGGTGGGGGCGGCTTTATCGGGGGCAAAGGTGGCAATGGCCATTTGCCGGCCAGGTCGACCTTGATGGTTTCTGCGCCAGCCCGAGCCATCGCCTTCTCCATCGAATCGATCTAACCTAGAGTCACTCTACACTCCGTACCCGGGTACAGGATCAAGAGGCGTGCGATGGCGACAGGGCTGAGTATCGGCAAGTTGGCGCAAGCTGCCGGGGTGAACATCGAGACTATTCGCTATTACCAGCGACGTGGCTTGCTGGATGAGCCGCCAAAGCCCCTCAGCGGTTTTCGGCGCTATCTGCCGGAGCAGGTCAAACGGTTGCGCTTCATCAAGAGGGCGAAGGCGCTGGGCTTCACGCTGGATGAGGTGAGGGCTCTGCTGACACTGGATGCGGCCTGCACTTGTAGCGAGACTCGGGCACTGGCCGTGCGCAAGCTGGCCCTGATCGAGCGCAAGATCGCCGACCTTGTCGCCATGCGACAGGTGCTGGGCGGGCTGGTGGAGCAATGCGATGCAGGCGACGGCGGGTCCGATTGCCCGATCATCGATGTACTGAACAGGGATTGATGGGGGGCTTGCCTGGAACAGGATCTACCGGACGCGTTGATCCTGTCAGCAAGCGTTCCACTGAGCGATAACGATTATAAGAGCTACGCTTCCATGCGATGGAGCGGCATTGTACGGCCTCTCCTCTTAGGGACGGGGAGCCGATAGCCATGGCAAGCGAACCAGACGTTTATCCGGTGGCCACTGTTCTGGTGGTCGATGATACGCCAGACAACCTGATGCTGATGACAGACCTGCTCAAGGACAGGTATCGGGTCAAGGCCGCCAACAGTGGCGAGAAGGCGCTGCGCGTGCTGCAGGGTGACCCGCTGCCGGATCTGATCCTGCTCGATATCATGATGCCGGGGTTGTCGGGTCATCAGGTCGCACAGCAATTGCAGGGAGCGCCGCGTACTCGGGATATCCCCATCATCTTTCTCACCGCCCTGGCGTCGATAGAGGATGAAATCCAGGGGTTGGAGCTGGGCGCGGTTGACTACATCACCAAGCCCATCAGCCCACCACTCGTACTGGCGCGAGTGGAGACCCAACTGAAGATCAAGGCGGCGGCCGACTTCCTTCGTGATAGAAACGACTTCCTCGAGCAGGAGGTCCAGCGCCGTACCCAAGAGGTCATGGCCATCCAGGACGTCACCATCCAGGCCATGGCCTCTTTGGCCGAGACGCGTGACAACGAGACAGGCAACCACATCCGTCGTACCCAGAACTACGTTCGGCTACTGGCCGAACTGCTGCGTGATCACCCGCGCTTCAGGCACTTTCTGAACGATGAAACCATCCGCCAGTTGTTCAAGTCGGCGCCGCTGCACGACATTGGCAAGATCGGCATCCCTGATCACATCCTGCTTAAACCGGGACGTCTCACTCCTGAGGAGTTTGAAGTCATAAAGACCCACACCACGTTGGGGCGCGATGCTATCCAGCATGCCGAGGACCAGTTGGGCGTCTCGGTGGGTTTCCTGCGCATTGCCAAGGAAATCGCCTACAGCCACCAGGAAAAGTGGGATGGCAGCGGGTATCCCGAAGGGCTGGCCGCCGACGACATTCCGGTCAGTGCCCGGCTGATGGCGGTGGCGGATGTCTACGACGCGTTGATCAGTCGGCGCGTGTACAAGGCCGGAATGTCGCACGAACAGGCGGTGGAAATTATCCGGCAAGGGCGCTCTTCACATTTCGATCCGGACATTTGTGATGCCTTCCTGAGCAGCGCCGAGCAGTTTCGCACCATTGCCGAACGCTTTGCCGACAGCGATCAGGACATGGCCAGGCAGTTGGCCGCGATGGAGCGCATCGCTCGGGAGCCCTGAGCGGTTCAAGCGCTATCACGCAAGTTTTGCGTAAACGGGGAGCTGCAATGAGCAAAGTGTTCGCCCTGCTGGAACGCTTGTCCTTGAGACACAAGCTGATTCTGGGTTTCGTCACGCTGTTGGTGCTGATCCTGGTGCTTGGAGCGCAGAGCCTGCGTACCCAGGAGTCGTTGAAGCGGGACATGCAGCGGCTGTATCGGCAGGAGTTGGTCGGCATCGCCCAGCTGCACGAGGCGAGGGTGCAGATGCCGCACTGGGTGCAGGCATTGCAGCGTGCCGTCGGCACCCGCAACGGGGACACTCGCGTCGAGGCGGTTGCCCGGTTGCGCGATGTTCAGCAGCGCCTTCAGGAAGCCCTGGCCCAGGCCCAACCGACGCTCTGGCGTCAGGAGAATCAGGTGCGGCTCGCCAGGTTCGAGGTGCTGCAGGAGCAGTTGCAGCGCGAGGGCGAGCAGATACTGCGTCTGGCTGGCGAGGGCCATCAGGAACAGGCCTTGCAGTTACTCGACAGTGACGAGTTCCAGGGGCTGGATCAGCAGGGGGATGAGCTGCTCGGGCAGATAGCCCGGGTCAAGGAAGCCTCCATCCATGACACGGCCAAGCAGATCGCCGAGTTCGCGCAGCACAGCACCACGCTCACCTATGTGTTACTGCTGGGCGGCCTGACGCTGGCACTGCTGATGGCCTGGGTGGTCAGCCGTTCGATTCGCCAGCCGCTGGACCGGATACGCGCCGCCATTGACGAGCTGGCGGCCGGCCAGCTGGAGCAGACAATTCCCCATACCGATCTGCAGAACGAGACCGGCGACCTGGCCCGTGCCATTGCCCTGCTGCAGACAGAATCCCGGCAGCTGGAGCGCCAGCGCTGGATCAAGGTTCAGACGGCACAGCTACAGGCCGATCTGCCGCAAGCGGAAACACCCCATGAATTGGCCCAGGTGTTCCTGCGACATATGGCGAGCATGCTCGGCATCTGCCGGGGCGTGCTCTATAGCCTGCAGGAAAACAGTAGCAACTTGCAGCTGGCTGGCAGTTACGCCGCCGATCCGCAGCACCCGCCTGCACCGGTCGTGGCCCTGGGCGCCGGCCTGCTCGGGCAGTGCGCAGTCGATCGCGTGCCGCGTGAGCTGCAGGGGCTTGCGCAGTCGTTCGGCCGGTTGCATTCGCAGTTGGGCGAGGTGTCGGCCAGCAATCTGATGCTGCAGCCGATTCTGCGCGGTGAGCGCCTGCTCGGCGTACTCGAGCTGGCGGGCTACCAGGCGCTTGGAGAGCGTGAGTCGGCGCTTTTGCAAGAGGCGTTGCCGCGGCTGGCCGGAACCATGGCTGTCATGGAGCGTAACCTGGCGGTGCAGTCGCTGCTGAGCGAGACCCGCCGCCAGGCCGATGAAATGGGCGAGCAGGCGTTGCGGCTGGAGCAGCAATCCGGGGAACTGGAGGCTCAGCAGAGTGCGCTGCGCTCCACCGAGGCCTGGTATCGCGGGATCATCGAGGCGGCGCCGGACGGCATGCTGGTGATAGGCGCTGACGGCGCAATCCTGATGACCAACCCGCAACTGGATAATCAGTTCGGGTACGCCGCAGGGGAGCTGCATGGCGAAACCGTCGAACGACTGGTTCCCGAGGCGGTGCGCCGGCGGCATGTGGCGTTTCGCGATGGCTTCATCGTTCACGGCAGCACCCGGCAGATGGGCGCGAACCTGGAGGACCTGCAGGGTGTGCGCAAGGACGGCAGCCTGTTCTCGGTGGAGATCGGTTTGTCGCACTTGCCGGCGCTGGAGGGGCGCGGTACCTGCATCTGTGCTTCCGTGCGCGACGTCAGCGAGCGGCGACAGTTGCAGGCGGCACTCAAGTCCAGCGAGACGCAGCTGCGCGCGGTGCTCGACAGCAGTCCCGTGGCCATGCTGATTCGAGACGATGACGGCAGCCTCAGCTACTGCAACCCGGAGCTGGAAAACCTCTTCGGTCATGGCCGCGAGCAACTCGGCGAGGTGGACGAAAGTCGCTTTTGGTGCGATGCACAAGCGCGTGCAAACTTCCGGGCCGCTGCCGCTGAGGGGGAGGTGCTGAACTTCGAGGCCAGTCTGCAACAGGAAGGCGGGAAACGATTCGATGTGCTGTTGTCGGCGGTACCGCTGACCCTTGGCGAGCGGCGCATCAGCGCCAGTTGGTATTACGACATCACCGACCGCAAGGCCGCCGAAGCGGAGGTGCAGCGTGCCCGGGAAGTGGCCGAAGAGGCGACACGAGCCAAGAGCCAGTTCCTGGCCAATATGAGTCATGAAATCCGCACCCCGATGAATGCCATTATCGGCATGAGCCACCTGGCGTTGCGTACCGAACTGGACAACCGCCAACGCAACTACATCGAGAAGGTGCATCGTTCGGCAGAGAGCCTGTTGGGGCTCATCAACGATATTCTCGACTTCTCCAAGATCGAGGCCGGCAGGATGGATCTGGAATTCATCCCGTTCCACCTGGAGGACGTGCTGGAGAATTTCGCCGGCATGGTTGGCTTGAAGGCCGAGGAAAAAGGCCTGGAGCTGCTTTACAGCACGGTAGCCGACCTGCCCACCGCACTGATTGGCGACCCCATGCGCCTGGGCCAGGTCCTGGTGAACCTGGGCAACAACGCTGCCAAGTTCACCGAGCAAGGCGAAATCGTCGTGGGTGTGGAACACCAGGGCGGCGATGAGGGCAAGGTGGAGCTGCATTTCTGGGTGCGCGACACAGGCATTGGCATGAGCGAAGAGCAGTGCCAGAGGATTTTTGAGTCCTTCAACCAGGCCGACAGTTCCACCACGCGCAAATACGGCGGTACCGGTCTGGGCCTGGCTATCTCCAAGCGCCTGCTGGAGCTGATGGGCGGGCGCATCTGGGTGCAAAGCGAACTCGGCAGTGGTTCCACCTTTCATTTCTGCGTGAGCCTGGGTGTGCAGACTGACGCACAACCGCGACGCATGTTTACCGCCGACGAGTTGCTCGGCATCCGCGTGCTTGTGGTGGATGACAACGCCAGTGCCCGGGAAATCCTCTCGGGCATGGCGCAAAGCTTCGGCGTCGAAGTGGATGTGGCCGATAGCGGTCTCGCAGCCCTGCGTATGCTGGCAGAAGCCGAGCAGAGGTCGTTGCCTTACGACCTGGTGTTGATGGACTGGCGCATGCCGGGTATGGATGGGGTGGAGACGGTACGCCGGATGCACTCCGCGAATCTGACGCACACACCTTCGGTGATCATGGTCACGGCCTTCGACCGCGAGGAGATTCGCGAGCAGGCCGAGCGCCAGGGCGTGTTACTCCCAGTGGTGCTGACCAAACCTGTCACCCCGTCCACTTTGCTTGAAGCCATAGGCACTGTGCTCGGCAGAGGGGGGCAGGCCGATACCCGGGCCAGTGAGCGCAGCATGCAGAGCGCCAGCCACCTGGCCAGCCTGAAAGGTGCACGCCTGTTGCTGGTGGAAGACAATGAGTTGAACAGGGAATTGGCCTGCGAGTTATTGCAAGGCGCAGGTATCGACCTCGTTCTGGCTTGCGATGGTCAGCAGGCACTGGACCTATTGGAGCGCGACAGCGATTTTGACGGCGTGCTGATGGACTGCCAGATGCCTGTAATGGATGGCTACACCGCCACCGGCAGAATTCGCCAGCAGGCGCGCTTCACCCGGATGCCGGTCATCGCCATGACCGCCAACGCCATGGCTGGCGATCGCGAGCGGGCCCTGGCCTGTGGCATGAACGACCACATTTCCAAGCCCCTGGATGTAGCCGGCATGTTCGCCACCCTTGCCAGATGGGTCAACCCGCGCGCCGGGCGACGGGGTATTACCGCGATGGCGAGTGCGCCAGTGGCCGGCGATTCGCTGCCCGCCAGGCTGGATGGCATCGATCTGGCTGCCGGGCTGGCCACCTGCATGGGCAAGCGCGAGCTTTACCTGCGCCTGTTGCGCATGTTCCACGCCGCCCAGACGAACTTCGCCGAGCAGTTCCGGTTGGCGCTCACCGATCCTGACCCCACGACCGCTGCTCGATTGGCCCACAGTTTGTGCGGTAGCGCCGGGAACATCGGGGCCAAGGCCGTGGCGCAGGCCGCTGCGCAACTGGAGACAGCCTGCCAGACAGGCGAATCCGGCGATGGGGTGCAGGCCCGCCTGGCCGAAGTGGAGCAGTGCCTGGCACCGGTATTGTTTGACCTGAGCCGTCTCGGTGAAACAGTCCCTGCACCGGTGATTGAGGTTCGGCAGGCCGGGGCGGATCTGCAGGGGCGGCTCGCCAGGCTCAAGTACCTGTTGGCCGAGAGCGACACTGCTGCCGTGTCTGTGCTTGACGAGTTGCGTGGTTTGTCGCTCGACCTGGACCTGGCCAGGCGCCTGAGCCTTGTGGCGCAGCAGGTCGAACGCTTCGACTTTGACCGTGCCCTGGCGTTGTTGCAGGACGCGGTAGAGGAGTGAGGCCTGCACCTTGCGCAATGAGCGCGGCAGGCATACCCGAAAAAACGTCCCGGGAGCTTGACGGACGTATTGGCAAACAGTCGCAAGCCCCGAGATGTCGGGGTTTGCGGCTTTTTTCGGCTATTGGGTCAAGGGCAACATCCCTACCTTCAGATCGACCGCTGATTCACGCGTTGAGTCAGCTCCTGCGCTGATTCCTTTCTTTCCGAGTAGCGGTCAACCAGATCGGGGCGATCGCGCAGCAACAGGGTAAATTTCACCAGCTCCTCCATCACGTCCACCACCCGGTCGTACAGTGACGAGGGCTTCATGCGGTTGGCCTCGTCAAACTCCAGAAAAGCCTTGGGCACGGAAGACTGATTGGGGATCGTGAACATGCGCATCCAGCGCCCCAGCACACGCAGTTGATTGACCACGTTGAAGGACTGGGAACCGCCGCAGACTTGCATGACAGCGAGGGTTTTTCCCTGGGTTGGGCGAACGGCCCCCAAGGCCAATGGCACCCAGTCTATCTGTGCCTTGAATACGGCGGACATGGCGCCGTGGCGCTCTGGCGAGCACCAGACCTGTCCTTCAGACCATTGCATCAGTTCGAGCAGTTCCTGGACTTTCGGGTGATCGGTGGGTGCGTCGTCCGGCAGTGGCAGGCCTGATGGATTGAAGATCCGCGTCTCGGCGCCGAAGTGTTCGAGCAACCGGGCGGCTTCCTCGACCAGCAGGCGGCTGAACGAGCGCGCGCGAGTGGAGCCGTATAGCAACAGGATGCGCGGCTTGTGCGGGTCATCGCGGCCATTGGCGATGGGTTGAGTCAGTGAGGTGTCGAGATTGGGCAGCGGATGGGTCATGGAGGCTCCGGTTACAGCGTGCCGATGCGGTCGAGTTCCCGCTTGAGCGCATCGCGGTCAAGTTGGGTAAAGGGCAGGTCCAGGAATGCCCGACAGCGCATTTCAATGTGCGCCAGGGTCGCGTGGAACGCCGCCGATACCGTTGCTTCATCGCCCTTTATGTCTGATGGGTCTTCCAGGCCCCAATGCGCTTTGAGTGCCGGCCCGAAGTACACGGGGCACGTCTCGCCGGCGGCCTTGTCGCAAACCGTGATGACGATATCCGGCGGGTTGGTTTCGAAAGCGTCATTGCCTTTGCTGCTCAAGCCATCAATGGCAATGCCGGCTTCTTGCAGCGTGCTCAGGCTGCGAGGCAGCACCTGCCCCTTGGGGAAGCTGCCGGCACTGATCGCCTGAAAACCCTCCGGGGCGAGATGGTTGAACATGGCTTCGGACAGGATGCTGCGACAGCTATTGGCGGTACACATAAACAGGACGCGCATGGTGACTCCTCTTTGCAGTCGCTCAGGGGCTAAACG